>Ga0207691_10004390_pt1 | contig 13674 bp, 13 predicted proteins | sample KBSM13metaG_FD_184327 | JGI IMG/M metagenome (GOLD analysis project Ga0207691, IMG submission 184327) | Miscanthus rhizosphere microbial communities from Kellogg Biological Station, Michigan, USA - KBS M1-3 metaG (SPAdes) (version 2) | ecosystem: Host-associated > Plants > Roots > Rhizosphere >... | reverse complement strand
CTTCGACCAGGTCAGGGACGTTACCGACGAGGAGCGCGACGAGGCCTGGAAACGGATCAAGGCCGCCGCGAAGAAGTTCGATGTCGACGTCAGCGAGAAAAGCTGGCACGAGCTCGGCAGGCGCCCGCACTAGCCCGGCGCACTACAAGCCCTTCGCCGCCTCCGCCACCGCACGGAACAGCGCGCGGCCCTTGCTCATCGTCTCTTCCCATTCCTTCGCGGGATCGGAGTCGTGGACGATGCCGGCGCCGGCCTGCACGTGCAGCTTGCCGTCCTGGATCACCGCAGTGCGGATGGCGATGGCGGTGTCGGCGTCGCCGTGCCAGCCGATGTAGCCGATGCTGCCGGCGTAGACATTGCGCTTGATCGGTTCGAGTTCCCGAATGATTTCCAGCGCGCGGACCTTCGGTGCACCGCTGACGGTGCCGGCGGGAAAGGTCGCGCGCAAGACATCCGCATAACTCAGGCCGGCTTTCAGCCGGCCGGTGACTTCGCTGACGATGTGCATGACGTGGCTGTAGCGTTCGATCACGAATTGCTCGCCGACCTGCACGCTGCCCGCTTCGCTCACGTGTCCCACGTCGTTGCGGCCGAGATCGATCAGCATCAGGTGTTCGGCGCGTTCCTTCGGATCGGCCAGCAGTTCGGCTTCCAGCGCCGCGTCTTCCTCGGGCGTGCGACCGCGTGGACGAGTGCCGGCGATGGGGCGCACGGTCACGATGCCGTGCCCCGAGCCGTCGTGCTGCAGCCGCACGAGGATCTCGGGCGACGAGCCGACCACCTGCATGTCACCGACGTCGAGGAAGTACATGTACGGCGACGGATTCAAGGCGCGCAGCGCACGATAGACATCCACCGGGCGCGCGTGGAACGGCACGCTCAGTCGCTGCGACAACACGACCTGGAACACGTCGCCCGCGGCGATGTACTCCTTGGATTTCTCCACTGCGGCGATGAAGCCGTCGCGGGTGAACCCGGACACGAAATGACTCTCGTCCAGCGCCGCTGGCAGCAGCGTTTCCGGATAACCGGCGCCGGCATGGCGCAGGCGATGGCTGAGTTCGTCGAGGTGACGGTTCGCGCGCGCCCACGCCTGCGGCTCGCGCGGATCGGCATGGACGACCAGGTACAACCGGCCCTTGAGGTTGTCGAACACGGCGACCTCCTCGCTGAGCATCAGCAGGATGTCAGGCGTGCCGAGTTCGTCGCGGAGTTCGTGGGATGAGCCTTCGCCACCGGCCAGGCGCGGCTCGATGTACTGGATGCATTCGAAACCGAACCACCCCACCAGCCCGCCGGTGAATCCGGGCAATCCCTCCAGCCGCGGCACCGAATGCTCGGCGCGCAGCCGCTCGACTTCGGCGAACGGATCGGCGACTTCGCGCGCCTCCACCAGTTCGCCGTGTTCGGTGACATAGAGCGTGTGGCCGGCGAACGCATACACGCGCCTGGCGGGCAGTCCGATGATCGAATAGCGACCGAACCGCTCGCCGCCTTCCACCGATTCGAAGAGGTACGTGTGCGGGCCGTCGGCGAGCTTGAGGTAGACCGATAACGGCGTGTCCAGGTCCGAAAGTACCTCGCGCACGACCGGGATGCGTGTGTGGCCGTCGGCCGCGTGCCGTTCGAATGCCTGCTGCCCCGCGCGCGGGTCGGTGGACGGGGAAATCGGCACGGAAATGAATCCTTCAGGGTGCTGGCGGAGCGATCGGGCACTTTATCGCCTTGATCCCACATCGGCAGCGCGTGATGTCGCGGATGGTCACGCCGTTGTCACCGTTCATCGGGAGAATGAAAGGCCATCGCAGGGATGAAATACGGACGCAGGGACGCTCCACACCCGGGCCGATGTCGCCAACACGACATCGGCCTTTCTTTCGTGCGTCAGCCGCGCGAGCTCGCAACGGCCGCGCGCATTTCGCCGATGACCTGCGCGTAATCGGGTTGGCCGAAGATCGCCGAGCCGGCGACGAAGGTATCTGCGCCGGCGGCGGCGATCTGCCCGATGTTGTCGGGTTTGACCCCGCCATCGATCTCGAGCCGGATCGCCCGCCCGCCCGGGCCGCCGGAGGCGACGTCGATCATCTCGCGCACGCGCCGCAGCTTGTCCAGCGTGGCGGGGATGAACGACTGTCCACCGAAACCCGGGTTCACCGACATCAGCAGCACCATGTCCAGGTCGGACAGGACCCAGTCGAGCACGTCGACCGGTGTCCCCGGGTTGAGCACCAGTCCCGCCCGGCATCCGTGGGATTTGATCAGCTGGATCGTCCGGTGCACGTGGCGGCTGGCTTCGGGATGGAAGCTGATGTCGGTGGCACCCGCCTTGGCGAAGTCGGGAACCAGGCGATCAACCGGTTCGACCATCAGGTGCACGTCGATCGGCGCGGTCACGCCGTGCTTGCGCAGCGCCTCGCACACCATCGGCCCGATGGTGAGATTGGGCACGTAATGGTTGTCCATCACGTCGAAATGCACCCAGTCGGCGCCGGCCGCGAGCACGGTGTCGACTTCTTCGCCCAGGCGCGCGAAGTCCGCGGACAGGATGGACGGGGCGATGACGGTGGGTTGCATGGCGATCCTATGGGTGGGCGTGCTGGAACGGGTGCGCTGGCCTCAGCGGCGGGAAGATTGTCGCAGCGCGCGGATGCGGTCGTACGCGGTGTTGACCGCCCGCGTCCGCCGTTCGGCCTCGCGACGGTGCATACCGTCCATGGCGCGATCGGGATGGTGGCGTGCGAGCAGGCGGCGGCGGGCGAGATCGATGTCCGCGTCGCTGGCCAGTTCGGACACGCCCAGCACCTGGTAGGGATCGTCACGCACGCGCTTGCCGAACCAGCCTGCATCGACCGCGTGACCGAACAGCAGTCCAATCAGCGCGCCCAACAGCGGATCGGCGCGTACCAACAGGTAGCCCATGATCACGCCGATGAGTTTTCCCAGCCAGGGCTGCGTGCGCGGGTCGTTCACGACGGCAGTTTACAGACGCCGACCGGCGATCCCGCGCGCCGGTACACTAGCCGACCCTCGGCACCTTCCCGCTGGACCGCGCGTGGCAACGAACCTGCAGCGACCGTACCTACTCGAATCCGACCTCCCCGGCCTGTCGCTGCGCCATCGCGGCAAGGTCCGCGACGTGTTCGACCTGCCCGCCGAGAGTCCAACTTCCGGCCCGTTGCTGCTGATCGTTGCGACCGACCGCCTGAGCGCATTCGATGTCGTCCTGCCCGATCCAATCCCGGGCAAGGGCGAAATGCTGTGCCAGATCAGCAATTTCTGGTTCGACCGCACCGCGCACCTGGTGCCCAACCACCTCACCGGCATCGACGTCGCCAGCGTATTGCCCGCCGGTGTCGACGCGTCGCGCTACGCCAGGCGCGCGGTAGTGACGAAGAAACTCAAGCCGGTTCCGGTGGAAGCGATCGCGCGCGGGTACCTCATCGGCAGCGGCTGGAAGGATTACCAGCGCACCGGCCGCGTCAGCGGCATCACCCTGCCCGACGGCCTGCGCCAGGCCGAGCAGTTGCCGCAGCCGATCTTCACGCCATCGACGAAGGCCGCCGTCGGCGGCCACGACGAGAACATCGACTTCGACACGATGGTGCGCGCGGTCGGTGCGGAGCTGGCCGAACAGGTGCGCGACGCGACGCTGCGGCTCTACACGTTCGCGCGCGACTACGCGGCACGCCGCGGGATCATCCTCGCCGACACCAAGTTCGAATTCGGCACCGATGCCGATGGCCGCCTGTACGTGATGGACGAAATGCTGACGCCGGATTCGTCGCGCTACTGGCCTGCGGACGAATACGAGGTCGGCACCAGCCCGCCGAGTTTCGACAAGCAGTTCGTGCGCGACTACCTGGAAACGCTGGACTGGAACAAGGCCGCACCCGGCCCGCACCTTCCCGCCGACGTCATCGACCGCACGCGCGCCAAGTACGCCGAAGCGCTGCAGCGGCTGGCCGGCATCTCCATCGACTGAGATCGCGATGAACACAGACGTGCACGGCACGGAACGGCCGATCGACCGCTGGTTCGCGAGCTACTCGGACCACCATCGCAACGCCGTCAACCAGCGCATCCACGTCATCGCGGTCCCCGCGATCCTGTGGAGCGTGGTGGCGCTGCTGTGGTGCATCCCGGTATTCGGTACGTGGTTTCGCCCGGGCCTGTGGGCGGCGCTGGCGATGTTCGTCGCGTGGATGTTCTATTACCGCGCCTCGCGCCGGCTCGGCTACGGAATGCTCGTGGCGTTCGTCGCCATGGCGTGGCTGACGCGCTGGCTGCACGACCGCTTCGGGACGCCCGTGCTGTTGTGGTCGGCCGTCGGCGCCTTCGTCGTCGCCTGGATCGCGCAGTTCATCGGGCACGGGATCGAAGGCCGCAAGCCCAGCTTCCTCACCGACCTGACCTACCTGCTGATCGGGCCAGCCTGGGTGCTGGCGAAGCTGTACCGGAAACTCGGCTGGTCGTACTGAGCGGCGCGGATCACGCCTGCTCGAACATCGCCGCCGTCGGTGTGAACGCGCGCGGCGCGTAGGCGAAGTCCCGCCGCGCCGGTTCCGCGTCGAACACCAGGTCGTCGCGCAACCGCGCCACCATCGCATCCCCGACGCCCTGCCCGCGCCCGAGCGCGCGCGCCGCGCGCAGGCCTGCCACGAAAAGCGGGGCCGGCACCTCGATCAATGCCGGCCGCGACGGCAACGCGCGCAGCACACGCGCGACCATCTCCCGATAGGGCAGCGCTTCGCCCCCCGGCAATGCGTACGACCGTCCAGCGGCATCCGGCGCGCCGCATGCCGCCAGCGCCGCGCTGGCGAGATCGTCGACATGCACCGGCTGGCGCAATCCGGTCGCGCCCGCCGGCAACACGCAACAATGCCAACGGCGCCCGAACGCGGCGACGCGGGTGAGCGTCTGGTCACGCCCGGCACCGTAGACCAGCGTCGGGCGCAGGACCGTCGCGCGAGCGGCGCGGCGCGCGGCGGCGCCGAACACGACGCGTTCGCCCTCGGCGAGGCGGCTGGCGAGGCTGCGTTCGCGCGGATCGCCAGACGTGGACTTCACCGACACGCTGGTCGAACCGAACGCAACCACGCACGGCGCGGAAACGGTGGAGTTGGCGTACCACCGCGCGAAATGATCCAGCGGCCCGCAACTGAAGATCGCATCGACCGCCGCAGGCAAGCGCTCGACGCTCGACAGGTCGCCGCGCAACCAGTGCACGCACGTATCGTCGAGTTGCGTGTCGCGCGACACCGCGACAACGCGCCAGCCGCCGCCGCGCAGCCGGTCCAGCAGCGGCACGCCGATCTGCCCGGTACCGCCGAACACCAGCGCATTGCGCATCAGTCCACGCTCCGGACCGGCAGCACGGCGCGCAACCAGACGCCGCCGACGATTGCCGCAAGTACCGAGGCGCACAGCACGCCGAGTACCGCCTCGTCGTAACGCAGCGCATCGGGATACGCGAGCGAAGCGATGAACAGGCTCATCGTGAATCCGATCCCGCACAACAATCCCAGCCCCAGCATCGCGCGCAGGTCCATCCCCGCCGGGAACGGCGCCCAGCCCACGGCACGCATGCCCAGTGCCGCGCCCACGATCCCGATGGGCTTGCCGACCACCAGCGCCAGCGTGATGCCGACCGGCAAGGCAGCGATCAGGTCGCTCGCCTTCAGCCCCCCGAGCGCAAGTCCGGCGTTGGCGAACGCGAACACCGGCAGGATTGCGTAGGCAACCCAGGGGTGCAGCGCGCGCTCGAGGTGTTCGAGCGGCGAGTGTTCCACTTCGTCCGGGATCGTGTTCTTCGGGTCGACGTGCGGGATCAGAAGGCCCGTGGCGACGCCGGCCAAAGTCGCGTGCACGCCCGATTTCAGCACGCACACCCACAACACCACGCCGAGCAGCAGGTAGGGCGTGAGCGCGGTGACCTTGCGGCGGTTGAGCAGCCACATCGCCAGCAGCACCACTGCCGCCCACGCGAGCGCGACCAGCGACAGTCCGTGCGAATAGAACAACGCGATGATCAGGATTGCGATCAGGTCGTCGACGACGGCGATCGTCGACAGCAGAAGCTTCATGCCGACCGGCACCCGCGAACCGAGCAGCGACAGGATGCCGAGCGCGAAGGCGATGTCGGTCGCCGCCGGCACGGCCCAGCCGCGCATCGCGCCCGCATCGCCATGGTTGAACGCGGTGAACAACAGCGCCGGCACGACCACGCCGGCGCTCGCGCAGACCAGCGGCAGGAGCAGCTGCTGGCGGCCCACGAGTTGTCCGGTCAATGCTTCGCGCTTGATCTCCAGTGCGACCAGCAGGAAGAACACCGCCATCAGGCCGTCGTTGATCCACAGCAACGCGGGCTTCGCGATGCGCAGCTCGCCGACGACCACGGCGACCGGCAGCTCGCGGAAGCCGTCGTACCAGTGTTCGAGCGGCGAGTTCGCGCACAGCAGCGCAAACACTGCGGCGAGGATCAGCAGGATGCCGCCGGCCGCTTCCAGGCGCAGGAACTCGCCGAGCGCATGCAGCGCGCGCGCCGACAGGCGGCGCGGTGCGGCGGAGGGAGACGTCGCGTTCATCGGCGAAGTCTAGCCTCGGGAACGCGACCGGCCCGCGCAAGGCAGGCCGGCGCGACCAGATCACGCGTCAGGAGCAACCTTCGACGTAGTCCACCGCCGGCGACTGACCGACGCGCCAGCGGCTCACCTTGCCGTCCGCGTCGGTCTCGAACACCAGCGCGCTGCCGCTGTCGTCGTCGGCGCTGACGCGCAGGTCGACGCCGCCGGGCACGTATTTGGCCGGCTGCTCGCGGATGCGTCCGGCGTACAGCGAACGGATCTGGTCGACGGTCATGCCGACCTTGCCGCCGCCGGGCGCGGCCTGATCGGCGATGCCGATGTCGTAGCGGACGAATTTGTCGCCTTCGACCATCAACGAAACATCCTGCGGCGACGTCGCGGTCACGGGCGTCAGCACGTGGCAGCCCCCCGGGCTCGCGGGCGCGGCACCGTTGAGCGGGCCCGACCACGCGTGTCCCAACTGTTCCGACGTCATGCCGAACCGAGCGCCATCGAGCCCGTGAAAACTCGGGCCCGATTCGGCGGGCGCGGCAACGGCTGCGGGTGGCGTCGGTGCGGTCGCGACCGCGGGCGTCGCTGACGGAGCCACCACGTCGGACGAAGGTTCGCGGTTGCACGCGCACAGGACGAGCACGGCGGACGCGAGCAACGCAAGCGCGTGCGCGGGAACAGGTCGAAGCATGGGCTGACTCCGTGTTGGGATGCCGAAGCCTAACGCGGTCGCGTGCACACGCCGCGAAGCGTCAGGCCGGCGCGCGGAAGTGCTTCTGCAGGCCCGCCCAGCACGCCTGGTAGTCGCGTTGGCGATGTCGTGCATCGATCGCCTGGCGCGTCGGCCGGATCACCGCCCGCGTCTCGAACATGAAGGCCATGGTGTCGCGGATGATGTCGGGCTTGGCCAGGTCGGCGTTGCTGGCCTTTTCGAACGTCGCCGCATCCGGGCCGTGGCCGGTCATGCAGTTATGCAGCGACGCACCGCCGGGTGCGAAGCCTTCGGCCTTGGCGTCGTACACGCCGTGGATCAGGCCCATGAACTCGCTCGCCACGTTGCGGTGGAACCACGGCGGACGGAACGTGTCCTGCGCCACGAGCCAGCGCGGCGGGAAGATCGCAAAGTCCATGTTGCCCACGCCCGCGGTGTCGCTGGGCGAGGTCAGCACCAGGAAGATGGACGGATCCGGATGGTCGTAGCTGACTGAGCCTATCGTGTTGAAGCGGCGCAGGTCGTATTTGTACGGCGCGTAGTTGCCATGCCAGCCAACCACGTCCAGCGGCGAGTGGCCGATGTCGGCGCGCCACAGGTGGCCCTGGAACTTGGCGATAAGGTCGAAGCCCTGTCCGACGGCCGCGCCCTCGACATCCTCGTAGGCGGCGTTGGGCGTGAGGAAATCGCGCGGGTTGGCCAGGCCGTTGCTGCCGATGGGGCCGAGGTCGGGCAGGCGCAGGAACGCGCCGAAGTTCTCGCACACATAGCCGCGCGCGGCGCCGTCGGGGAGATCGACGCGGAAGCGAACGCCGCGCGGGATCACCGCGATCTCCTGCGGTTCGAGCTCGAGCACGCCCAGCTCGGTGGCGATATGCAGCCGGCCCTCTTGCGGCACGATCAGCAGTTCGCCGTCGGCGTCGTAGAAGAAGCGCCCGCGCATCGATGCGTTCGCCGCATAGAGATGGATGCCGACGCCGTTCATGGCGGCCGGCGAACCGTTGCCGGCCATCGTGAACAGCCCATCGACGAAATCGGTCGGGGCGTCGGGCAGCGGCAGCGGGTTCCAGCGCAGCTGGTCGGGCGTGACCGGGCCAGTGTCGAAGTCATTGTGGAAGCGGGGCTGCTCGAATGCGGCGAACGGACCATGCATCGCGGCCGGACGGATGCGGTAGAGCCAACTGCGCCGGTTGGCGTGCCGCGGCGCGGTGAACGCGGTGCCTGATAACTGCTCGGCGTACAGGCCGTGCGCGGCGCGCTGCGGCGAGTTGCGGCCGACGGGCAGCGTGCCCGGCTGCGCCTCGGTGGCGAATTCGTTGCCGAAGCCGGACTGGTAGCCGGTGCTCTCGATGGCCATGCGCGCCTCGTGGTCGGAGTCAGCAAAAAGCCCCTCGCGGGAGGGGCTTTGCGTGGGAGGAGTCGGTTAGAGCACGCCGCGCTTCATCTGGTCGCGCTCGATGCTCTCGAACAACGCCTGGAAGTTGCCTTCGCCGAAGCCTTCGTTGCCCTTGCGCTGGATGATCTCGAAGAAGATCGGTCCGATCGCATTGGTGGTGAAGATCTGCAGCAGCTTGCGTTGCTTGGTCTCGGCATCGGCGTCGATCAGGATCTTGTTCCTGGCCAGGCGCGCCACGTCTTCGCCGTGGTTGGGCACGCGCTGGTCGATCACCTCGAAGTAGGTGTCGGGCGTGTCGAGGAAGTCGATGCCGGCCTCGCGCATCCTCTCGACCGTCTCGTAGATGTCGTCGGTGAAGCAGGCGATGTGCTGGATGCCCTCGCCCTTGTAGGCGTCGAGGTATTCGTTGATCTGCGACTTCGGATCGCTCGATTCGTTGAGCGGGATGCGGACGATGCCGTCCGGCGCGGTCATCGCCTTCGACACCAGGCCGGTCTTGGCGCCCTTGATGTCGAAGTAGCGGATCTCGCGGAAGTTGAACAACCGCTCGTAGTAGTCCGACCACTTCTGCATGTTGCCGAAGTAGAGGTTGTGGGTGAGGTGGTCGATGAAGGTCAGGCCGAATCCCTTCGGATGCGGGTCGGCGCCCTGCACCGGCAGGTAATCCTTGTAGACGTCCCCGTGCCCGCGGCGGTCGACCAGGTACAGCATGCAGTCGCCGATGCCCTTCACGATCGGCGCATCGACGGCCCGGGTTTCGGGCTTGTGGTCGATCGCTTCGCCGCCGTTGGCGATCACCGCCTTGCAGACCTGGTCGGTGGGCTTGCGGAAGCGGATGCCGAAGCCGCATGCGCTGGGTCCATGCGCGCGCGCGAAATCGGCGGCGAAGGAGTCCGGATCCTCGTTGAGCAGGAAGTTGACCTCGCCCTGCCGATAGACGGTGATCGGCCGGTTCTTGTGCTGCAGCACCGGACTGAAGCCCATGCGGGTGAAGTAGTCGCGCAGCAGGTCGCCCTGCCCGGGTGGGGCGGCGAACTCGACGAATTCGAAGCCGTCGATCCCCATCGGGTTGTCGAAGGTGGTGACCTGCATGCCGAGGTTGGGCTGGGCGCTCATGGCATTCTTTCCGGGACAAAGGGGGAGCAGGAGCGCATCCTACACCTCCATAGTTTCAACTGAAACCATACGCCGGGACTGTTGAGCGATGACCGCCGACCAGCCTGAAAACGAAGCACACGCCGAGCTCGACCTCGACCGCTTCCTCCCCTATCGCCTGAGCGTGCTGTCCAACCGCATCAGCCAGGCGATCGCCCGGCTCTACCAGGCCCGCTTCGGTTTCGGCATCACCGAATGGCGCGTGATCGCCGTGCTCGGCCGCTACCCGGCGCTCAGCGCGAACGCGGTCGCCGAGCGCACGGCGATGGACAAGGTCGCGGTCAGCCGCGCGGTTGCGCACCTGCTCGAACGCGGCCTGCTCACGCGCGAGATGCACGGCGACGACCGCCGGCGTTCGGTGCTCACGCTGAGCGAAGCGGGCCACCAGATCTACGACGAGATCGTGCCGCTCGCGCTGGGCCGCGAGCGCAAGCTGCTAGCGACGCTGGACAAGCACGAACGCGAACAACTCGAACGCATCCTCGACAAGCTCGCGAACCAGGGACTGCCCGCGATGCTGGAGTGAACGCGTTCAGCATTCGATGCCACTCGCCAGCGACCGCGATTCAGCCTCGAGGAACTAGAGGTCTTCACCGCCCGGGTCGGAAGCGGGGATTTTGATAGTCCGCTTTTCGGCGCATTGCGGATGCGCGAAAGCAGAGCAACTGCCTGCTGGAAACTCGTACCGGCCTCGACAGCCTCGCGTCATTGGTTCTGGCCAGAGCGCAAAAAAAGCTCCATAGCCCGAGGGAGCGGGCTCTGGCCACCCGCACAGACAAGCGGTTGGCCGATTCATGTCTGCCGCGCCGTGCCCTGAGATACGCGCCGCCCTTCCTGTTCCGGCGTAGCAACGGAGGACGATATGCAGTTCAAACGTACGCCATGCCTGCTCGGCCTGGCCCTCGTCGCGACGGCGGCCATCGCCGGGCACCCCCAATTCCTGCGCGCCCCCAGCGCTTCGCTCGGCTCGCCCAAGGTCATCGTGAGATGGACCGAAGTCGGCCTGGGCAGCGTCGACAGCGTCAATTACGTCGCGAGCGCAACGGCCGGCGCCCGCTATCAGTGCGTCAACCGCGGCAACAATTGCCCGGCCGCGTCGAACAAGGCGGACGTGCTGTCCGACGTCAACGTGGGCGGCACCTTCGCAGTCGACAAGAACGGGAGGATCACCGGATCCCTGATCATCCCGGCGCCGCCAGCCGGCCTGGCCTGCCCGGGCAATCAGGTCGTGGGCGTGGTCTCCGTCGTATTCACCAACATCACGTTGACGGATGTGACCAACGGCGTGTCGTCGCCGACCGATCCCTCGGCACTGACCTACAACGCGCCCGAATGCCCGTGACGCGTGGAAACCGGAAGGCCACGCGAGGTGGCCTTCCTTTTTTCCAGTTTCGGGTTTCAGATTGATCGCCAAGGAAATTTGGGGCGACCGGCGAATCCGTGATATCTGATGCTCATCCAGAACGCGCCCTGATCGCTGCAGCTTCGCATCGGGGCGTGATCGAATGAGCCATCGGGCAGCCATATGTTGACCATCCGCCAGCTCCGCAAACGCAAGGTCGCGCAATGGGTGCTGGGCTACACGGCAGTCGCGTGGGCCTTGCTGCAGGCTGTCGGCCTGTTGTCCGGCACCTATGGCTGGTCGGCCATCCCGATGCGCGTGAGCGTGGCGCTTTCGGTGCTCGGGTTCTTCCTCACGCTGGTGATCGCGTGGTTCCAGGGCGAGCGCGGGCAACAGAAGGTCACGCGCGTGGAAGTCGTGTTGATCGCGATCGTCGTGCTCGTGGGTGGCGCATGGTTGTGGCAGACGGTGCGCTCGACGTCCGAATCCTCGGCCGCCTCCGAGACGACGCTTGAGACCGGCATCCCGACGATCGAGAAGGATCCGTCGATTGCCGTGCTGCCGCTGGAGAACATGAGCACCGACCAGGAGCAGCAGTATTTCTCCGACGGCATCTCCGAGGAACTGCTCAACGTGTTGAACAAGGTGCCGGAATTGCGCGTGATCGCGCGCACCTCGAGCTTCGCGTTCAAGGGCCAGGACCTCCCCGTGCCGGAGATCGCGCGCCGCCTCAACGTGGCGTCGATCCTGCAGGGCAGCGTGCGCAAGGCGGGCAACCGCGTGCGCATCGCCGTGCAATTGGTGCGCGCCACCGACGGCGCGCAACTGTGGGCGCAAACCTACGACCGCAACCTCGACGACATCTTCCAGGTGCAGGACGAAATCGCCGCGTCCGTCGTGGACGAATTGAAGATCAAGTTGCTGAAGGCGCCCACCGTCACGCCCGTCGATCCCAGGGTCTACGCGTTGGTCCTCCAGGCGCAGGCCCTGCTCGACCAGCAGAGCAAGGAGGGACGCGCGCAGGCGTTGCTCGTGTTCAAGCAGGCACTGTCCATCGCGCCGAACGAAGCGCGCGCGTGGGCGGGCCTGGGGCGCGTGTACATCAACCAATCCATCTACAGCGAGATGCCACCGGCGGAGGCGGCGAAGCTGGCGCGCGAAGCGTTGGACAAGGCGCTGCGCATCGATCCGCGCAACGTCATCGCCATCACGGGCCTGGCGCGCCTGGCCGCGGACTTCGACTTCGACGCGCAGGCGGCCGCCGATTACAACCGGCGTGCGTTGCAGATCGAACCGAACAATCTCGTCGCCATCAACACGCTCGGCATCCTGCTCAGCAACGTGGGTCGCTTCGACGAAGCGCTGCCGCTGTACGACTACCGCGTCGCGCACGATCCCGCGAACCCGACCGCCTACAACAACCGCGGTATCACCCGTTACTACGCGCGGCAATGGGATGCCGCGATCGACGACTTCCGCACCGCGCTGCGCCTGAGTCCCGCGTTCGTCGGTGCACGCAACGGCATCGCTGCCTCGCTGCTGGTCGGGAAGGGCGATGCGGCCGGCGCGCTGCGCGAGATCGCCGGCGAACCGGACGAAGCCTCGCGGCTCCAGGTGCAGGCGCTGGCCTTCCACGCCCTCGGCCGCACCCGCGAGTCCAATGCGGTCCTGCAGCAGCTCATCAAGAAGTACGGCGAACAGCAACCCACGCTGGTCGCGCTGGCGTACAGCTATCGCGTCGATCGCGACGCCGCCTTCCACTGGCTGGACGAAGCCGCGCGCGTCCACGATCCGGCCGCCACGTCGGTGGCGTTCGACGTCCTGACCGACTCGCTGCGCGACGATCCGCGCTGGCTGCCGTTCCTGCGCAAGATCGGTTACGCCCCGGAGCAGCTCGCGACCATCCGGATCGACGTGCCAAAGCCGGGGACGTGACGCGCCGTCATTTCGCGGCGACGCGCATTCCGCGACGGCGTCGCGCGGCTTATTCGCGCGCAGCAGCAGTTCGCGGGCGAGTTTGTGCGCCGCTTGACCGAACCCCGTCTATCGCGCGAGGTCCACTTTGAAAGCAGGCACTCCGCGCTGCACGGCCGATCGAATGCAACCGGCATGCGCCTTTGGACCCCCACGAAGCGGCTCCCTCCTTACACCTTGAGCAACGCCTGCGCCGCATTGCGACCGGGCACGCCACTGATCCCCGCGCCGCCGTGCATGCCGTTGCCGCACAGGTACAGGCCGTCCACCGGCGTCGCATGGTTCGACCAGCCCGGCATCGGGCGCATGAAGAACATCTGGTCGAGGATCAGCTGGCCGTGGCTGAGGTCGCCTTCGGTAAGGGCGTAGTCGCGTTCCAGGTCCATCGGCGTCATCGTGCGTGTTTCGCGGATCGACGCCTTCAATGCCGGGAAGTGTCCGGCCAGCGTGTCCACGGCGATGCGCTCGACGTCGGCACGCGCGTCGGCCCAGTCCGCGCCGCGCAGCTTGTACGGCGCCG
>Ga0207691_10004389_pt1 | contig 13674 bp, 12 predicted proteins | sample KBSM13metaG_FD_184327 | JGI IMG/M metagenome (GOLD analysis project Ga0207691, IMG submission 184327) | Miscanthus rhizosphere microbial communities from Kellogg Biological Station, Michigan, USA - KBS M1-3 metaG (SPAdes) (version 2) | ecosystem: Host-associated > Plants > Roots > Rhizosphere >... | reverse complement strand
CACGCAAGGGCGCAACGGAGCCTTCTTCCGGAAACCTGCCAACAGTGAGGCCGGCGAAGAGATCCTGTTGCCTAACCCTGGCGGTAATGCAATTCCGCTCGACATCAGCGAGGACGGAAAACAATTGGTGTACTCGGCAACCGGAGGGGAGACAAGAGACGACTTGTGGATCGTACCGTTGCAAGGAGAACACAAAGCCGTGAAATACCTTGGCGGCCCTTATGACGAACGCCACGCGCAGTTTTCCCCAAACGGCAAGTGGATGGCTTACTCGTCAGACGAGTCGGGCCAGTTCCAGATTTATGTGGAGCGCATACCCGCTACCGGCACCCAGCGCCAAATCTCGATTGCGGGAGGAACACGCCCGCGGTGGCGACATGACGGAACCGAGCTTTACTACATCGCCGCAGATTCGAAGTTGATGATGGTCCCTGTGAAATTCGGTGCGGACACATTCGAATTCGGAGCTCCACAACGGCTGTTCGAGCGTCCGGTTCCTGGCGGCGGTCCGCGTCAAATTGGCTACCAGCCTACCAAAGACGGGACGAAGTTTTTGGCATTGATCCCTGCCGAAAGCACCAAGGTCGCCACGCCCACCGTCACAATTTGGATGAACTGGATGGCCGGGCTCAACAAATAGGGCGGATTTTCCATCTTGACAGGAGTCTCCGGCACCACGACGGGATCGGGATTTACCAAATTCGACATCACCGATCTCTGGGGTACCACGATTCACCAATTCGCAATAAAAGCACACGCAAAATTGTTGGTGTGTGCGAAAGCTTCTCGTAACCGACATACAGATCGGCACAAATCTTAAAGAATCTTTACGTCGGGGGAATGTGTTCCGGCAGTGGAGCATTGCAGGTCGGGTCCGCGGGATTGATCCTGTCACCCACGCTCAAGTTCGTTGAGATGATTCTTCAGCGCGAGAACAGAGATCAACAAGGGCGAATCGCGTTGGTTCTCGTCGGAAACCTATTGGGGGTTGAGCCCAAGTTGGAGGCCAGTAATATCCTTGTCGGCAACGACAACACTTACCGGGGCTCCGCCGACTCGCGAATAATTGCACCCGATGCACGATCGCAAAACAATGGCCTGGTAGGTCCCGGCCGAAACGTTTTTGACTTGGAACGACCCGTCGCTTGCGACTTCGGCTGTGATGATCAATCCGGACGGTCGGAGGTTTTCCATCAACTCGACTCGAAGAATCTCAATAGGCTTGAGTCCAGCCAGTCCTGTGACTCTCCCACTGACCCTGCGTAAAGAGGGATCTAGAATCGATGCTGCGAGCGTCATGGGATCCACCGTTGCCATGTACGTCTCCGCATAACTGGAGGGCGAGCGGCCTGCTTTGTAAAGCTCCACCAGTTCGGAGATTGGCGACAGCATTGTTACCACCCCCCACACGCCGCCCATATCGGGCACATACCAGGGCACATACTGTATCGCGGGCCTTGGAGCCCACCGGATCAACATGCTCGAAGAATCAATGGGTAAAGTAGAAACGTTCGCATGGAAATTCTTCATCACCTGGCCTGAAAGATACATCTCGACGTTAGAGATATAGAAAGCAGCGACGGTCGCATTGCGTTGTTTGAGATACTCGGAAACCATCCGAATCGTCGTGCGTCCGGCAAAATCTCCGACCAAAGGGATGATGAGATTCTTGCGGTGCATTTCCCGGATGTACTGGTATGCCGCTTCGGATGACAGGTAGCTCCACGGCTGCCCGTTCTTGTCTGTAGCGGTCATCAAATCGGTGTATGTGACCGGTACGCCGCCCGGCGAACCGGGACTCGCGAACTCGGCCGTTATCAATGGACCGCCCCGGTTGAAGATTCCGTAAATGAAGTCGACCCGTGAAAGATCCTCGGCACTCAACGCGAACCCGTGCTTTGCAAATGTGCTCCTAACGGCCTCGATATTGGCTGCCAACCCTTCCGTCGGAGCTGATTCAAAGGCCGCCATCAACGCCTTAGCGCTCGCGGTGCTGTCCAACCCGGCAGGCCGCCGCCGGGAAAAGAGATGCGATACGAAATCGGCCCGATCCGGCGAGATTTCGAAGAGAGCCTTGAACAGCAAAACATTGAGCATGTTCTGCCGGCGGATGTCGATGATGAATCCCATTTTGGATTGGAGCGCCCACATATACGTGAAGTTCTGCTCTGGTCCGACTCCAAGGTAAACGCCCCCAGGTTTGGTGAGTTGTCTCAACGGCGGAATGACGCTCTGGATGCTCGCTTCATTTGAGATCCAGTTGTCGCCCGTGTACGGTCCTGACGGTTCGGAAAACTCGGTGACGGTGCGCCAGAACTCCTGGTCGCTAAGCTGAGTCGGCAGACCACTCACTTGCGCGAATGAAGTTGCGGAAACGAGGGTGCAAATGACGAGCAGCGTAATGGAGACGACGAAACACAGGTGGGAGTGTGTAGTCACGCGGAACCTCCAAGATCGAAAAGGATAGCCGATACAGGCGGTTTCTCTGAATGAATATCGATGCACTAATGAAAAATAGGTATTCCAGCTTTGTGCAGGGATCGGCGAACGGCGATGCACGTTATGTTGTCTTGGATCGGTGCGCGTGATGGACTCCCATTGAGCCTGGATAGGATCGGACTGCCTTCCTGCATTGCGATCAACACGCACTCTCCGTCGCTTGTGCCCTCGCTGGTTCAGCGTTTCGGATTGAGCATTGTTTTGAACGCATCGTGACTTCCGTTGATCATCGATATTCTTGCGGTTGACAGGCTGGAATCGTTTTACGTAAGGTCAGGCGCATGACGTCGAGTTCGTTTGCAAAAATTCGCGGTCAGATTCCATATGGAACCTCTGTCGTTCTCGGCGCGATTCCAATCGTTGCTATTCTCCTGCTCTGGTGGATTTTCACATTGGGTGCCCCTGAAGAAAGAAGAATCGGGCCGACAATCCTTCCCAGTCCAGTCGAAGTTGTCCAAAGCATTCCAGATCTGGTTCTGAGCAAGGATCTGTTGCATCACGTCTGGGCCAGCGTTCGCAGGGTGGCATTAGGTTACTCACTGGCCTTGATCATCGTGTTGCCGCTTGGAATCCTGATGGGTGCTTTTGGCAGCGTCGGCGCGATTTTTACGCCTGCCGCTACGGCGAGTGCATACATTCCGATTGCAACGCTTGTCCCGTTGACGATGTCGTGGTTTGGAACCGACGAGCTGCAGAAAGTCATGTTCCTGGCGATGGCTTTCGGAATTTATCTCCTGCCCATGGTTGTCAACGCGATCGAAGCGGTGCCCGATATCTACCTGCGCACGTCGTATACGCTGGGCGCTTCGCGCACCGACGTCATTCGACGCGTTCTTATTCCCATCGCATTGCCAGACCTTTGGCACGCGATGCGTCTGGCATTCGGGGTGGGCTGGACCTACATCGTCCTTACTGAAGTTGTGGTCATGGTCGATGGGTTGGGATTTCTCATTCAGATTTCGTTCCGACGCGGTCCGCGCGAACATGCATATCTGGTGATTCTTGTCATCACCTTGATCGCGTGGATTGCAGATCTTGCCTGGGAACGAATGGGACGCCTCTTATTTCCTTACCGGCGGCTTCAGTCGTGAGAGACTCGCGCTCCGTGACAGCGCCAATCGTCGAATTCCGCGGCGTGACGCTACGATTTGGTAAGTTCACCGCCCTGCTCGACGTATCGTTCACAGTGGACAACAAACCCAATCAAGGCGAATTCGTCTCGCTGATCGGCCCGTCAGGATGTGGCAAGTCGACGATCCTCAACCTGATCGCAGGATTTCTGCAGCCAACCGAAGGTGAAGTCCTGGTCGATGGAAAACCCGTGATCGGCCCCGGAAGAGATCGGGGCATGATCTTTCAACAGTACAGTTCGTTCCCGCATTTGACAGTTCTACAGAATGTGCTTTTTGGACTCGAGATCAACAAACAGGACATCAACCTGGATCCGTCCGCTCGTGTGGCTCGCGCCAGCGAACTCATCGAACAGGTCGGTCTAAGCGGTCACGAAGGCAAATATCCGAATCAGCTCTCCGGAGGTCAGCAACAGCGCGTCGCCATCGCCAGAACGCTTGCAACAGAACCGAGAATACTGTTGATGGACGAACCATTCTCCGCGCTGGATGAACCCACACGCCTGGAGATGCAGGAACTTCTGGTAGGGTTGTGGCACCGCATTCAACCCACGATATTTTGTGTCACCCACAGCGTGAGCGAAGCGGTGTATCTTTCAGAACGCCTGTGGATTTTTACGCAAACGCCTGGACAGATTGCTTATGACATTCGCGAAGCCATTCCGCCTTCTGTGGGTATCTCACCGCTGATGGCGCAGGAACGTCCCGAGTTCAAGAGGGCTACGATGGTCGTGACCGAGGCCTTTCGTGGCGTGCTGGAGAATCCTTCCGCGAAACGCAAAATGAAATCCCTATGAAGACTGACTTTTGGGATTACATTCGCGAGGCATTCAATGCGCGGCCCTCCGGCATGTTTGTACCACCCAACTGGATTGGCATTGGCGCATTCGGTTTCCTGGGCATTCTGAATCCCGGATTCTGGATTATCGGCATCGGCTGCGAACTTGCATACCTTGGCTTGCTGGGGACTCATCCCCGTTTCCAAAGACTGGTCAACGGTGGACGGCTTCTCGACGAACAGCGTCAGTGGCAGGAAAGACTAAGCGACTTGACCCGGCAACTTCCACCGGAAGATCAGCAGCGCTACCGGACTCTCGAGAGCCGCTGCAAGGGCATTCTCGAACAGCAGGTTCGGGGCGCAACGATTTCTCCTGGCACGGAGGAACAGGGCGCAGGCCTCGGAAAGCTGGTGTGGATCTACCTCCGATTGCTCCTGACCCGGGAATCGATACGGAAGGTGATTCACGGCCCCGCGAATACACCGGACGAGGAAGCCCGAATGGATGATCGGATCGGTAAGCTGCAGCAGCAATTGACGGACTCCGCCGTTGGTGAAGATCTACGCAAGAGCCTGTCCGGCCAGATTGAGATCCTTCAGCAGAGACTCGCCAAGAAGCGAGAGGCGGTGGAAAAACTCGCATTCCTGGACGCGGAATTGACCCGCATTCAGGAGCAGGTGGAATTGTTGAGGGAGCAGTCCGTCCTTGCAACAGATCCCGAGACCGTATCCCAGCGTATCGATCAGGTCACGACGACGCTCGGCGGCACCAATCAGTGGATACAGGATCAGCAGAAGATCTATGGCGCCATGGAGGACCTTCTCGCCGATCCTCCACCGCTCGTTGTTCCCGGGGCAAAGGAATCGCAATGATAAACACATTGCCGGATTGGGCAGACCAGATGCGCGCCCTGTTTCGATCCGGATCGGTGGCTCAATTTCTCATCCACGGAAACATTTTCGATGTCGTGCCCGTTGAAGACGCCGCCGGGAAACGGCTTCTTTCCGTAAAAGCATTTCTTGAAGGAGTCATGTTCGAAAGCTACGACGTCGTGCTGGAGTACGATCGCAGCAGAGGCATACGGCCGATCAAAGGCGCCGAGGATTGGGGCGACTGGTTGACGCAGGTGCTGGGTAATGAGCTCTCCATGCAGCAAACGCGCGAACCGGGCGCCGCTCTGGAGATGATCGACCGCTACCTTCTTCGCACGCTGAATTTGCAGGTGGTCCGTGGGCGCGAAGGAACTCCCCGAAAAATTGCCGTCATCATCGACTTTGCGGAATTTGTGGTGCCCCGGGGAGATGCCATTCAGCTCAGCGGCCCATTCAGCGCCAACATTGTCAAAGTACTCGGATGGGCAAATGATCCGGCAATCCTCCAATCCAACATCGTCACCGTGCTTCTGACCGAAAGTTTGCACGACCTTAACCCGCTCGTTGTTGAAAATCCCCATATCGCTACTCTAAAAGTACCCTTGCCCTCCGAACTCGAGATGCTCGCTTACCTTCAGACTCTCATTTCGACGCAGTTTCCGGAGCTTCCCTCGAAGTGCGAAGTAACGATCGAAGTCCTGTCGCGCCGTCTCACGGGATTGAGCCGTGTGGGAGCCCGGAGACTCGTTTCGACCGCGTTAACCAATGGCCAGTCGATCACGGCTGCCTGGCTCATGCGAATGAAAAAGGAAATGATTGAACGCGAGTGTCAGGGCTTGCTGGAGTTTCTCGAATCGCCCTTTACGCTGGACCAGGTTTCCGGCCTCGATGCCGTAAAAACCTGGCTGCGTGAAGATACCCAGCTGCTTCGGCGTGGAATCGTGAACGCTCTTCCGATGGGCTACCTCATTACAGGGCGCATCGGAACCGGCAAGACCTTTATCGTTCAATGCTGGGCGGGGGAGTTGGGCGTTCCTTGCGTCGTCTTCAAGAATTTCAGGGACCGCTGGGTCGGGGCGACGGAATCCAATCTCGAAAAAATATTTTCGGTTCTGCACGCGCTTGGGCAGGTTGTGGTGTTTGTGGATGAAGCGGATCAGGCTGCAGGGAAGCGCGGTGGCGAAGATGGCGACAGCGGCTTGTCGGGCCGTGTCTACGCCATGCTTGCGAAAGAGATGTCGGAAACTCGCAATCGGGGTCGCATCGTCTGGGTCTTCGCGACCTCCCGTCCGGATCTCCTGGAGGTCGATTTGAAGCGGCAGGGCCGGCTGGATGTCCATATCCCCTTATTTCCTCCCCAGACTCACGACGAAATGCAATCGCTGCTGCTGTCCGTTGCGAAGAAACTTCATTTTCCGATGGAGGTCGGTGATATACCGCCCCTTCCGGATGGAATTGTCCTGGGCGGCAACGAAATTGAAGGTATCCTCGTTCGGGCTTTACGGCTGTTCGAACTGCAGGCGGAGCCACGTTCCGCGCTTCGGGATATCCTGGGAGCCGTGTTCAAGGACATTCGTCCCAATGCACATACCCGCAAACTTGAATACATGGATCTTGTTGCCGTCAAGGAATGCACGGATTCCAGTTTCCTGCCTCCTCAGTACCGGGAAATGACACCTGAAGAGCTGGAACACCGGATCGATGAATTACGTAGATTTGTTTAAGACATGAATCTCATCGGCATACTTCGAAAACTTGGCGACCGCATCGGGATTATCGAGATGTCGTCCGCTGAAATACAGACATCGGCTCCCGCGAAAATTCAGACACGGACGATTACTCTTTCCGAGTTGATGATGACTGTTCAAATCTCCGAGGTACACGAACTGGCAGAGCGTCCCGCCGACTTGTCTGTCCCCTTTGAGGACATATTCAAAGCCGCCGGATACAGCGAGGAGAAAGCCGGCTGGACTGTGGAACGCTTGCAGGAATTCCTGAATAGTGATCGAATTCGGAAAATGAGCCGCGACGATGCGCAGCGTGCGACTCTCCAAATGCTGACTGAGGAAAAGGTTGATGCCGCGGACATTATAAAGGACGCAATCTTTCGCGATCAGGCATTGGATGCGTTTGAAGATTCCCATTCCAGGAAAAGACAACGCTGGCGCGCAGATCAGCAACAATTGCTATCGGACTTATCGGCGCGCATGAAGCAGGTGGAAAAGGAAATCGCTGCGGAAGAAGAGCGCTGGAAGGACTGGCGCCAACAGAAACGGCAGCGCGAACGAGACATGGCCCATGCCGTTGGATTCCTGATCGACCGGCCTGTAATCTCGATCGATAATGACTGAAACTGGTCTAGAATGCTTTTCGTTTTTCACACCCAACTTGAATTGAGGACTCTATGGCAGTAATGGCGCGTATCAGCAGGCTGTTCCGGGGATTCCTGGGCCTTTTTGTCAGCGGTTTGGAAGAGGCAAATCCAGAGGCGTTGATGGAAGCAGCCCGTCAGGAATTTCGGGATAAAATGGCGCAATACAACCTGGCGCTGGCTCAAATGGCGGGCGTTGCCGAACGCTTGAAGAACCAGATCAAGAACAAAACGGCGCGCGCTCAGGAACTCTCCCGAAGGATCATGGCAAATCACCAGGCCGGCAACCTGGAACTTGCTGGTACCCTGGCCCGGGAACTCCAGGACCTCAAGGGCGACTTGACGACCGACACGAACGAGCTTCAGGAAACCGAGACCGCCTACCAGGCCAATCTTCGCCAGGCCAAAGTCAGTCAGAAAGAATTTGAAGACAAGATCAACAAACTTCAAAAACAGCTCTCACAGGTGAAGATCAAAGAAGCCCAGGCTGAGGCGGCGGCCGCACTCAGCAGCGTGGCGTTCAAGGTAGGAGACCTGGGAGACTCCATGAAGACCGTTGAAGAAGTTCTGACGAAGCGTTACGAACGATCTGCCGGCAAGGCGCGCGTTGCCGCGGACCTTGTCAACATGGACGAAATCCAGGAAAAGGAATCCGAAAGAAAGGCGCTCGAGCAGGCGGCACTCGCGGAATTCCTGGCAAGCCAGGGCATTCAGCCGGCAGCGAAGCCAGAGGCTCCGTCAGCGGCCAAGGAAATTGGTCCCGCTCGATAGACGGACTCAGGATCATGTTGCAGCAGAACCGAATAATTGTAGGCGCGGCTTCCCTCCTGAGTCAGAGGGGTGGCGCGAAGCGCCGGGGGTGGTTCCAAAGCGAAACCCTGCTGGATTGCGGCTTTGGAACCACCCCTCGCGCGATTGCTTCGCAATCACGCTGGCCTCCTAACTTAGGAGGCCCAGTCTTCGCTTCTCGCCAAATTCAGTTCCTTCACAGATAAAGAGACGGTGAGATCGAAATTGAACAGGAGATTCGAGTAATGGCAGACCAACAAGCGCGCCTGACACTGACGGGGAAATTACTTTCAGTCCTTCTCATTCTCGGTTTGATCGGAACCGGAATCTACGTCGTGAAACGAAGAGGGATCGGGGGCGGATCGTCGTCGGGTACCGCTTCCGAAGCGCCCCAAACCGAAGCACCCGATACGGCGGGCGTCACCACCGTCAAGGAATATAAGTACGTCCCAGGCGACCGGCTTCCTCCAGTCAAAGGCGTCAGTCAGTACAAGTGGGACCCCACTCAAAAGACTCTTCGCTTTTCCTACAACGTCTGGGCGGGATGGCTTCCTGTGATCGCTGCCAACCATGGAACGAAACCGAATACGGAAAGTGTCTTCTCGAAGAAATACGGTTTTAAAGTCGAAATGGTGCTGATGGACGACCCGGTGGTCGCCCGTGATGCTTTCGCAGCCGGCGAAGTCCACACGCTTTGGGGAACTGTGGACATGATGACGCTATTTGCACCCGAGCTTTCGCGCGACTCCCGCACGTCGCCACGCGTCGTTCAACAAATCGACTGGTCGAACGGCGGCGATGGAATCGTCGTCCGTAACACCATAAAGTCCGTTAGCGATCTCAAGGGCAAAACCATCACTCTCGCGCAGAATTCTCCCAGCGAGTATTACCTGACTTCGCTGTTGCTGTCGGCGGGAATGCGTCCAAGCGACGTCAAAGTGAAGTTCACCGCTACCGCGTTCGAAGCTGCCGCCGCATTCGTTGCGGATAAGAACGTCGACGCCTGCGTTTCGTGGGCTCCAGACATCTATAAGATTCCGGAACGTGTGGCAGGAACCCGTATACTTTCGAGCACCGCGGACGCCAACAAGCTGATCGCCGATGTCTATGCCTTCCGTGCCGACTTCGCCAGAGACCATCCAGAAATCGTTGAAGGCCTGGTCGCCGGAATTCTGGAAGGAATGGACATCGTCAAGGACAAACCCGAGGAAGCCGCGAAGGCCATGGCCGACGCTTTCGGCATGAAACCGGCCGACGTCATGGGAATGCGGAACGATTCGCATCTGACAAATCTGGCGGAAAACGTTCAGTTTTTCCTGAACGCGTCGAATCCAACGAACTTCGAGCGCACGTGGAAGAGTGCAGCGTATGTTTATCGCGAACTGGGACGGATCAATGCGCCGATCCAGTTTGATCAGGTGATGGACTTTTCAGTCATTCAGGCAATTCAAAAGAAAGGATTGTTCCCAAACCAGATCGACGAGAGCGTCTCTTCATTCACACCGGCCAGTTTTCGCAAGACTCCGGCGGAAGCGCCGATCCTGACACAAACCATACGCATCAATTTCTATCCGAACTCGGCAAATCCCTACGAGCCCGCCCGGGATGAACTCGAAAAACCGATTGCGGGAAAACTGTATGATCCCAATGTGGACGCAACGCTGGAACAGGTTGCACGGCTCGCCGGTCAGTTTGCCCGCGCCATAATCCTCATTGAGGGGCATACGGATTCGAGTATGAAAGGGAAAATTCCTCCGAAGGCCGTTCAGGATCTCAGCCTGGCTCGCGCGGAGGCCATCCGAAAGTCGCTCATCGAAAAATACAAATTCGATCCAAATAAATTCACAATTGAAGGCAAGGGCTGGGACGTCCCGGCCGACCCCAGTTCTCCGGACAATCAGGCCCTCAATCGACGAGTGGAGATAAGCGTGTTTCCTCCGGAACAGAAATGAGAGGCACCGACGGTTTTCGGGGGCTTCGAAGTCTTGTTTTGGTGCTCGTCGTGACTGTAGCCATAGCCAAAGCCTGCGACAGGTCCGAACCACCGTCATCCACAGTGTCCACTCCCATTCCTGTCACCAATCCGATTCAAGACGTTCTCCAGCAAAGCAGTCCGGCGCCCTCTCAGGAGGGCCTTGCTGCTGTGATTCTCGTCGATACATCGGGCAGTATGGGAGAACCGGTCCCTGATGTGAACGGCAACCAGCAGCCCAAAATAAAAATAGCGCAGCAGGCTGCCATGAATCTTGTGAGTCAGTTCGCCGACTATGCCAGCGCGCATCCCGATCAGAAGATCTCACTTGGGATTTACGAATTCAGCCAGCGCCCCCGATTGCCATCGGCCCGCCCCATTGTCAGTTTGGGTCCCCCGGATCCCGCTGCGGCCCGCGCTGCAATATTCCGAATGGTCGCAAATGGCGACACTCCGATTGGAGACGCCATGATTATCGCGATGAAGAATCTGGATGCCACGGGATTTTCCAAAAAGCACATCCTGGTGATCACGGATGGTGAGAACACGGTAGGGTATTCACCCGCCAATGTGACTCAAATCATCGCCGGGAAATCCGATACGGCCCGTGCGTCCGTATACTTCGTTGCTTTTGATATTGCAGCCTCCAGATTCAATTCCGTTCGGGATGCAGGAGGACTGGTGCTCGCCGCATCTAACGAGACAGACTTGAAAGGTACGCTGGATTACGTTCTGTCGGGCAAGATACTCGCCGAACAGCCCACCACGCGCTGACTCTGTAACCCGTACAGCGGTTCCCGCATCCCATCCATGGGACGCGCCAACTATTGCGGTGTCTGTTTTTTCAGGAGCGGTTCAATCGCCTTCATCACGGTATTTATGATGATCGTATAGCCTTCCGCATTTGGATGAATTCCGTCAGCGATTGTCAGTTTGGGGTTATCCTCAACGCCGTCCAGAAAGGACGGAATTAAAGTGAGGCTGTACTTGCGGGCAAGCTCAGTGAACACTTTGCTCAGTTCGGAGTCCACCTGTGCGAGCACGATCGTTATCCCGCCATTACGGAACAGCCGGATCATTTCTTCGAGATTCGTTCCTGTTTGCGTCAACGCCAATTCGCCGCTGTCGTTACCGCCAAGTTCCAGAATAACGATGGTCGGCTTGAGGGCAAGAGCGTTGTTAATTCGAAGGCGACCACTCGCGGTGGTGTCTCCGGGGACTCCCATGTTGACGACACGGTAGGAATAACCGCTGGCGTCCAGCTTTTTCTGCAATTGTTCGGGATAACCGAGACCTTGCGGAACGCCGTATCCGGACGTCAGACTATCGCCAAACGCCAGAATAACCGGCCGGGAATCGACGGTGCGCTGCGACGCTGAAGCAGAACAAACCATCATGGAGATGAACAGTAACGTCTTCATCGGAATAGAAGGATGATAAAAGTCCAACGCCGAGTCAAGAGACTCCGAGCTAACGCCGCCTCAGTCTCAGCGCTGCGCGGGCATTGTAACTCACAGAGAAGGGCTGTTCTGGTGCGGCAGTATGCCTGGCCGAAGAACGAAGGATAACCCGTTGTCGAACGTTACAAGTTGGTGGGAAATCGGGTCGCGACGAATACAAAGCACATGGCATCCAGGGTGGTCTTTCCGCGTCCACAGAAAGCCTGGCAAATTCGATATTCACAAAGTCTGTGTCTTAACGCGGCGCGAGGGATGAGATCACATTTCGCGACGCAAATGGACTGGCATTCTCGCATGGATGTTCAAGTCGGAAATCGATTTCAGGAACAGCAAACCCCGATGCCTGGTTTTTCCCTTCGGAAAAGCTGTCAGCGCCAGTTGGAAAAGACAACGTCTGGCGTCGGCATATTATTCCGAAACTCAAAAACAATTGGCCTGGAATGGATTTCATCTCAGGTAATGCGCCGGACTCATTCATCACGGATGAATGAATTGAAGATTGATCCCAAGATCGTGGCAGACCAACTCGACCAAACGGTAGGCGTGAACCCGAACGTCTTCACGCTCGCATCACTCTCGCGCAGGAATGAAGCAGTGAATGTGCTGGAATTCGCTGTCAGAGTGAGCAAAAAAGTTTAATGGAGTACCGACGGAGTACATGAGCCGCTCGATTCATCGAGACAACTCCGCGCGGGTAGATCCGCAGATCGAGCGTTGGCTTCATCCTGCCGGCGGCCCTTTCTTCTGCTTGTCTATTCTGCAGATGTCAAACAACCAGGTTCTGATTGTCCTACCGCCAGAGTCTGCGACATTAATAATTTCGAGAGCGCGCGATGCATGATCGACTTAAACCCGCCATCACACAATTCTGCAGTGGACTCGGAGGCGAACACGTGCACGAACTGGAAAGATATCGATGGTGTGTTTGCGGTGGCTCTCGCGGAAAAGGATAATAGGGAAAATGGAGTCAGACCACTCGAACCCTATTTCTGAAAAACGAATAGGGTTCGAGTCGGTCTGACTCCATTTTCCCGCGTTGCTTGACTCACAAATTACAGATGTACTAGCATCCTCCGCTTGTTATTCTTCACCATTGCGGTCGTATGCACGCTGATTATTCTAAACTTCCGCATCGTTTGGAAATTTCGCGCGTACGCATCCGGCATAGCTTCCACGTCTCCGCCAAGTTCCAAACCGCTCGTACCCATCTCAGTTATTGTTCCATGCAAGGGCAATGACGGCCGGTTGCTGGAAAACCTGGAGAACTTATTAAATCAGGACTACCCGGCCGCGGAATTCCTTCTCGTCACTGCTCTGGAAGAAGACCCGGCACAAGTGGTCTTCAGCCAATTACGGGCGACCCACCCAGCAATGCAGATCAAGACTGTTGTGGCAGGTATTTCTCCATATGGGTCCGAAAAGAACAACAATCTTTTAAAAGCAGTTGCGGCATCAGACTCCGATTCCGAGATTCTCGTGTTTCTCGATGCCGACGGAAAAAGTGATCGTTTCCTGATACGGAAACTTGTCTCAGGCCTCGAGAGTTCCTCTTTCGCCGGGGTGACGGGTTACCGGTGGTATGAGCCGCGCTGGCATGTTTTACCAGAAGTGCTTCGCACCGTATGGAATGGATCGGGCTATTGTCTTTTAGCCAATACGGATACATCTTTCGTCTGGGGTGGCGCAATGGCATTCCGCCGCAAGACGTATGAGCAGGCGGGATTTTCCGATATATGGGCAAGAGCGATCAGCACCGATAGTCCCTTGCGCGTTCGACTCAATTCACTTGGGTTGGAAACCCG
>Ga0207691_10004388_pt1 | contig 13675 bp, 12 predicted proteins | sample KBSM13metaG_FD_184327 | JGI IMG/M metagenome (GOLD analysis project Ga0207691, IMG submission 184327) | Miscanthus rhizosphere microbial communities from Kellogg Biological Station, Michigan, USA - KBS M1-3 metaG (SPAdes) (version 2) | ecosystem: Host-associated > Plants > Roots > Rhizosphere >... | reverse complement strand
GTTCGAACAGCACGATGGCTTTGGGCTTGAAGCGTGCGATCTGTCGGCATAGTTCACTGCCGATGGAGCCGCCAGCGCCGGTGACCATAATAACTCGATCGTGCATCCACTCAGCCAGCTTCTCGGTGTCGAGGGACACGGGGTCGCGACCGAGCAAGTCGTCGAGCTCTACATGACGGATCTGCGATACCGTGACTTTGCCGCTGACGAGATCGTCGTATGACGGCACTGTCATGACTTTCATTCCCGCATCCGTGCACACTTTTACGGCACGCCGGCGGGCGGTGTGAGAGGCGCCCGGCATCGCAATAATCGCATTCACGATGCCATTCGCGGCAACGTATTGCGGCAACTCACTGATGGACCCGCAGATGCGCACACCCTGCAACTGCAGTCCTTTCTTGCTCCGGTCGTCGTCGAATACAGCGGCGGCCCGCCACTTGGGATTGCGTTCGAGTTCTTTCAGAAGCGTTACCGCTGCGTCTTGAGCGCCAACGATCACCACAGGCTCGCGGTCATCGCGCGTTAGTGCACTGATGCCCTGCTCTTTCCATACGCGATAAGCCACCCGGCTGCCGCCCATAATCATGATCAGCAGTACGGGATCGAGGATCAAAACGGAGCGTGGCACGCCGATCTGTAACATTACAAAAAACGCGGGCAACGCGAGTGTTGCCACAATCACGGCCAGCACGATGCGCTTCAAGTCCGGAATGCTTGCGTAGCGCCACATGCCGCGATAAAGGCCGAAGGCCCAAAAGATGGTCGCCTGCAGGGGCACCACCCACATCAAGGACTCAAGCAGCAGCCGGTCGTACGGCTGCGGCACTTCGAGATTGAATCGCAGCCAGAAGGCAATCAGCCATGTGAGCGCGGACGCCGCGACGTCATGCGCGAACGCGAGCGTGGTGCGCGAATTAGGCTTGAGCATGAAGAGCGAAGCGACGCTCGATCGCAATGATGAGTATTAGATAGAGAAGTGCTAAAACGCCTGCAAGGCTTGCTTGGGCAAGCGGGGTCCGGTTAATCGCGCAGATGCTCACGACCCCGCATGTCAGCATAAGGGCATATTCGGCGTACGCGGTTCGGCGGTGGCTCCAGCCGCCCCTCACCAGCCGCTGATAGTAATGCTCCCGATGCGCCTGCCATGGCCTTGCGCCGCGAAGCACGCGCTTAATCAATGTCAGCGACGCGTCAACGATGAATGGCGAGAAGATCGCGATGCCGAACCACAGGGGCCAGTCTCCACGTGTCCACCCCGTAACATTGAACACAGCGGCAAGAAAGCCGAGAGGAATGGCGCCTCCATCACCCATAAAAATACGTGACGGCGGAAAATTGAACAACAGAAACCCGAGTGACGCTGTGGCCACCGCCAGATTGAGTGCAGCAAACGAGATGTCGCCTCCTATCAGCGCGGCGACGCCATAATCGCCGAAACCGATAACTGCCATGCCACCCGCGAGTCCGTCTGACCCGTCCATGAAGTTGTAGAGATTTATCATCCAAGCGGTCGCGAGCGCGGCAATCCCGATCTGCCACCATTCACGCCCATGCAGCAGCGCACTGACAGCCAGCAACGCGGCGGCAACATGGATCAGCAGTCGCCATACGACGCTAACGCCGCGGAGATCATCGAGCAGGGATACGCTGATCAGCAACGTAAGCGCAAGCAACATCAGTGGGTGCAGTGAAGGTGTTGCATACCCCCACGCGATGGCGGTGCCGGCAAGGATACCGACGCCGCCAAGGCGGGGTCTCGGAGTTGTGTGCAGCGATCGTTCGTTTGGATGATCGAGTGCCAGCATAGCCGCGCGGCTGCGCATGAGGATGGCAAGAACGCCGGTACTAATCAAAAGCGCAATGAGCGGCGGCACAACAAGCGAGTTGACGAGAGCGGGGATCAAGCGGAACCACCGTGTGCGGGGTGCCGATAATACCATCGGGCCGTTTGCTCTAAGCCCGCAGCGAGAGAGAGCCTTGGCTCCCATCCCAGTTCATGTCGCAGCTTGGCGTTGTCGATTTGCAGGGAGTCTACAAGCCGCGACACTGCTGCTGCTCTTCCGGTAATGCGCCCCGCCATCTTAAGCAATGAGACAGGGCATGGCAGCAAACGCGCATGACGCGCCATCGGCTGAGCAATCGCGCGCACCAGTGAAGGCGTCGACACGCCGAGGTCATCCGCCAGCAGATATAGTTGACCGCCCGCGGCCGGATGCTCAAGGCTCACGATGATGGCATCGACCAGATTGTCGACGTTTAGCAGGCTGCGCCGATTCGCGATGGATGCCAAAGGCAGCGGAATCCCGCGGTCAACCGCGCGCATGAGTCGCAGGAAATTGCCCTTTACGCCGGGGCCGTAGAGCAATGGCGGCCGCAGTATCACATATTGCATCTGTGTCCCGCTTGCGCTTTCGCATACTGTGTGTTCGGCTTCCAACTTGGACACACCGTACGCGTCATCCGGCTTCGGTAGATGAGCCTCGTTGAGCGGCGTTCCTTGAGTCGTCTCGCAGTTGACCTTCACAGAGCTTAAAAAAATAAAGCGCTGGACACCCGCTCGGACAGCCGATTGCGCGAGCCTTCGGGTGCCGTCGACATTTGTAAGCCGGTACAAGGCAAGCGGATCATCGGCTGTTTCGTGCATTACATGCGTACGAGCGGCCAGGTGGACCACAGCATCGACTTCGCGGAGTGCTCTCTCCCATGGAGCTTCGGCCGCAATGTCGCCCACCACTATGTCGGTGCATGCGATCGTAGAGTCGGCCCGAGGTTGAGCGGCACTGCGCAGTGCCCGGGTGATCTGATATCCGCGCTCGACGAGACGGTTGCACAAGACCGTGCCGACAAAGCCGCTCGCGCCGGTAACAAGCACGTTGCGCAAGCGGGTTTCCGGCATGCGGTCAGTTCCGGAACCAGACCGTGCGATTGATGTAGTCGGTATAACTGAGGATGATGCGCAGCACTTTGCGGGATACGTTGTCTGCGTCGTAGTCAGGCACGAGCTTGAACGGTCGCCCGTTGCCTTTGAAATGCGCGACACTCACTTCGATGGCATCGATGACGGCCGGCGCCTTTAGGCCCGCCATGATGACGGTGGCCTCGTCCATGCCTTCGGGCCGTTCATGCGCCTGTCGGATCATGATCCCCGGAAAGCCAAGAATCGAAGATTCTTCGGTGAGCGTGCCGCTATCGGAAATGACACAGCGCGCACTCATCTGCAATTGGATGTAATCAAGAAAACCAAGCGGTTTGAGGAATTCGATTTGCCCGGAAGCGTTTTTTGCGTCGAATGCCGACAGTTTCTTGCGCGTGCGCGGATGCGTGGATACAATAATTTTGCGCCGGTATTTACGCGCGATGGCATTCAGCGTGGACAGCAGATCGCTGAAATTCTGTGGGCTGTCGACGTTTTCTTCACGGTGGGCGCTGACCACAAAATACTCACCGGCCTTAAGCTTCAGCCGATCGAGGACATTCGAAGCCGTGATTTTCGGCATGTAATAGCGCAACACTTCCTGCATGGACGAGCCGGTTTTGATAACGGTTTCCGGCCTGAGCCCCTCGGCTAGCAAATAGCGGCGCGCATGCTCGGTCAATGTCATGTTGACGTCACTCAAGTGATCGACGATCTTCCGATTGAGCTCTTCGGGAACCCGCTGATCGAAGCAGCGATTACCCGCTTCCATATGAAAGACCGGGATCTTGCGGCGCTTCGCGGAAATCACCGAAAGACAACTATTGGTGTCGCCATAGAGAAGGACCGCGTCGGGTTTTATTTTCTCGAGGATAGCGTCGGACTTGGCGATGACATTGCCGATGGTTGCCGCAACCGTTTTCGCCGCAACATTAAGAAAGAAATCCGGTTTGCGTATGTCAAGATCGCGGAAAAAGATTTCGTTGAGCTCGAAGTCATAATTTTGCCCTGTGTGCACCAGGACGTGATCGACGTGCGCATCGAGCTCATGGATAACGCGCGAGAGCTTGATGATTTCGGGGCGGGTGCCTACGAACGTCAGCACCTTCATCGAGCGGTGCTTTCAGCGCAGCAGTTCGTCATCATCCCACGCAGATTTATCGTCCACCATTAAACGGTGTTTTTTGAGCAGCGTCACAGTCTGCGGATAATCAAGAATTCGCTGTGCCGAGCTGAACTCCCCCGTGAAGGCGTTCGGTTCTTTGCGCGCGCCCGCGAGCTCCGGCAGCATCGATTTGATCGCAAAAAAAGCGCCGCGCTTGACGCAATGGTTAGCTTCCTCTTCGGATACCATTACCTCATGGATTTTTTCGCCCGGACGGATGCCGGTTTCCTTTATCTTGATTGCCCGCTTGCCGATCAGCGCTTTTGCGAGATCAAGCACAGTTGCGGACGGCGCGTCCGGCACATAGATCTCCCCAGGAAGTCCCGTGCTGATTGCGGCGAACACAGTGTCGACCGCGCGATTAAGGCTCAATAGAAAGCGAGTCATTCCCGGCAACGTAATAGTCACCGGGCCGCCATTGTTGATCTGCTCATGAAAGAGTGGAATGACAGAACCGCGCGATGCAAGCACGTTGCCGTAGCGCACGCCGATGAAGCGCGTTTTCGCGTTCAAGATATTGGCCGCCACGAAGATTCGCTCCTGCAGCGCCTTCGTCATGCCCATCACGTTGACAGGTTTGCATGCCTTGTCGGTGCTAACGCCCACGACCGTGTCGACCGCGTAGCTGTTTTCCCCGATCGCGCGGACGATGTTATAGGCGCCCATACAGTTCGTCATCAGCGCTTCAGACGGAAAATATTCGCACGAGGGTACTTGTTTCAATGCAGCCGCATTGATGACCAGGTCAGAGCTCTTCAGTGCCGAACATAACGCCACGTAGTCACGGACATCACCTATGCGAAATTCGAGCACTTTGCTGAAATTCCGATAGATAGTCTCATCCGTAGAGACGGTCTTGTGCAGATACGACAACCGCATTGCGTGCTGCTTGGCTTCGTCGCGCGAGAATACGATGACTTTTTTCGGCGTGCCTTGCTCCCCGCTCAGAATGCGGCGAACAAGGACTTTGCCGAGAGATCCGGTGCCTCCGGTAATGAGCACCGTCTTGCGGTTAAACAACACTGTGATGTCTCCATGCGGCGTACGGGGTTGGATCGGCAGCCAGATCGTTCATCATGGTTCGCCACGATGGCGTTACGATCCCGGTTGAGCGGCGGAATTTGTCGCCGTCGAGATTGCGCCGGACCTCGACGCTGTCGTCAGGTTCTATCTCGACGTTGATGTCGTACGCCTCGCGTGCCAAGCATAGCAGATCGTACTTGGTTATAACCTCGGAGGCGACCTGATAAAGCCCTTGCAGGTGCGGCCACCGTTCGATGATTTCGCCGACGAGATCGGCACAATAAATGTTCGAGATTCCGGTGTATAACGCTCTGCGAAAGCCCCGTACAACGCCGCCTTTTTGCGCAAGGAACCATTCGAGCAACTCAGTGCCGTTGTCGAGCTCGCGGCCTATGAATGACGTTCTGATCGTAAGCGCGTTTCCGTAACTCACTTCACCCAATGCTTTCGTGCGGCCATACACGTCGCTTGCATCCGGCGCGTGTTTCTCCGTGTAATCGCCTTTCGTCCCGTCAAATACGCAATCGGTGCTGACCGTGATAAGGCGCGCATTATGATCGGCAGCCCATTGAGCGATTCGGTGCGGCAGCCATGCGTTCAGCAGGATTGCGGGCGCTGGACTGGCCGATTCCCGCCGCTTTGTCACTGCGATGCAGTTGAGGATGACATCGGGTGTCGAGGCCTCGAGCGCCCGTATGAGTTGGGCAGGGTCGCTGACATCCACATTTTCCAAGACACGCGGATTGTCGTAGATGCGAAAGCGCTCACAATCGGCGCGCGTCCGCCGTATCGTCGTGTACGTATCGACAAAGCGTTCGCTCAGGCGTTGCCATAGCTTATGGCCCAGCATTCCGGTGCCGCCGAGAATCAGAATGCGCATCAGGCTGCGGCCTTGACGTCCTGCATCCAACTCTCCAGTCGCGTGAGCAGCATTTCGCGTTCGAAGTGCTGTTCGAAGTATTGCCGGCCGCGTGCGCCAACTGCTTCGCGTTCGGCCTGACTCATCTCATAAAGCTTGAGGACTGCATCGGCAAGGGCGCGCGGATTTTCGGCGCCAACGGCGATACCGGCTCCGGCCTCAGTCACCACTGCTGCTCCTTCGCCATCCAAGGCTGCGATAATCGGTTTGCCACACGCGAGGTACGATTGGATTTTCGCCGGTATCGTGAGCGCGAAGATGGGGTCCTTTCGGAGCGATACCAGCATAGCGTCCGCATGAGCGAAGTAGTCAGGCATGCTGTCGACGGGGTGAGCTCCAAGCAAATGAAACGTGCCTGCGAGTTTCTGAGTTTTCACTTCTTCGATGACCCAGTCGCGCATTCTACCGTCGCCCAGGATCACCCAGTGGATATCCGGAATATCCCTCAATAGTGCCGCGCCTTTGATGATCGTTGCAAAGTCCTGCGCGGCACCGATGTTCCCCGCAAACATTACGCTGAAGCCAGAAGGTAACTGCAAGCGGAGCCGGCCCTCGGGCGCCGCCTTGACCGGCCGGTAGAGTGCTTCTGCGCTGTTCGGGAAATACAGGACGCGTGACGGGTGCCCGCCAAGCGTTTCGATGGATCGCGAAAAGGCGCGCGATTGCACAAGGATGCGATCGCAGCGACGATAAATAAATCGGACCATCGACTCGACGAGTCGAAGTATCCAGCGCTTGCGTACGGCATTGGTCGCGGACAGGCTTTCCGGCCATAAGTCCTGTACCCACAACAGGAGCGGTGCGCGTTTGAGCCAGCGCAGAACGATGCCCGGCAAAGCCACGGTTATGGGCGACGGCTCATAAACCAGAATCGCATCGAAGGCGCCACGACAGCGGAACGGTGCGAGCACGCTGGCGAAGAATGCGAAGGATATATAGTTCAACGCGAGACGAAGGCTGCTACCTGCGCCGCGCGGAATCAACGGCACGCGTATCACCGGAATTCCTTGAAAATCGTCGCGCGAGCGGCGAAAGAATCCGTAGCCAGGGAAAAACGCGCCTGCCGGATAGTTTGGTTTGCCGGCTAACACGGTGACTTCGTGGCCGCGGTCGCGCAATCCGAGCGCAAGGTCATTGATGCGGAATCCCTCAGGCCAGAAGTATTGACTGATGATGAGAACCTTCATCAGGGAGTAGCGCGAAGTTGTTCATAAAGACCCATGTAAGTATGAACGATAGATGTCCATGAGAAGCGGGCGCGAACGAAATCACCGAGCAGTTTCCCGCGTAACCGGAGCGATTCCTGATCAGCCAGCATCTCCGTCAGTCCTTGCCTGATTCCATCGATGGTCGCCGAGACGACTGCACCGCCAAATTGGGACGCGACGTTAAAGCCGCATTCGTTCGTGAGCAGCACGGCCGTGTCTGTGACACCGGCCTCCAGCACGACAATAGACATTGCTTCCTGCCGGGAGGGGATCGCGAGGAGCATGGCGGCCCGGTAGGCGGATGACTTGTCGTCGCCGCCGAGGTAGCCGGTGAAATGCACGCGATCTGCCACGCCTGCATTGTGTGCAGTGCGTTGCAGAGTCTGGCACATTCCGCCGTCTGGTCCGGCGAAGACGAGGTGGAGATCCGAATGCATGCGGGCTATCTCGAGAAAAGCAGTTAGTAAGAGATCCGGACCTTTAATGTCCGTGAGGCGGCCCATGAATAGTATGAAACGGGACTCGCCCAAACCGAACTTGCTGCGAAAACCAGCGACATCGGCTCGTGCGAAGTCATCAGCGCTGATGCCGTTCGGTATCACACGGATTTTGTCGGCGCTGACGCCATAACGAGCGAAATCTTTAACCTCGTTCTCTGTGATCGCTATGCAGGCGTTTGCATTGCGGACGATCGCTTTGCCGGCGACGAAGTTATATATACGCTTTAAAATCTGTGAGCGACCAAACATGGGCAACGCTCCCGCCGGGCAGACCACGTATGGTTTTTTAAGTTTTCGTGCGACCGTATAAACGAGAATATTGAGCACTGACCAGTGTCCCATTAGGTGGACGATGTCTGCAGCGCTGATCAGTTGCTCGAGACGAGTTCGCGAAACCCGCGGTACAAAAAAACGCTCCGATATAAGCGGCACGGCGACGATGGTGACGTCCGCATCCGGCACAGTCCGCGGAGGGGCGCTACCCGCGGTGGTAGTGAGCACGGTGCACTGCACGCCACTGCGCGCCAGAAATCGGCTCATCTGATAGGTTCGCTCGGCGGTTCCTCCGCCGGTAACCGGATCAAGTGTGTGATTGACGTTCAAAACTCGCATCAGATGCGGCAGCCCTCATTTGCCGTTCTCTGCTTGTACCAGTCAGCGAATATCTTGAGGCCGCTGGCAAACTCGACGGGTTTCCGAAACCCTGCGTCCGTCAATTTTTTACTATTGAAGACCGTATCAGCTCGAACGAGAGACCTGCCGCGCAATCGAAGAAGCCAGGACAGGAAGGGCGAAGGAAGGGGCGCCCGTGGCATCCGGTAGTCGCGAATATGCAATGCATGCATCAAGAATTGCTCGACGTCCCGGAAATTATTCTCTGGCGCTTCATCGTCTGCGACGATATAGGTCTCGTGAGGGATGGGACCCGGCGCTTCAAGCATGAAGGCCGCTGCGGCAACTGCATTGTCGAGGCAGACCAAATGCAGCCGGCGATGGTCGTTTGCGCACGACCGCAGATAATTCGTGAGCCGCAGGTTATGGGTGAGATCATGCGCCATCTTTAGGAGATTACGCCCGCCCGGCCCGAACATCGCCGTCGGCCGCAAGATCACCAGCTCAAAATGGCCGCGCGCTTTATCGCGCAACAAGTTCTCGATAGCGAGCTTTGTTCTTTCGTAATCGGTGCCCGGCCGGCATTCAGTTGCCTCATCCACTTGTGCAACCACAGTCTTGCCAGTAACCATGGCAGTGCTGCAATGAACCATGCGCTTTATTCCGTGACGGCAACATGCGTCGGCAAGCGCGGTTGCAGCCGCCAGGTTTTCAGACTGCGAAGCGCTGCCGTCATAAGCGAAGTTCGCCACCATGCACCCCGGCTGGAGAACTTTCGCCATTACCGACGGATCGGTTAGCGCGCCCCGGACAATAGTGAGCCGGCTCGGATCGGTTACGTGCGGCGGCGAGCCATGACGTATCAGTCCGCAAATTTGCGCCTGCGATCGTCCAGCGAGTAGTTGCACAAAGCGGCTTCCGGCAAATCCACTCGCACCCGTGACCGTGATACGTTGCATACGTTAGCGGCCCGCGTCTTACCGGTCGAACACACTTCTCATCGCCCACAAGAATCTATGCGCGGGGCGATTGATGAGTGCGTTAACGACCAACCGCCATGTTTCCGGCAGCAGCAATATGCCCGGCGAGATTTTGCAGGCGCGTAAAAACGCTCGGCCGGCGTCACCGAACCGCGCCGACCGCGCATGCAACTGGCAGGAGACCAGGTGGGCGCGCGCAAGCGAGCGGTTCTCCAACGCCCGGATTTCGCTCGGGAGACCGTCTGATGAGAAAAAGTCGTTGATGATATCAAGCGGTTCACGCGCTCGTTCATGCGTAACAGCGCCGAAGCTTTGCGATGCTTCGTGCGCGCGCCACGCTGCGAGCGCGCGCGGGATTCGTACAAACGGCCCGCGTCGCGCCAGCCGCAGCCAGTAATCAAAATCAGGCATCAGTTTGAGCGACGGGTTCCATCCGCCCGCAGCTTCGAAAGCGCTTCGCCGGAACAAAGCGCCCGGTCCCGGCGGACACGCGAATTTCGTTAACATGTCCTCGAGACTGAACTCAGCGGCACGCACTTGACGGATCAGTTTTCCGCGAGGATCGACCAGTTCGAAATCGCAATAAGCAACGACCGCTTCCGGATGCGCGCACAGTGTCGCCACCGTCGTCGACACCGCATCAGGGCGCAAGTGATCGTCCGCGCTCAAGTAACCGAGAAGCTCTCCGTTTGATATTCGCCATCCTTTGTTAAGCGTTGCGGCCTGTCCCATGTTCGCATGAGACTCCCACAAAAATCGGCCGCCGTATTGCATAAGGACATCACGCGTTGAATCGGTTGAACCATCGTCGAGGACGATAAGTTCAATGTGCGGGTAGTCCTGTGCAAGAACACTTTCGATCGCTTCGGGCAGGAAGCCCGCGTGGTTGTATGCGGGGATAACGAGCGAAACCTTGGGTCGGCTTTCGAGCATCGGGTCTCATCACGGGCGTGCAACGACGCCGGTCGGTTTGACCGCTGCCCACATGCGCTCAAATTCGAGCAGCAGCAATTCCGGCGTTTCGCGTCCGTTAATCCATGTTTGCAACGGCGCGGAAAATGAAAAGCGGCCGCGGTTGCCGTCGACGTGGAAGCCGTGGACAAACCTGTCAGCCATCGCCGAATTGAACAGACAGTATGGTTTTGAGTTGAATTGCGCGATAGTCGCCGGCCCCGATGACGCGCCCATATGCATACTTGCCGTCTCGATCAATGCAAGGTCCTGCTCCAAGGTCGTTCCGAGGTCTTTGGCGATGACTATATTGGGCAGGTCGCGAAATCGCGGATCGACTTCCGCATGACTGCACAGGAGTATGAATTTAGCCGGGTAATGAGCTGCGCAGTGTGTAAAAAAGGTGAGCCACGCCGCATAGTCGGAATCGCGCACCGGGTTTGCGGCGTTCCTGCGCAACTGAACTGTAACGGACGTGCAATGGCTCGCATGCCGTACAATGAATGCCTCTGCCCATGTGGTTGCGGCGGGACGAGACTTCAGGGCTGGCAGCGAGCCGTTTCTACGGAAGTAATCCGGAAACAGCTCATTGAAGCAGTAGTAGTACAAATACTCGCGTGCCGCGTATTGAACGACGCCGGGCCATACGTGATACTGCAGACGGTTGTCAGCTATATATGACTCGAGCTGCCGGCGGGAATCAAAAAGGAACAGTGAGCCCAAATACCGGTTCACCTGTGCGGCGGGCAGAAATGCGGACAAGTGAAACAGAAAGCTTTCGTTATCAATCTTTGCAAACGCCGGATCCGGAACGACAGGCTTGAGAGGATCGTAGACGAGGGCAAAGTCTACCTTTCCCAGATCAAGGTTTTCACGCAGGACGAGCGACGCTTCCTGAAAAATCAACACATCCCCGACACTGAACGGCTGACTCGAGTAATCGTAAATTATCAGCAGCCGTCGTTGATTCTCTGATGTGTGCTGGGCGATCGGATTTGCCGAAGCGACAAGCCATCGGAGCAAGCCGATCGTGCGTCGAATTGTTTTTCGAATAGCTTGGATGACGTCCCCGTTCAAGCACCCCTCCGGAGGCCATTGTATCCCGCGCGAGCGGCGGGCATTTCCGGAGGAACAGCGGGCTGATGGTACAATTATACTTTCCCCTCAAGCTACTTCCGAATGGCAGGCACCGGTCGCAGGAACTTCCGTCTCGCTCTTGGCGATCTTTGGCAGGGAATCACCAGCATCTACATCTGGCCGATGCTGGGCTGGCAGGACATCAAACAGCGATACCGCCGGTCGGTGATCGGGCCGTTTTGGCTAACTATCAGCTATGGAGCAATGATATTTGCAATGGGACCGTTATACGGTCGCTTGCTGCAGCAGGACATCTCCGCATATTTTCCATACCTCGCCGTAAGTTTCGTCGTCTGGACGCTGCTGTCAGGAATCATCATCGATTCGTGCAACGCATTCATCGGCGCCGAAGGCTACATCAAAGAAGTTAAGTTACCTCTCACGGTGCACGTTTTGAGGGTCGTTTGGAAAAACGTACTCATATGCGCGCATAACTTCCTCATCGTGGTCGTGGTGATGTTCTTTTATCCGCCGACGATCAACTGGTCGATGCTATTGATACCCGTCGGCGTCCTCGTAATAGCGATAAATGGCGTCTGGGTCGGTTTGCTGTTCGGCGTGTTTTGTGCGCGATTTCGTGATGTTCCACAGGTTGTGACCAGCGTCGTGCAAATCGCGTTTTTCGTGACGCCCGTAATGTGGCGTTCCAATATGCTCGGCAGGAAAGAGTGGATGGCGGACCTCAACCCTTTAACGCATTTTCTGCAGGTGGTGCGGGCGCCGCTGCTGAGCGCCGAAATACCGTTAACATCGTGGTGTGTGGTGGTAATCATCGCGCTTGTAGGCTTTCCACTGACGCTCGCTGTTTTCAGCCGCTTCCGGTCTCGTGTGCCATATTGGGTTTGATGTATGGCTCATGTATCCGCTAAAGAAATCGTCATCAATTTCCCCGTTTACGAGGCAAACGGCCGGTCGTTCAAGAATGTGCTTCTGCGCACCGCTACAGGCGGTTCACTTTCCGTAGATGACTCGAAAAGAGTCGTCGTCAAGGCATTGAACAAAGTCACTTTTGAAATGAAAGAGGGAGATCGCATAGGACTCGTCGGACACAACGGCTCCGGCAAGTCCACTTTATTGCGCGTGCTGTCAGGCGCATATGAGCCTATCAGCGGTTCGCTCGAGATCGACGGGCGCGTTGCCTCGATGCTCAATGTGTGGCTTGGCATGAACTCCGATGCAACGGGATACGAGAATATCTTCATGCGAGGCACGATAATGGGCCTCAGACCGAAGCAGATCGCGGCGATGGTCGACGATATCTGCGAATTCGCTGATCTGGGAGACTACATCTACATGCCTCTGCGCACCTATTCCAGCGGCATGCAGATGCGGCTTGCTTTTTCTGTTTCTACGAGCGTCTCTGCGGATATTATTCTGATGGATGAATGGTTAAGTGCCGGTGACGCCAACTTCTCGGAAAAAGCCCAGCACCGTCTGCAGCGTATGCTCGACAATGCGAAAATCTTCGTCGTCGCTTCTCACGATGAGAACCTGATACATCGAACTTGCAACAAGCTGATGCGCCTGGAGCATGGAAACATGGTTGATTACCGCGCGCTGTAAACGAAAGAACCGTTTGGTTTCATCGAGCCTGAATTAATTGGAGCGGGAATGAAAGTATTTGTTACAGGGGCATGTGGATATAAAGGAACCGTGCTGGTGCCTAAACTACTGGCTGCCGGCCACGAGGTAATTGCATTCGACATCATGTGGTTCGGTAATTTTCTCAAACCGCATGCCCGGCTGAGCGTAGTAAAGGGCGATGTGCGGAACATCGATGAGATTAATCTGGACGGTGTAGACGCTATCGTTCATCTGTCTTCTGTTGCAAACGACCCGTGCGGTGACCTCGATCCCAAGCTGACCTGGGAGATCAGTGCGCTCGCCACCATGCAGCTCGCCGACAAGGCCGTGCGCAAAGGGATAAAACACTTCGTCTACGCCTCATCCGGAAGCGTGTACGGCATCAAGGATGAACCTCAGGTGACCGAAGATCTCGAACTCAAGCCGATTTCTGAATACAACAAAACGAAGATGGTGGCGGAGCGTGTGTTGTGGAGCTATCGCGATGATATGGCGGTCCAGATGATCCGTCCGGCAACGGTATGCGGTTATTCGCCGCGAATGCGCCTGGACGTATCGGTGAATATGCTCACCATGCAGGCGCTTACCAAGCGCCGCATCACCGTATTCGGTGGCGACCAAACGCGCCCCAACATTCACATGGATGACATCACCGATATTTACATGTTCATGCTGGATC
>Ga0207691_10004387_pt1 | contig 13676 bp, 13 predicted proteins | sample KBSM13metaG_FD_184327 | JGI IMG/M metagenome (GOLD analysis project Ga0207691, IMG submission 184327) | Miscanthus rhizosphere microbial communities from Kellogg Biological Station, Michigan, USA - KBS M1-3 metaG (SPAdes) (version 2) | ecosystem: Host-associated > Plants > Roots > Rhizosphere >... | reverse complement strand
CCGCGCCGTGATCTGCCACTGCCCGATGTGCCGGCGACATTCGGGCGCGCCGGCGCTGTCGTTCGTCCACTTCCCCGCAGACCAGTTCACCTGGCTGCGCGGACAACCGCAGCTCTACCAGTCTTCCGAGTCCGCCCAGCGCGGGTTCTGCGCGACCTGTGGCAGCACGCTGTCCATGCACGAAGAGGTGCTCGCGGACCGCATGCTGATCGCCGTCGGCAGCCTCGACGACCCGGACCGGGTTCGCATCGACGACCACGTGTGGACCAAGGACCAGGTTTCCTGGTTCCGGATCGACGACGGGCTGCCGCGCTTCCCGACGAACAGTTCGCGGGTGCCGACCAGGGCGGTTTGAGCGTGTCTTCTGGCCCATGCTGCTGATCGTTCCGCTCGGCAAGAAGGGATCCACCGGGATTCCCATCTTCACCATTTTCATCTGCGTGGCGTGCATCATCGTGCACGCGTTCGCGGACACACCGGCCGACCGACTGGCGCTCGCCTTTTATCCGAACAGGCTCGATCCGCTCAGGATGCTCACGTCGGTGTTCACGCACGCCGACATCTGGCACCTGCTCGGCAACCTGTTCTTCTTCTATTGCTTCGCGCGCACCGTCGAGACCCAGATCTCGATGGCCGGCTACCTGCTCGCCTTCCTCCTCTTCGTGCTGGTGACCAATCTCGCCTTCGCGTTTTCGGCGACCTCGAACATTCCCACGATCGGCCTGTCCGGCGTGGTGTGGGGCTACATGGGAATGTTCCTGTTGCGCTATCCCGGGGACAAGGTGAATGTCCTGGTGTGGTTCGTGCTGATCCTGAAGACCATCGAAGTACCCACGCTCGTGTTCATTCTCGCGTTCCTGGCATTCGACATCATCGGCTACCGCGCCAGCAATGAAGTCGGCGTCAACTACATCGCGCACTTCTCCGGCTTCATCGCCGGCGCGCTCTTCAAGGTCGCGTTCTGGAAGGTATTCACCACCGAGACTCCGGTATCGAAGCGGTATTTGACTCACCATGTCAGGAGCAAATCGTGATTGACCATACAAGCCTGAACGTCAGCGATTTCGGCAAGAGCAAGGCCTTCTACATGGCCGCGCTCGCGCCGCTCGGCTACCAGCTCATCAAGGAACTGCCCGCCAGGCTGGCGCCGCAGGGCGCGATGGGGATGGGCGTGCCGCCCAAGCCGGATTTCTGGGTGGCCGGAGGCGCAGCCAACTCGCCAACACTGCACATCGCTTTTCGCGCCGCCAGCCGCGCGCAGGTTGATGCCTTCTACCGGGCCGCGATTGCGGCCGGCGGGCGCGACAACGGCGGGCCGGGTGTGCGCGAGCACTATCACCCAAACTACTACGGCGCGTTCGTGCTCGATCCGGATGGTCACAACATCGAGGCGGTGTGCCATGACCCACCGGGGTGAACTGCCCGCCTAGAACTTCACCATCACGTGCCGCACGGCGGTGTAGTCCTCGAGTGCGTAGGCTGACAGGTCCTTGCCGTAGCCCGATCGCTTCATGCCGCCGTGGGGCATTTCGCTCACCAGCATGAAATGCGTGTTGATCCAGGTGCAGCCATACTGGAGCTTCGCGGCGACCTTCATGGCCTTGCCCACGTCGTTCGTCCACACGGAGGATGCCAGTCCGTAGTCGGACTCGTTGGCCCACTCGATGGCCTGGTCGGCGTCCTTGAAGCGGGTCACGCTGACCACCGGGCCAAAGACTTCCTTTTGCACGATCTCGTCGCTCTGTTTCGCGCCCGCGATGACGGTGGGTTCGTAGAAGAAGCCGCCGCCCGCCCGCGCCTTGCCGCCGGTGACGATTTCGATGTGGCGCTTTTCATTCGCGCGCTGCACGAAGCCGGCGACGCGGGAACGATGTTTGGCCGTGATGAGCGGCCCCATCTCCACGCCGTCTTCTTCCTGTGTGCCGACCTTGATGCTGCTCGCGGCGGCCGACAGGTCGGCGACCAGCTTGTCGTGGATCTTCGGGGCCGCGTAGATGCGACAGGCCGCGGTGCAATCCTGGCCGGCGTTGTAGAAACCGAAGGTGCGCACGCCGCTCACTACGGATTCCAGGTCCGCGTCGTCGAACACGATGACGGGCGCCTTGCCGCCGAGCTCGAGATGCGTGCGCTTGGTGCCATTGACCGCGGCCGCGAGCACTTTTTCGCCGCTGGCGATCGAGCCGGTGAGCGAAATCATCGCCACCGCGGGTTGCGACACCAGCGGCGCGCCGACGGTGTTGCCTCGGCCGCAAATGATATTGACCACGCCGGGCGGGAACAATTCAGCGCAGATGGCGCCGAGCTTGAGTGAGGTCAGCGGTGTCTGTTCGGAAGGCTTGAGTACCACCGTGTTGCCGGCCGCCAGCGCGGGACCCAGCTTCCAGGCGGCCATCATCAGCGGATAGTTCCACGGCGCGATGGAGGCGATGACGCCGATGGGGTCACGGCGAATCATGCTGGTGAAGCCGGGCAGGTATTCACCGGCGACCGAACCGTGCAGCGTGCGAGCCGCGCCCGCGAAGAACCGGAATACATCCGCGATTGCCGGGATCTCGTCGTTCAGCGCGGCCGCCAGCGGCTTGCCGCAGTTCTGTGATTCCAGCGCCGCGAAGTCCTGGGCTTCGGCCTCGATGCGATCGGCGAGTTTCAGCAGCAGCGTGGCGCGATCCTTCGGCACCGTGGCGGCCCAGCCGGCAAAGGCTTTCGATGCGGCGCTCACGGCGGCGACGACCTGCTCCTCCGAGGCTTCGGCCACCTGCGTGATGACCTTGCCGGTGGAAGGATTGAGCACGTCCTGCTCTTCGCCCTTGCCCTTGGTCAGCTTGCCGTTAATGAGCAGTTTCGTGTTCATCGTCGGGCCTCGTGAAGTAATAAGCGAGCACGATGGGCAGCAGCGTCACGGCGATCACGATGACGGCCACCACGTTGGTGATGGGCCGGTCGCGCGGCCGGAACAGCTCGTTGAAAAACCAGATGGGCAGTGTGCGCTGATTGCCCGCCGTGAATATGGTGACGATGATTTCGTCGAAGGACAATGCGAATGCGAGCATGCCGCCGGCGAGAAAGGCCGTCGCCACCTGCGGCAGCAGCACGTAACGCAGCGTTTGCGAGCCGTCGGCGCCCAGGTCCATGGACGCCTCCACCCAGCTCGACGGCAGGCGGCGCAGTCGCGCGACCACGTTGTTGTAGACGATGACCAGGCAGAAGGTGGCGTGGCCGGCGACTATCGTGAAGAAGGAAGGCTCGATGCGGCCAAGCTTCATGGCGGCCAGCAGCGCGATGCCGGTGATGATGCCCGGCAGCGCGATCGGCAGCACGAACATCACCGTGAGAACATCCTTGGCGCGGAAGGTGCTGCGCGCCAGCGCGAAGGCGGCGAACGTGCCGAGCACCAGCGCGATGACGGTGGCACAGGCCGCCACGCCCAGCGACAGCGTCAGCGACTGCCAGATGTCAGAGCGCGCGAAAGCGGCTTCGAACCAGCGCAGCGTGAGACCGGGCGGCGGAAACTGGTAGGTGCGGTCTTCGGTGGTGAACGCGTAGAGGATGATCACCCACACCGGGATGTGCATGAACGCGAGGCCGGCGAAGGCGCCGCCGCGAATCAGCCAGGACGGGCGATCGCCTCTATATCTTCTGTCAGAGGGCATCGAAAGCCCCCAAGCGCTTGGCGATCGATAGATAGACGAAGATCAGCACGATGGGCACCACCGAGAACGCGGCGGCCAGCGGAATGTTGCCGGCCGTGCCCTGCTGCACGTACACCATCATGCCGATGAAATAGCCCGGCGCGCCCACCACGCTCGGGATGATGTAGTCGCCGAGTGTCAGGGAAAACGTGAACACCGAGCCCGCGGCGATGCCGGGGACGGCCAGTGGCAGCACCACGTTGCGAAAGGTCTGCGAGGGACGCGCGCCGAGATCGGCCGATGCCTGCAACAGCGAACCGGGCACGCGCTCCAGCGCGGCGGCCATGGGCAGGATCATGAACGGCAGCCACATGTAGACGAACACCAGGAACATGCCGATGTACGAGGAAGACAGCGACGGCCCGCCCACCGCCGGCGTCGCCAGCAGCGCATCCAGCACCCCGGTGAGTCCCAGTTTGCCGACGAACCACGCGATGATGCCTTCCTTGGCGAGCAACAGCCGCCATGCGTACACCTTTACGAGATAGCTGGTCCACATCGGCAGCATCACACCCACGTAGAACAGCGCCTTCATGCGCCCGGCGGCGTAACGCGCCATGTAGGTGGCGATGGGCAGCGCGATGAGCGCGCAGGTCACGGTCACCGCGATTGCCATCGTGACGGTGCGCAGCACGATGTCGACGTTGGCAGGCTGCGACACCAGTTGCCCGTAGGTCGCCAGCGTCGGTTCGCGCACGATCTGCGCCGTGAAGTCGTCGATGCGGTAGAAGCTCTGCGCCAGCAGGGCGAACAGTGATCCCAGGTACACCGTGCCGAACCACAGCAGCGGCGGCACCAGCAGCAGCGCGAGATACCAGTAGGGCCGGCGCCAGAAGAATGTCGACGCCGCACGCATGACTACGCAGCGGCGCCGGGTTCGATCAGCGTGACGGCGGCGGCCCGCGGCCAGCAGAGTCGCACGCGCGCCCCGACATTGAGACCGTTGAGTCTGCGCGTCTCCTCTTCGGGCACCAGCGCACTCCACACCTCGCCCGCGTCGAGCTGGATCTGCCAGCGGCTGGCGGCGCCGTGAAACTGCACCGCGAGCACGGCACCCGGGGCGCAGACATGCTCCGCGGGCGCCGGCGCCGACTCGACCTGCAGTGTGATGTTCTCGCCGCGTACCGCGAACGCCTGCGCGGTGACGCCCAGTTTTGCCGCCAGCGCCGCATTCGCGACATTGGCGCTGCCCACGAAACGCGCCACGAAGGGCGTCGCCGGGCGCAGGTACAGTTCGCGCGGCGCCGCGAGCTGCTCGATGCGGCCCTTGTTGAACACCGCCACGCGATCAGCCATCGACAGGGCTTCACCCTGGTCGTGCGTCACGAAGACGAAGGTGATGCCGAGCTTCTTCTGCAGGCTCTTGAGCTCGATCTGCATCTCTTCGCGCAGCCTGAGATCGAGCGCGCCCAGCGGTTCATCGAGCAGCAACACCTTCGGCTGGTTGATGAGTGCGCGCGCCAGTGCCACGCGCTGCCGCTGTCCGCCGGAAAGCTGCGAAGGCCGGCGCCCGCCCTGCGCGCCGAGCTGCACCAGCTCGAGCATTTCACGTGCGCGCTGCTCGCGTTCGGTGACCTCGACGCCGCGCACACGCGGTCCATAGGCCACGTTCTGCAGCACGGTCATGTGCGGAAACAGCGCGTAGTCCTGGAAGACCGTGTTGACATTGCGGTCGTACGGCGGCACCGACGAGACGTCCGTGCCATCGAGCAGCACCTGGCCGCGATCCGGCGTATCGAAGCCGGCGACCAGCCTCAGGCACGAGGTCTTGCCCGATCCCGAGGGACCGAGCATGGCGAAGAATTCGCCGGGCTCGATGGCGAACGACACATCGTCGACCGCGCGCACCTCGCCGTAGATGCGCGACACACCGCGGAATTCGATCGCCGCGGTCATGTCGCGCCCGCCGGATTACTTGCCGCCCATGACCGCTACGTAGTCGGTGACCCAGCGGCTGTACGGCACGCAGCCCTCCGGTGCGGTCTGGCACTTGGCCTCGGGCGTGCGCCAGAACTTGATCTTGTCGAAGTTCTCGATGCCGTTGTTCTTGCAGCCCTCGGCGCCTAACAACGCGTTGCCCTGGCAGGCGGCCGGCACCACCGGGTTGGATCCGAACCAGGCGGCCACGTCACCCTGCACCTTGGGCGAGATCGACCACTCGAGCCAGGCATAGGCGCAATTCGGATGCTTGGCGCCGGCCGCCAGCATCGTGGTGTCGGCCCAGCCGGTCGCGCCCTCGGACGGCACGGTGGTGGCGATCGGCGCCTTGTTGGCGAGCAGCGTGTTCGCCTGGAACGGCCAGGAGCCGGACGCGACGATTCCCTCGGTGGTGAAGTCCTGCACCTGCACGTTGGCATCGTGCCAGTAGCGCTGGATCAGCGGATGCTGGCCGCGCAGCACCTTGAGCACTTCTTCATACTGCGCCGCGTTGAGCGAGTAGGGATCGGTGATGCCGAGACCGGGGTTCTTCGCGCTCAGGTACAGGGCCGCATCGGCGATGTAGATGGGCCCGTCGTAGGCCTGCACGCGGCCCTTGTTGCTCTTGCCGTCCGGCAGTTTCTGGTTCTCGAACACGACCGACCAGGAGGTCGGCGCGGTCTTGAAGACCTTCGTGTTGTACATCAGCACGTTCGGGCCCCACTGGTAGGGCACGCCCCAGTGTTTGCCGTCGACGAAATGCCACGAAGCCTGCTGCAGGCGCGGATCGATGCTGGAGTAACTCTTGACGCGATCGATGCCGATGGGCTGAACGGTGCCGCCGCGGATCAGCCGCAGCGAGGCATCACCCGACGCGGTCACGAGATCGTAGGGCGCGTTGCCGGCCGGCGGCCACGAGGCATCACCGGGGGGGCTCGGCGGCGGGCCGCCGCTGGTCATGAGCGTGACCATCTCGTCCGAGGTGCCAGCCGTCTTGACGTTGACCTTGCAGCCGGTGTCCGCCTCGAACTTGGTGACCCAGTCGTAGGCCTTGTCGGATTCACCGCGCTCGATGTAACCGGGCCACGCCACGATGTCGAGCTGGCCTTCGAGCGCCGGCGACGCCATGGCGGCCGCGGGTGCTTCAGTCTTTTCCTCCTTCTTCGAACAGGCCGCGATGGTCAGCGCGGCGCTGCAGACAACGAGCAGCAAACTATTCCGGGATGACCTCTTCGCGAATGCGGCAGACATGGCGAGCCCCTTTTTGTATGCGATGACCCAGGGGTGGGCTATCGGCTTTGCGCCACATTCTATGCCTGATTCAGCCCTTCTGTGACTGGGCAGCCCGCTCCGCGCGCCTGCGGGTCATCGCCGCCTCGCGCGCCGCCATGCCGGGGTCGTCCTTCGGGTCGGGAATCACCTTGAGCGCCATGTCGAGGCGCTCCTGCAGCGGCCCGGAAAACTCCGCGTACGGAATGATGTACAGCTGGTTTTCCTGTACCGCACGCACCACGATTTCCCCGAGATCCACCGGGTCGTACCCGGGGGAAATGACTTCCTTGAGGCTCTTCATGACGACCGGGTCGGCGCCGTAGTACCCGGTGTTGGACAGGTGCTTGGGGCGCGTGAGCACCGCTTCGTGAATGTTGGTATTCACCGCACCAGGACAGAGCACGGATACGCCGATGCCGTGCGGCGCGAGATCCTGCTGGATGCACTCGGACAGGCCGCGCACCGCGAACTTCGACGTACAGTAGATAGCGCATCCAGGCAGCGGCAGGAAACCGGCCATCGAGGCGGTGTTGACGATGTGCGCGCCGAGTCCATGTTTGAGCATGCGCGGCACGAAGGTCTGGACGCCGTTGATGACGCCGCCGAGGTTCACTGACATCTGCCAGTCCCAGTCATCGTAGGTGGCCTGCTGCACCGGACCAAACTGTGAAACGCCGGCGGTGTTGCACAGCAACTGCACCGGGCCAAACACCTTTTCCGCCTCGTCGGCCGCGCCCGCGAATGCCTTGCGATCGGTGATGTCGAGATGGACGCCATGGACCGGCAGCTTCTGCTCACGAAACCAGGCCAGCGCCGAATCGAGGTGATCCTGGCGTATGTCGGCGATCACGACCTTCATGCCATGCGCCGCGAATGCCTTGGCCTGCCCGAGCGCGACGCCGCTGCCGCCGCCGGTGATGAATGCAACTTTGCCCGCGAGATCTTTCATATGGCCTCCAGGGAGCTGGCAGCGAGAATGCGGCGCGACGCGCTGACGTGTTCAACCCACAGGGAAAGCGGTATCAGCGTTGCATGGCCCGGGCCAGGAACTTCATGGCGTGCTCGTTGAGACAGGTAGCGGCGGCCACGCGCATCCAGGTACTGGGGAGCTGCGTGGGCGAAAAGAGACTGCCCGGCGCGAGCAGCACCCCTTCCCGGCTGCCGGCGGTGGCGAGCTCGTTGGTATCGCGGCCGAAATCCGCCCACAGGTACATGCCCCCGGCCGGCACTCCCGCGATCTTTGCGCCCATGCGCACCAGGCCGTCGGCGGTGCGCGCGCGGCACTCATCGAGCCTGGCACGCACGCGATCCAGCATGCGCTCGTAACTCCTCTCGACGATGATGCGCGTCACCACGCGCTCGCAGAGTTCCGCGGATGCAAGGCCGGTGAGCGCCTTGATGTCGCGCAGCTCCAGCGCCAGCGCCGGATGCGCCGCCACGAATCCGACACGCAGGTTGGCGGCCAGGGTCTTGGAAAACCCGCCGACGTAGATGACGTGCCGTCCGTCATCGAGACTCGCGAGGCGCGTCGCGTGGCGACCGTGCAGGTCGCCGTAGATGTCGTCCTCGACGATCATGAAACCGTGACGCGCGGCGAGCTCCAGTACGCGCGCGGCGTTGGCGGCGCCGATGCACGAGCCGGTGGGGTTGTGCGCCACCGAATTGAGGATGAACAGCTTGGGTTTCTCGCGCGCCAGCAGGCTCTCGAGCGCGGCGATGTCGGGGCCGTCCGCCCCGCGCGGCACGCCGACAATCCGCGCGCCAAAGGCGGCGAAGCGCGCGAACATCACGAACCAGGCGGGATCCTCGACGAACACCACGTCACCGGGCGCGAGGAAGCGGCGCGCCACCAGGTCGATGGCCTCGGTGGCCCCGGCGGTGGTGATGATCTGTTCGGCGGGCGCGCCAATGCCGATGTGCGCCAGGCGCGTGGCGAGCGCTTCGCGCAGCGGTAGATAGCCCTCGACCGCGCCGTACTTGAGGATCCAGGAGCCGCGACTGCGGCCCACACCGCGCACCGCCGCGGCGACCATTTCGTGGTCCAGCCAGTTCTCCGGCAGCAGTCCTGCACCCGGCTGCTCGCTGCCGGGCGACTGGCGCCGCTGCGCGCGCAGCAACCAGCTCACGTCGAGCACCGTCCCCGGCATGGGATGCGCCATCGGATGGCGCCGCGCCGGTTTGCTGGAGCGCGGCCGCACGTAGAAACCCGAGCCGCGGCGCGACTCGATCAGCCCCGCGGCAATCAGCCGGTCATAGGCCTCGACCACGGTCGAGCGGCTGACGCGCGACTCGTGGGCGCAGTTGCGGATGGAGGGCAGCCGCGTGCCGGGGCGCAACGCATGGGTTTCGATGCGCTGCGCGAGCCGCGCGGCGAGCTGTGCGGGCAAGCGGTGATCCTGCTTCGATTCGAGCGCCATATATAAGAGCGGGCCAGTCGGGGGGTTTGGGAATCAACTGTACTGTAACTGTACTGCCGCCTATCCTATATTCCGGAACCATGAACGCCAATGCCGCAGCGACCTCGATGCCAGCAACTTTCGCCCTGCCCGGCCGCGAAGAGATCGAAGCGGCGGCGCGTTTCCTCGCGCCGCTGGTGCCGCCAACGCCGCAATACCAGTGGCCGCAGGTGCTCGCGGCGTTCGGCACCGAGGTGTGGCTCAAGCACGAAAACCACACGCCCATCGGCGCGTTCAAGGCACGCAGCGCCGCGACGTATTTCCGCCGGCTCATGGAACGCGAGCCGGCCTGCCCGGGTGTGATCACCGCGACCCGCGGCAACCATGGTCAGGCGGTGGGAATGGCGGCGCGCAGTTTCAGACTGCCGGCGACCATCTACGTGCCCCACGGCAACAGCATCGAGAAGAACGTCGCGATGCGGGCGCTCGGCGTCACCCTGGTCGAACACGGGCAGGACTTCCAGGAAGCGCGCGAGGAAGCCGCGCGTATCGCCGCGCAGCGCGGGCTCCACATGGTACCGGCGTTTCACCGCGACATCGTGCTCGGCGTCTCCACCTACTGGGCCGAGTTGTTCCGCGCCGCGCCAGGTCTCGACGTGGTTTACGTGCCCATCGGGCAGGGCTCGGGGATCTGCGCGGCGGCCGCGGCACGCAACGCGTACTCGCCGGGCACCAAGATCGTCGGCGTGGTGTCGGCGCACGCCGTGTGCTTCTCGCGCTCGTTCGCCGCGCGGCGCGTGGTCGAGGCGCCGGTGCAGACACTGCTCGGCGATGGCATGGCCTGCCGCAAGCCCGACCAGGACGCGCTCAGCCTCATTCTCGCCAATGTGAGCCGCGTGCTCGAAGTGACCGACGCCGAGCTGGCCGCCGCCATGCGCGCCATTTTTTCGACCACACATAACGTTGCCGAGGGTGCCGGCGCGGCGGCGTATGCCGCCGCCTGGCGCGAGCGCGAGTCTCTCCGGGGCCTGCGTGTCGGCATCGCATTGACCGGTGGCAATGTCGACAGCGCCCTGTTCGCCGACGTACTCGCCGGCAAACACTAGCCAATGAAGATTGAAAATCTCCCCTTCGGCACCGTCGACTGGAGCCAGGTCGAGGTCACGACGCACGCCGGTGCTCACGGAGAGGCGCGCTGGCGCACGCGGCAATTCGGCGAGGTGCGCGTGCGCATGCTCGAGTATTCACCGGGTTATCTCGCCGACCACTGGTGCAACAAGGGACATTTCCTGCTGTGCCTCGAGGGCGAGCTCGAAACCGAGCTCGCCGACGGCCGCCGCATCACGCTGACGCCTGGGCATGGTTACCATGTTGCGGACGGCGCCGCGCCGCATCGCTCATCGACGCGCGGCGGAGCGAGGCTCTATGTCATCGATTGAAGGGGCTTCGATCGAAGGGGCATCGATTGAAGGCGAGGTACCGGCGGGCTACGAGATATCGACCGATCAGGCGCGGCTCGATATCGCGGCCATGCATGCCTATCTCACGCGCTCGTACTGGTCGCCGGGAATTCCATACGCCACCGTGGAGCGCGCGGCGCGCAATTCTCTGTGTTTCGGACTCTATGAGAAAGCCGGCGGCAGCCAGGTCGGCCTCACCCGCGTGGTCACGGACCATGCCATCTTCGCGTACCTCTGCGATGTCTACGTGCTCGAGGCACACCGCGGCCGCGGACTTGGCAAGTTCCTGATGAAAACGGTCATGGCGCATCCCGCGCTCACCGGCGCGCGCCGCGCCATGCTGGGAACCCGCGATGCCCACGGCCTGTATCGGCAGTTCGGATTCACCGACGCCACCGGCACGAAGATCCTCATGGAAATCGTACGACCCGACCTTTATCGAATGCTTGCATCGGCCTGACAGATCGCCCCGTATACTGCGGCGCATGACATTTTCCGGCAGCGCGCGATCGGTCACGCTGGTATCAACGATTGCACTGACCCTGGTCGCCTGCGGAAGCGTGCCGACGCGCGAGACCGCGCTCACCCAGGTCGTGCCGTTGACTGCGCCGGTCCTTGCGCCGGGGGTGGAGTCGAACTCCGACAAGCTGTTCGTGGTTGTGACCTTTTCCGGCGGGGGCAAGCGCGCGGCCGCGTTTTCCTACGGCGTGCTCGAGGCGCTGCGCGACATCGAGGTCACCACGCCCGATGGCGAGCGCCATTCCCTGCTGGACGAGATCGACCTCATCTCCGCGGTATCCGGCGGCGCCTTCACCGCGGCGTACTACGCGCTCCACGGGCACGAGACTTTCGAGAGTTACGCGCCCCGCTTCCTCAACCATGACACGGAGCAGGATCTCTGGAACAAGGTGCTCGTGCCCGTGAACTGGGGCCGGCTGGCGAAATCACAGATCAGCCGCAGCGACCTGGAAGTCGAGTACTTCGACGAAAAGCTGTTCGACGGCGCCACTTTGAACGACGTCATGACGCGTTCGCCGCGCGTGATCATCACCGCCACCGACCTGGTGCGCGCCAAGCCATTTGCGTTCACACGCGAGCAGCTGAATGGCATCTGCGTGGACCCGAAAAGTGTGCCGGTGGCACGCGCGGTATTCGCATCCGCCGCCACCCCGGTCTACTTCGCGCCGCTGGTCATGCAAAATTTCGCGGGAGGCTGTGGATACCAGCCGCCCGACGTCGTCACTCATTTGACCGATGGCGAAGAGGAGGACGTCTACCGGCGCGAGCGCGGCGAGCGGCTATTGTCCTTCCTGGACAGCAAGAACTACCCGTACCTGCACCTGGCTGATGGCGCGTTCGCGGACAACCTCGGGGCACGTGCCATTCTCGACGAGGTGGCGCTTGGTGAAACCGTCACCGACGCCCTGCGCCGCAACGGCTTTTCGCGGGCGCGCCGCATGCTGTTCATCGTGGTCGACGCGCGCACCGGGTTCGATCGCCGCTACGCCCAGGTACCTGAACCCCTCGGCATCAAGAAAGTCATGGACGCGGTAGTGAGCGCAACGTTCAACCGCTACAGCTTCGAAACCATGAACCTGTTGCGGGCGCGCGTGAAGCGCTGGGAGAAGGAAGTGCGCGCCACGCGCTGTGACTCGACCGTGGCGGTTCCTGACTGCGGCAAGTTCGACATAGACCTGGTCGAGTTGTCCTTCGGGCAAGTCAGCAATGCCGATGAGCACGCCTACCTGGACCGGATTCCCACCTCGTTCACACTATCCACCGAAGAGACCACCCGCCTGCGCCGCGCCGCGCACACGCTGGTGGAGGAGTCGCCGGAACTGCGGCACTTTCTCGAACAGTCAGCGCACGCCGTTCACGGTGCGGACAACAAAACCGCACAGTAGGCAATAGCCGACAGGCCGATAGGTGCTTTTCCCGATGCGTCGCCGGAATGCATGCGCCACGCTCGCGCCATGCAGCCAGTCCGGAGAATCCTCGTTGCCGTCAAGGACCCTGCCGCGCGCGCACTGCCGGCGGTCAACAAGGCCGCGCAGATCGCCAAGGGGCTGAAGGCCCAGCTCACGCTGTTCCACGACATTGCGACGCCGCTGTACGCCGAGGCGCTGCAGGGTCGCGACGTGGACCTCAAGTCCTGGCAGCGCGAGGTGCAGGCGCTGAAGCGCGAGCAGCTCGAGAAGGTGGCCGCGCGGGTGCGCAAGCATGGCATCGATGTGGACGTGGCCGCCGACTGGGACTTCCCGCCCTACGAGGCCATCATCCGCAAGGCGCAGCGAATCTGCGCCGATTTGTTAGTCGTCGAGAATCACCATGGCACCGGTCGCCACCCGGCTCGCTGGCTGCTGGCGTACACCGACTGGGAGCTGCTGCGCCTGTGTCCGATTCCCGTGCTGCTGGTCAAGAACCGGCGGCTGTACCACCGGCCCAGGGTCCTGGCGGCCATCGATCCGTCGCACGCACACGCCAAGCCGACGAATCTGGACCGGCAGATCCTGCGTGCGGGCGTGCAGCTGGTGCACGCGCTGCATGGCGAACTGCATGCGCTGCACGCCGTTCTGCCGACCTTGCCGGTGGTGCCGTCCATGCCCGATGGTCCGCTGATCGACGTCGGTGCGGAGCGCGCCGAGATCGAGGCAGCGGCACGCAACAACCTGGCCCGGGCCGTCGACGGTTTCGACGTCAAGCGCAGCCACTGTTACCTGGTGGCAGGCCGGCCGAACGATGTCATTCCGCGTACCGCCAGGCGCGAACGCTGCTCCATCGTCGCGATGGGCGTCGTGTCGCGCTCGGGGCTCAAGCGCTTCTTCATCGGGAACACGGCTGAATTCGTCATGGATGCGGTAACTGCCGATATCCTGGTCGTGAAGCCGCCGGATTTCGAATCGCGCGTACCACGCGCCGGCCGCGGCGTGAAGATCCTGTCG
>Ga0207691_10004386_pt1 | contig 13676 bp, 10 predicted proteins | sample KBSM13metaG_FD_184327 | JGI IMG/M metagenome (GOLD analysis project Ga0207691, IMG submission 184327) | Miscanthus rhizosphere microbial communities from Kellogg Biological Station, Michigan, USA - KBS M1-3 metaG (SPAdes) (version 2) | ecosystem: Host-associated > Plants > Roots > Rhizosphere >... | reverse complement strand
AACAAGAAAAGCTCAAGGTTATCAGATGAATGCGCCAGTGAAGCCGCCCGCCGGCAATGGAGCCGGACGCAAACGCCGCCCGGCGAAGACGCCGAAGGGCCGCCAAGTCGATCCGGCGGCGCTCGACGCGGTGCGCGCGCTGCTCGGCGACAAACCGCGCCGCCGCGATCTGCTGATCGAGCATCTGCATCTGATCCAGGACCGCTACGGCCATCTCTCGGCCGCGCATCTCGCCGCGCTCGCGCAGGAGATGAAGCTCGCGCAGACCGAAGTGTACGAGGTTGCGACCTTCTACGCGCATTTCGACGTCGTGAAGGAAGGCGAAGCCCCTCCCCCGCCGGTCACGGTGCGCGTGTGCGACTCGCTCTCCTGCGCGATGGCGGGCGCCGAGAAGCTGCTCAACGACCTGCCGGAAAAGCTCGGTCCCGGCGTACGCGTGGTGCGCGCCCCTTGCATGGGCGCGTGCGACCGCGCGCCGGTCTGCGCCGTCGGCCACGTGCAGGTCATGAAGGCGGATGGCGAGAGCGTCAGCGTTGCGGCACGCAAGAGCGCGCACGCACATGCGCACAAGCCTGAGATCGATTTCGCCGCGTATCGCGCAGCCGGCGGCTATACGCTGCTCGGCGACTGTCTGTCGGGAAAGCACACGCGCGAAACCATCATCAAGGGCGTGGACGACGCCGGCCTGCGCGGGCTCGGCGGCGCGGGCTTTCCCACCGGACGCAAGTGGACGCTGGTGCGGCAGGCTCCGGGGCCTCGCCTGATGGCGGTGAACGGCGACGAAGGCGAGCCCGGCACGTTCAAGGACCGGTACTATCTCGGCCTCGATCCGCATCGCTTCATCGAAGGCATGCTGATCGCCGCCTGGGTGGTCGAAGCGGCCGACATCTATGTCTACATCCGCGACGAGTATCCCGAACTGATCGCGATGCTGCGCGAGGAATTCGCGCGCGTGAAAGACGCAGGGCTGACGCCGGAAACCACGATCCACCTGCGCCGCGGTGCCGGCGCCTACATCTGCGGCGAAGAATCCGCGATGATCGAGTCGATCGAAGGCAAGCGCGGACTGCCGCGCCACCGTCCGCCTTACGTCGCGCAGGTCGGGCTGTTCGGCCGCCCGACGCTCGAACAGAATGTCGAGACGCTCTATTGGGTCAGAGACATCGTCGAGAAGGGCGCGGCGTGGTTCACCGGCCACGGGCGGCGCGAGCGCAAGGGCTTTCGTTCGTTCTCGGTGTCCGGCCGCGTCAAGAAGCCCGGCGTGGTGCTGGCGCCTGCCGGCGTCTCGGCGCGCGAACTGATCGAGGAATATTGCGGCGGCATGACGGATGGCCACAGCTTCAAGGGGTATCTGCCGGGTGGCGCTTCCGGCGGAATACTGCCGGCCTCGATGGCGGACGAGCCGCTCGACTTTGGAACTCTGGAAAAATACGGCTGCTTCGTCGGTTCCCACGCGGTTGTCATCCTGTCCGACAAGGACGACATGAAGGCCGTGGCGCTGAACCTGATGCGCTTCTTCGAGGACGAGAGCTGCGGCCAGTGCACGCCCTGCCGTGCCGGAACCGAGAAGGCCGTCAAGCTGATGGCAACCGGGCCGTGGGACGAGGCGTTGTTGAACGACCTTTCCGCCGCGATGCGCGATGCCTCGATCTGCGGTCTCGGTCAGGCGGCGCCGAACCCGCTCACCTGCGTGTTCAAATATTTCCGCGACGACCTGACCAAGCCTCTCGGCCAATGGTGACGCCAATGAACGACAAGCCCGGCAAGACCAACGGTTCGACACCAGGCGGCTACGGCCACGACGCCAAGGGCGCGGCCGGCGGCAGCACCAAGGGCGACGGGAAGCCCGGCGTCGCGCACACCGCGCCCATCGACACAGTGAGCGGCGAAGGCACCGGCCCGCAGACCGTCACCTTCACGCTCGACGGCGAGGAAGTGCACGCGCGCGAGGGCGAGACCATCTGGCAGGTCGCCAAGCGCAATGGCACCGACATTCCACATCTGTGCTACGCGCCCGAGCCCGGCTATCGCCCGGACGGCAATTGCCGCGCCTGCATGGTCGAGATCGACGGCGAGCGCGTGCTTGCGGCAAGCTGCATCCGCACGCCGACTGCCGGGATGAAGGTCAAGAGCGCCTCCGACCGCGCGAAAGCCGCACGAAAAATGGTGTTCGAGCTGCTGATCTCGGATCAGCCCGACCGCAACACGCAGGCGCACGACCCGGCCTCGAAGTTCTGGAACTGGGCCGACCGGATCGAGATCGCGTCGAGCCGTCTGCCGGCGCGCGAGAAGGCGCCCGCGCCGGACCGCAGCCACGTCGCGATGGCGGTCAATCTCGATGCCTGCATCCAGTGCAATCTCTGCGTCCGCGCCTGCCGCGAAGTGCAGGTCAACGACGTGATCGGCATGGCCGGGCGCGGCCACAACGAAAAGATCGTGTTCGACTTCGACGACCCGATGGGACAGTCGACCTGCGTGGCGTGCGGCGAATGCGTGCAAGCCTGCCCAACCGGCGCGCTGATGCCATCCACGCTGGTGAACGAGGACAACGTCCGCACCGCCGCGCATTTCCCCGACCGCCAGGTGCACAGCGTGTGCCCGTATTGCGGCGTCGGCTGCCAGCTCACCTACAACATCAAGGACGACAAGCTCCTTTACGTCACCGGCAAGCAAGGTCCGGCGAACGAGAACCGGCTGTGCGTCAAGGGCCGCTTCGGCTTCGACTATGTGTCGAACCCGCAGCGCATCACGCAGCCGATGGTGCGCAAGGACGGCATGGCGAAAGCGGCCGACGACCTGGTCGATCCCGCAAACCCGTGGACGCATTTCCGCCCCGCCACCTGGGACGAGGCGATGGAACGCGCCGCTGCCGGCCTCGTAAAGGTCCGCGACCGCGACGGCCCTCGCGCGCTCGCCGGCTTCGGCTCGGCGAAGGGCTCGAACGAAGAGGCATATCTGTTTCAGAAACTGGTGCGCACCGGCTTCGGCTCGAACAACGTGGATCACTGCACGCGGCTGTGTCACGCCTCGTCGGTCGCGGCGTTGCTCGAAGGTGTGGGCTCAGCCGCCGTCACGGCGACCTTCAACGAGTGCAAGAACTCCGACGTCATCATCGTGATCGGCGCGAACCCGACCGAGAACCATCCCGTGGCCGCAACCTTCTTCAAGCAGGCGGCGAAGCGCGGCGCGAAGCTCGTGGTGATGGACCCGCGCGGCCAGGCGCTGAAGCGCCATGCCTGGCAGATGATGCAGTTCAAGAACGGCACCGACGTCGCGATGCTCAACGGCATGCTCAACGTCATCATCGAAGAGAAGCTCTACGACCAGCAATACGTCCAGACCTACACGGAAGATTTCGAGAAGCTCGCCGAGACCGTGAAGCCGTTCACGCCGGAGGAAATGGCGCCGATCTGCGGCATCGAGGCGGATGTGCTGCGCGAGGTGGCGCGCGCCTTCGCACGCGCCGAACGCGCCATCATCTTCTGGGGCATGGGCGTGTCGCAGCACACGCACGGCACCGACAATGCGCGCTGCCTCATTGCGCTGTCGCTGATCTGCGGGCAGGTCGGCCGGCCCGGCACCGGGCTGCATCCGCTGCGCGGACAGAACAACGTGCAGGGCGCGTCCGACGCCGGCCTGATCCCGATGTTCTTCCCCGACTACAAGTCGGTGGAGGATGTCTCGATCCGCGCCAAGTACGAGGCCGCGTGGGGCGTCACGCTCGATCCGAAGCGCGGCAAGACCGTGGTCGAGATCATGGATGCCGTCCACAACGACGAGATCAAGGGCATGTACATCATGGGCGAGAACCCCGCGATGTCCGACCCCGACCTGAACCACGCGCGCGGCGCGTTGGCGCATCTCGAGCACCTGGTGGTGCAGGACATCTTCGTCACCGAGACGTGCTCCTACGCCGACGTCATCCTGCCCGCGAGCGCCTGGCCCGAGAAGGACGGCACCGTCACCAACACCAATCGCCAGGTGCAGATGGGACGCGCGGCGCTGCCGCTGCCGGGCGAGGCGCGGCAGGATCTGTGGATCATCCAGGATCTCGCGCAGCGCATGGGCTGCAACTGGAACTACCAGCACGTCTCGGAAGTGTTCACCGAGATGGCGGACCTGATGCCGGCGCTCGCCAACATCACCTGGGAGCGCGTCGAGCGCGAGGATCACGTTACCTACCCGGTCGACGGACCAGACGTGCCCGGCCGCGACGTGGTGTTCGACAAGGGCTTCCCGCGCCCGAACGGCATGGCGAAGCTGGTCGCCGCGCGCTACACGCCGCCGGACGAGATGCCCGACACTGAGTATCCCTTCATCCTTTCGACCGGCCGCCAGCTCGAGCACTGGCACACCGGCTCGATGACGCGCCGCGCCACCGTGCTCGACGCGATCGAGCCGAACGCGAGCGCGCAGCTCTCGCGCGGCACCATCGAGAAGCTGGGCATCGCGCCGGGCGACATGGTGCGCGTGACCACGCGGCGCGGCGTCGTGGAACTGGCCTCGCGTCAGGACGACGCGGTGCCGGACGGCGTTGTGTTCATTCCGTTCGCCTACGTCGAGGCGGCGGCGAACCTGCTCACCAATCCGAAGCTCGACCCGTTCGGGAAGATCCCCGAGTTCAAGTTCTGCGCCGCCAGGGTGGAGAAGGTCGAGCCGGTGCGGGAAGCAGCGGAGTAGTTTACTTCGGCATCTTCACCGTCACCTCGATCGCCGCGTAATAGGCCGCGAGATCGGCGACATCCTGATCCGAAAGCGGCTGGACCACGACCGTCATCATCTCGTTCTTGCGCTCGCCTTTGCGGAAGGCGTTGAGCTGACGCGCGAGATACTGCTCCGGACTGCCCGCGATGTTCGGCGACTCGGGCATTTTCGAGAGGCCGTCGAGGCCGTGACAGGTCTGGCACTGCAGCGCCTTCTGCCGGCCGGCGGTGACGTTGCCGGCGGCGGAAGCGGATAGAGTCGCGGCGAGCAGAACCGAAATTGCCCCGATGGTGCCGAGAGCGCAGGTGAGCTCCCTCCCCTTGAAAAGGGGAGCGTTGGGGTGGGGATCATCTTGCGCACGATTCCGTTTGACCCCCTCCCTGTCCCTCCCCCTTTCAGGGGGAGGGGACGCTGGTGCGTCAGCTTTGATCATTCCAATGAACTGAGTATGCGTTGCACTCACCGCGCTTCATACGAGATGCGGTACAGCGCGCCGGCGAGATCGTCCGACACGATGATCGAACCGTCGGGCAACTGCGCGACGTCGACCGGGCGGCCGAGATATTCGCCGTTCTCGGTCAACCAGCCTTCGGCGAAGGCTTCCGTCTTGTCCGCCGTGCCGTCTTCCTTGAGGCTGGTGAACATCACGCGCGCGCCGACCGGCGTCGTGCGATTCCATGAGCCGTGCTGCGCCGAGAAGATGCCGCCGCGGTACTTCTGCGGGAACATGCGCCCGGAATAGAACGTCATGCCGAGATCGGCGGCATGCGCCACCATCTCGACCTGCGGGAACGTCACGTTCGCGGGCGCCTGCGCGTCCTTGTACTCGTTGGTGCGCGTCTTGCCGCCGCCGTAATACGGGAAGCCGAAATCCATGCCCGGCTTGTCGGCGCGGTTGAGTTCGCCCGGCGGGATGTCGTCGCCCATCCCGTCCACCTGGTTGTCGGTGAACCACAGCGTCTTGTCCTTCGGATTGAAGTCCATGCCGACCGAGTTGCGCACGCCCCAGGCGAACACCTCGCGGTCCTTGCCCTCGCGGCTCATGCGGATGATGCCGCCGATGCCTTCCTTCTTGTAGAGTTCCATCTTCTCCGGCGCGAACACGTTGAACGGCTGTCCGAGCGTGATGTAGAGCTTGTCGTCCGGCCCGATGCGGCAGGTGCGCGCGGTGTGGTTATAGGACTCTTCGGCCGGCGGGATCAGCTCGCCCTGCTTCGCCACCTGGAACGCCGCAACGTCCGGCCCTTCGTAGAAGAACTCGGCGGCCGGGAACACCAGCACGCGGTTCTGCTCGGCGATGAACAGGAAGCCGTCCTTGGAGAAGCACACGCCGTTCGGAATCTTGAAATCGATCGACGGCGCGAATTCCTTCACCTCGTCGGCGACTCGGTCCTTGTCGCGGTCGGTGACCGACCAGACCTTGCTCTTGCGCGTGCCGACGAAAGTCACGATCCCCTGCGGGCCGACCGCGATGTGGCGCGCGTCCGGGACGATGGCGTAGAGCGCGATCTTGAAGCCGCGCGGCAGCTTGATCTTGGCCAGCGACCGCTTGATCGCGTCCGCCTTCGCGCCGGTTTGCGGGATGTGAGCCATCTCGGCGGTTCCAGTCTGCTGGAAATTGCCGAGCTTTTCGAGATTTCCCGCCGTTGGTTGCTGCGCCAGGGCGGGCAGAGCCAAAACGGCAGGCAGAGCCAAAGCGACAGCGAGCGCCGAAGCGCCGAGCAGTACTCTCATGACGTCCTCCCGGAGTTATTGACTGTTTTAGGGGCGCAATCATCGCACAACCACACGCATGTGTCGCGTGTTTGGCCCGGACAAATTGTCATCGCACGGCTGCGCGACGCGGAGGTCATCGCAAGGACGCCGCGTCGGCGACGACGGTGGGCGGGGCGCCCGAGAAAATTCTTCTAATCCACGCGCGAAACGGAGAAGACCGCCTCAGCGCAGCCGCGCGAGATAGTGCGAGAGGTCCACGATGTCGGCCTCGGTGATCGGGCGGATCACCTCGTCCATGGTGGCGTCGTAGCCGGGCCGTTGGGCCGACTTGTAGTCGCGCAGGGCTTTCAGCAGGTAGTCCTCGCGCTGCGCCGCAAGGCGCGGCATCTGCTCCCGCCCGGAAAAATTCGGATTATGGCAGGACGCGCAATGGTGCTTGGCGATCGCCGCCTTCGCACGTTCGGCGATCGCCGGGTCGGGTGCGTCGCCCGAAGCCTGCGGCGGCGGGAGCTTTGAGAAATATTCACCGAGCTTGCGCAGATCGTCGTCGGTCAGGTCCTTCGCAATGTCGTTCATGATCTCGACTTTGCGGGTGCCCTGGCGGAACAGGAACAGCTGGATCAGCGTGAAATCCGCCGGCATGCCGGCGAGCGACGGCACCTCGCTGGTTTCGGAGATCCCCTTCTCGCCGTGACAGGCGAAGCAGGTCGCGAGCTTTTCGTCATATGTCGCGGCGCGCGCGCCGGTGGCGAGCACGCCAGCGAGAACGAGCGCGGTGAAAAATGTCCGCATGACTGTCCGGGATAACCTGGGAAAGCGCGAGGGCGGCTGTCGCCGCCCTCGCTGTTGTCGTCGTCGGTTACTTCACCGCGGCGCTCTTCGGATTGCCGTGGGTGACGCGCCACACCGCGCCGTTGAAGTCGTCGGAGATCAGCATCGAGCCGTCCTTGGCGAACAACACGTCGACCGGGCGGCCGATGTAGTTGTTGTCCGGCCCGAGGAAGCCCGTGATGAACGTTTCCGTGCTCTTCACGGTGCCGTCCTTGTTCAGGAACACCGCGACGATGTCGCCGCCGACCTTCTTGGTCCGGTTCCACGAGCCGTGGCGTGCGAAGAAGATCGCGTTCTTGTACTTCGCGGGGAAATTGCCCCCGGTGTAGAAGCGCATGCCGAGCGAAGCCGAATGCGGCCCGGTCTTCATGACGGGCTTCTCGGTGCTGTCGCACGACTTGCCCCAGCCGAATTCCGGATCGAGGAAATCGCCCTGGTGGCAGAACGGGAAGCCGAAGTGCTGGCCGACCTTGGTTACGCGATTGAGCTCGTCCTCGGGAACGTCCTCGGCTACCCAGTCGCGGCCATTGTCGGTGAAGTAGAGTTCCTTCGAGACCGGATGCCAGTCAAAGCCGACCGTGTTGCGCACGCCCCTGGCGACGACTTCCATGCCGCTGCCGTCGAGATTGATACGGCGAATCTGCGCATGCGTGTCAGGCGGCTCACAGATGTTGCACGGCGCGCCGACCGGAATATAGAGCTTGTTGTCCGGCCCGATGGCGATGAACTTCCAGCCGTGCGGCTCGTCCTTCGGCAGGTTGTCGTAGACCATGGTGGGCTTCGGCGGATTGTCGAGATTGTCCTCGATCTTCTCGATCTTGGAGATTTTCGACAGTTCGGCGATGTAGAGGGTGCCGTCCTTGATGGCGAGCCCATTCGGCCGATGAAGGCCCGAGGCGATGACCTTGACTTCGCGCTTGCCGCCCTTCTCCACGATGGCGTGGACCTTGTCTTGCAGGCGGCTGCCCACGAAGATCGTCCCCTTGTCGCCCTGGCGCATGGACCGCGCATTCGCCACGCCGCTGGCATAGACCTCGATATTGAAGCCCTTTTGCAGCTTCAACTTGCCGGCAATGTCCGGCAGCTTGTCGGCGGCAGTCGGAATCGGCGGCGGCGCGACCGGCGCCAGCTTCATGGCACCTTCCCCGGTAGGACGTCCTTGCGCCCATGACGGTGGCGGGGTCGGAGCCGCGCCGGCGGCAGGCGCCGGTGATTGCTGAGCTGCGGCCGGCAGGGCCGCGAGAACGAGAGTGCCGAACGTGCCGGCGAGCAGCATGGCACGCCGGGCAGAAAATCCGCCTGTCATCTGTAACCTCCCTTGCGCGGGAAACCATTCCGCCGTGTCGTGGCGGCGCTCGCGCGCCCCAAATCCCACGGGTGTGGCCCCATCGCGGCGGAGTTTCCGCTTTTTGCCGTGCCAGTGCAATCGCCCCGAAAGGCTGATCGCGCGCCTTTGAAGGCCTGCTGACAAGCCGCCGGTTTGTGCGATAAACCGCCCCATCCACGTCGAGGAAACGCCATGCCGGAAGCCTACATTTGTGATGCCGTGCGCACCCCGATCGGCCGCTATGCCGGGGCGCTCGCCAAAGTCCGCACCGACGACCTTGCCGCCGTCCCGCTGAAAGCGCTGATGGCGCGCAATCCGAAAATCGACTGGACGCAAGTCGACGAGGTCTATTTCGGTTGCGCCAACCAGGCCGGCGAGGACAACCGCAATGTCGCCCGCATGGCACTGCTGCTGGCGGGACTTCCGGACAACGTGCCGGGCGTGACGCTCAACCGGCTGTGCGCCTCCGGGCTCAATGCGGTCGGCGCCGCCGCCCAGGCGATCCGCTCGGGCGACATCGACTTCGCCATTGCCGGGGGCGTCGAGTCGATGACGCGTGCGCCCTTCGTACAAGGCAAGGCGGCGGAGGCTTTCTCGCGCGCGGCCGAGGTCTACGACACCACCATCGGCTGGCGCTTCATCAATCCGCTGATGAAAAAGCAATACGGCGTCGACGCGATGCCGGAGACGGGCGAGAACGTCGCGGAGGAATTCCAGGTCAAGCGCGCCGATCAGGACGCCTTCGCGTGGCGCTCGCAGCAGCGCGCCGGCAAGGCGATCGCGGCCGGATACTTCGCCGAGGAGATCGTGCCGGTCGAGATCGCCGGCAAGGTGCCGGTGAAGATCGATACCGATGAGCATCCGCGCCCCGAGACCACGCTCGAAGGCCTGGCCAAGCTCAAGACACCGTTCCGCGATCCCGGCACCGTGACGGCCGGCAATGCATCGGGCGTGAACGACGGCGCCGCCGCGATGATCATCGCATCGGAAGCCGCCGTGAAAGCCCACGGCCTGACCCCGCGCGCAAAGATCGTCGGCATGGCGTCGGCCGGCGTGCCGCCGCGCATCATGGGCATCGGCCCGGTGCCCTCCACGCGCAAGCTGATGGAGCGGCTCGGGCTGAAGATCAGCGATTTCGACGTGATCGAACTGAACGAGGCGTTTGCCTCGCAGGGGCTCGCCTGCATGCGCCAGCTGGGTCTTCCCGACGACGCCGAGCACGTGAACCCGAACGGCGGCGCGATCGCGCTCGGCCACCCGCTCGGCATGTCGGGTGCGCGCATCGCGATGACCGCCGCGCATCAGCTACAGAAGACCGGCGGCAAGCGCGCGCTCGCCACCATGTGCGTCGGCGTCGGCCAGGGCGTGTCGCTGGCGATCGAGCGGGTCTGAGCCCCTATTCTTGTTTGAGCATGATCTCTTCCGAAAACCGGTGTCCATCCCCGATCGTAGTCGAGGACATGCTTTTCGGGATCATGCTTTAGGCTCTCCGCGGCGGTGCCGCCGCAAGCGCCGCCTTGACCTTGTCAGGCGTGAACGGGAGCGAGCGCATGCGCGCACCGGTCGCGTCGAATACCGCGTTCGCAATGGCCGCCGGGATCGCGCACGCCGTCGGTTCGCCCGCACCCCAGGCGGGTGTCCCCGGCCGGTCGATCAGCGCGATCTCGACCTTCGGCGCCTGGGTGTGACGCATGATCGGGTAGCTGGCCCAGTCGACACTCGTGACCTTGCTGCGGTCCCAGGTCACCGATTCCATCAGCGTGCGGCTTACCGTTTGCAGCACGCCGCCTTCGACCTGGTTCGCGACGCCGTCCGGGTTGACCATCTCGCCGCAATCATGGCTAGCGCAGACTCGGGTCACGCGAATGTCGCCCGTCTCCTTGTTCACTTCGACTTCGGCGACGGCCGCCACATAGGTGATCGCGTTGTTGTAGCGCAGATATGAGATGCCGCGTCCGGTCACGACCGATCCGCTGCCCGCATTCGGATTGGGTCCGGAGCGCGCCTGCCAGCCCGCCAGCTTCATGGCGGCCTGAACGACATCGATCGCGCGCTGATCCTTGAGGTACCGCAAGCGGAACTCGGCCGGATCGGCGTTCGCCGCCGCCGCGAGTTCGTCCATGAACGCCTCGTTGGCGAAGCTGTTCTCGATGCGCCCCGGACTGCGCAAGTGCGACGAGCGGAAGAACGTCTCGGCGATGTGCCGGGTGTTCACGCGCACGTTGGCAAACTGGTAGGGCTGCCCCGAGTTCTGGAACAGGAAGCCGACCCAGTTGCCGGGCTTCGGGAGACCGGTCTCGCTCGCGGCGAGCAGCGGGAAGTCGAGCGGCTTGAACGCAACGATGTGGTTGAGCGCGATGTAGAAGTCGCCCGCCCACGCGACCACGTTGCCCTGCACGTCGAGTCCCGCTTCCATATCCATCGTGCGCGGCGGGCTTTTTGGCGAGCGCGCGGTTTCATCCGCCCGCGACCATTGCACACGCACCGGCTGACTGATGATGGTCGAGATCAGCGAGGCGTCCGCGGCAGCGTCTTCCGTGCCATTGCGGCCGTAGCAGCCCGCGCCTTCGATGAAGACGAGGCGGATCGCTTCACGCGGCAGGCCGGTGATCGACGACAACTCGTGCTGCATCGAGTGGGTCGCCTGCGACGACGTCCACACCGTCAGCTTGCCGCCCTGAAAATCGGCGACCGCGCATGACGGACCGATTGTGGCATGGGTCTGCACCGCAAAATCGTAGGTCGCCTTGACGCGCCTGGCACTCGTGTCGAGCGCCGCCTTGGCATCGCCGACGTTCTGGGTGACCTCCTCCTTGGCGACCGGCAGCTTGCGCCAAGTCTCGAACACCGTCGCCTGTTCGGGCAGTCCCGTGCCGGGGGTCCATGTCACCCGCACGGCCCGCGCGGCCTTGATCGCCGCCCATTCGTTGCGCGCCACGACGGCGAGGAAATCGCCCTTGCGTACGGTCTGGACAAACCCGCCCACCTGTCGCGCCGCCGAGTCGTCGACGGACGCAATGCGGGCGCCGAAATCGTCGGGCCGGATCACCCGGGCATGCAGCATGCCCGGCACCCGAACGTCGTGGACATAGGTGAACTCGCCGGTGACCTTGGCCGGAATGTCGACGCGCCGGATCGACTTGCCGATCACCTTGTAGGTCGGCGCTTTCTTCAGCTCGATCTTGGCGTCGACATCGAGCTTCACGCCGTCGCCGATCACCTCGCCGTAGCTGAGCTTGCGGTTCGGGTCGGCCTTCACACTCACGACGCCGTCCTCGACGGTCAGATCACCGGCCGGCACGCCGAGCCGTTGCGCCGCGCGCTCCACCAGCGCACGCCGCGCGCTGGCCGCGGCTCGGCGCAGCTCCCCGCCGCCCTGGAAAATCGTCAGGTTGGCCGCAGTCAGCCATTGGTCGGGCGTGGTCGCGGTGTCGCCCATCACCATCTCGATACGTCCGAACGAAACGTCGAGCTCGTCGGCGGCGAGCTGCATCAGCGCGGTCCGCGAGCCGGTGCCGAGATCGACCTTGCCGACAAAGATCGTGACCTTGTTGTCGGGGCTGATCGTCAGCCAGGAGTCGACGGCTTCCTTCGCGACGGATTTCGGCGCGTGCAGCGTGTTGGCGCCGGCTGTGGCCGACATCGAAAATCCGATGGCCAGAATGCCGCCGGCCTGCAGGAACGTGCGGCGGTCGAACGTTGTTTGAACGGTCATCTGTGCCTCCCGTTCAAGCCGCAGCCGCGCGCTTCACAGCGGCGACGATGCGTTTATGGGTGCCACAGCGGCAGAGATTGTCGGCGAGCGCCGCGCGAATATCGGATTCGCTCGGCGTCTTGTTTTTCTCCAGCAACGCCGCGGAGGTCATGATCATGCCGTTGATGCAGTACCCGCACTGCGCCGCCTGCTCGTCGATGAAAGCCTGCTGGATCTTCGCGGGCTTCGCACTGGTCCCGAGCCCTTCGAGCGTCGTGACCGCGCCATCCTTGAGTGCCTCGATCGGCAGCACGCAGGAGCGCACTGCCTCGCCGTTCACGTGAACGGTGCAAGCCCCGCATTGCGCGAGACCGCAGCCGAACCTCGGCCCCTTGAGCGCCAGGTTGTCGCGCAGCACATAGAGCAGCGGCGTATCCGGATCGACGTCGACGGTCCGCGCTTCGCCGTTGACCCTCAGCGTGAAGGTAGCCATCCGCGCCTCCCTTTTTGGTCCTGCCGCCGCAGGTGTCTTGAATGTCCCGCCATCGCGAGACTTCTGAGCGCCTTCCGGGCTCTTAAGGGGCCCGGTGAGATGCCGCATCAGCTTGTCACCCGCACCCTCGTTCCGCAACGGCGTCGCCGGCAGCCGAAACACTTTGCCGCACCGGCGATCGGAGGGGCGCGTCAGGGGGCGCGGTGCGTCAGCGAAAAAACGGTAGCAAATGTGGGCTTGCCACCGTTGGGGCGGTCAGGATTTGTGCAGGCGCCGCCAGCGATCGATCGAGTACGGGCCGCCGCCTGCGACGTAGAGCAGGCAGAACGCGCCGGCGATCATCATGTTCTTCTGGAAATGCGCGGTCTGCATCATGCGCGCGTTGGGTGGCGCCTGCCAGAAGCGGTGCGCGATGAACGCCGCCGCGATCGTGAAGGCGATCAGCACGAGGCTCGCCCAGCTGGTCGCGAAACCCAGCACGATGCAGAGCCCGCCGATCGTTTCGACCATGGCGCCAAGCCAAGCCAGTATCGGCGCGAATTGATCCGGAATGCCGTTCTTCGTGAGTGACGCGGCGAACTGATCGATGCCCGAGAGCTTCTGGATCCCGCTCATCAGGAACAGGCCGCCAAGCACCACGCGTCCGATGAGCCAGATCGCGCCGCCGCCGGCTGCGCGGTTCGCGAGCGAAGGCGAAACGTAGTCCCGGTTGGCGGTCCAGTCTGACGTCGTCATGAGACACCTCTTGGGCAATCAATCCTTGCAATAAACCGCGGAATATTCTGAAAGGTTCCGCAACCGCGGAGCTGTTCCAATGCCGGAGTCCTTCCAATGCCCATGAGTGCCGGCTACATCCCGTTCCATCCGAGCCCCTCGAAGCCGAAATACCAGCCGCCGGCCGGTGCGGTCGA
>Ga0207691_10004380_pt1 | contig 13683 bp, 13 predicted proteins | sample KBSM13metaG_FD_184327 | JGI IMG/M metagenome (GOLD analysis project Ga0207691, IMG submission 184327) | Miscanthus rhizosphere microbial communities from Kellogg Biological Station, Michigan, USA - KBS M1-3 metaG (SPAdes) (version 2) | ecosystem: Host-associated > Plants > Roots > Rhizosphere >... | reverse complement strand
GCTATCGGGTCGAGTCATACAAGTTGTGGATCTTCACGTTCTCGGCCGTGCTCGCCGGCATCGCCGGCGCCTTGTATGTGCCCCAGGTGGGCATCATCAATCCCAGCGAATTCCAGCCCATCAATTCCATCGAAGTGGTGATCTGGGTGGCCGTTGGCGGCCGCGGGGTGTTGTATGGCGCCGTTGCCGGTGCAGTGCTGGTGAACTACGCCAAGACGTTCTTCACCGCGGCGCTGCCGGAGTTCTGGTTATATGCGTTGGGCCTGCTATTTGTAGTGGTGACTTTGTTCCTTCCCCGTGGCGTGGTCGGGTTGTTAGACCGCTTCGGCAGGAAGCCGCAGCCCGCCACGCCGCCCGACCCTGGCGCGGTGACCGCATGAACGCCACGCAGGCGGTCAAGCAGGGTTGGCAGAAAGTGTTCGGTGCGGGCACCGGCAGCGACCGGCCCAGGCCCGGCGATGCTTCGCACGGCACCATCCTGTACGTCGAAGACATCACCGTGAGCTTCGACGGGTTCCGCGCGCTGAACAATCTCACGCTGTACATCAACGTGGGCGAACTGCGCTGCATCATCGGTCCGAACGGCGCCGGCAAGACCACGATGATGGATGTGATCACCGGCAAGACGCGCCCCGACGCAGGCTCCGCCTGGTTCGGCACCACCACCGATCTGCTCACTCTCACCGAACCCGAAATCGCGGAGGCCGGCATTGGACGCAAATTTCAGAAGCCGACGGTTTTCGAACAGCATAGTGTCCTGCAAAACCTGGCGCTCGCGGCCGCGGGAAACAAATCGGTCTGGCACACGCTGTTCAAACCGATCTCAAAATCACAGGTTGCGCGAATCGATGAAGTGCTGGTCACGGTCGGTCTGAAGGACCAGCGCGAAGTACGTGCGGGAATCCTCTCTCATGGCCAGAAGCAGTGGCTCGAGATCGGCATGTTGCTCATGCAGGATCCGCGATTGCTGCTGGTCGATGAGCCCGTGGCGGGCATGACGCCGCAGGAAGTCGAGCGTACTGCCGAGTTGCTGCTGTCTCTGGCGGGCAAACACTCAGTGGTGGTGGTCGAGCACGATATGGCCTTCGTGCGTTCGATCGCGCGCACAGTGACCGTGCTGCATGAGGGCTCGGTACTGGCCGAGGGGAGCATGGATGCAGTGCAGAATGATCCGAAGGTGATCGAGGTTTACCTCGGCGAAGCGCAGGGAGCTGGCTAGCCGTGCTCGCGATCAAAACCCTCAACCAGTTCTACAGCGGCAGTCACATTCTCTGGGACGTGAATCTGGAAGTGCCGGAAGGGTCGTGCACCTGTCTGATGGGCCGCAACGGCGTGGGCAAGACTACGCTGCTCAAGTGCATCATGGGTCTGTTACCCATCGCCTCGGGGGCGATGAGCTATGGCGTCGGCGCCGAGACTGCCGATCTGTCGAGACTCGCGGCGGACCGGCGCGCGAAACTTGGCATTGCCTACGTGCCGCAGGGCCGCGAGATCTTTTCCCAGCTCACCGTGGAAGAAAATCTGCGCATTGGTTTCGGCTCGCGGCGAGGCAACAAGATTGCGCAGGTGCCGGAGCACATCTTCGAATGGTTTCCGGTGCTCAAGAAAATGCTCAAGCGTCGGGGAGGAGATCTCTCGGGTGGCCAACAGCAGCAGCTCGCCATCGGACGCGCCATGGTCCTCGATCCGAAGCTGCTGATCCTCGACGAGCCGGCCGAAGGCATTCAGCCCAACATCGTGCACGAGATCGGCGATATCATCATGCGCCTCAACCGCGAAGCGAAACTCACCGTGCTGTTAGTGGAACAGAAACTGCCGTTTGCGCGCCGCGTCGCGAGCGAGTTCCGCCTCATCGACAAGGGCCGCATCGTCGGTGGCGGAAAGATCGCTGCGCTCACTGACGACCTCGTTCACGAGCACCTCACGGTCTGACCATCGTGGATGCCGCCGTCGTTCGCAACACACCAGGATGGCAAGCCGAGCTGCGTCTCCGATTTGGGGTCAGGCCCCATTTCCTGGAAAACGGTGCCGGACTTCCAAGTGCCCGTACGGTGCTTGCCGAGCGGCATCACAAGGGACCGCTCATCGTTCAGCGGCCGTTTTATCCCGAAGGCGATCCGTGCCATGTCTACCTGGTGCATCCGCCGGGCGGTGTCGTCGGCGGCGACGAACTTCGCATTGATGTGCAGCTGGACGCCGGCGCGCACGCGCTGATCACCACGCCAGCCGCGACCAAGTTCTATCGCTGCGACGGCCGGCATTCCTCGCAGTCCCAGGAGCTGCATGCCTCAGGCGCGACGCTCGAGTGGTTACCACAGGAAAACATCTTCTATCGAGGCGCCGACGTACGCACGGCTACGCGCGTGCAGATCGACGCGCACTCACGCTTCATCGGGTGGGAGATCAACTGTCTCGGGCTTCCGGCACGAGGCGAACCTTTCGATGCCGGCGCGCTGCGGCTCGATCTCGAGCTCTGGCGCAATCGCGCCGCGGATGCCCCCGTTGATTTGTCCGGCCCCGCTTTCCAGCCTTCTTCGAAAGAAGTTGGGGGGCCTGACCCCATTTTCCTCGACCGGCTGCGGCTCAGCGGCGAGTCGCCGGCGCGCGGCGCGCTTTGGGGGCTCGGGGGGCAGGAAGCGGTGGGCACACTGTTAGCCACACCCGCCACGCGTGCGCAGGTGGACTCAATTCGCGAGCTGATTGCGGATGAGCGATTCGCGGCCGTCTCGCTGGTCGATGCGGTGCTGGTGCTGCGGGCGCTCGCGCCGCAGGCGGAAGCCGTACGCAAGCTCTTCATTGCCGCCTGGCAACGTCTGCGGCCCACCATCATCGGTCGCGCGGCAGTGCTGCCGCGCATCTGGCATACATAGGTCGAGCAGCGCTCATGGAACTGACACCGCGCGAGAAAGACAAACTACTGCTGTTCACGGCCGCCCTGGTCGCCGAGCGCCGCCGCGCCCGGGGTTTGAAGCTCAACTATCCGGAGGCGGTGGCGCTGATCTCCGCCGCGATCCTCGAAGGCGCACGCGATGGCCGCACAGTCGCCGACCTCATGAGTTTTGGCACCACCATCCTCGCTCGCGCCGACGTCATGGACGGCGTGCCGGAAATGATTCCGGAGGTGCAGGTCGAGGCCACATTCCCCGACGGCACCAAGCTCGTGACCGTACATCACCCCATTGTTTGAATGATTGGTCTGAAGGAAGCGCCATGATCCCCGGAGAAATGTTTTGCGAAACCGGTGACATCGAAATCAACGCCGGGCGCAACACGCTCAAGCTGAAAGTCGCCAACACCGGTGATCGCCCCATCCAGGTGGGCTCTCACTACCATTTCTTCGAGACGAACCCGGCGTTGCGATTTACGCGCGCATCCGCGAAAGGCTTTCGGCTGAATATCGCCGCGGGTACCGCGGTGCGCTTCGAGCCCGGACAGGAACGCGAAGTGGAGCTGGTCGCTTTTGGCGGCGATCGCATGGTGTACGGCTTCGCGGCGAAAATCATGGGCAAACTGCCATGAAGATCGACCGCCGCGCCTACGCCGAAATGTACGGCCCTACCACGGGCGACCGCGTGCGCCTCGGCGACACCGAGCTCATCATCGAAGTGGAGCGTGACCACACGATCTATGGCGAAGAAGTGAAGTTCGGCGGCGGCAAGGTGATTCGCGACGGCATGGGGCAGAGTCAGCGCGGCGCAGCGGAAGTAGCCGACACCGTCATCACCAACGCGCTCATCGTCGATCACTGGGGCATCGTGAAGGCCGACATTGGCCTCAAGGAAGGCCGCATCGCCGGCATCGGCAAGGCGGGCAATCCCGACGTGCAGCCGGGTGTGGACATCATCATCGGCGCGGGCACGGAGATCATCGCGGGCGAGGGGCTCATCGCCACCGCCGGCGGCATCGACTCACACATCCACTTCATCTGTCCGCAGCAGGTCGATGACGCCATGATGTCCGGCATCACCACGATGATTGGTGGCGGAACAGGACCTGCGGCGGGCACCAGCGCGACCACCTGCACGCCCGGACCCTGGTACATCGAGCGCATGTACCAGGCCCTGGAAGAGCTGCCCATCAACTTCGGCTTGTTAGGCAAGGGCAATGCGAGCCTCGCCGAACCACTCGATGAGCAGATCGAAGCCGGCGCGATGGGCCTGAAGCTGCACGAAGACTGGGGCACGACGCCGGCCGCCATCGACAACTGTCTGAACGTTGCCGAGAGGTACGACATCCAGGTGGCGATTCACACCGACACCCTCAATGAGTCGGGGTTTCTCGAAGACACGCTGGCGGCCTTCAAGGGCCGCGCCATCCACACGTATCACACCGAGGGCGCGGGTGGCGGTCATGCGCCCGACATCATCAAGGCGTGCGGCGAGGCCAACGTGCTGCCGTCGTCCACCAATCCGACGCGTCCCTACACGGTGAACACCGTCGACGAGCATCTCGACATGCTCATGGTGTGTCATCACCTCGACCCGGGCATCGCCGAGGACGTGGCGTTCGCCGAATCACGCATCCGGCGCGAGACCATCGCGGCCGAAGACATCCTGCATGATCTCGGAGCGATGTCGATGATTTCCTCGGACTCGCAGGCCATGGGCCGCATTGGTGAAGTGATCACGCGCACCTGGCAGACCGCTCACAAGATGAAGGTGCAGCGCGGGCCGCTGGAGCCGTCGGGTTCATCAAACAACGCATCACGCAACGACAATTTCCGCGTGAAGCGCTACGTCGCGAAGTACACGATCAACCCCGCGATCACCCATGGCATCGCGCACGAAGTCGGTTCGATCGAGAAGGGCAAGCTCGCTGATATCGTGTTGTGGAAACCCGCGTTCTTTGGCGCAAAGACCGCCATGATCATCAAGGGCGGCATGATTGTCGCCGCGCCCATGGGTGATCCGAATGCCTCCATCCCGACGCCACAACCCGTGCACTACCGTCCCATGTTTGGGGCGCTGGCCGGAGCGCGCACCGCCACCTGCGTAAGCTTTGTGTCGAAGGCTGGACTGGAAAATGGCATGGCAGGAAAGCTAGGCCTGCGCAAGAGACTCGTGGCGGTGCGGAACACTCGCGCCATCCGCAAGAAGGATCTCGTGCTCAACGACTACCAGCCGAAAATCGAAGTGGATTCACAAACCTACGAAGTACGCGCCGATGGCGAACTGTTGCGTTGCGAGCCGGCCACGGTGTTGCCGCTGGCGCAGCGTTACTTCTTGTTCTGACATGCTGAAGATCAATCTCAAACTCGATCGTCTCGTCGATCACCCACGTGCGGCCGAACGCAAACTGGTGTTGCCGTTCGGCGAGCGTTCCAAGAGCCGTTTGCTGGCGCTCCTCGACAACGGCGAAGAGGCCGGACTGTTCCTGGAACGCGGTTCGGTGCTGCGTCATGGCGATCTGCTGCTCGCGGACGATGGCCGTGTCATCGCAGTGGAGGCCGCGAGCGAGACCGTGTCGACCGTGCACACCGATGACGCCGTGATGCTGGCGCGCGCCAGCTATCACCTCGGCAACCGGCACGTGGCGCTGCAGATTGGCAGCGGCTGGCTGCGCTATCAGCACGATCACGTGCTCGACGACATGTTGCGCGGCTTCGGCCTCGACGTGCGTGTCGACGAGGCGCCGTTCGAACCCGAGGGAGGCGCATATGTCGCGGCCCCGCACCACACGCACGCGCACGCACATCCGCACGGCTGATCCGCCTGCCGCGGATGCCTTCGCGAACGCCGCGCCGCAGCTTCTGCGGCTGCTGCATCTGGCGAGTCCGGCATTGCCCATCGGCGCCTTTCACTTTTCGCAAGGGCTCGAGTACGCGGTGGAGTGCGGCTGGGTGAAGGATGAGGCCAGCGCTCTCGAGTGGATCGAGGGACTCGCGTCTGCAAGCCTCACAACTCTCGACCTGCCGGTGCTCGAGCGGCTGCGCAGCGCATGGCGGCAAGATGACACGCCGGAGGTTCTGCGCTGGAACGCATTCCTGATCGCGTCGCGTGAAACAGAAGAATTGCGAGCCGAAGATCGGCACCTCGGCAGTGCACTACTGCGCGTGCTGGTCGAGCTCGAGCTCACCACCGGGCTTTTTCCGCTCAACGCGGCAAACACTCGGCCCGGCGTGTCGCATGCCACTGCATTCGCGTTCGCTTGCGCACGCTGGGGCATCGAGCCCACGGCGTGTTCGCTGACCTATGCGTGGGCGTGGGTGGAGAATCAGGTGCTGGCGGCCGTGAAACTGGTGCCGCTGGGGCAGAGTGCCGCGCAGAGGATGCTGCATGCGCTCTGCGCGCGCATCCCTCTTTTGGTAGAGCGCGCACACAAACTCACAGATTCCGACATCGGCATTTCCACCGCATTGAGCGCGGTGGCTAGCGGAAGGCACGAAACGCAATATTCGCGACTGTTCAAGTCTTGATTCGCGGTCGTGATTGACCGGACGCTGCGCTAGACTAGCGTCACTTCGCCGGCGGCCTTGTCAACCTCCATCGGCCCAAAAACAAAATGCATTCACGCGTACAGCTGATTTGCGCGGCTGTTGCCGCCTTGTTTGTCGCAGCCTGCAGCAAGCCCGCGGCCCAGCAGCAACCTCCACCTCCGGAAGTCGGCGTCATCGTCGTACATGGCTCGCCGGTACCGCTGGTGCGCGAAGCTTCCGGTCGGCTTGCGCCCACGCGCGCATCGGACGTGCGCGCGCGCGTTCCGGGAGTACTGCAGAAGCGCATATATAAGGAGGGGAGCATGGTGAAGGAGGGCGATCCCCTCGTGCTCATCGACACGGCGCCCTATCGCGCTGCGCTGGCGCAGGCCAACGCCGCTCTCGAACAGGCCGAAGCCTCCGCCACCAACGCCAAGGTCGCCGCCGATCGCAATCGCGAACTCGCGAATCAGAACCTGGTGTCGCGCATGCAGCTCGACGACGCCCTGGCTCTCGAGCGATCCACGGCGGCGCAAGTGTCCGCGGCCCGCGCTGCGGTCACGACCGCGCGCATCAACCTTGGCTACGCCACCATCACCTCGCCAATCTCTGGCCGCGCCGGCCAGATGCGCGTGCTCGAGGGTGCACTGGTCGGGCAGGGCGAGGCGACGCTGCTAACTACCGTCGAACAGGTCGATCCCATTTTCGTGTTCTTCGATCAGCCGGCATCCGACTTCGAGCGCCTGATGCGCGCGCAGGCTTCAGGCGATGTGACGCTCGCCCAGGGCAACCTTGCCGAAGTGCGGCTGCTGCGGGACGACGGCACGTTGTACGACGAGAAGGGCACGCTCGACTTTTCCGACTACAGCGTGAACCCGGCCACCGGCGCGGTCGCGTTCCGCGGCAGGGTGTCCAATCCTGGCCGCGTGTTGCTGCCGGGCATGTACGTGAAGGTGCGGCTGTCGGTCGGCACGTTGAAAAAGGGATTCCGTGTGCCACAGCTCGCGGTACAGCGTGATGGCCAGGGTCCGTTCGTCCTGGTTGCGGGCGCTGATGGCATGGTCGCGCAGAAGCGCATCGTGACGACGTCGGTCGTCGGCAACGATTGGGTCATCTCGAGCGGGCTCGCCGATGGTGACCAGGTCATCGTCGACAACCTGCAGAAAATCGGACCGGGCATGCCCGTCAAGGCGAAGCCAGCGAAGGCTGACGGTGCCGCAGCGCCGGCGGTGCCAGCGGCGGTTGCCGAAGGCGCAGCTCCCACCACCGCTAGTTAGCCACAGACCCGCAGGGCGGACTCCAACATGCCGCAATTTTTCATCGATCGCCCGGTATTCGCCTGGGTGATCGCCATCATCATCACCCTGGGTGGTGTCTTCGCCATTCGTGGGCTTCCGGCGGAGGCGTACCCGGACGTGGCGCCGCCACAGGTGTCGATCAGCGCGACTTACCCCGGCGCCAATGCCGACGTCGTCGAGCGCACCGTCATCCAGGTCATCGAGCAGCAGCTCACCGGCATCGACAACCTGATGTACTTCTCGTCGTCGTCCTCGAACAGCGGCGGCAGCATCACGCTGTACTTCGAGTCCGGCACGAATCCGGACACGGCGGCCGTGCAGACGCAGAACCGCGTGACCCTGGCCGAGCCTCGCTTGCCGCGCGAAGTCGTGTTGCAGGGCCTGCAGGTGGCGAAAGTGAACTCCGGTTTCCTCATGGCCGTGAGTCTGCGTTCCAAGGACAACAGCGTGCCCTCGGACGTGCTCAACAACATCGTCGCCGCCCAGGTGCTCGACCCGATCTCGCGCATACCCGGCGTGGGCCAGACCCAGCAGTTCGGCGCCGAATATTCGATGCGCATCTGGCTGAACCCTGACAAGTTGCGCAGCTTCCGCATGAGTGCCGCCGACGTGCTCGCGCGCGTGCGTGGCCAGAACGTTCAGTTCGCCACCGGCTCGTTAGGCGAACAACCCGCCGTCGAGGGCCAGCAGGTGGTGGCCTCCGTATCGGCCGAAGCGCAGTTCAGCTCCAAGGAAGAATTCGAAAACGTCATTCTGCGCACCGAGCCCAACGGCACCAGCGTGCGGCTCAAAGACGTTGCGCGGGTGGAGCTCGGCCTCAACACCTATTCGTTCGATGTGCGGTTGGACAACCAGCCCGTCGCGGGTTTCGGTGTCCTGTTGTCGCCGGGCGCGAATGCGCTCGAAGTGGCGAAGCAGGTCAAGATCCGCATGGACGAACTCGCGCCCAGCTTTCCCGCCGGCGTGGAGTGGTTCCTGCCTTTCGACGCGACCATCTTCATCAATGCAGCCATCCACGAAGTGGTGGTCACGCTGCTCATCGCGGTGTTCCTGGTGTTCATCGTGATGCTGGTGTTCCTGCAAAGCTTCCGTGCAACCCTCATTCCCACGCTCGTGGTGCCCGTGGCTCTCATGGGCGCGTTCATCGGCATGTCGGTGTTTGGTTTCTCGATCAACCAGCTGACCTTGTTTGGCATGGTGCTGGCCATCGGCATCGTCGTCGACGACGCCATCGTGGTCATCGAATCCGTCGAACGCATCATGCGCGAGGAGCACCTTCCGCCAAAGGAAGCCACGCGCAAGGCAATGACGCAGATCACCAACCCGATCATCGCGATCTCGGTGGTGCTCGCGGCGGTGTTCATTCCGAGCGCGCTGCAATCGGGCTCGGTGGGCATGATCTACCAGCAGTTCGCGATGACCATCGCGATCTCCATGGGCTTTTCGGCGTTCCTCGCGTTGTCGCTGACGCCGGCGCTCTGCGGCACGATCCTGCGGCCCGAGCATCTCAAGGAAAACAGGTTCTTCAAGCTGTTCAACCGCAGCTACGACAGGACACAGAAATCGTACGTGCGGTCGGTCAAGTTCAGCCTGCGTCATCAGCGCTTCTGGATTGCGGGCGCCGCGGTGCTGATCGTTGCCGGCTTCTTCGTGTTGATATTCAGGCTGCCCGGCAGCTTCGTACCCGAAGAAGATCAGGGCTTCACCATCGGCATGGTGATGATGCCTCCGGGTACCGCCCAGCCGCGCACGCGCGAATTCATGAAGAGCGTCAGCGAACAGCTGCGCACCAACGACGCGGTGGACTCGGTGTTCGAAGTCACCGGTTTCAGTTTCATCGGCAGCGGTGAGAGCGTCGGCATGTTCTTCATCAAGCTGAAGGACTACAAGGCTCGCAAGACCACCGCCACGGAGTTCAACCAGTGGGCCTTTGGCATGGGTATGAGCCAGAAAGACGGCATGGCGCTGTTCTTCAACTTCCCGACCATCCCCGGCCTTGGCAATTTCGGCGGCTTCGAGTTCTGGCTCGAGGACCGCAAGGCGGCGGGCCGGCCGGCATTGTATGGCGCACTGGGTGCGTTGATGGGGGCGGCGGGCAAGAGCCCGGTCGTGACCGGTGTGCAGCCGAACGAGTTGCCGCCCGCGCCGCAGTTGAACCTGTCTCTTGACCGCGAACAGGCGCAGTCCATGGGTCTGGCAATTTCCGATGTGTACTCCGCCGTGCAGCTCATGCTCGCACCGGTGTTCGTCAACGACTTCATCTTCGAAGGTCGCGTATTGCGCGTGACCATGCAGGCCGACGCGCCGTACCGAATGAACGAGGAATCCCTGCAGCGCTTCTATCTACCGGCGGGCACCATGGGCACCAACGCGTCCGCGTTCGCGGGCGACAACTCCTCGGATGGCATGGTGCCACTGTCGTCGGTGCTGCGTTCCAACTGGGTCGTGGCGGCGCCCTCACAGTCACGCTTCAATGGTTTCCCGGCCATCCAGCTGAACGGCGGTCCCAAACTCGACGAGGGCAAGAGTACGGGCGAGGCCATGGCCGAGATGGAGCGCATCGTGCGCGAGGACTTGCCGCCGGGTCTTGGCTACGACTGGGCCGGCCAGTCCTACCAGGAACGACTCTCGGGCGCCGAAGCGCCGATGTTGTTTGCGCTGTCCATCCTGGTCGTCTTTTTGTGCCTCGCCGCGCTCTACGAGAGCTGGGCAACACCCATCGCCGTCCTGCTCGTGGTGCCGGTCGGCATCATCGGTTCGGTGTTCGCGGCCAAGGCCGCGGGCATGCCCAATGACGTGTTCTTCAAGGTGGGCCTCATCACCATCATCGGCTTGGCGGCCAAGAACGCCATCCTGATCGTCGAGTTCGCGATCGAAGAACAGAAGCGCGGCAAGGCGCTGTACGAGTCCATCATCGAGGCTTCGAGACTGCGACTTCGCCCCATTCTCATGACGTCGTTCGCCTTCATTTTGGGCGTGCTGCCGCTGGTCTTTGCGACCGGCGCCGGCGCCAACGCGCGGCGCGCGCTGGGTACGGGCGTGGTTGGCGGTATGCTTTCCGCCGCGATCCTCGGCGTGTTGCTGGCACCGATCTTCTTCGTAGCGATCCGGCGCATGGTCGGCGACAAGCTGAGTATTCCGGATGCCGATCGGCCGAAGGTGATCTGAGCGGACCAATCTGAACGGAAGATAAACGCTGCTGAATTAGGTTCCTTTCAGGAACCGTAGGCCCCGGGAACTCCACTCACAACATGTGAGTCGTAATTCACAAGAGGTGCATATGAAGGTTTCGCTGTTCGCCACTTCGCTGATCACGAGGGCATCCGCACCAGCCCTGGCTGGCGTCGTGTGCGTGGCGCTACTTGCCGGCTGCGCCACCGGCCCCAAACTGGACTACACCGACTACGCGGGTGAGCCGGTCAAATCTTTCTACATGGCCAATTTCGACGGCTGGACTGTTATCTCGAAAGACCAGGTGGTGATCTGGTCAGGCATGAACAAGGCCTATCTGCTCACGCTCACGGGCTATTGTCCCGATCTCCAGCACGTCAATGCCATCGCCGTTACGTCCACCGGCAACACCGTCGACCGGTTCGAAAAAGTCATCGTGGGAAAAGACCGGTGCTTCATCAACGAGATTCGCCCGCTCGACACCAAGCAGATGAAAGAAGATCGCAAGCTCATGCGCGAGCAGATGAAGAAGCCGCAGGAGCCACCGCCGCCAGAGCCGGCGCCGCCAGAGCCGAAGACCGAGTCCAAGACCTGATTCCTGATCCCTGCGATTGCTAGTGGTAGAGAAGCCTCCGGCCCGTAAAGGGCCGGGGGTTTTTCGTATGTGCGTTCAGATTTTTTCGAGCAGTGGGGCAATCATCAGCGCGAGGCCGACCCAGCCTATCCCCCACACCACCGTGCGCAGCACCGGCACGCCCGCGATGTAGATAGCGACATACACGACGCGTGCAATGAGGAACAGAGTGGCGCCGGTAACGGCCATGCCGGCGGTTCCCACGATCAGATTGAGTAGCGCAAGCGCGAGGAATACGGGCAACGCTTCGTGCATGTTGGCGAGGGCGCGCGCCGCGCGCTCCCCCACAATGGTCAGCGGGCGCACGTGGTCGCGGTTTCCGAGGTTCTCCACGAGTTTGCCCTTGCCACCTTCGGGAGAGGGCTCGCGAAAGCGGCCTGGAAGCAGGGTTTGTAAAACGAACAGCGCCAGCACTAACAGGATGAGAAGAACCATAGAGCTTGCTCCAGCAGTAGTCAGGGTTTGTAACTGCGTCTCAAAAATATAGCCCACCGAACCGAAAGTTGTCGGTCCCCGTAGAATCGCCCGCCATGAACTTTCGTATAGCCGCAGTCGCGTTGTTGTGCCTTTCCGCTTGTTCGGCTCCCGAAGAGCCGGCGGCGCCGGTGCGCGAAGACTGGGTGCTTAAGTCGCATGTGGCATTTGTCGCCGCGGATGGCAAAACGCCGAGGCAGGCGCCCGCGGAAAGACTGCGGCTCTGGGTTCCTTATGTGGTGGGCGACCTGTATGGCGCTCCCAATGCCGGTGAGCTCGCGCCGGTCACGTTCAAGCCGGACTTGAGTTTCGTGCTCGACCTCAACAGGAGCCATGAGAACCTGGCGAAGGTGCTCATTCCCACGGAATTCTCACAGAAGTGGATGATCATCGAGCCCGCCACGGCGCGCATCGCGCGGCTGTCGCCCTTCGTGCTGCCCGCGGATGGCATCGTGCCGGTCGGTGTGGCGGAGTGGTTAGACGCGGACACCGGCACCAAGCTCATGCTCGTGTACCTGGATCGACCGGCTCGCCTTCGCGGCGAGATCGTCCATGAGGGCCGAAACCTGCAATTTGACATCACGGCGGCCGAGGCTGGTTACATGTGGATCCAGCAGCCCGAAGGCAGCGGCGTCTATCGCAAGGCGACGTGGCCAGGACGGGTAGTCCTTGCGGTAATGCCCAATCCCTGACCGAAGTGGTATTTTCCGCGCGCGGACCCTTCCCTTATAAGAGAGCGCGAACCATGCAACGACACATTCTCGTGGCAGCCACGAGTATTGCCACGTCCACCCTTTTTCTAGGCGCCTGCGCCAAGAAAGAAGCCCCGCCACCGCCACCACCGGTCGCCGAAGAGGCCAAGCCAGCCACTCCGCCGGGTGCCGACCCTGCCAAGTTCCTGACCCAGCCGCTGGACATCGATATCTACTCCGCCGACCCGTCGGCGCACGAGTTCAACGGCAAAATTTACGTCTATCCCTCACATGACTTCGATTCGGGCATTCCGAGCGATGACCTGGGTAACCAGTACGCGATGAAGGACTACCAGGTGCTGTCGATGGACAGCATCGGTGGCGCGGTCACGGTCAACCCGGTCGCGCTCGACATCAAGGACGTGCCGTGGGCCAGCGAGAAGATGTGGGCGCCGGATGCCGCCGAAAAAGACGGCAAGTACTACCTGTACTTCCCCGTGAAGGACAAGCAAAGCGTTTTCCGAATCGGCGTGGCGGTAGGCGATTCGCCTGTGGGTCCGTTCAAGGCACAGCCCGAAGCCATCAAGAACAGCTTCAGCATGGACCCGGCCGTGTTCAAGGACAGCGACGGCAAGTACTACATGTACTTCGGCGGTCTCTGGGGCGGTCAGCTGCAACACTGGAAGACGGGCAAGTGGGACGCGAACGACGACGCGCAGCCCGCGGACGACAAGCCGGCTCTGCTTCCGAAAGTGGCACGACTCGACAAGAACATGGTCGAGCTCGCCGAGAAGCCGAAAGACGTGAAGATCCTCGACGAGAACGGCAAGTTGTTGCTGTCCGGTGATCACGATCGCCGCTTCTTCGAAGCGTCCTGGGTGCACAAGTACAAGGGCAACTACTACTTCTCGTACTCGACCGGCGACACGCACTTCATCTCGTATGCGATGGGCAAGTCACCGTATGGTCCGTTCACCTACAAGGGCCACATCCTGATGC
>Ga0207691_10004378_pt1 | contig 13693 bp, 8 predicted proteins | sample KBSM13metaG_FD_184327 | JGI IMG/M metagenome (GOLD analysis project Ga0207691, IMG submission 184327) | Miscanthus rhizosphere microbial communities from Kellogg Biological Station, Michigan, USA - KBS M1-3 metaG (SPAdes) (version 2) | ecosystem: Host-associated > Plants > Roots > Rhizosphere >... | reverse complement strand
CTCTCAGGCCTCCGACATCCGCTGCGCGCGCAAGCATTTCAACTTTCGCTATCGCTCGAGTGCGCACTGGATCCAGGTGTTCCGCGAGTTCTATGGACCGACGCTCAAGGCCTTCGCAGCGCTCGATGCCGTCAAGCAGGTCGCGCTGGAGCGGGACATCACCAATCTGCTGGAACGTTTCAACAGGGCGGGAAAGGATTCGCTCGTCGTGCCCGGCGAATATCTGGAAACGGTCATCGTCAAGAGAGATCAATCATGAACGCCCAGCCCGGCACTACTGAAGCGATTGTCCGCAATCATCTGCAGGCCTTTGTGGAACAGAAAGGCATCGCCGCCATCCTGAGTGACTATGCCGACAATGCGCGTTTCCACAGCGAGACGAAGACGTATCAAGGGAAGCAGGAGATCGGCGATTTCTTCGCAAGCTTCATCGCGTCGTTGCCAGCGGGGGCCACGGAACGCTTCTCGCTCAGAAGCCTGCGAGTCGACGGCGAGCTCGCCTACATTACCTGGAGCGCGGGCCGCGAGATTCCACTCGGCACGGACACCTTCGTGGTCCGCAATGGCAAGATCGTCTCGCAGACATTCGCGGCGTACACCGCGAGCACGCCGTAGCATGAAGGACTCGTGGATCCAGCAGAGTCGATTGGGCTCTGCGCATTTTTGATACGACTGAAAATGAAGTACTCCGAATTGACGGTCACGGGCGCGAGGACTACAAACGATGTGGCTTCAACCGAAACTTCAAAGGAGTATTGACGTGATCAATTCGAAGCTTGGACTTCTGAGGCGGTCGGCCGGCGTGCTCGTCGGTATTGGATTGCTGGCCTTCTCAGGCGCTGCTCTGACGACTGAACAGTCGAAGGACCGCCAAGCCGGTAGGGACGTAAAGCAGGACGCAAAGCAGGAGGCGCGCGTGGAAAAAACCGCCTGCAGGGCCGCGGACCAGAAAAGCAATTCCGATTGCCGCCAGGACAAGCGCGAGACCAAGCAGGAAGGCCGCGAGGACAAGCGCGAAACCAAGCGCCAATGAGAGAAGGGCCATGTGCGTGGGGTAGACGCACACAGCCCCTCATCTGTCTCACTCACTGATCATCAGGTCAGTGACGAATATCGAACTACGGCGAGAATCGCGGAATTGGACGTTAGTCCTACGATATTCATGAAGAGGCTCAACTCTTGCCTGCCGGCCCCGGTTTCGTTTTCAGCGCCATGCTGCGATCGCCCTTTTCCTTTGTTTTCTTATCGTGTTCGGGCGTCTCGTTCGTATCCAGTTCATTGAGGTTCTTCTTCACATCGCGCAGCGTGATCGAGCCCTCCAGCGAGCGCGCGAATGCGCTGACGAACGCATTGCGCATCACGCTCGCGATGGTCGCGAACAGGCTCGTCTCCGGATGCTTGATAGTCCCCGTAAATGGAATCCGCGCCGCGACCTGGTCGGCATCCTGGTTCTCGAAGACATTTGCCGCAAAATCCAGAAATCCTTCCCAGACCCGTTTGAGTGCGCTCTGCTCGGGTTCACCAGATCGATAGATGTCCACGTCCTGCAGAATTGGCTTCGCATAACCTTTGAACTTTCCGTCGGCCGCCGCGAGCTCCATGTAGAGCTCGAACTTGCCGGCTTCGGCGTCAGCTTTGATGTATTCCCGCAGCCAGGGATTGATCTGTGGCAACTCGACCTTCTTCACTTCGAGGTTCACATCGAAGGTGGGTTGTGCGGCAAAGGCGTTGGCGCTGCCAGCGATCGTCGCGGGCGCACCATTGAGAACACTCGCGGTCGCGCGAAAATCCGCGAAGGTTTCTTTTCCGGTTTTCAGCACGTTGGTGAGATTGGAGATGCTGCCATTGACGTGGCGCGCGGTGATGGCGTCTTTGGTGTGAATTCCCGGCGCCAGGAAGCGAACCGTACCGTCATTGACTTCGATGGTATTGAATCGGAATGGGAACAACTCCTCGAGCCGCGCCCGCCAGTCCTCTCCCTCACCTAACTGCGAATCGGCCTCGGTGCGGCCTTGCACCAGATTGACCTCAGGGCCGACGAACGAAGCTTCCGAAACGATCGAGCCGTGCAGCAGGCTGCGCCACTCCACCGAAAGATTGAGTCGATCCGAGCGGAAGAAAGGAATCGGACGCGACGCGCCAGTCTTTACGATCTCGATACCATCGATGCTGTACGCGCCACGCCAGAGGTGGAGGTCGATGTCGCTCACGCGTCCGTCGTAGGCTTCGAGCGCTGCCAACCGATCGTTGACCAGGTCCTCGACCAGGTACGGCAGCGCGATGCGTGCCGCCACCAGCAACAACACCACGGCCAGCAATGCGATGACAATTTTACGTTTGCGGCTCATGACGGCACCAACAAAAAGGCCGCGCAATGCGGCCTCCCTGTGAATCCGAGTGTGTGCGTCAGCCCGTCGTGACCCAAGCAGCGATGTGCCGTAAATTGCGTCGCTCGATTCTGACAATGCGAGGAGTCCTGATGAAATTTGCCGTTCTCCTGTGGGCTATATCCTGTATTACGGTCAGCGCCCACGCCGGCGACGCCGACTGGCCGAGCTACGGTGGCGACGATGCCAAAACGCGGCACTCCGCACTCACGCAGATCAATCGGCACAACGTCGCCGGACTCGAACTCGCGTGGCAGTACGACACCCGCGAGAAGGGCGACACCCAGACCCAGCCCCTCGTCATCGGGCGCACACTCTTCGGCTACACGCCTTCTCACAAGACCTTCGCCGTCGACGCGGCGACCGGCAAACAACTCTGGCAGTTCGATTCCGGCATGGCGGGTACCGGCGCGAATCGCGGCCTCATGTACTGGGCGGATGGAGAAAGCGCGCGGATTTTCGCGGCGGTCGACAATTTCGTCTACGCGTTGGACGCTGCCACGGGTAAGCCGATCGCGGCATTCGGCAACGGCGGTCGCATCGACTTGCGCGAAAATCTCGGACGTGAACCTTCCACGCAGTCGGTGCGTCTCACTTCCCCCGGCGTCATCTTCAAAGATCTCATGATCGTCGGCGGGCGCGTCGCCGAGAGTCTGCCTGCTTCCCCGGGGCATGTGCGCGCGTATGACGTGAGGACCGGCGCGCTGCGCTGGAGCTTTCACACCATTCCCCAGCCGGGCGAGCCTGGTTACGACACCTGGCCGAAGGACGCGTGGCAGTACATCGGCGGCGCCAATAGCTGGCCGGGCATGACGCTCGATGCGAAGCGCGGACTGGTGTTCGTCCCGACCGGTTCCGCCGCATCGGATTTCTACGGAGCGAATCGTCTCGGCGACAACCTGTATGCGAACTGCCTGTTGGCGCTCGACGCCGCCACCGGAAAATTACGCTGGCATTTCCAGTTCGTGAAACACGACGTACTGGATCGCGATCTGCCCACGGCTCCGACACTTGTCACCCTGCGCATCAAGGGAAAGCCCGTCGATGCGCTGGTGCAAACAACCAAGCAGGGCTTCGTGTTCGTGCTCAATCGCGACACTGGCAAGCCGATATTTCCCGTCGAAGAGGTGCCCGCACCGCGTTCGGACATGCCAGGCGAGGTCTCCATCCCTACCTACCTGCGGCCCAGGCTGCCCGCGCCCTACGCGCGTCAACGATTGACCGCCAACGAACTCACCACCCGCACGCCGGAGGCGGCAGCCTGGGCCCGGGAGCAGTTCGCGCAACTGCGCAGCGACGGACCTTTCAAGCCGCTCAGTATCGGCGTCGACACCACTATCTACCCCGGCTTTGACGGCGGCGCCGAATGGGGCGGCCCGGCCTGGGATCCGGACACCGGCCTCCTATATGTGAATGCCAACGAAATGGCGTGGCTGGGATCGCTGGCAGTCAATGACACCGGCCATAACACGGGTAAATCCATCTACCTGCGCGAATGCGCCGCGTGCCACGGCGACAGCCTTCGGGGATCGCCACCGCAGTTTCCGTCGCTGGTGGACCTCTCGAAACGCATGACACCCGCGGACTTCACTGTCTTCGTGCGCAAGGGCGGCGGACGCATGCCCGCTTTCACCGGGCTGCAGGTTGAGGCGATCGGCGCCATTGCGAAGTACCTGTTCGAAGGCGAGGACATTCCCGCGGGCGCGCCCGATCGTTCGCCGATCAACCAGCCATACCGGTTTACCGGCTATCGCCGCTGGCTCGACCCGCAGGGCTATCCCGCGGTGGGCATGCCCTGGGGCACGCTCAACGCCATCGAACTCACGACCGGCAAATACGCGTGGCGCATTCCATTTGGCGAATTCCCCGAGCTCGCGGCGCAAGGACTCAAGAATACCGGCAGCGAGAACTACGGAGGACCGCTGGTGACCTCCGGAGGATTGCTGTTCATCGGCGCGAGCATCCACGACCGCAAATTCCGCGCATTCGACAAGAGCAACGGCAAACTACTCTGGGAAGCGGCGCTGCCGTACTCCGCCGATGCTTCGCCCATCACCTACCAGGTAGACGGGCGGCAGTACGTGGCGATTTATGCAAGTGGAGGCAAGGAACGCGGCGGCTCACAAGGGGGCGTCTACCTGGCGTATGCGCTACCCGGCAGCTCAAGCCTTTCCGCGGGCCACGAAGTTCAGGGACACTGAATTCATGCAGTAGCGCAGGCCGGTGGGATCCGGTCCATCGTCGAACACGTGGCCCAGGTGCGCATCGCAACGCTTACAGGCTACGGCGGTGCGCTCCATCATCAAGCTGTTGTCGACAATCTCGCTGACATTGGCGCTCGAGATCGGCTTCCAGAAACTCGGCCAGCCGGTACCGGATTCGAACTTTGTCTTCGAATCAAACAACGCCGTTTCACAACAGATGCAGCGATACAGGCCGTCGGCGTGATTTTCGTTGTACTTGCCGGAGTGCGGCCGCTCGGTGCCTTCGTGGCGTGTGACGGCGAAAGCATCCGGCGACAACTGCTTGCGCCATTCCTCGTCAGACTTGACCACACGCGCCACGGTGGTTTTGCCGAGGCTCTTGCCCGCGGCGGAAAAATTCTCGATGTCCACGGTCGCCGATTTAGGTTTGTCTGCCCCGCGCGCGCAAGCCGCCGCGGCGAGCGCGACCGGCGCCGTCAGCGCGCCAAACAAGAACCCGCGCCGTGATTTCAGTGTCTCGTTCATGGGTCCTCCGCTCAGCCGAATGTGAATGAATAGGCGTCCACGCCCGGATCGAGGAATTCGATGACGAACTCCTGTTCGCTCACCGGTCCTTTCTCGCGAATGAGCTGGTAAAGCCGGTGCTCGCGCACCACTCCATTTCCGTTCGCGTCGACGTCCATGCCCGCATCCAGCTTCGGCGGCGCGCCACCGAGCGTGACGCGAAAGCGTACCGGTTTGCCAGCTGCGGCCGGACCCAGCACCAGGTGCAGATCTCGTGCCTTGAAGCGGAAGGCTATGCGGCCCGGCGTGCCGTCCAGCCGCGCGTGCTCTCGGGCTACCTGCCAGGGGCCTGCGAGCGCCCATTGATTGAGCGTGAGCGCCTTGGGAACCGCGTAGGTCTTCTTCGCATCACGTGCGAATGCGCCCGGCGAAACGAAGTTTTCCGCGCGCGCGTAGCCGACATACGTTTCCGGTGACGCCACGTTGGCGGTATCTGCCGGCGCGCCAACGCCCTCTCCCGCGGCATCGTCGAGCGGATCGGGCAGGTCCTTGGCGCCGGCCTCGGTGAGCAGCCGGCGAATCTCGCGCTCTGACTTGGCGTATTTCCCTTCGCCGAAATGATGACCCCGGATCTGCCCCTTGGCATCGACGAAATAATGCGCCGGCCAGAACTTGTTGTTGAAGGCTTTCCAGATCGCCATCTCGTTGTCGAGCGCGACCGGGTACTGGATATCAAACTTCTTGACTGCTGCGCGCACGTTATCGATGTCCTTTTCGAACGCGAACTCCGGCGAGTGCACGCCGAGCACGACGAGGCCTGCATCCTTGTAGTGGCGATACCATGCGTTCACATACGGCATCGCGCGCAGGCAGTTGATGCACGAGTACGCCCAGAAATCGACTACCACGACCTTGCCGCGCAGGCTCGCGGGCGTGAGCGGAGCGCTGTTGAGCCAGCCGGTGGCACCGGTGAGCGGCGGCAGCGGCCCCTCGGTTTTCGATTCCCCTGTCGCACCCTGAGCGGACATCATCGCACCGCCTTCCGCGGGCTTTTCCGCAGCCGCCATCATCATGGCGCCGCTGCCCGCGGGCGCGGTCGGCGCAGCGCTGGTCATTACCTTCTCTCCCGCGCGCTTCGACTCGCTCACCGTCACGGGTTTTGCGACATACAGCGACGGCAGCGTGCTCTGAAAATTGCGCACCTTCGGAAGATCGTTGAAGACGATGTATGAACTCGTCGGATGATTGATCAGATAGTCCTGGTGGTAAGCCTCGGCTTCGTAGAAACCTTTCAGCGAATCGACTCGCGTGACGATTTTGCGCGGAAACACCGCGGCCTGGTCGAGTTGCGCGATATAGCCTTCCGCGATCTTCTTCTGCGCATCGGTGGTGTAGAAGATGGCCGATCGATACTGCGTGCCCGTGTCAGGGCCCTGGCGGTTCAACTGCGTGGGGTCATGCGCCACTGAAAAGAACACCTGCAGTATCTGGCCGTAAGTGACTTGCGCGGGGTCGTACACGATCTGTACCGACTCGGCATGGCCCGAATCTCCCGCGCTCACCGATTCGTAGTCCGCGCTCGACGCGCCGCCACCGGCATAGCCGGACAGCACGCTCTTCACACCTTTCAGATGTTGATAGACGCCCTGCACGCCCCAGAAACATCCGCCCGCGACGACAGCGGTCTGCAGCTCGCCGGCAGCGACCGGTTGATCGTAGGCCGCAGCGGGAATTTTCACCGGCGCTTCCGAACCGCAGGCGTTAACGCACAGCGTGGCGGCCAAAATTGCAAAGGACAGGATTCGCGTCATCTTGACTCCTGAAGGGTCGAAACGAGGGGTCGTTACCCCATGAGACCGGCACCGCCGATGCGTTATTTCGGGTGCGGGTCGGATTTTGTCACGCCTGGTGCGGTCAGGGCGTCCGAAGGCTGCTTACTCTAGGTGGGGTTGCGCCGTCGGCGCGCAAGTCGGCCTGTTCGCGATCGCCGCGCGGCCAGTTACCGAATTCGGTTCCGCGGATATTGACCGCTTCAAAGTGGAGTAACAGGCGCCCGAAGTCTCAGGCGCCTGTTACTCGCTTAGGCGCGCGACGAACTGGGAGGGATCGTCCGCCGCACGCCCAAAAGGCAACTCTCTACGCCCCTACAACGGTGGATAGGCGTTCTGCAGCAACTGCTGGAACTGCGCCTGGAACCAATGACCCGACAGCGGTGCGTTCGGCAACGCTCCGGTCATGTGGTTGTTGTTGCGCGCATTGCCACCGTAAGTCGGATCGCACATGCGATCGAAACCTTTGCCTTCGTCGTTCGGAATATCGGTGCTCGCACCATCCGACTCGCCCGGCGGCTTGATCCAGACGTAGGCATCGATGCCCGCGGCCGGCGACGCACGCGGACGCTCGCCAATGCCAGCGCCACTCGGATTGCACCAGTTGCCTTTGTGGATGCGGCGGTCGATGCGTGAGGCGTCAATGCGCGCGTTGAGGTCCGCGAGAGTCGACGGTCCTGTCGGACGCGCCGCACCGCCCCAGCCATTGCGCGAGGTGTCGATGAGCATGCCGATGTTCGATGGGAAGCCCGCGCTCACGGCCTGATTGCGCCATGCCTGTGCGAAGGTCAGCTCATCGTTGAACTGGTTCCAGTCGATCCATGCCGACGGCCGCGTGGTCGAGTCCACCGTGATGTACAGCTCCTGCAGCGCCGAGGTGTTGGCGGTGTTGGTGATGAAGCCATGAACGTTGGCGGGCGTGGCGCCCGACGCCGTCGCGGCGGTCATCATCATCTGCACGGCGGGCGCGAAGTTGGTGTCCCAACCCAGCCAGCCGTGGTGACCCGCGTCCACATAGTTGTAGACGTTTGGCACCGCGCCGAGCTTCGCCAGCGCGTAACCCACGCCATTCACGTAGTTGCCGTTCTGCTTCATCGTGTCGCACTGTGCGGTCCCCGTGGGCCGATCGGTCGTGTTGGTCACGAGATTCGGCAGCGAGTCGATCTCGATGATGGCCACGACACGCAGCGCCGCGTATTCCGGCCGCGCCAGGATTGTCGCGATCGGATCGATGTACTCCGTCTTGTAACGTGGCAGTTCCGTGGCTCCGAGCTCGCCGTTGCTGGCGAGAGCCGCGCAATCGCGCCCCGGCAGGTCGTAGATCACCATCTGGAACACGAGCGGTGCCGAACCGTTCGCGGCGTCCTGCGTGACCGCTTCATTCAGATGCTGCACGAGTCCCATGCTGCCCGTGGTCGCCGAACCATTGCCGGCAATTGCGCTGATCCGGTCGAACCAGACCGCGGTCGGCTGATTCGCGATCGCGTTGCCGCCGCCGGCTACCGCCGCCGCACGCCATTGCGGGTTGTTGTACACCCCGGCGCCGGAATACGGATTGTCGACGCGTCCCGGACCACCCGAAGCCGTGCGGTTCACGGTGATCGTCGCACCGGTGTAGTTAGGTGCGGCGGCCGCGAAGGTAGAAGTGGCTGCCGTGGTACCGGCCGCAGCCGTGAACGTGACGTTCACGCCCGTGGACCAGTTGGCGGTGGTCAGTGTCACCGTACCCGGGTTCGAAGTGATCACCGTACTGCCGCTGCGCGTCAGCGTGACCACCACGTTGGCCGTAGGCGCGGCCGAGAGCCGCAGATTCGAAGTGGCGTTGGCTCCACCTGCGATATTCAGCGTGGCCGGGCTCACCGTGATGGACGCACCCTGCGCGGCCAACACAGTGAAGGGGATCAGTGCGGTGGCTGTCGACAGCGGTGGCGTGGCGTTGTCAAACGCCGTCGCCTGTGCGGTATGACTACCGGCCGCGAGTCCCGTGACGCTGAAGCTGTACGGCGCAACGGTATCGCTGTTCACGAGATTGCCGTCGACGCGGAATTCCACGCGGCTTACCGAGCCGTTGTCGCTCGCAGTAGCCGCCAGCGGCACCGCGGTACCCGTGACGAACTGCTGGCCGCTGGTGGGGCTGGTCAGTGCGACATTGGGCGGCGTGTTGGTCGGCGGCGTGGTGCCGCCGTTGCAGGCCGTGCCATTCAGCGTGAATGCCGTGGGCGGGTTGTTAGTCCCGCTGAAGGTGCCGTTGAATCCGACAGTAAAGCTGCCACCGCTGCTGATGCTCTTGTTCCAGTCGGCATTGCTGGCGACCGTCATCTGTGCGCTGCCGGCGGGTTGGGTGAAGGAGACCGGCCAGCCGTTCTGCAGGCGCTGTCCGTTCGGAAGACTGAAGATCAGCGTCCAGCCATTGGTGATGGCCGGTCCGTTGTTGGTGATGATGATGTTGGCGCCGAATCCGTTCCCGCCTTCCCAGGATTTGGTGTACGTGACCTGACACGACGGGGTTTGCGCCGAAGCGACGCCTGCTGCTAGCGCCCACAGGCAGACAGCGCCTGCTGTCCACGCGAGGCGGTGACTCGAAATCCTCATGAATGCGTACTCCTGTACTTTTAAGAAATGGAGTCGTCCACCGCTCCCCGCGGTGAACGACTCCGTTCGGCTCCCTGCCCCGTTGTCTAGTGGCCCCCTTCCCCCAATCAGAAACTTCCGGTCTGCGTGCGCGCGACGCCACCGGTGGTGTAGTTCACCGTCCAGGTGTCACCGGTCGTTGGATGCGCAGTCCCGTTACCACCCATCTGCGCCGCGAAGGTTCGCATGGTGGCGGCGTTCAGCGTCTGGCCAGCGACTAGCATCCAGGTGTACGTCACAGCCGAGGTAGTGCTCGCATTGCTCTGCGTAATCTGTCCACCCACCGTGTTGTACATCCCGCTGAATGCCACGCCCGGGGTCCGCTGCACCACGATCGTCACGGTCATCGCCGTGATCGTGCTCGTGTTGGCGAGACGCACCTGGATTTCGTTGAACCACGGACTCGCGCTGGTCACCGCCTTGGTCACGGTCACACCGCCGGTATCACCACCGGTTGCAGCCGGAGTCGCACTCACCTGCGTCGAGATCGGGCTTTCCCCACTCGCGTTCACCGCCGTCACCACGTAGTAGTAAGGCGTTCCGTTGGTGAGGCCGGTGTTCGTGAACGTGGTGCCGGTCACGCCGGTCTGCACGTTCGCGTAGGGCCCTCCATTGGTCGTCGAGCGCTTCACGTTGTAACTGGTCGCACTGCTTGCCGCCGCCCAGTTCAACGACACCTGCGCATTGCCCGGAGTCGCTCCGAGACCGGTGGGCGCCGGCGGCACGTTGCCTGGTACGACCTGCAGGAATGCGCTCTGGATGTTTGCGCTGGTCATCGAGAACACACGATTGCTGGTGGCATTCGCGGCCGGCGTTATCGTGTTGTTTGATGTGTTCAGCACACCGACGCGCACGTTGCCGTTCATCGCGTTCACGGCATTGCCCAGCGTCAACGGCCACTGCGTGGAAGCGGTGTTCGAGGACGTGATCGTGATGGGCGTCGGCGGCCAGAACGCATCCTGACCCGTCGACGAAACTGTGCGCACGTTGACGCGATCACCCACCACGAGCGTGAGCGGCACAGCCGTGAGCGCGCCGAGATCCTGCCACTGCGTGTTAGCCACTGGCTGATGCAGGAACTGGCGAGTCTCGGTATCCGACGCGTTGCCGCTCGTCACGAGCAGGCTAACGGTCACGTCCTGTGCGGCGGCAGGTGCAACCATGTTCAAGGTTGCCGTGGCGCTCATCGGATTGGTGATGGTGTAGGGCGAGTTATTCGGCGCGTTGACCGACCAGTTATAGGTCAGATTGCTGCCCGTCGAGCCGGTGCCGATGAGCGTCATCGTGCCGGCCCCGGTGAACGTGGCGACGTTCGGGTTGAGCGCGATATTGGCTACGACCGTGGGTGGCGGATTGCCCGAGAACGCCGCATCGATACATCCGTGGAAGCGCTCCAGGGTCGGCGGTGTGCGACCCCACTCCGCGTAGATCACGTGGCGGCCACTGCGCGCCGGCACCGTGCAGCGCGTGGTGAAGAGCGCATTGGCCTTGTCGGGAATGAGGTTCGGGTTCGCGTTCGGCGTCGCATCGTTGTACGCGAGATCGCAGAACGGCAGGTCCTCGAAGTCCGAGAACGAGAGGGCGCGTCCCGTCTGCCACACGAAGTCGGACTTCGTGATCCAGTAGCGGAAATCCGCGCTGTCCGAGAAGTGCGGGCCCCAGGAAATGTTCCACACGAAATTGCGCGGGCCCGCGGTCATGGGCACGGTCGGCCAGTCGATGGCTTGATCCCACACGGTAGCGGCGCCGTTCCAGGTCTCGGAATTGAATCCGCAGACGTTGGTACGCGGACCGATGCCCGCACGACCGGTGGTGTGCGTGAGCACACTCATGAAACTGTAGCCTGCGGTGGGTTCAATGCCCGGCGCGAAAAACGCGCCGCCGCACACCGGGTACTGAGCTACGCCGTTTTGCACATGATCGGGTTTGGTGACAGCGCCGCAGAACCAGTTACGCGCCGGCGGATCCTGGACCAGGCCGTGCGCCGAAACATTCGCGGCGAAGAACGCCAGAAAACACAGAGCAACCGCTCGAAGTGAATCGATCCTCATGACAACTCCCTCGTAATCGTTCGAATCTTCCTGTTGATTCTTTGACGATCGATGCTGGGAGCTAGGGCGGGATTCCCGTGTGTGGGGCCGCATGCCGGCTGTGCGGCGATTCCTGCCGCGAAAGATCACTTGCGTCCATACAAGTCCCCCTTCCATGTGCTCACGCGCTGCGCGAGCCGGGCGATGTTAGGCCCGAATTTAGGGCGCGCACAACACGTGTCCACCGCAACGAGGTAGTTTGGACAACGTTGTCAGGGCTGAATCCGACTAGCCGCGTGCCTGGAATGCCTGCGGGGCCCAGGTGAATATTTTTGGGCTGGCTGCCGGACACGTGATGGCGCGTGACGCCAGGGCACGTCAGCTTCTAGAGCTCGATTTCGGTCGCCAGGACCACGACGCCGCGCGTCGGCATGTTGAAGAATTCGGCGGCCTGCGCGCTGCGGCGCTGCAGGAACGCGAACGCGCGCGACTTTATACCGGGAAACCCCGGCCTTGGACGCGCGCGCACCAGGTGCCAGCCCAGGAAGAACGACGAATCTTCAGCGAACACCTTCAATCCCTGGCGGCGCGCGTTGCGGATGGCTTCACCGACATCCGGTGTCTCCATGAAGCCAAAACGCGCGCGCACGTCGTACACATTTGGCATCAGCTCTTCGACGATGACGCGACACAGAGGGTCGCTGCGCGGCACGCGCTGGATTTCGACGTGCAGGATCACGATCTGCGCGTGGTGAACCTTGTTGTGTTCGAGATTGCGCAACAGCGCGGTGGGAACGAACCCGGAATGACTGACGAGGAACACCGCAGTGCCCGGCACTTTCGCCGCGGGCGCGAGCAGTTCGGGCAGCTTCTTGATCGAGACTGCGCGATCTTCGAGCTCGGCACGCAGACGCAGACGCCCGTCGCGCCAGGTAATGAACATCGCGAACATCAAACCCGCCAGCGTGAGCGGCACCCAGCCACCACTTGCTATCTTGGTGGCATTGCCGGCCACGAATGCGAGGTCGACGAGCAGCATCAGACCGAACAATGCGGCAACGCGCCACACCGGCCAGTTCCATAACGAGCTCGCGACCAGCGCGCCTAGCAAGGTGGTGATCAGCATGGTGCCAACCACCGACGCGCCGTAGGCGGCCGACAGCGCGCTGGAGCTGCCGAAGCCCACCACGAACAGGACCACGGCGATCAGCATGAACAGGTTTGCCGCCGGGACGTATATCTGGCCATGTGCCTCTGCCGATGTCTGCAGCACACGCACGCGCGGCAGCAGGTCGAGCTGCACGGCTTCGCGGGTTACTGAAAATGCACCCGAGATCGTCGCTTGTGATGCGATGACTGTCGCGGCGGTCGACAACAGCACCAGCGCCGGCAGCAACGACTGTGGCGCCAGCGCATAGAAAGGATTGGAAATCGGGGCCGTCGATTGCAGCAGCAATGCGCCCTGACCGAAGTAGTTGATGAGCAATGCCGGCCACACCAGCGTGAGCCAGGCCAACCCGACGGGTTTGCGCCCGAAGTGACCCATGTCGGCGTACAGCGCCTCGGCACCTGTCACAACCAGGAACACGGCGCCGAGGATGAACAGCGCCAGGCCCGGGTGTGCGACAAACAACCTGATCGCGTACCAGGGATTCACGGCCTTGAGCACCTGCGGCGCCTGCAAGATCTCCATGGCCCCGAGCACCGCCAGCGCGACGAACCAGAGGATCATGATCGGACCGAAAAGTCGCCCCACGCGCGCCGTGCCGCGGCGTTGTATCGCGAACAGTGCCACGATGACGCCGAGGGTGACGGGCAGAACGGCGCGCTCGAAGCCCGGATTCAGCAGCTCCAGACCCTCGACGGCACTCAGCACCGAGATGGCGGGCGTGATCAAGGCGTCGCAGTAAAACAGCGCGGCGCCGAGCACACCGAGCGCCACCGCGCGGCGCGCCCAGGGCTCAGCGGTACCGAAGCGTTGCTGGATGAGCGCGACCAGCGAAAGGATGCCGCCTTCGCCGTGATTGTCGGCGCGCATGATCACCGCGAGGTACTTCACGCTCACGACGATGCCGAGGCTCCAGAATATGAGCGACAACAGGCCTAAC
>Ga0207691_10004375_pt1 | contig 13696 bp, 11 predicted proteins | sample KBSM13metaG_FD_184327 | JGI IMG/M metagenome (GOLD analysis project Ga0207691, IMG submission 184327) | Miscanthus rhizosphere microbial communities from Kellogg Biological Station, Michigan, USA - KBS M1-3 metaG (SPAdes) (version 2) | ecosystem: Host-associated > Plants > Roots > Rhizosphere >... | reverse complement strand
TCTCGTTAGGCTGCGTGAAAGTGCTCGTCTTCGGCAACTCCGGCTCCGGAAAGAGTACCTACGCACGAGCTCTTGCCACTCGGGAAGGCATAGCGCACCTCGACTTGGACTCGATCGTTTGGGAGCGTGGCGAACCCGGCAAGATTGCGGTGCAGCGCTCTCGTGAGTCAGTCGCGACTTCTTTTCAAAGCTTCATTGATTCGCATAATGCCTGGGTTATCGAGGGCTGCTACGGCGAGCTGGTCCGGGCAGGGTTGGCTCATTGCACGCTGCTGGTCTTTCTCAATCCTGGGTTGGATGCCTGCCTCGCAAACAATCTCAGGCGGCCCTGGGAGCCGCATAAATACGCTTCGTTCGAGCTTCAAAACGCCATGCTTAATCAGCTTCAAGAGTGGGTGGCCGGATACTATCAACGAAACGACGCTTGGTCATATCAAGTCCATCGCGAAATCTTCGATGCTTTCACAGGATCAAAGGTTGAGCATCGCGAGGTCGACGCATATGCAGTCTAACCGCGCTCTGGAGCGAACCGCCGCCCGTCGTGCATTTACATTCCGACGAGACTTCTTGTTTCACGGAAGCTTTACAGGCCTTTCGGTCGCTGATCTTGTGTCTCGTTAGACCTCATATGGAATTTCGAGCGGGTTCGCCGGCAGATGCAGAAGCAATTGCGGCGTTGATTGCCAGCTTTCAGAGCGAACTTACTGACGATCCGTCTGGTGCGGGCGCTGAGCAATTTCTTGCCTCGGTGTCACAAGACGCCGAGCGCGAGTATCTGAGCTCAGAGCGATACGGATATCTTGTCGCTTACTCGCCCTCTCAACTCGCCGGGTTCATCGCTATTCGAGATCGCTCCCACCTTTTTCATCTCTTTGTCGCGCGCTCACATCAGCGCGAGGGGATTGCCCGCCGCTTGTGGGACCAAGCCCTGAAGGATTTATGCGCTCCTAACGCCGAGGGCGTCCTTACGGTCAACTCAAGCCTTGCCGCCGTGCCGGTCTATCAAGCCTTCGGTTTTGTTCCAGCGGGCCCAATCCAAAGCGCGCACGGAATCTCGTTCCTGCCCATGCACATTCGGCATAGTTAGCCGCTGCGTAGCAATCTGACGGCGCTCAAATGTCGAGCAATCGCTGCGCGACAGCAAGGATACCAAGGCCACACCCTGGATAAAGGATGGCTTGAACAAATGGTTGCTCAGTCAGCGGCGCAAACGCGCCTGTTTTGATATTGCCGATTTCGGCGATCAGCTCGTCGAATGTCTGCCGCTTGATATCACTGTGCTGGCCTAACAAACGAAATCGCCGCAGGTCGCTCAGCGCTCGCCAGCGCAATTGTTCGGCGGCGCGCCTGAGCAAAATCGCGCTCCCCACTGCCCAGGCGGCGGTGATGGCAAATATCACGATGAGACTCGTTGGCCAGGTCCAGTTATCAAAAAATGAGGACCGGGCGACTACTATCAATGTGAGAACGATGAGCGGATACCAAATTAGACGTGCTACCTCACGCGTCCGTTGCGCGACAAAGAAGATCTCCTGGTAAGCGGAAAGTTCTTCCTCGGTCAGCGGCGGGCTGCGGCGTGACGCGTGAATGACTTTGCGTCCCCACTTTGTCACTTCGCGGATAAACATCCTGATAAAATTGCTGTTCAACTGAATGGCATCGACGACGTAAAAGGAGAGAAGCAGCAGAGAGAGCGCGGCTGCGTAAGAGATTACCTTGTCGATCTTAAATGCCGCCTCTCCCCGAGCGGGAGCCATCGGCAGCGGAAACAATTTCAAAATCGTGTAGGCGAAAACACAGTACAGAAAAAACAGAACGCCGATTCGAATCATGCGCGGCAAGAATTTGTGCCGGCAAAGGTATGCATGCCACGCTTCCTCGGCCGAAAACCGCGTCCCGCGCCCGGGTTCTTTCATGCGCCACTGCTCGAAACCGATTCCAAGATGACGCCATTCAAACCGCGTCGCCGGTAAGTCAGCGAAAGAGTATTCGGTCCCGAGTTGCCTGGCATTAGCTCGAAGATCGAAGCTCGCTCTGGCCATGAAGAAAATCGCAAGGAGGAAAGCAATCAATCTCAGCATCTCGCTTGGCCAGATGCTAATCCCAGAAAAGAACGCCAGTGGTTCATCCAGCGCCCAACCTTGCGCCAGCAGAGCAACTGCAAAAAAGCTGATCAGACCTGAACATATGGCCCAAAAAATTGTGCCGCCCAATCCAGCCCGGAGCCGCTGGAGCGCTGTGCCTCCTCCAGATATTGTTCGTCGCGCAATGGTAATACTCACCCATATCGCGGTCGCGCCAATACTTACCAGTCCGAGACCCAGCCACCAAATTACGCCCGGAGCAGCCAACCAATCGCGAAACCAAGCTTGGTGCGAAACGGCCAGATCTTTGCCCTCGAGATACCAGGGCTTGCCCAAATCGAAGGCTCCACGCCGGCCGATCTCGAACACGCGTGGCTGCCAGAAAAGATAATCGCTCGCGACGCTTACATCCATCCGACCGGTGGCTACGAGCGTGCCCACGTACATCGACGTTTGATTGCTGTCGCGAAATGGAGCGATTTGTTGCCGGCTGAAAGTTTCCGGCAACGCGCTGCCAAAAGGCGAGACGATGACCAGATTGTGAGCATCTTCCCAATCGTCACGCCGTTCGAAATGGGCGTCGTAATTGTTCGTAAAGAAGACGGCGGCGGGAAACTCAGATCGCAAGGCGCGGAGAATCATTAGCTTGTCATAAATGTCGGATCCGAGCAGACCAATCGCGCGAATACCGAAACCGTCCTCACGACGCCAGTTGGCGTTGTCGATTTTCATCTGACGCGCCAAGCGGCGAAGATAATCGGATTGGTTCAACCCTTCCGTGGCCTCAACTGCGACCGCGTCCTTGTCTGACAGAGTTATTTGAGACGGCTGCGGCTGATTCTGTTTCCCGGAGTCGCCCGGCAATTGTCCATCGAGGCCGCGAAGATAATGGTAAGAATGAATCTTGGGCGGGCGTTTGTCCGGCTGCTCGATGATCTCATCCACGCTTCGGCCCGAAGCCATTGCTTCAAATGTTGCGCCTAAGGACCGGCCATAAGTAGTGTCCCATTCGCTCAAGATGACGACGTGAGGCAGCTCGGGTGGAAGCGGCCGCTGGTCCGGTGTCATTTGCGGAACGATGTCGATCCTGCGTCGCGCTAACTCCGCGATCAGTTCCTTCAACACGAGATTATCCGGCGCGATGGTCCGACGAAAACGAAGACCTGGGACATTTTTTTCCAGCAGCTCTCTCACCGTTTTCCACTTGGAACGCTCCTCCGGTCCCAGCGAGGAAAGGAGTGCATCGTCCGGAGCGGTCGCCCGCGCCGAAACAATCGACAGGCCATCAAGCGCAGTTCCCACCGCTTTCAAACAATACTGATCCCAGCTCGCTTCCCGGACCATGTTTTGCAAGCCGGTCGAATTTGACGGGCCGATCAATTTCACGTCGATCTCGCTTCGAAGTTCTGCCGGCGCGAGCTGGGCGATCAACGTGCCGACATTTCGCAGAGGAGTGGGGTTAAAATCTTCAGCCGGCAACCAAACTATCACGACGCGAGTCGTGCATTTGGGAAACACGCTTGCTACATCGCCGATCGCTTCGCATTCCTCCCAGGGAAGCACCAGGGTCGTGGAGTTAACAGTCGTCGGTCCGCAATCTACAGGAGCTAGTTGCTGGGAATCTGGTGAAGCCGCCGGAGCCGGCGGCGATGAGAGCGCGCTTAGCGGCCATTCCGTGGTTACAAATCCGATGTGCTCGCCATCGACCGGAACAAATCCGCTTTCGCTTAGTCCCTCGAGCACTGCTTGTCGCGCGCGCAAGCGCGATTCGCCTTGTTCGCTATACGGCCCGGAATCGAGCATGACCGCCAGCAGCAGAACTTGAAACTTGCTAGCGCGTTCGGACAAGAGTTGCGACAGCGCGTCGATGCTGTGGCGAGAGCTGTTTTTGTCTCCTTCAAGCGGTTGTTTTTGCACAACGGCGATCGGGTCTTGCCACAAGCGGGCATCGACATCCTGCGCGGCTGTTACCGGGACAGATTTTTCACTTCCGATCGACGGACGCGTACTGACCAGTGGTTTGAAATGAGCGACCAGGCCCGCGAGAACGGCAAGGACTGGGAGGATAGTTCCCCAGGGTAAATCAAACTTTCGTTTGTCGTTGTCCGCCATGGTCGGTCGTTAGGGGCGCCCGCGGCAATTCTCGTTGGGGCAAATCATGGCGAAATCGAAATCCTGTGACAAACAAATAAAAGCAGGCCACCACCGCTCGTCACAACTGCCAGCTACCGATCAGAAAAACGATGTCGGTCGCATAGACCTTGCCCGTGCGCGTTACGACTTTTGCCATCGAAGGAGGCTGCCGAAGGCAGGTTCAGCGCATGCCGCTGTCGGCCGTCCAGTTCACCTTGGTCATCTGGCCAGCGACGACATCAGTCTCGAAACGCCAGCGGCCAACCGCCGCAGGTACGCCTTCTCTCACGATGACGTAATGGCCAGGTGGTAACGCGACTTGGAAGCGATCCTCGCCATCCGTCGTGAACCTCTTGATGGTCGCATCGCCGGCTTTGATCGCGAACTGAGCATTACTCACAGGCGCAACACTCCGCTCCTCATCTTTCCTGATCGGTCCGGGATGGGTCGGTGAGACGACGATGGTGCCTTCGATTTCGCTCGTGCCGGGAGGCGGTGTTTCTGCCACGGCTGTCATGGAAAAGAACGCGAAAAGCGTCGCTCCGATAATGGAGATGGGCACCTGAGCCATTCCCTCAACATCGGGCGCCGCCTGATAAACGGGATTGAGAAATCCGCTTGTCTCAGCGCGTCAGATTTGCAACAACCCGCGCGGTGAATCCGATCTTCTTCCCACGCACATTTCCGAATCTCCAGTTAGGCGAAAAGTCTTCGCCTAATTCTCGTTAGACCTGTGCGAGCTTCGACCATTGCCATAGCCGCCGCGATTGCCATGATGGGTCTGTCAAGCTGCCGGCGTGGTCCGGTTGGTCCGCGATACGTGATCACGTACTATGACCGAAATGGAGATGGCATCGTGGATTTGGAGCTTCATCGAGCTCCCGGCTGGGCCGATGCTGACTGGGGTCTCAGTGATTCCGATTTTAACCAGTCGTATGATATCCTGTTTGTAGTGAGCCCGTTTGTGAAGAATCCGATTCACGTCCAAGTGCCAGTGCCGTTCGGAGTACCGATCACAAAGAAACTACCCGAAGGTTTTATCTTTGATGCTAAGCCACACTAACAGGTCTAACCAGGCGATGCAGCCAACCGCTTCACCGCGTACGGCCTTACTTTTCGATGATTAACACACGCTCGTTTCAATCCAAGCTCGGTCCCATCAGCGGTGGCTCATCTTGTTCTCGTTAGGTGTTGTGAGCGCACACGGTTTTCGCTAGACCATTTCACATGTCGAAAGTCATTCTCGGTTTAATCGCTGGTGTCGTATTCGGAGCGCTGGATGTCGGCCTTATGCTGCCGATGTCTTTTCCAGACAAGACGACGGCGTTGCTCGGTGCATTCGCCAGTCGCTTCGCCATTGGATTCGTCATTGGTTGTGTCCAGTTACCGGGGTGGCCCGGTTGGCTTGTGGGCCTGTTGTTTGGCCTGCTCATCAGCCTTCCCGATGCCATCATCACTCACAAGTATGTCCCCATTCTTATCCTCGGAGGTATCGGCGGTCTGATTATCGGTGGGCTGATCCACGGGTGGCGAGCTAACATCTAACCGGGCGATGGAGCGAACGGCGGACCGTCGTACGCTCCACTTTTGAGATGACTTCTACCCTTCCACTCCAAGCGATGCGCGGCCTCGTCCGCCGTCGCTCATCTTGGTCTCGTTAGGCACATGAGCTCAGATATTGAGACGAGCGGTCAGCCTTCAGGACAGGACTTTACCGGGCGGGTGGTCATTGTCACCGGCGCCTGGCGCGGGCTCGGGCGCGCCGCAGCGGAGCGTTTTCATGAACGCGGCGCGGCGGTCGCGGTCAATGTGCGTGACCGGGCGCGAGCCGAGAATCTCGCCGCGTCGATCGGCGGAGATACGCTCGCCGTGCCGGGAGATATCGCCGCACCGGGTATCGCGGAAGAGATCGTGCGGATGACATTGGAACGCTTTGGCCGCGTCGACATCCTGGTTAACAATGCTGCGCTTGCGCTTTCCACACGGTTTCCTGATCTGACTGCAGAGGAATGGCGTTCCGCGCTGGAGGTCAATCTCACCGCGCCATTCCTGCTTACGAAAGCCGTGCTCCCGGCGATGCAGGCGCAACAATACGGCCGGATTATTAACATCTCCTCGTCGGCGGGTCGCATGGTCAGCACGCTGGGCGGTGCGCATTACACTGCATCCAAAGCAGGCTTGCTCGGCTTCACCCGCGCCGCGGCGAAGGAACTCGGCAAATTCGGTATTACTGTAAACGCCGTTTGTCCCGGGATGATTGACACGGAGCTGACGCGGGAAAACGCCAACGACGAATTGCTGCAACGCCTCGCAGCCAGTTACCCGATCCCGCGCATTGGCACCGCGCGCGAAGTCGCCGACTTGATTTGCTTTGCCGCCTCGGAGTCCGCCGGCTACATCACTGGGGCAGCATTGGATATCAACGGTGGCGACTTGATGATGTGATGAAAGAAAGCACGCGTGTTCTTCTCGCTCTTGTCGCCGGAATTCTTGTCGGTGTCGCCATTGCGGCATCGCATAACGCCTCGCTGATCCGCTTCGCCGACGCCATCGCGCCGATCGGCACGCTCTGGGTCAACGCGATTCGCATGACAGTGATTCCGCTCGTCGTGTCGCTGCTGATCACCGGCGTTGCGTCCGTGTCGGACATCAAGTCGATTGGTCGGCTCGGCGGCCGCACGATTCTTACCTTCGTGTTGTTGCTCATCGGCGTTGCGGCGGTGGTAGTTCCGATCGCACCAGCAATCTTCGCGCTGCTACCTCCGCACGGCCCCCTTCAGCTTCCAGCCGGCGCGATGGAAGCAGCGAAGGAACTTAGCGAACAGGGACAGGCACAAACGTTCTCGACGTGGCTCGTCTCGCTTCTGCCAGCGAATCCGGTAGCCGCCGCCGCGAACGGCGCGATGATGCCGCTGATTCTATTCACGCTGCTGCTCGCGCTCGCGATCGCGCGCTCTCCCGAAACATCGCGCGAGACGCTCACGCGTTTCTTCCGCGCGCTCAGCGAAGCCATGCTCATCCTCGTGCGCTGGATCATTCTAGCGGCGCCGCTGGGTATTTTTGCACTCGTCCTTCCACTCGCCGTGCACGCGGGCGCAATGCTTGCGGGCGCAATCGGCTTTTACGTTGTCGCCTATTCAGTCGTTTCGATTGTCGTGACGTTATTACTCTACCCGGTCGTCGCGATTTTCGGCCGCATTCCAATGCGTCGTTTCGCGCGTGGAGCATTACCGCCGCAGCTCATCGCCTTTAGCTCGAGTTCATCAATTGCGTCGTTGCCGGCGCTGATTGAAACCGCCGAAAAAAATCTCGGCTTGCCGAAACGCGTGACCGGATTTGTTCTGCCGCTCGCTGTCTCCACCTTCAAGATCGCCGGGCCGGTGTCGTGGCCGATCGGCGCACTTTTTGTCGGCTGGTTCTACGGTGTGCCGTTGAGCGCGGGAAGTCTGGCGACGATCGCTTTCGCCACGGTGTTCCTCGCTTTCGCTGTGCCGGGTATTCCGCGGGGCGCGTTCATCATGTTAACGCCGCTCTTTCTTGCCATCGGTTTGCCGCCGGAAGGAATCGGAATCCTCATCGCCGTGGACGCAATTCCTGATGTCTTCGCCACCGTTCTGAACACAACCGGTGATCTTGCCGCGGCCGCCCTGGTCGCACGAAGCTGCAATGACTCAGTGGACAACACTTCGCTCGATCGAACCGCGACAGGCGAACCTGAACCGAATGAGATTGTCGCGCATGAGCGTTCCTAAACTGCCTGGTTTGCGAGAAACTTGGTCTCGTTAGGCATTAACGGCCATGGGAGGTGCGCAAACTTGGATTTGGATGGGGGTGCCGATAATTCTCCTATTCGTTAATCTTCTGTTTCCGCGTAGCCGACTGTTAAAGGCGGTGGCACTCATTCTCTTGGTGATTACAGCGGGGTTCCGCGCGTTTTCCGGTCATCATCAAATTGACCGATCGTTACTCGCGATCGAGTTCTGGTTTTCACCAGGAAATCCGATAATGACATCTGAGACAGTCGCCGGCTGGATCCCGCCGATTCAACGGGCGGTAACATGGTATGGTTTCGACTTATGGCTCGCGCTAGCACTTGGGACTTTTTTCGCATCTGTTCCGTGCGACATCTTAAGTCGATGGCAATCGCGTCCAGAGAAACAAAAGAACTACACAATCGCTGGGTCTGACCGCGAGCAGTCGTCATAGCTTGCCTTTTGGTCGCTTGAGTCGTTATCCTATCACCACGGACCCCGTCGCTCGCGCCATACTGCGTCTTCGTTACGCTGGCAGCTTACCTTATTCTCGTTAGGCGTCCGAGGACCTGGCGATCACGTACCCGCTCTATGGCCGGGAACAAGACCGAGCCCACTGACGCAAGCGCCGCGGAGCGATAAAGCAGCGGTGGACGAATGTGCGCTTGCTGGGAAGCCAGGGACCATGGCATCTTTTGGTTAGCTGATTTTTGTTTAAGGGGCACGATCATGATTACCATCGATCGAACGGAATTCGATGTCATCGTCTTAGGAACGGGGATCGCCGGGACGATGATATCGACAATCCTGTCCCGCAACGGCCACTCCGTCTTGATGATCGACAGTGGTGTTCATCCTCGCTTCGCGATCGGTGAATCGACCATCCCCCAGACGTCTCAGCTGATAACGATGCTCGCGAAGGAATTTAAGGTGCCCGAGTTCCAATACATTGGACTCGATTCCCCCGATGCCCTTCGCCTACACGTGACCCGCAATTGCGGAATCAAGCGCATCTTCGGTTTCGCCTACCACCGTCTCGGCGAAGAGCACCAGATTTCCGAAGCGCATCAATTCGGGAATATTTGGCGCGACGAGAACCACCTATTTCGCCAGGATGTCGACGCTTACCTGCTCACGGTGGCGCTGAACTACGGCGCGCGCGCCTTGCAGAGTACGCAGGTCGAGTCGGTTGACATCGATGAGCGGGGCGTCCGGGTCACAGCGGGCGGAAAGACCTATCGCTCGCGGTTCGTGGTCGACGGGACCGGATTTCGCAGCGTGCTCGCCGGCAAGTATGGCTTGCGCGGCCAACCCTGCGAAATGGTCTCGAGCACTCGCAGTATTTTCACGCACGTCATCAACGTGAAGCCCTTTGAGGAGATCGTCGGCAAACTTCTGACCCAACCCTGGGCGAGTGGGACGCTTCATCATCTTTTCAAACGCGGATGGTTTTGGGTCATCCCCTTCAATAATTGGGAGGGAGCGCCAAACCCCCTCGTCAGCGTCGGCGTTACGGTCGACGATCGCGTCTGGCCCGAGGATGGGTCGCTCACGCCGGAGCAGGAGTTCGAATCATTCCTTCGGCTGCTGCCAAGCGTGGAGCGACAGTTCGCCGACACGAAAGCGGTGCGCCCGTGGGTCCGTACAAAACGCATTCAATACTCGTCCCGTCGTACGGTCGGCTACCGCTATGCTCTGCTTTCTCACGCGGCCGGTTTCATCGACCCGCTCTTTTCGCGCGGCCTCATAAACACCGTCGAAAACCTGCTCTCGCTCTCGCGCGGGTTGCTCGACGCGCTGAGCGCGGACGATTTTACCGAGACAAGATTCGAAAAGGTGGACTTTGAAGCGAAGCGCAGTTTCTCCTTTGCCGACCGTCTCGTGGCCGGTGCCTACGCGTCGTGGGATGACTTCGAAATGTGGAACGCTTGGCTGCGGGTCTGGGCCATCCACGTGCATGCGGCCGAGTCCCGCCTGGGAGGTCTGCTCACATTGGGAGGACTTTCCCCTGTGAGAATGAGGCCGCTTGCGAACCCCATCGCCTCCACCTACGAGCATCCCGGGTTCCGGGAGTTTTTCGAGGAGATGTACGGGGTGATGGAGCGCTACGAAGCCAAGCAACTCTCGATCGAGCAGGCGCGAGCTGAATTGTGGGAGATTATTTCGCATCACGAGTTTAAGATCCCGTTGCGCGATCCTCTCAGTCGGCATCATGAATGGGCAATGGCGCAACCGCGTGTCCGCGATTTTCCACTCGGCATGCCAGAAAAGCACGCCCGGTGGGAGGCACGACTGACGGACTTTTGAGCAGTGGTTGTCGCCTGCCCGCTAGCATCCGTCCGTCTAACGGGATTCGATAATTGAAAGGGTAACCTGTCTATTCGGGCCCAGCTTGTAACCCCGGCCGCGTTGCAGAGTCATGATCGCTGTTTCTGTGCCTTCCAGGGTCTGATCAAGCACCGATGTTAGGGTAACGGTTGCGGAAGACTGACCAGCCGGGATTCTCACCTGGTTTGGTCTGCCGTTGAGTGTGTAATCAGCGCCGTTCGTAGCGGTGCCACTCATGGCATAGCCAACAGTGATCGCCCGAGCAGACGTCGGTGAAACAGTCACGGTGTAAGTGGCCGCGTCGCCTTCGCTGATCTCTGTAGGACTTACAGAGACATTGACCTTGGGGACTGGTGTCGGTGTAGGTGTGGGTGTCGGCGTTGGTGTTCCGGTTAAGTTGACTGCGCCCAAAACATCAACTCGCCCCCAGCCGTAAGTGCTGTTTGGCGATCCCGAACCGCATTCGTTCGAGTTGATATGAGCCGCGCCGTTGTTCATCGTCCATTCGGTGTTATCCGGATCGCCCCGAAGCTCAGGGCGCGCGGACCACAGCAGCGCCACGGCGCCCGCAATGTGCGGGGTCGCCATCGAGGTGCCGCTCAACTCTACATAGTCATCATCCGAGGTGTAATAGCTCGAGCGGTTATTTGTTCCGGGCGCGGTGATATCCGGCTTAAGGCGATTGCTCCCATCAATTGTAACCGGGCCGCGGCTGCTGAAGGACGCGATAACATCCGTGCCGGTGACCAATGCGCCAACCGTGTAGGAGGCATCGTAAATCGCCGGCGGGTAATACAACGTCTCGCAGTCCGAACCATTGTTACCGGCGCCTGCCACCATCTCGATGCCGGCAGCGCGTTGACCTTCGACTGCCGCTTGCAACGTGTCCGACGAACAACCTTCATCCTCCGGGCAGACCCATGAATTAGTCGTCAGATCGGGAGCTTTGGCCGGGTCGCCCTGACTCGGGTCGCCGCCAATCGGATAGGGTGCGAGGAAAAACTCCATGCACTCGATGTATCGCGCGGGCGTGCCGGCGCCTGCGTCCATGTTGCGGCAACCGATGCACTTCGCACCGGGTGCCATGCCGATTTGATTGCCAGCGCCGTCATCACCGACGGCGATCCCGATCGTGTGCGTGCCGTGACCGGTATCGTCGCAGGGAGCGGGCGAATCGTTGCCGCAAGGATTACCGGAGCTGTCATGAATGGAATCGTGCCAGTTGTAATCGTGACGGGCCCGCGTCCCGTTCCAACCGCGGTAGTGCGGCTTGATCGCGTCATGGGTCCAGCGAAAACCAGTGTCCGCTCCAGCGACCACAATTCCCTCGCCCGTGTGCCCAAGCGCCCACACTTCAGGCGCATTTGTGTAATCTATCCCGGGCTCGACCGTTTCGGGAGAGTCGGGCCGCGATGGCGACTGAATCGCGTTGAGCCCTCGCGGGAAATTCTGGATGCTCGGGTTGCCCTCGACCCGCGCCACATCGGTCCGCGCCGCCAGTGCTTCGGCGAGGGCCCGATCGCCTTTCACCCAAAGCGCGTTCACGATGTAAAACGAACGATGTTCGATCCCGTGCTCCTTCAACCATTGCAAAATCGGCGCCTGGGCGGACTGAGCCTTGTTCCACAACGCCTCACGAACGAAACGACCTTTGTCGATCTTCGCGCGCAGCAGGACTGCACCGCTTAGATCAGCCTGATCCTTAAGCACGACCATGAACTCGGCCTGCTGTCCATTCGCAGTCTGTGCGACGACCCAAGGCGCGATTTTGGCCGAGTCGTTCCCTTTGGCCGAGCCGGCCTGATCGGTCGCGCGCGAGGAACTTATCGCAGCAAGTCCGGCGGCCGCAGCGGCGATTATCAGCAATGAGAAAAAGATTCGCCGCCAGCGCGGCGTCATGACACTGAGATTTAGTTTTGTGATCATAGGAATCGAAGTGACGTGCCTGATCGGCATGCTGAGCAGTCCATCGCGATCTGTCGAGCTTTTTCCGCGAGCTTCGACAAGGCGGGTCTTGCCTTCAGGATTTTCTGCTATCTGAAAGGCAAAATATCGCGCGGCGGACTCGCTTCGGTTCGGACCTACTCTTCAGATCCAAAAACCCAATGGACGCAATTGGGTGTGTCCAAGCTCGCTTGGTTACAGCCTGTTTCCGTTCAATCTAGCGTGCGCTAGTCACTTTGTGATCTTGGTCACTGTATCGTCGGCCTGGTTAGCCACCCAGATACTCGTGCCGTCGAAGATGACTCCGACCGGCTGCACTCCAACCGGAATCCGCCCCGCGAAAGCGCCGCTGGCGGCCCTCATTCGATTGACCGTATAAGCGCCATAATCCGTACCCCACATATCGTTTCCGTCAAAGGCCATCCCGAGACAAGGCCAGGCGCCGCTATTGGCACTGCCAATGATTTTGCCATCACTCGGTCGAATTAACGTCATTACGCTGCTGGAGTCATCGGCTACCCAAATCTTTTTTCCATCAAAGCCAAGCGTTTGCGGGCCGAATTGCATTGGGATCTTGCCCAACTGAGTACCATCGCTGGCGCGCAACTTATATACCTTAGTGCTCCCCCAACACGCCACCCAGATGTTGCTCCCATCAAAAAGAATGTCCATGGGAGTTCGGCCCACCTTGTAACTGCCGAGGATCACGCCATCTATCCCGCGCACCTTTGTCACTGTGCGGTCATCCCAGCTCGCGACCCAAAGATTAGCTCCATCCCAGGTAAGGCAGCTCGACAGACTTGCGACCTTAAAAGTGCCGAGGTTCGCACCGTCACTCCCGCGCAGTTTGGTTACGGTGCCGTCGTCGAAATTCGCCACCCAGAAATTAGCGCCATCATAAACTATATCCCTGGGATGCGGTCCGACGGGATAGGTGTCTTGCAATGTACCATCGCTTGCCCGTAGCTTGACGACTGTATTGGCGTCCCAGTTCGCGACCCAGATATATGTGCCATCCGACGCGAGGGCTCTGGGCCCACGACCGGCTGGGAACGTCTGAATCACGGGATCGTCCGTTTGCTGCCCCAAAGCTGGGAGCGCGTTAAGACCGATGAACGCGAGGCCAACTAACGTGAAGAAGAAGACAGAGTTACGAAGCCTTAACCGTCGCGTGATGGCCTTCATCTGAAAGCCAAGTATTCTGGTGGTGGTGGAGTTCATCCCTGGCTTTTACCCGGCCGAACGTTCTCATGTCAATTCGAAACTGTTGGGCTGATTGGCACCTGTCGCAAGTGTAGCGATGCTTCTGAATGAGTGCTTCACAGCGCGGTCAGCTGTAAGTGACCGTCGAATTGGATTGACATTACGCTTTGTAGTTGATACGGCACTCCCATGCAGCCCAGGATCTCTCCATACCTACTCCTTGCAGCTTGTTTCTTCGCTCTCAACACTCAC
>Ga0207691_10004373_pt1 | contig 13699 bp, 15 predicted proteins | sample KBSM13metaG_FD_184327 | JGI IMG/M metagenome (GOLD analysis project Ga0207691, IMG submission 184327) | Miscanthus rhizosphere microbial communities from Kellogg Biological Station, Michigan, USA - KBS M1-3 metaG (SPAdes) (version 2) | ecosystem: Host-associated > Plants > Roots > Rhizosphere >... | reverse complement strand
TTCCATTTGTGCCAGGCAATGTCGCAGCGTAGCGAACTTTCTGGTGCATGATGGCGTGTCCCCAGAGCACGGTACTCACCATCACGCCAAGCCCCCCGCCGATGAACTGACCGAGAACGTAAAACACAGCATCCCAAGGCTCGATCTTTCCCAAGCGGAAGAACGCCAGTGTTACCGACGGATTCAGATGTGCGCCGGATTGCTTTCCCCACGGGCAGTAAATGAGGGCGATCGCTGTCAACCCCATGACCAACCCTGTCAGGAGTCGGCGCTCGAAGTCAGCCGGTAGCATCTGTCGTAATAACGAATCAGGATGCTGCAGGAGGACGGTAAAACTGCATGCCGAGATCATGAACAAGCCTAGGTTCGCGCTCTCCATCAGATATTCCGGCCAATGTCTCGTTAACGTCGCGATCGGATCTGTCGCTGGCCGCGCTGGGGCCGCTAAATTCGGGATCACACCATTCACAAACTCGTGTTTGACCGCTGTTTGCATTGCACATCGGATTCGTAGGTCTGTTTCAGGTGACAACTATTTCAGGCAAGTTCAGTGGCTGGTGGTTGTTTCGGCTTGGTGTCACCTTTCGGACACTTTTGAATCGAACGAGTATTGGAGGACGCAGTCCACAGCTGAAGCCAGCACGGGCCGGGTTCCCGGAAGGAGATGTTATGGAAATTAGCTGCTTGGACGTGATCCGGGAGCTTTCGAACTATATCGACGAAGATGTACCGCTGCAGCTTCGCGCCAACATCGAAGCCCACCTCCCGAAATGTGCCCACTGCACCGCGATTTATGACGGGCTGCGCAATACGATCACTTTGATCGGAGACGGGCGAAGCTTTGAGCTGCCAACCGGATTTAGTCAGCGCCTTCGCGACAAACTGAACAAGATCTGAAGTTGTGGCGCGGTTCGATTTGTTCTCTCAAGATCGCCCCCAACCGCGAGCCAGGAGATCACGCATTTGCAGTCTCGCCCGTGACGTACGAGTCTTCACGTTTTCTTCTCTAATTCCCAGAATTGCAGCGGTCTCGGCAATGCTCATTTGCTGTACGTCCCGCAGGACGAGTACGGTCCGGTACTTCTCCGGAAGCATGCTCATCGCCTTTTGCAGAGCCTCGCGTAATTCGCGTTTTTCGAGAACCTCGGAAGGAATTTCGCGCCAATCAGCAAAATCGGTGGGCACATATTCGCCATCATCGTTCTCCCGAGTGCTCTCAAGCGACTCGTACAAATGGCGGCGGTCCTTTCGCAACTTCATCTTGGCTTCGTTAATTGTGATCTGAATCAGCCACGTACTGAATTTAGCTTCTTGCCTGAATTGTGAAAGGTACTTGAATCCCTTTAGTGCTGCCTCTTGCGCGACCTCTTCAGCATCGGCGTCGTTTCCAACGATCGAGGCCGCAGCAACAAACACCGCGCGCTCGTACGGTTTAATCAAATCGTAAAAAAGATGAGTCTCCCCACTGAGGATGCGCTGCACAAGGTCCTGCTCCCGTGCGACTCTTGGTTCCAGTGCATTAGTGCTCACATCGAGAGTTTTCTCTGCCGCAACGCTAGGAGTAACAAAATTCGCGTTCGTCATACGGTGGTCTCCTTCAGTTGTTGGCTGATGAAGGTGGAACAGTTGATTTGGGCAACGCGGCGGCTCGCGAGGGCACGTAAAAGCGTGATGCCGGAAGGGTCCGCGAACCAGAGCTTCCCGCAATCCAGCGTCAAGCTCTTCGCGCCTGACAGCGCTTGATCACTTTGCTGGCGCAGCTCGTCGACCCATGGGCCAACCAGCCAGCCCTCCAGCGCTAACTGAACGCTTCCCTCTGATTCGTCGTGAATGGAAATCCTCAGCACAACTTGCCCCCTCGTGACGCCTTCACTAAAGGCAAGCCGTGTGCCAGCCGGAGAGCAAATTCGCGCAGCACTAGAACATTGATTAATTTAGGTTTATGGGGTTTCTTGGATGAGTTGACCTTTGCGATTCCACGAACTGTCGTGGGGCAGCCCACAAACCACATCGTGGCCACGAGATGTCGCGGGCTAAACGGACACGGAGTAGCGCTCAATGCCGAGCTTTTTCATGCGACTGCGGAGAGTACTGGGATGGAGATCGAGAATTTTCGCTGCGCCACTCGGACCTTCAATGACGCCTTGCGTTTGCTTGAGAACCTGGATGATGTGGGACCGTTCGACGTCTTCCAACGAGGCGGACGTTTCCAGCAAGTGCGAGCCATTGCCTGCAACGGTTGTGGTTTCTAAATATCCGGGTCCGGTGATGGGTATCAGGTCTTTCCCGAGCTTCAGAACTGTCCCTGGACAAAGCACCACCGCGCGCTCAATCACGTTCTGCAACTCGCGGATATTGCCGGGCCACGCGTAGTCAGAGAGAACTTCCATCGTGTCCTGCGCGACACCGGTGATGTTCTTGCCAAACTGTCTACTAAAGCGTTCAACAAAGAAATGCGTGAGCAATGCGATGTCACTGCGCCGTTGGCGTAGAGGTGGCAATGTCATCGGCAACACGTAAAGGCGGTAGAACAGGTCGGCGCGGAAGCGGCCCTCCTGAACTGCTTTCTCAAGATCGCGGTTGCTGGCCGCGATGATGCGAACATTCACCTTCACGGTCCTGCTGCTACCCAGCGGTTCGAATTCATGCTCCTGCAATACGCGTAACAACTTCACTTGTGTATCGAGTGGAAGCTCACTCACTTCATCCAGGAAGAGGGTTCCGCCGTCGGCGAGTTCAAATCGTCCTGTGCGGCGCTCGAGTGCGCCAGTGAAGGCTCCCTTCATGTGGCCGAACAGTTCGCTTTCGACAAGTCCGGTCGGGATCGCCCCGCAGTTCACTTTCACGAGCGGACGGCTCTTTCGTTTGCTGTGGTTGTGAATCGCGCGGGCGATTAACTCCTTCCCGCAACCGGTCTCACCCAAAACCAGTACGGTGGAATCGGTAGGGGCGACCGTCTCCACCTTTCGCAGCACGTCGAGCAGCGCGGGACTGTTGCCAACAATCTCCTCGAAATTGTGCTCCTTGCGGATTTCTTCCTGCAGGTAAACATTCTCGGCTTCCAGTTTCTTCTGGAGCACTTGAACCTGCTGTAGCGCTGCTTGCAGATCGGCTTCCGCACGTTGGCGCTTGAGCTCAGCGGCTGCACGCGCGGCGAAAATCTTCAACAAGTCGATGGCACGCTCATCTCTCTCCATCGGCTTGTCGTCAATGATCGCGATATGACCAATGACTTTTCTACCAAGGTCGAACATCGGAATCCCGAGATAACTCTCTGCACCCATGTTGGCGAGCGGCGTGTCAAATGGGAAAAGTCGAACCAGATTTTCGCGGTAATGGCAGATTTCTCCTTGCACAACTTTCATGCAGGGAGTACCCGCGACATCGAACTCGAAATAATCTCCAAAACCAGTGCCGTTCCAGAACGCAAGCGCTTTGGCGTGTTTTCCATCATCGCATTCGGTAATGAAGGCGTAGCGCACGTGTAGAGCTGTCGCCATATGCCGAACAAGCGATGGGAAGAAATCGCTGCCAGTAGAAGACGCAGTGCCAACCACAATCGCTCGGAACGTTTCTTCTGCAAGGTGACGGTCGGTGATGTCATGCACCAAACCGATGACACCGACAATGTTTTCGTGTGCGTCGAAGTGTGGCGCAAATGTGCACGACTCCCACACATCCCGCCCTTCAGCGGAATGCTTCGGAACCAGCACATCGGAGATCTGTACAACTTCCCCGGCAAGCGCGCATTTCAATATGTCTTCGACCCCGCTTGTCCGAAGCCGCGGGAATACTTCCACAGCAACCTTGCCCAGGACTTCCTCGGCCTTCTTTCCGGTCAGGCGCTCCATGAACGGATTGAACACCCGGTAACGCAGTTCCGTGTCATAGACGATGATGCCTTCCGCTGCACCGTGAATGATTTCTTTGTTGAACTGTGTGGCTTCGCGCAGAGCGTCGTCGCCGAGTTTCTGTGCAGTGACATCGCGCGAGAGAGCGAGGATGCGTTCGGGTCGGCCTTCGCTGTCCAGGATAGGACTGACCACCACATCCCACCATCGCGGTCGTCCCGCGATTCGAGTGGCAAAGAAGCCTGTGAAGCGGCCAATTTCGCCGTGCCGGGCGGCATCGACCGCCGCCTTCGCTGATTCGCGATCGCTGCCTTCCCAGAAATCAACCCAGGAGTTTCCTAAGACTTGGGCAAGATCGCAGATCTCCAGCTCTTGCCTTCCGCCCTCATTCATAAATACAAGACGGCCTTCCAGGTCGAGCACCTTAATGCAGTCGCGGCTGCAGGCAATCAAGCGGCTTTTGAATTCTTCGCTCGCACGAAGGTCGGCTGCCGCCGAGTCAGCATTGGTTTCCGCGTTCTTAAGTTCGATTCTCTGTTTTCCGAGTTCGAGTTGCGCAACTACCTGCGAGCTCAAAATTCTCAGCGCGTCGCGTTGCTGCTGGCTTAGTTCCCGCGCTGCATAGTCCAGAACGCATAGCGTACCGAGAGCATGACCATCGACTGTGATCAGCGGAGCCGCTGCATAAAAGCGGATGTGCGGTTCAGAAATTACAAGTGGGTTATCTGCGAATCGTTCGTCTGCCGTCGCGTCCGGCACCACGACAAGGTCGCGGCCCAGGATGGTGTGCGCGCAAAATGCGGCATCTCGAGAGGTTTGGTTAATGTCCAAACCGACGTTCGACTTGAACCATTGACGGTCCGCATCGATCAAGCTGACAACGGCTATGGGAGTTCCACAGATGCTTGCTGCCAGTTCCGCCAGTTGATCGTATGCGAATTCAGGAGCGGTATCGAGCACACCATAGCGGTGCAGCTCTGCCAGACGCTCGCTTTCATTCTGCGGTATAGGAGCCTTCACCAAGTTTCCTTGCGCACGGACAACATCGGCCGAAGGATGGACGTCTTGTGCCGAAATCGTACCAAAACGCTTACGCTATGCCTACATGCTTGTATGGCGCGCGGTTTTTGAGTTGTCTTTCCTGGATCGCGCCGCTTTTATTATCCGCTACCGAATCGGTCTTCCGACCTCCGTCCGTACAAACGCAGGCAACCTTGCAAATCGCCACATGCGTTGACGGCAACTGCGGTGGAGGAGCTACCATGTCGCATGCCTGTCTCAGTGGGATGCGAAGCCGATCGGATCGTGTTCGACAGCGGGTTGGTCCGTGTCGGCGCATTTCGCTGCCATCCTAATGATCCCTCATTTCATGATTCTGGACCGGCAAGAAATTGCTGCTTCGTGTTTCCACGAACTGCCGTCGAGATTCAGCACGAACATGAGCGCGCATTTATCGCCAATCCAAATGTCGTGACTTTCTACAATCAGGGTCAGGCCTACTTAAGAAATGCCGTCAGCATCGAGGGAGACCGCTGCGACTGGTTCGGCATCGAGATCGATGTCGTGCAGGACGTGGTAGGGACATTTGATCCGGCCTTCGAGGCGCATCCCGAACGCCCCTTCAGGTTCACGCGGGGCTGGGCTGACGCGTCTACGTATCTATCGCAGCGCAGACTTTTCGAGCAGGTCGCGCGTGGCGTGGTGAACGAGCCGCTGATGGTTGAAGAGTCGGTTGTGGCTCTGCTCGACCAAGTTGTCCGATCGGCATGCAAAACAGCAGAGCTCACCAGACCAAGTGTTGTGGGACAGAAGCAACGCGACATCATCCACCACCTTGAATTCGTTCTGAGTCGGGAATGGGGAGAATCTCTGTCGCTTCGCGAACTCGCGGACGAGGTTGGAATATCCGTCTACCACTTATGCAGACTGTTCCGCCGTGTTACGGGATCTACCCTCCATCAATACCGTCAGAAGTTGCGCGTCCGCTGGTCTCTTGAGAGCGTCATGGAATCACGGAGATCTCTTGTTGATATTGCCTTGGACGCCGGATTTTCCAGCCATAGTCATTACAGCAGCTCTTTCCGCCAGGAATTTGCTCAAACCCCATCGAGCGTCCGAGTTGGTGGGATTAAAGAACCCCCACTCCGTAAGAGAGCAATATTTTGATAGCGAGTTCCTTAGCAATCGGCTAGTAAGAGGTCATGCCGATAAGAGGCGCTTTCATCACAGGGACGGTTTGTTTTGTTGTGTCGCTGAACTTTAGTGTCGGATGTTCCACACAGCGCAAGTCTTCGAAGCCCGAACCAACACTGGCGGCAGGTGTCGCACGCCTGCAGGCAAACGACAGTGAGGGCGCGGCAAAGATTCTGGAACAAGTAACGATCAACGAACCGAACAACGGGCGCGCGTGGCGCAATCTCGCCCTTTCCTATCAGAACCTAAAAAATTGGGACGGAGCGATTGCCGCCAATCAGCATGCACTTGATGTCGAGTCATCTGTCCTGACCCCACTCTTCAACCTGGGTGTGCTCTACGCGCAGAAGGGCGATCGGGACCAAGCTTTCGCATGGCTCGCAAAAGCCAAGGCAACGCGCAGAATCGACATGACGCAAGTCGAAGTGACGCCAGAACTAGCAGCGTTTAAGAGCGACCCACGCTTTACGGCACTTATACCGTCGCGCGCAGACTTTGACTCTCCTTTTGTAGAGCCCGTGAAGATCATTCGTGAATGGGACGGGGAGAAGCCGCACGATCAGTTCGGCTGGATAGCCCGAAACATTGGCGATGTAGACGGTGATGGGCTACCAGATGTTGTTACCTCGGCTCCCACGAGCAGCAAAGCTGGCGACAAGGCAGGACGCATTTACGTTTACTCGACGAAATCCGGCAACTTGCTGTGGACAGCGGACGGCCAGGCGAACGATCAACTCGGGACCGGTGTTGAAGCAGCAGGCGACACAAACGGGGACGGCTTCCCCGATGTAATCGCAAGTGCTCCCGGGGGCGGTTATGCCAAAGTCTATTCGGGTCGTGACGGTCGCGTGCTCCTGACTCTACATGCGGAGAACTCCGAGGACCAGTTTGGCCAACATGCCGCCGGCGTGGGCGACGTGAACCACGACGGTTTTGCCGACGTGATCGTCGGTGCACCAGGCAACAATGCGGCGGGGCAAAAAGCCGGACGCGCCTACATCTATTCCGGAAAAGACGGAGCGGTATTGCTCACACTCAGCGGTGAACGTCCTGGCGATGCCTTTGGCAGTGCAGTCGCCGGATTCGCCGACAAAGAGCACACTCTTCTGCTTGTCGGCGCACCTAATGCCGGCCCAAAACAAAGCGGCAGAACCTACGTATATGACGCACTCTCGATGAAGCCGAAATTCACCATTGAATCCGATGAGACTGGCGTTGCTTTGGGAGCAATGTTCTTGTCGGTGCCCGGCGACGTTGATGCCGACGGTGTTCCGGATGTGTACGCATCCGACTGGTCGAACGGTGCCAAAGGACCGTCAACGGGTCGAGTCTATGTATATTCCGGAAAGGACGGCCACCCTCTCCTCACGCTGACCGGTGAAACTCCTGGTGAAGGATTTGGCACAAGTCCGTCGGTGGCCGGCGATGTGGATCATGATGGCCACGCTGATCTGATAGTGGGTGCTTGGCAGTACAGCACACACGCCATCGGCGCTGGGCGCGCCTATTTGTATTCGGGCAAGGACGGCCATCTCATCAAGACCTTCACGTGCCGGATTCCAGGAGACACGTTTGGGTTTGATTCAGTAACGATGGGCGACGTGGACAAGGACGGTGCCTCCGACTTCCTTATTACATCCGGATGGAGTGGCGTTCACGGGTTCCATTCTGGACGCGTTTTCATAATTTCTGGTGAGACGAAAACTAACTGATCACATTGAACTGCACGCACGAGTTTTCGGCTGTATCCGACGCGACAAGACTGATTAGTCTGAGATTTGTCTTAGTGGCCCAACCTACGAGTAACCAAGCCATTGCACTTAACAAAGGAAAAGCACCTAAATGAATATCAGGAAGAGAGAAGCACGCCACGGCGTCAGCTTCGCACATCCCGACACCCGGTCATGTTCGCAGCTAACGGTTGGACTTAAGAAAAGTCTAAAGCCAAAGCTCTGCGAATCTATTGTGCCTGGGTTAAACGATGAGGCCAAGATGAAGAAGCCACTCGCCCTCGGTGTGCTTTTCCTGTTTGTGCTACTGCTCTTTGAGATGGCTTCTGGCCAAGAAACGTCCGAGCTTTCGATGCCTCCCAATGGGGACAACGAACGAGCGGAAGTCTCCCAGTGGATCGGTCCAGTCAAAATCTCCATCGAGTATCACAGTCCTAAAGTGCACAATCCGCCGGGGAACGATCGGACGGGACACGTCTGGGGCGAGCTCGTCCATTACGGCTTCGTTGACGAAGGCTTCGGACCGACCAAGGGAGCGCCTTGGCGTGCTGGGGCGAACGAGAGCACTGCCATGACCTTCTCGAACGATGTGTTGGTGGAAGGCAAGAACCTGTCTGCTGGCACATATGCTCTGTTTCTGGATGTGGAAAAGGCCGGGCCCTGGTTCTGGATTTTCTCGAAGAATTTAGGTTGGGGAAGCTTCCAATACGATGCCAAAGACGACGTCCTGCGCGTGCCAATCACGCCCCAGGAAGCAACCTTTACAGAATTCCTGACTTACGGGTTTGATGACCGGCTACCTGCTTCCGCTGTGGCCTATTTACAGTGGGAGAAGAAGCGTATCCCATTAAAAATCGAAGTCCCGAATGTCAACGAACTCTATGTCGCCAAGATGCGGCAGGAACTCCAGTCATGGCCGGGCTTCAACTATCAGAACTGGCAGAACGCGGCGCAATTTTGTGCCGACAACAAAATCAATCTGGACGAAGCGCTGGTTTGGGCGGAGAAAGCAATTAACGCTCCCTTTCGCGGTGCAACCATCGGGCACGAAGACTTCTCGACCCTATCCACGAAGGCTGCGGTTTTGATGGCGATGGGACGTGAATCCGATGCTGATGCTGTGATGGAAAAAGCATTACATCTGGCGAGCGCCGATGCTTATTCGATCTACGCCTATGGCATGGGACTACTCAGGCAAAAACGAAACTCGAAGGCTATGGAAGTCTTCACCTTTAACCAACGGCACAACACAAGCGACATATTCTGGACTTCTTTGGGCATGGCTCGTGGCTACACTGCGATGGAAGACAAGAAAAGCGCCATTGCTAGCTGGAATCTCGTCTTGCAGAATGTTCCGCCAAACCTGAGCAATCGAAGAGCCGCTTACGAGGCTGCGCTGAAGAAAGTCAAGGAGTCTAATTGAGACCTCACTTCCTGGCCTTCCTCATCGCCGATCCACTCTGAGAGGGCACCTGCATCCATGAGACCAACCGCTGCAACAGTTCTTCTTCTTTCCTTAGGGATGTCTCTCTTCGTGCCCACAGCTACTGGCACGGACGTGTCTTTCTCTCGTGATGACCAGATTGCTGTTCAAGCAGTGTTCGAGCACTTTCGCAATGGCTGGCTGTCAGGGAATGCAGATGCTGTGCGGAGCACGTTTGCCATCGACGCTGTATTAATGCCGCATCATGGTGTTCCCCCAGTCGTTGGAATATCTGCGATCAATGAATTTTGGTGGCCTGCCAGCAGTGTAAAGACGACGATCACACGATTTGCGCAAACCATTGACGAAGTCGGAGGAGAGGGTCGGATCGCATACCTACGTGGCAGGAGTGACGTTGCCTGGACAATCGAGAATCACGCAGGCGAGGAGAAGTGGCAAAACCGAGGGAATTTCATGGCGCTTCTGCGGAAGCAAGCCAATGGCAAGTGGCTCATAACACATCTCATCTGGGACGATCCTCCAAACCAGCGAGTTAAATAGTTGCCAGGATTTGTGAGTAGTCGGGGGTTAGCGTCGACGAGTAGTTGGTGAAATGGCGATGTTACGTCAACTTCGAGCTCGTCTCAGAGAAGTTTCCGGGACGGCCCTCAGTTCACAACTTGAATGAGCGACGCTGCGCTTCCGATGATATTGGGTGAACCGTTGTAGGTAGCCTTGATCGTGAAACTACCCCGAGGCAGAGCGCTGGTGGTAAAGTTGGCCTTCCTCGAACTCAGCGTTACTGTACCAAGAATGGTGCTCCCTTTCCTAAATGTTACCGTCCCAGGCACCGCCGATGCAGTTGCACTTGAAACGGTGGCGGTGAAAGTCACTGAACCTCCCAAAACCGACGGATTCAGTGAAGATTTGATGCCGGTCGTGCTGGTTGCCTGATGGATCACCTGACTTAACGGCGCAGAAATGCTTCTCCCCAACTGCGAGTCGCCGTTGTAGGTAGCCGTGAGCGACAAAATACCGGCGGGAAAATATCGATTCATCATCAGTGAAGCGGACCTTGCTGAGGCTGCATTGAAGATTGAGAACGGGCAACAGCTTGAGTTTGGGCAGCGAATGGGCAACATCGACCCCAAACCGACTGAACCGTCAACTGCATCCCCTGCAATGGCGAACCTACCTAATTGACATGCCTCGAATGGGTTGGACGACTGGTGCGAAAGGGGGGACTCGAACCCCCACGGTTTTACCCGCCAGATCCTAAGTCCGTTTTCACACATTGAATACAAAGAAGATCAACAACCTACCTCGGCAGATTCCGGCAAACCTCTGCAAAATCCGCAACCCCCGCGCAACAAGAAGGAGGAGCTATGAAGCGATCGCAGTCCCCTAACGACCTTGCTCAAGCCCAACCAACGCCGAAGCACCAGAAAGCGCTTGAATCTGTGTCAGGAGTAAATCAGGGACGGCATGCGGCCCAATGCTCCATTTGCAAGCACAATCAGCGCGAAGAGATCGAACACGAGTTTCTTACCTGGAAAAGCCCCGACAAGACCGGGGCAGCTTTTGGGATCTGCCGCGATTCGATCTACCGTCACGCCCGTGCAATGAACCTGCTGGAACCTAGGCGTCGCAATGTCAGGTTCGCATTGGAACGGATCATTGAGCGTGCCGGGGATGTCGAAGTTAACGCCAGCGCGATCGTTTCGGCCGTGGCGGCCTACTCCAAACTGAACGCCAACGGGCAGTGGATAGACCGCCGCGAAACCATCGACTTGAACGACTTATTCCTCCGCATGACCGAGGACGAGATGCAGCGGTATGCCGCCACCGGTGAATTGCCAGAGTGGTTCAGTTCCTTGGTGGGCGCGACTACCGGAAACAGTCGGGGAGGTGGGAATGAACGCTAAGCACGTGAACCGTAACAGCATTCGCCTGGCGCAAGCCGCTACGGGAATCAGCCCTGCCGACTTCCCAATCGGCTCGCTCGAATCCCGCGCAGCAGCTCGAGTCCTACTTGAGAAAGCTGGTCGCACGAAACCCAGACTCTCGGAATACGAAGAGGATGCCCTAACCATCTATCGCCATGCCCAGCTGCTAGGCAGGAATGTCTGTCCAATCTTTGGCGACGTAGCAGAAACCGCTGTATATCGGCGCGGGCAAGAATTGGCTAAACGGCCAAGCGAAGTGTCCGCAGACGAAATCAACGCGGCGGACGACGGCATTGATTGGATGGAACAAACAATCAACAATGCTTTCGGTAGGGCTGGGCTGCCGAAGCTGGCTTACCCGCCAGCCATCCGCAAACAAGCAGTTCTGTTCACTGCCCACCGAGCACTCCTCCTAATCTTCCAGCAAGCCTGGGAGCGCCAATTGCCCGAACTGTCATTTCCCATCAAGACTGAAATCGAGGGCAATGATGGACGCTTGTATCTCCGCCAAACGTCAGGCGCGTGGCTGGAGGAGAAAGATGAAGGGGTGCGGCGGGCGATACTAGGGCCAATTAAAGAAATTAAACAACTGCTGGAGAAAAGTAGCGTGATCGACGAGGAAAAGGGCATAGGGGAATCATGAACATCACAGAATTTGCAACGCGACACAGATTGAAAGCCATGCTGGACGAGGGTGAACGGGTCATCAAAGGGAAGTCAGGCCAGATATACGAACACAGCGAGGGTGAACTCGGCGTCATCTACATCACATCAGCCACAAAGGCACCGCGCATCCGCAGATGGCGGCAGATGTCTTCGGCGTGTCTGGCCGCTGGGATGACTTTACAGCAGATGGGCGATGCTGAAGGGTGCCTAAGCTTTAATCCGACCAACCCAGAACACGTCCAACTGGCAATCAAGTTGGCTGGAGTCAAACGGAAACGTCAGGTGTCACCAGAACACTTGGCAAAGCTTGCGAGTGTCGGTTTTAAGGCTATGAAGCACACTGTAGAACGCGCTTCAGCGGTCTAGAAACGCGAGATAGTGCCGCGGTGGCACTTTAGCCCTCCGGAGAAAGACAAGGTCGCTTGAACGAGATCAATGAGTGAAATGGCGATTTTTCGCCAATTGACATCATGGAATCCTCACGCTTTTCATAAACGGGCTGACCCACATACTGGTATCAGTGAACTTCACGAACCCTACTGCGAGAAGGCCTTGGCGCGACCTGCAAGCGTTGAGCGGGGTTGCGTCCATGCCGCCGTCGTGGCTGAATCCACCCGAATCAATCAAACCCTGTGAGGAATTGTAAGTGTCAACGACGGTGTACTTTTTCCCTTTCGCCACCAAACACGCAAGCACAAAGCTCGCGATTTGCTTATCTGAGATGTTTTTCACGACAAGGGATGATCCGCCTGAGGCAACAGCTCTGATGGGGCACCCTTCTTGCTCCAAAAACGACTTATCGGAGTGTGGAACCTTACCCGTTTGCGACAGGGTACAGGCGAGCAGAGAAGCCACCACAAGCGTTTGCACGAATAACGATCGGAGCGTCAGCATTTTGACTAACCTGTCTCGGAAATCATAAATGTTGAAAACAGGCGATTTCACTCATTGACCCTGACTCGGGCGGCTTGGCAAGTCAATGAGTGACATGGCGATGTTAAGCCAACCATCGGGCGGCTCAGCACGCCGCGAGGCTCGGAAACGGCAGATTGGTGTCAGCGACGTCTGCTCGAGGCTAACCACATGCCGAACCCAATTCCTGCTAGAAGAGCACCAGTTAACTTTTTTCGGTCCGTAATGGGAACGAAACGAGTCTGCTGGTTGCTTACCTCTATAACGCCTACGGGAACAGCACGTACTCCTCCGCCACCACCCCCGGCTTCCCCGCGGGTGCTGGTATCGCCCAGACCTCCGGTGCCCGCACCCGCACCGTAGCCGTACATTATTTTCGCAACTGGAATGATGGTTTTTTCGTGTGCTGAGATTGGTTCACCGTAGATGGCTTTCACGCTCGCTTGGCCGAGAACACTTTCTTTCAGGGATTGCAAAAGAGCCAGACTGCCCATAGGGGACCTCCTAGAAGGACACCATTATCCTAATTTGGAGCGTTTTGTCGCGTACACCCAACGGAAAGTCCGCTCTTGCTGTTAAACGGAAGCTCTCGTCTGACCCAGATCGAGGTGAACCGGATGGGAGTAGTTGGTGAAAATGGCGATTTTTCGCCAGCGACGTCGGACAGTGGTCAAAACGGCTCAGACTGCACGATCCGGGCCGCGTATTTTGGTTGAGTCGCTCTCCGCACAGCCCAGAGGAAAACCGCGATTCGCCGAACGGCGTGTGATCACTTGGTGAGGTGACGGAGGTCACCGCATCGGAGTGCGAGAGGTTCAACAATGACAGTCCTTACCCACCTCGCTTGCTCAAGATCCCGATTCTTTGAAGGAGATCTCCGATGCGTACCCAGATTCCCACATGGTTTGCTACAGCCCTGCAGTATTTCGCGATAGTTACCAGAAAGACTCTCTCGGCTAGCGGTGCGCGTCTTGCGTC
>Ga0207691_10004368_pt1 | contig 13703 bp, 14 predicted proteins | sample KBSM13metaG_FD_184327 | JGI IMG/M metagenome (GOLD analysis project Ga0207691, IMG submission 184327) | Miscanthus rhizosphere microbial communities from Kellogg Biological Station, Michigan, USA - KBS M1-3 metaG (SPAdes) (version 2) | ecosystem: Host-associated > Plants > Roots > Rhizosphere >... | reverse complement strand
AGTCGGAGGTGGACGGGCGCGTCACCAAGATTTTGGTGGAGAGCACCAAGCCCGTTGAATACGGTCAAGCGCTCTTCTTGATCGATCCCAAAGCCACCCCTTAAAGCACGGATGTTACCACAGGCCGTCCAGCATCGTTCCTGCCGCGTCCGGACCCTCAACCAGTCCCGCCTCCGCCTTAGCGACGGCTCCACTCCCGTCCAGTCGGATGCTCATGTGCGCCGACAGCTATGGAAAGGGGCCTCACGTGTTTAAAAAGGTGCTGGTCGCCAACAGGGGTGAGATCGCGTTAAGGGTCATCCGCGCCTGCAAAGAGCTCGGAATTAGGACCGTGGCCATTCATTCTGAAGCCGATGCGGGCGGCATGCATGCACGTGCAGCGGATGAACGGGTGTGTGTGGGACCTGCCGAGTCAGCCCTGAGCTATCGCAACATTCCGAACGTCCTCAGCGCCGCCGAAATCACCGGCGCCGACGCGATCCATCCCGGATACGGGTTTCTTTCCGAAAATGCCCACTTTGCCGAGGTCTGCGAATCGATCGGCGTCAAGTTCATCGGGCCGACCTCGGAAAACATTGCGTTGATGGGGGATAAAGCCAAGGCCCGCGAAATCGTGGCCCGTCGCGGACTTCCGGTCACGCCGGGAAGTCCCGGAGAGCTCAAGAGCGAGCAGGAGGCCCGCGAAGCCGCCGCCAAGATCGGCTACCCGGTCATTATCAAAGCCGCGGCCGGCGGGGGTGGGCGGGGCATGCGCGTGGTCAACAGCGCTGAAGAACTCGGGCGCGCGTTCCAGGCCGCCCAGGCGGAGGCCAAATCAACCTTCGGTAACGACAGCGTCTATCTCGAACGGTATTTTCTCGAGCCTCGCCACATCGAAGTCCAGATCGCCGCGGATGCGCGCGGCCATGTTGTCTACCTCGGCGAGCGCGATTGCTCCATCCAGCGGCGACACCAAAAGCTCGTTGAGGAGACGCCGTCACCGGCCGTCGATGAAAAGCTTCGCCGCGAGATCGGACGGGTGGCCGTCGAGGCAATGAAAGCGGTGCATTATCGCAATTTGGGGACAGTGGAATTCCTGCTCGACAAGGACCATAACTTCTTCTTTATGGAGGTGAATACCCGCATTCAGGTCGAGCATCCCATCACGGAAATGGTCACTGGCATCGACCTCATCAAAGAGCAGATCACGCTGGCCGACGGGCAGCCGCTCTCCTTCAAGCAGCCCGAGATCCGGATCACAGGCCACAGCCTTGAGTGCCGAATCAATGCCGAGGATCCCGAAAAATTCACTCCGTCACCAGGGCTGATCACACGATATAGCGCGCCCGGAGGCTTCGGCGTTCGAGTCGATTCGGCCATGGAGTCCAATGCGGTCGTGGTTCCACATTACGACTCGATGATCGCCAAGGTGATTACCCATGGGCGGGACCGGCACGAAGCGATGGCCCGCATGCGACGCGCCCTCGATGAGTTTGTGATCGACGGCATCAAGACGACCATCCCGTTGCACAAACGCATATTGAACGATCCGGACTTTCAGAAGGGCCACGTGTCAACCACTTATCTTGAGCGTTTCCTCGCCGGCTAGCGCTATCTCCATTCGCTCGTCCCCACCCCATTGCATATTCAGGATCCACTCATTCGACGATAATGGTCCCGCTCATCCCTGCGTGGCCTCGGATGGCGCAAGAGAAATGATAGACGCCGGGAACGGTGCGTATGACGGCTTGGGCTTTCTGGTTGGGGAGCACCGGGAGGCTGCTGGGAGGCCCGTTCGTTGCGCCGGTCTGATGCGCCAACAGCGGACTCTTGAACTCGTGCCGTTCGCGGCCTTCATTGACGATCGTCAGGCGTATCGGCCGCTCGGCCGACACATGCACCTCCGCCGGCGTAAAGCGAAAATCCTGGGCGACAATATGGATCGGTTGTTCGACCGAATCACAACCTGCCGACGGTAGCAATAGCAGCGCGACAAGACCCATGAGCGCGAGGCGGTTCGCATCATGGTCGCGCTGACAGGTCATGGGCCTCCGCTGGCGTCCCTTCAACGGCACACGCTACAATGCCCATTCATGAGACCCGGTCTCACTCGCACCATGCCGCTTGCAGGTCTCTACGTGATTCTCGACCCGACGGTACGGTCGAGCCGGCCGCTCACAGAAGTGCTGGACGCCGCGGCCGCCGGGGGCGCCAGGATTTTCCAGTATCGCAACAAGACCGCATCGATGAAAGCCGCGTATGACGAGGCCTTGACGCTCCGGACCAGGGCCAAGCACCTCGGAGTGCTGTTTCTCGTCAATGATCGCTGCGATTTGGCGTTGGCCATTGATGCCGACGGTGTCCATCTCGGCCAATCCGATTTGCCCTATCCCAGCGCCAGGCGCCTCCTTGGCTCGGAGAAATGCATCGGTGTCTCTACGCACAATGCCGGGCAGGTGCACGACGCCGACCGCCTCGGACCCGACTACATCGGCTTCGGGCCGATCTTTGCGCCAGCGTCGAAAGCCGATCATGATCCGGTGGTGGGCCTTGAAGGGCTCAGGAACGTTCGAGCACTCACCTCGCTGCCGGTGTTTGCCATCGGAGGCATCCAGGCGCATCACGTGCGGCCGCTCATGGACGCGGGTGCAAACGGGATTGCTGTGGTGTCTGCCGTGGTGGGGGCCTCCGACATCACCGCCGAGGTCGCCAGGTTCACCGGGCAGATGCTTTGACCAATCGGACCAATGTGGCCATGGCCGCAGTCCTTGTCAGGCGGGTGACGGAACGCCGAAAGCTTCGAGCGAGACCCGGTTCATAGCCGAGGGGGCCCAATATAGGGAGTCCCGCCTGTTTGCGTAGTATCTCGATGGTTGTCCGTTCCTGAAATCGCAGGATTGCTGATCGGACGGGTTGGGTACGATTGAGTACTAAGGCCACGAGCGGAATGCGGCGACGGCGTAGCGCATCAATCGTCAAGAGCGCGTGATTGATCCCCCCGAGACCCGCTCGTCCCACGACGACCGCTGGCAACTTGAGCGCGGCAATCAGGTCCATCACATCGGCATTTGAGTTCAGCGGCACCCGGGCACCGCCAATACCTTCCACGACCGTATAGTCGTACCGGCGGGCGAGCAGGCGATAGACCTGCCGGATGACCGCGGGATCGATGCGCTGCCGTTCCGCCTGCGCCGCGGCGAACGGCGCCACCGGCGGTTCAAACCGATAGGGACAGATGGCGCCAAGTGTCTCCTCGCTGTCCACGATGGCTTGCAGCCTGGCGGCATCGGAATGAAGGATACGCGAAGGGCTGACGCCAGTCTCGATGGGCTTCATCACGCCCACGCTATGTCCCAAGCGCTTGAGTCCGACGGCCAGCACCGCTGTGACCAATGTTTTCCCGACGCCGGTATCGGTGCCGGTAATGAACACTCCCGCCTGACGATTCTTGTGCTTCATAGAAAGAGTGGTCGGCTATCACAGTTCCAGACTTGTCCCGACACGTCCTTGACCTGCACCAGATGAAGGACGGTTCGGACAACCTCATCGAGGGCCGGAGGCCGGCGAAGTGCGTGATCGCGCCATTCCACTTGACGCGGAAAAGCGTCTTCGGCAAGTGGTGTTCTCTGCCACCCCGGCCAGATCAGATTCACGCGGATGTCGTCCGGGCCCCATTCCAATGCCGCGGTCTTGACGAGTCCGATCACCCCCGCCTTGGAGGCCGCATAGGCCGCTTGGCCTGCCGACCCCTGATAGCCCGCGTAGGAACCGACGACGACGATCGATCCGCCGCGCTGGACTTGAAGAGGAGGAGCCATCACCCGCAGAGAATGAAACAGGCCCGTGAGATTGGTCGTGATGACGTCGTTCCACTCATCGGCCCGGAGCTTGACGAGGACTTGGCCGGAACCCACGCCGGTCGCACACACGAAGGTGACGGGACGGGGGCTGTCACGCGAGAAGAGACTGACCATTTGCTCCACCGATTGGGCATCGCGCACGTCCGCTTGATAGAGGGCTCCAGTGCCTCCTGCCCGTTCGATGTCACGTAACACTGATTCAGCCGAGGCTTTGCCGTGATGATAATGAATCCCGACATGCAATCCCGCACGGCCAAACGCGCGGCTCACGGCCTGACCGATCCCCCCTGAGGCGCCGGTCACCAAGATCGAGCGTGGGAGGGCTGACGGAGCACCGGCATCCAATCCAGTTGTCGAAGGGGTCGTCATCACAGGGATTATCGTCAGGCCGACGGAGGAAGGCAAGCCGGCTTCTGCACGGCAGCCGTTCGACTCTTGCTGCATTCAGGAGTCCTATGATACCGTTTGATTCAACCCTTCACGATCCGCAGGGATGGCAAACACACCCATGAAATATCTGCACTTCACGGCCGGTCTCCTCCTCATCCTGATCAGCCTGGCACGGCCGGCGCAAGCTGGCGACGACCTCAATGCGATCGGGCAGTCGTCGGATTATTTCCCTGATACGATTGGTAGTCATTGGGAATACCACGGTCAAATTACGGAAGGGCCGTTGCAGACGATCGAGCACAAATTCTTCACCAATGTCTCATCGGTCGTGGGTACAAGAACGTTGCGTGGCATGACGGTCACGGTGTTTCACGATACGAATCCCGGCAATCACGGACCGTCCGATAGTTTTTATCGACGCGACGTCGTGGGCATCGTGTATCACGGTTCCGAGCCAGGCACACCCTTGGAGAAGCAGCTTATTCCGTATCAGATTGTCCGATTTCCAATCACAATTTCCTCAACCATCCAACAGTTTGACAAAAAAGGATTGGATTTCGGGACCGATTTGGATCGTGACGGCGTCAACGAAAAAGTCGACGCGCAAGGGACCTCGACCGTTGCCGGGTTGGAAACGGTCACGGTAGAGGCGGGGACATTCAAGGACGCCGTGAAAGTCGAAGCCTATATGCGGATGAAGATTCACCTCTCCGGCGCGGCGCGAACGGTTACGGGTACTGATGTAATGACCGCCTGGTTTGCCAAAGGGGTGGGGCTGATAAAGTATGTCGAGCGGCAGGAGCTTTCTCCGCTGGAAGATCGCGGCGTCATTACCGAGATCACGGAGGAATTGGACTCCTACGAAGTGAAACCGTCAAAGGCGTCACTCGGCCGGAGCGAAACCCCGGCGAAGGGTTTGTTCGCTGACGACACGGCTGATCACAAACTGCATCAGGTAGTCTTCGCCTCCCGCCTTCGCTCCCACCCCTGAGAACCGGTGTCCGCCGAACGGCTGGCGATGAACCAGTGCGCCGGTGATGGGTCGATTCAAATAGAGGTTACCGACGTCGAATCTCTGCCGTGCCAGATCGAGATTGGCGGGACTCCGCGAATACACGCCGCCCGTCAGCGCATACTCGGTGGCATTCGCAAGATCGAGGGCTGCTTCGAAGGAATCGGCCTTGAGGACAGCCAACACCGGACCAAAGATTTCCTCCTGGGCGATTCTGGCGGTCGGAGCGACATCGGCAAAGACCGTCGGCCCCACATACCAACCCGGCTGTGCCACCCGGCCTTCGACTACTACTCGCGCTTCCTGGCTTCCGAGTTTGATGTAGTTGAGAATCCTCTCCTGAGCCCGCGCGTCGATGACCGGGCCCACCTGCGTCCCTGGCTCCTCAGGATTGCCCACTCGAAGGCTGCCGATCGCCTCGCGAAGTCGTGAGAGGAACAGATCGTACACCGCACCATGCACAATCGCGCGTGAGCACGCCGAGCACTTCTGGCCGCTATAACCCGTGCTGGACGCGATGACGCCGGCCACGGCCTCGTCTAAATCAGCCGTTTCATCGATGATGATCGCGTTCTTTCCCCCCATTTCGGCAATGACACGCTTGACCATCCGCTGTCCAGGCGCCACAAGCGACGCCCGACTCAACAACTCGAGGCCCACGTGCTTTGAGCCCGTGAAGACGATGGTCACGACCTCCGGATGCTGCGCCAACGCGCGACCGATGTCCGGCCCTCCGGGGAGGCAGAGCAGCACCGTCTGGGGCACTCCCGCCTCAAGAAGAATCTCCACCAGCAACTGGCCGGTCACCGGCGAACGTTCCGACGGTTTGAAGAGGACGGGATTGCCAGTGACGAGCGCAGCTGACACCATCCCCGCAGGAATGGCGAGAGGGAAATTCCAAGGGGCAATCACGGCCGTAATGCCGCGCGGTTCCACCAGACGATGATTGAGCTCTCCCGGCACCTGTCCCAGACGCTTAGGGGTCGAGACGCGCAACCACTCGTCGCCGTAGAATTCCAGAAAATCTATTGCTTCCGCGACGTCCGCATCGGCCTCCCGCCACGGTTTTCCGCACTCCAACATTTCCCACGCCGCGAGCGTCTCTCGTCGAGACCGCATCAGAGCCGCAGCGGCCCGCAGGACGGCTACGCGCCGCTCGGCAGACAGAGTCCGCCATGCGGTCCATCCATGGGCAGCCAGCCGAATCGCCTTTTCGACATCGGCCGCGGCCGCGGCTGTGACAACCCCGACGATTTCTTCCGGGCGACTGGGATTGTATGACGGCATCGGCGGACCGGTCAGAGTGAGGGCGCCGGCGACGGAAGGTCGCGTTCTCCCCAGCTGTTGTTTCACATGCGCGATCGCGTCCTGCATGGCCAACCGCGCCTCGGGCCGGGAAAAGTCCCGAAACGGTTCATTGCAAAAGGCCGAGGCAACAGGAATGGCATCGGAGCAGGACGATGCGGCGGGCGGAGCCAGCAAGGTGGTCAGCGACTGCGACTCCACGAATTCCTTCCGTAAAAAAGATTCGTTCGAGGTGTTTTCCAGGAGACGACGTACCAAGTAGGCCATGCCGGGGAGCAATTCGCCGACCGGCGTATACAGTCGCAGACGACGGCCGCGCCGCAGGACGGCTTCCTGGAACGGCTCGGCCATGCCGAAGATCATTTGGTATTCCCATGTCGACGGCGAGAGATTCAGCTCATGAGCCACCGCTTCGATATAGGCCAGCGTCCGCAGATTGTGTGTACCGAAGGCCGGACGGATCACCGCGCTGGCTTCCAGCAACGTACGCACGAGCGCTTCATAGTTCGTATCGGTATCGGCCTTATGCTCGAATAGCGGCACCGGCCAGCCCCGTTGGCGGTAACGGATCGTATCCGAATCCCAATAGGCGCCCTTGACCAGCCTGAGCGTCACAGGGACTCCCCGTTGTCGCACCCAGGTCAGCAGGGTTTCGACATCCTGCGCCGTTGCACGATGATAAGCCTGGACCGCCAATCCCGCGTGCGGAAACGTCCGGTAGGCCGGTTCCATGAAGAGCCGGGTAAAGATCGCGATGAGGAGATCTTTCGTCTCCGCCTGCTCCATGTCGAAGATGAGAGAAGCCGGCGCCCGCATGGCTACATCGACAATCGGACGCAGCCGACGAGCCACGGACTCAAAACTGCCGTCGGGATCGATGGGATCCAGCTGAGGAGACAGCGCGGAAATTTTCAACGAGAGTTGGACGCGCGGCACGGGTCCTAAGTGATCCTGTTCGAGCAGGGGAGCGGACTCCCAGGCCTGAGCCGCCTGTGCCAAGCCTTCCAGCGCCTGTACACAGCGATCGCGATACCGGTCGGCCTCCTGATCGCTGATGGTGGCTTCTCCGAGCAAATCGACCGACCAGGCTTTACCTTCCGTCCACAAGTGCTTCAATACCGGCGTCGCATCGGACACAGACGAACCGGCGATGAAGGTGCGTGCCATTTGTTCCACTTGTGCGCGAATGGCATGGCCGCTCAGGCGCGCGCCGACACCGGTCGCCGCGAGGGCCTTCAAGCCCCAGCCAAGTCCAAAGGCCTGACCGGCCATCGATCCGAAATACTCCTGCGCGAGAGCCACAACCCGCTGGTCGTCGCTGACGGAGGGCAGCATGTCGATGAAACGAAACAACTGGGTTTTGAAGTCAAGATTGTGCATTGCGAGGTTGATGGCCGCCTGGGACCACCACCGGCGTTCAAACAAGGTCGGGGATTGGCCTCCGGAAAGCCGGGCCAATTCTTTGCCGATCTGTCGAACCGTGGATTCCAATTCGCTGGCGACAGTCACGGACGACCTTTCACGAAGGGGGGAGAGGGCCTCTTTCTCTCAGTATACACCTGGTCTCCCGATTCGATTCTGGTCGGGTAAAGAATTTCTTGATTAAAGTCCGCGACTTCGGTACTCTTAGGTTCGATGACTTTTCGGTCCCGGCCAGCTTGCGACTAGATGCATTCCCCCACACGCCGGACGTCAGAGTGTTCGAGGAGTGGAGAGCGCTCCGTGTGCCTCGATCTCGATGTTGAGGACGGAGGAATGTACGGGAACAATGATCCGTGTTCATTAGGACAAAGGGAGTGAGGAATGCCTGACGCTGTTGGAGAGACACCGTTTGCCTATAAGACCTTCATCCTGTTTTGCCTCGTCGCTGCCACCACAATGATCGGCACTCCGCTCTTCGGGTACCTGTACGGCTATACGCTCTTTGATTGGGTGCTCTTTTCCATTTTGTACGTCGCGACCGGTCTCGGGATCACCGTCGGCTACCACCGGTTGATTTCCCACCGTAGTTTCGAGTGCCATCCCTGGGTCAAAGCCCTGTTGTTGATCGCAGGAGGCTGGGCCCTCCAGAATTCAGCGCTTCGTTGGTGCGCGGATCATATCCGGCATCATGCGCGGACCGACCAGGAAGAAGATCCCTACAACGCCAAGAAAGGTTTTTGGCACAGCCACTGCGTGTGGCTCTTCATCAATACACCGCACCGGACCGAAAACTACGAGCGGCAGTTGCGGAAAGATCCGCTGATCATGTGGCAACACCGTCATTACTACGCCATCGTCATTTCCGGTCTTGCCTTTCCTCTCGTCCTCGGCTTCCTCCATGGAGGGATCATGGGCGGCATCGGCTGTTTTCTACTCGCGGGCATGTTCCGGATGTTCATGGTCTTGAATTCGACGTTCGCGATCAATTCGCTCTGTCATATGTTCGGCACGCAACCTCACGGCCAGCACGATAGCAGCCGGGACAGCTGGTTCATCTCCTGTTTTACGTTCGGCGAGGGCTACCACAACTACCACCACACCTATGCGCGTGATTATCGCAACGGTCCGCGCTGGTACAACGTCGATCCGTCCAAGTGGACGATTTACACATTGTTCGTGCTGGGACTGGCTAGCAACCTTCGGCGACTGGATCCCACCGTCCTATCCGAATAGCCCCAGTTCAGTCGAGGCACGGTTCACGGGGCCAACGGACCCCATTTTCTTTCCCCTCTTCCATCCCTTATGATGCAGAGAGCACGGAAGGAGCACCGCTATGGCTGACGAACAGTCCTCTGCCCAGCAGCCGCAGGGCAAAGACACGCTGATTCCCGATGTGAAGCATGTTATGGCCATCAGCAGCGGGAAGGGTGGCGTCGGAAAATCGACCGTTGCGGCCAATCTGGCCTGCGCGCTGACGTTGAGCGGGGCCAGAGTTGGCCTCATGGATGCGGACCTCTACGGGCCGAACATCCCGATGATGATGGGCAGCACCACAGGCCCCGAACAGCGGGACGGTAAGATTGTTCCTGTGGTCAGTTACGGCGTCAAGCTCATTTCGATGGCCTTCCTCGTTCCGGAAGAGGCGCCGCTCGTCTGGCGCGGCCCGATGGTCCACCAATACCTGCAGGCGTTCTTCCGGGATGTCCTGTGGGGTGAACTCGACTACCTCCTGATCGATCTGCCGCCCGGGACCGGCGACGTGCAGTTGTCGATATCCCAGATGGTCCCGATGGCCGGCGCCGTGACGGTGACGACGCCTCAGGAAGTGGCTCTGTACGACGTCCGCAAGGGCATGGCGATGTTTCAAAAAGTGAATGTACCGCTGCTTGGGATCATCGAGAACATGAGTTCCTTCGTCTGCAGCCATTGCGGGGAACGTACGGACATTTTCTCGCACGGTGGAGGGGAACGTGCCGCCTCCAAACTCGGCGTGCCATTTCTGGGCAGAATTCCGATTGATCCCGCGATCCGGGAAGGCGGCGACAGTGGGCATCCCATCGTCGTGGCCAACCCGTCGTCTCCGCAGGCGGCAGCCTTCAGGGACATTGCCAAGAAACTCGTAGAACGCCTGGGCGGAACGACGTCAGGAGGCGCCTCGATCGACAGCCTCCTCAAGAAAATCAAGCAACCCTTTACGAATCAGTAACCAGCGTCGCGAGGAGCAGGCGATGGCAGAGTTCGTTCGGATTGCGGGCACCGACGACGTGAAGCCGGGACACGGCATGGTGGCCGACATCAACGGCAAGTCGCTGGCCGTCTTTAACGTCGACGGGCAGTTCCATGTCATCGACAACACCTGCGTCCACCGCGGCGGCCCGCTCGGAGAGGGCGAACTCGAGGCCAATGTCGTCACATGTCCCTGGCACGGCTGGCAATTCAATGTCGTGACCGGGGCCTGCGTGAACAATCCTTCTGCAAAAATCGAGACCTACCAGGTCAAAGTCGAAGGAACGGACGTCAAGGCGTTGTTGTAACCGCCGTACTCCGGATCAGAAAGGACGGTCATGCCTGCATCGGCCACCACACAGCTCGAAATCGCCGCTGCCCTCGTTCGTCTCTACGTCTTTCTGAGCCAGTACTTGGATCGCTGCGTGGACGAAACGGTGCGGCGCAATTTGCCCGATGGGGATCTGCAAACTCATCTCGCGCAAACGCGTCGTGAGTTGATGGACATTCTCTCGGTCAATCCGGTGGTGAAACGGAAACTGACGGACGAATGTGACCGGATTCTCGCCCTCGGTGCGTCCTGCCTCACCTCGAATCCCGTCACCGTCAAGACGCGGGAGAGTATCCACGCCGAACGCGAAGTGCTCAAGCAGAAAACCAGTGCCTTGAGCGATTTGGTCGCGGTCTTCCGCGCATTGGATTGACGAGTGGGAACGACACCCCAAGACAGGTACCAGCTTGCCGGTCTCGATCCTCGCGAACGCGGCTTCAGCCGGACCGTCGAAGTCGTGCACGAAAGCCAGCAGTACCGCGCCATACTGCGCTATGAGTCTGCCCATATCGTCACGGATCCGGTGACGAGTCAGGATGCTGCGCTGCAGCTGTTGATTGCCGCGCTGCACGAACAGGGGTACCGTCAATTGAAAGCCCAGGTCAGTTTTCGAGACGGCGCCTATCTGGGCTCACGGGAATCATGGACGGAATATCCCGATCCGCCGCCTCAGCGGAGCCTTTGTGACGCCATTCGAAGCTGGTTCCAGAGGGACCATGTGTCGGTATGACGCTCATACCCGTCGCACAGCTCCGGTCAGGCGATGCATCGAGGGAACGTCTCCCAGGCTGGTTCAGAGTCGAGGCGAAGACCGGTCCTGATTACCTCGACATCAAGCACACCATCGACCGCCTCAAGCTCCACACCATCTGTGAAGAAGCCCGCTGTCCCAACCGGTGGGAATGCTGGAATGCCCGGACCGCCACATTTTTGATTCTCGGTGAGATCTGTACGAGACGATGCCACTACTGTTCGGTCGAAACCGGCCGGCCGTTGCCGCTGGATCAAGATGAGCCTCGTCGCATCGCTGAAGCCGTCCACGCGCTTGGATTGCGTCATGTGGTGATCACCTCGGTCAATCGGGACGAACTGACGGACGGCGGGGCGGCCGTGTTTGCCGTTACCATCCGATTGATTCGAGCGGGAAGTCCTGACTGTACGATTGAGGTCCTGATTCCTGATTTTGAGGGGAACCACGCCGCGATCGATCTGGTCTGCGGGGAGCGTCCCGACGTGCTCAATCACAATATCGAGACCGTGCCGAGATTGTTTTCCACCCTGCGCCCGCAAGGAAAATATCAACGATCGCTTGACCTATTGGCCCGGGCCAAGGCTCAGGGGCTGCGGACCAAATCCGGATTGATCGTCGGGATGGGGGAGCGTCCGGACGAAATTTCTCACGTCCTACAGGATTTGCGGACGGTCGGCTGCGATGTCGTTACGATCGGCCAGTACCTGCAGCCCACGAAAGCGCACCTGCCGGTAGCGCGCTTTTATGATCCGGGCGAGTTTGCCCGTCTCAAAGTTGAGGCGGAGGCGATGGGCTTTGCCCATGTCGAGGCGAGTCCGCTGACGCGCAGTTCCTACCACGCCGGCAAGCACGCCGCGTCATAACGGTCAGGCACCGGCCAGCACTTCGGCCACGAGCGCCTGCGCTTCGGATTGAATCTGCGCCAGATGCTCCTGTCCACGAAAACTCTCTGCATAGAGCTTGTACACATCCTCGGTCCCCGACGGACGGGCCGCGAACCACCCCTGTGCGGTGACGACCTTGAGGCCACCGATCACGGCGCCGTTGCCCGGCGCATGGGTCAGCCGCGAGACGATGGGATCGCCCGCAAGGGTGGTCGCGCGGACTTGTTCGGCCGAGAGCTTGGAGAGCTTGCTCTTCTGGGCCGGTGTCGCCGGCGCATCGACGCGGGCATACCGCGGTTCCCCTAAATCCACGGTCAGCTCGCGGTAGAGTTCCGAGGGATCGCGGCCGGTTCTGGCCATCATCTCCGCCGCCAACAGATCCATAATGATGCCATCCTTGTCCGTCGTCCATACTGTGCCGTCGGTTCGCAAAAACGAGGCGCCGGCGCTTTCTTCACCGCCGAATCCGAGCGAACCATCCAGCAGCCCTTCCACGAACCATTTGAACCCCACAGGGACTTCGATCAACCGACGTTTCAGCTTCGCAGCCACGCGATCGATGAGACTGCTGCTCACCAGCGTCTTACCCACACCGGCGCCGGTCGCCCAGCGCGGACGGTGGGAAAACAGGTAGGCGATGGCCGCGGCCAGATAGTGATTGGGATTCATGAGGCCGGCGGTGCGGGTTACAATGCCATGCCGGTCGCTATCTGCATCGTTGCCGAACGCCACGTCAAAGCGATCCTTGAGCGCAATGAGATTCGCCATCGCATAGGCTGAAGAACAATCCATGCGGATTTTCCCATCCCAATCGAGTGGCATGAACCGGAAGGTTCCATCGACGGCGGGATTCACGACCTCGAGGTTCAGTCCATACCGGTCGGCAATGGGAGCCCAATAGGCGACGCAGGACCCGCCCAGCGGATCGATGCCGAGCTTCAGGCCGGCGGTACGGATCGGCTCAAAATCGATGACCTGTTCGAGGTCCTTCACATAGGTGCCCATGTAGTCATGCTTGTGCACCGTAGCCGTCTGGGTCGCTTGACGAGCAGGGAGGCGCTTGACTCCGTCGAGACGGGCCATCAGGAGCGCGTTGGCGCGCTCTTCGATCCACTTGGTGACCTGCGTATCGGCCGGTCCCCCCTGCGGCGGGTTGTATTTGATCCCGCCGTCCTCCGGCGGATTGTGGGAGGGCGTAATGACGATCCCATCGCTCAAACCGGTAGACCGGCCCCGATTGTAGGTCAGGATCGCGTGGGAGATCACGGGGGTCGGCGTGTAGCCTCCGTCGCGATCGATCATGATGTCCACGCCATTGGCCGCCAACACGTCGCGCGCGGTATGCCGCGTCGAGCCAGCGGTTAATCGTCGTGCGGTTGATTCCAAATGATGCAATGACCGATGATGGGCGCTCCACATCCCGCACGCGCTCGACGGCCATCAAACGAATGGCTTCCAGTGTCCGATGATCCCAACTGCGCCCGTCGCGTCGCATGACGCCATCATACCAGCGGGTGTGGCGAAGTACAATAGGAATCTCGTC
>Ga0207691_10004362_pt1 | contig 13717 bp, 10 predicted proteins | sample KBSM13metaG_FD_184327 | JGI IMG/M metagenome (GOLD analysis project Ga0207691, IMG submission 184327) | Miscanthus rhizosphere microbial communities from Kellogg Biological Station, Michigan, USA - KBS M1-3 metaG (SPAdes) (version 2) | ecosystem: Host-associated > Plants > Roots > Rhizosphere >... | reverse complement strand
TCGGTCAAACGCAATGCCGGTCGCGATGCCCATGCCTTCGGTAAAGAGACGCATGTGCCCCGAAGGCTCAATCGCGTACACGTTGCCGTCAAAGCGACTCGAAACGAAAAGCTCTCCCGTCATGCTGAAGGCCAGTCCGGTCGCATTCATGATGTCGGTGGCAAACGGAGTGACGGCTCCCTTCGGCGTGATCTTATAAACCGACACGGGCGTTTTTTGTCCTCGTCGTCCACTGTAGGTCACATAGACATTCCCGTCGGTGTCCACCGCGGGATTCGAGACGGGGTAGAGATTGCTCGCCAGCCGCTTACCGATCTCATAGTGAAACGGTCGGCTGGTGTTGCCATTGCCGCTGACCCGCAGGACGTCCGTCCCGGAGTCCGCAGACAACTCGGGTACGCGAACCATGATCTTACTGCTGGACGCGACAGTGACCTGGCCACTGAAGTCGCCGAATCGAACGTCCGGCTGGGCGTTCCCGTGAGACGTCGTGCTCGAATACTCGATTACGACTTCCCCTCCGGGAAGAGCCGCCTGCGGAGTTACATTAACAATTCTGATATCACTCACGTTTCATGCGCCGAAAAAATGCCGTATTAGAGTCAATCCCACAAGTGCGTAGATGCCCGCTCCCACGTCATCGGCCATCACGCCAAAACCCCATCTCAAATTTTCAAGACGCCGCAGTGGAAATGGTTTCGTGATGTCGAAGAACCGGAACAAAACAAAACCGATAAACACGTAAAGCACCGACAATGGATACCGTCCGGCAGCGAGCCCGAATGTGATCATTTGCCCGGCGATCTCGTCGACAACGATACGTTGAGAATCCCCGCCCCAGAAGAGTTCCACGCGATATGCGGACCACGTCCCAATTATGAGGGAAAAAATTATAGCATGTGGGAAATATGCGCCAAGGTCCAGTCTCTCCATCAGAAGATAGACCAGAACGCCTTCGACGGATCCGGCTGTTCCCGGAGCCTTCGGCATGAACCCTGCCCCTGCGCCTGTCGCCACAGCGATCGCCAGACCGTCCTGGAATCCGCGAGGCTTACTCTTCGTTTTCGGATGCTTCAGAAGATTGTTCTGGTGATTCGATTGACCCATTCGCTGATTCGAAATCGTCAGTTGGACTTTCCAGGGTCGGAATTCGAAAAACTCCTCCGGCCCATTTCCCCAGGTCTATCAATTTGCAGCGGTCGCTGCAAAATGGCCGGAAGCGGTTGCCTGCATATTCCACTGGTTTGCCGCAGGTGGGACATTGCATGGCTCAAATGATCCGTCCGATCAGGTCGTACTCCATGCTATCGGTTATCTCCACCGGATAAAATTCACCGGTGCGAGTCTGGAGTTCGCCGCTGTCGTTAATGAGAACATGTCCGTCGATGTCCGGTGCCTGGGTTCCTGTACGCCCCTGAAGGAGCAGATCCGATTCGTCGGAGGCTCCCTCGAGCAGTACTTCCACCGTTCGGCCGACCATCGTTCGAAGCTTTCGCTTTGAAATTTTCGACTGCAATTTCATCAGCTCCGTGCGCCGCCGGTTCGCCGTGCGTCGATTCACTTTCCCACCGAGATGGAAAGCCCCGGTATCTTCTTCGTCGGAATACAGGAATACCCCCACGTTATCGAATTCCACGTTCCGGATAAACGTGAGCACTTCCTGGAAGTCCTCTTCGGTTTCGCCGGGAAATCCCACGATGAACGACGTGCGAAATCCGGCCTCCGGATTCAGTTTGCGGATGCGTTCGACCTGTCGTTCATAAATATCCCGGCTTCCTCCCCGCAGCATCCGGTCCAGCACGGCGCGGCTGGCGTGCTGATAAGGGATATCGAAGTACTTGCACAGACGTTCCTCTTCCGAAACCAGGCGGACCAGTGCATCCGTAATCGTATGGGGATAGCAGTACAGGAAACGCACCCAATGCAGGCCATCCACCGCGGCAAGCTGTCGCAGAAGAGTCGTGATACCGTCGTCCATGCCGATGTCTTTTCCATAAGCCATCGTGTCCTGCGACACCAGAACGAGTTCGCGCACGCCTTGATCGGCAAGCCGTTTCGCCTCAGCAAGAAGGTCGTTCACGGATCGACTGCGAAACTTTCCGCGAAATCCAGGAATCGCGCAGAACGTGCACACGTGATCACAACCTTCGGAGATTTTCAGATACGCCATGTAGGACGGTGTACTGAGAATTCGCGGAATCGTCGGAACTTCTTTCGAGGTGTAAAGGGAATCGATCGAAATGTCGACCATCGGTTCGTCGCCCAGTCGCACCGCTTCGAGAATCTTGCCAAGCTCATCCGGACCGAAAACGAAATCGATTTCTGGAATTTGTTTCCGGATATCGTCGCGATACCGTTCCGCCAGACAGCCTGCGACGACGAGCTTTTTGCAGTTTCCAGACGTCTTGAGATCTGCCATCTCCAGGATCGTATCGATGGACTCCTGTTTCGCGCTGTCGATGAAGCCGCAGGTGTTGACGACGAGGACGTCCGCATCGTGTTTGCTATGGGTTATTGCGTAGCCGTGCTCCGCCAGTGTGCCGAGCATCACCTCGCTGTCCACAAGGTTTTTGGGGCAACCGAGGCTGACGAATCCGACCCTGGTGAGTTTCGTAGTCAACATTGCAACGAACATTGTAGCAGTTGGAGAGAAGTGGTTAAGGAAATCGTTATTCGGAGGACCTGTGGTGGCGGTCTACGACCGCCCGCACTGCCTGGTTCGGATTTGATTTGGAGGATAGAAGCTGCGCGGTCATAGAAGTTGTGAATGAATGGATGAGAAGGAGAAAGAGAAGTAGAAGCAACTCCCCTCCTGGAACAGGAGGGGTGTCGCGCAGCGACGGGGTGGTAGATTCAAAGACAACCATTTTGACCTCACTACCACCCCGGCCCTTCGGGCCACCCCTCCTGTTCCAGGAGGGGAGTTGCTTCTACTACTCCTTTTCCTCCAATTCATTCACAACTTCATAAACCGCGCGTACAACACCTATCTCTTCAGGTCGCGGATCGTGTTTTCAAGGATGGCAAAGTCCGTATTGGAAAGCGGATCGACGCTGTACTTTGACTTTTCGAGCACGCCGATGGCTGGCATCAACATGGTGCGGCGATTCCCATCGGGAAGGCGGCTCGCCCACTCCCTCCAGGTTTGCGCCGCCAGCCGTGAGGGTTTCCCTCGCTGTGCCAGCCTGGCAGCGCGAAGGAACAAATGCTCGATCACTTCGGCGTTCATCGGTTTGCGTCCTTTCCGGAACTGCCGCACCCGCCACAGCGTCCGCAGATCTCGGCGATATTGGAACGCTGTGCCACAGAAGATGACAGTGAGCGCCGTGAGCCAGAAGCTCAAGGCTCCTTCTCCACCGAGGATGCCTCGCGACACCCAATCGCCGAATCTCTTTGTCTGAGCGGTCCATTTATCGGCGCCGGACCGGAAACCGGACTGCAGGTTTTGCAACTGTTCCTGCGCGCTGCGGAAGAGTTGCGACTGGGAATCGGTGTCATAAACCAGAATGTAAGAGCTCCATACCAACTCCATCGCATCGAAATAGTGTCCCAGCTGAGCAGCGATGTCGGTGGTCGCCGGCCCCAGGTAGGGTGGCGTCGCATCAAATTCAGTCCATCCGCGGCTGGGAATATAGGCTTCAACCCAGCTATGCGCGTCGGATTCCCGGACGATGTAATCCGAGCCGATGGGATTGAATTCTCCCATCTGGAATCCATTCACCAGGCGCGTTGGAATTCCCACCGTGCGCGCGAGAATGGCCATCGCGGAAGCAAAGTATTCGCAATGTCCGGTTTTGGCATCGAACAGAAACGTGGGAAGCGGTTGCGGTCCGGGCGTCCAGGTGAGGTTCAGCGTGTATTCGTAATTCTTGCGAAGATACGACTCGATGAGCGATGCCTTTTCATACGGGGTTGTTCCGTTCCTCGTGATGTCGCGTGCGAGTTCAGCCACACGCGGATCGAAATTCTGCGGCAATTGAAGGTAGGGTTCCTCGTTCTCAAGCGGTGAATATCTGGCAGCTCCGGCACGGTTGGAAATATCCGACGCCACCTGATATTGAATCCGGCGTGGTTGTGGAAGACGAACGAAGATGGACTCGTCGTGGTCGACGGAAATTCCTTCCACACGGCTGGTGACTGAATTGATCCGGTAAGGACCAAAAAGAGTAGAGGTGGCCATCGGTTCCAGAAGAATGTCATATCGCACGACGTCATTCGGTCTTTCCGGAAGGCGGATGAGAAACACTCCGCTATCACCCGGTGCGATGCCGTTCTGGCTGATATCGGATTTGTGCCAGCCCCGGCCGTCAAATCGGTCCAGGGCGATACCGCGCCACTTAAGCCCGGAGCTTGGTTTTCCGCTGGATCGCTTGGCACGCATCACAATAGCCGAACTCAGTTTGATCGCTCCGATTTCTCCAAGTCGGACATTGTCACTGAATCCGGATAACAGCACGGTTGGACCTGAAGTGCGGCCGAAGTACCCGGTGCCAACGCGTGGAATCGCGAAGAAGAGACCGGCACCGACAAGAGTGATCCAAACGGATGCCCATACGGTCAGCCCGGTGAGCGATCCGGCATCGTTTTGCACAAGAGTGTTTGAACCCTGTGATCTTACGATTTCGAAACTCATCAGCGTGGCGACCATGGAAATGAGGAAGAACATCAGGGTTGCGATGAATGACAAATCGATCGTCATGGACGCCGCCGCAAGAACCATCATGAACGCCAGGATGATGAGGTAGAAGTAATCGCGGTCTGTCTTTTTTTGATGGAGCTTCGCGAGCTGGAGAAACAGCACCATGTGAACCGTGGCGGGAATGAACGATCGCGAAATCACCAGATTGTCGGCCACGAAGAATGCGATATAGGCACAGGAGAGATAAAAAATCCCCTGAGCGTTTAGCAGAGCGGGGAGCTGGTTCCATGTGCGGTACAGGCTCCAAAGAATTCCAACGCAGAAAATAACGATGGAAGGCATATCCAGCCGGCCGGTAAAGGCCAGGGCAAGGAATGCTGCCATCACCAGAGAATGAGTGGAAAGTTCGAAGTATCGCTTCATCAGCCCTGTCTCCTGCGAACAGAAAACAGCAGCGAGCCCCCATTGGGATCGACATCGGGAAAAGAAGCGGCGGCCGACATCTCAACAGTGGCCAGATACTCCAATATGGAATCGAGCACCACCTCAGGACTTCCAGTACCGGATTGCCAGTCGTCCGATACGAATGAGACGTCGCTGCCGTCCCGGGTACAGTGAAACGCGAGCGAAGCGGCGCTTGTGACCTGTTCTTCAAAGTCTCCGGAATCTTCCGGTGTGCCAAATCGATCGAGAGCCAGAATGACGCGTCGTCCTTCATCGGCGGCAAATTCGCGGGTTTTCAGGGATGCTGTTTTGGCGGAAGCCTTCCAGTGGACGTGACGCGCTCCATCGGAGTACACGTAGTCCCGGATGGTGTGCAATTCATAGCCCGCGCCGCGCTCCGGTCGCTGAATGGTTCCCTGCTCGTCCAGTGCGGAAATATTCAGCCGATCGCGTGGAACGATCGCGGGATAACAGACGATTTCGCCCCTCACGTCACATTTGTGCTTCTTTGACAGGAGTCCGAACGGAAACCTCGATGCGCCGATGACTTCCCGCACCGTGTACCGTCCCCGACGCGAAAGAACGGATTCAGAAATGTGTTTGGCGTGGCCTAGCGGGTTGATGCCGGCAAAATAAAACGGTTCGAAATTGAGCGGGCCGCCGCCGGCGGGCTCGATGCGCACGGAAATCATCGGGAACACGCGGCGAAGATTTCGAATTCGAATTGAAAACGAAAAAACATCGCCAGCGATGCATCGTGGCGGGAGCAGGATGTCGGTTTCCAGAAACTTGAAATTCAGTTCCAGGAGGAACACGGACAGCAACAGCACTGAAAGCAGAACGGACAGCACCATATATAAGAGGTTGTTGCTGGTATTGATGGCGGCAAGAACGACGATGGCAATCGCCGAAAGGAATATCCAGCCGTCCCGGGTGAGCGTGTATCTGGACATGCCGGAAATACAGTTCCAATTCACGTTTTTTGCGAGTCGCGGGACGAATCGAAAAGCTACCCAGATCGCCAGCATGAGTGAGAGGACGGCAAAAGCGGCCGCCGGTCTGGTTCTGCCTTCGTTGGATAGACTTGATGAGTAGAGAGCCGTTGTCAGTGATATTCCGAGAAGCGCGAGGGACAACAGAAAGTTCTTCCACATGGAGCTAGTCCGGAACTTTAATTTCGCCGAGGATTCCCTCCAGCACCTCTTCCTTGCTTCGGCTTCCTTTGGAGCCGTGCCTTGCCAAAGCCAGACGGTGTCCGAATACAGGGGGCGCGGCGCGCTTCACATCGTCGGGCAATACGAATTTTCGACCGTCCACCATGGCCAGAGCCTGCGAGGCGCGGAACAAAGAGACTGTGCCGCGGGGGCTGATTCCCAGTTCAATTTCCGGATGGTTCCGGGTTCGCTGCACCAGCTGAATCATGTAGTCGACAATCCTGGCATTGATATGAACCTTGCGGCTTTCGTCCTGCAGATAGAGCACATCGGCGGGAACCAGGACCGGTTGAACCGTCTGGTGATAATTCCCGTTGGTATATTTGCGAAGGATTTCCTTCTCGGCCTCCGCACTCGGATATCCGATTTCAATCTTCATCATGAACCGGTCCAGCTGGGATTCGGGAAGCGGGTAAGTTCCGTGATGCTCCACCGGGTTCTGCGTCGCCAGAACCATGAACGGTCGGGGAAGGGGATAGGTGGTGTTCTCGATCGTGACCTGGTTTTCGTTCATCGCTTCCAGCAGGGCACTCTGGGTTTTGGGCGTGGTGCGATTGATTTCATCGGCGAGAACAATGTTCGAAAATATCGGGCCGGGCTTGAACTCAAATTCGTTCTGTCTGGGATTGAACACCGAGACGCCCAGCACGTCGGAGGGCAGCAGGTCGCTGGTGAACTGAATGCGGTGGAAATTGCAGGCCAGGGCGCGCGCCAGCGCATGACCAAGGGTGGTTTTTCCGACTCCGGGCACGTCTTCGATCAGCAGATGCCCCTCGGCAATCAGCGCTACGACCGCGAGTTCAATGGTTTCGTCCTTGCCCTTGACCACGCGGCCTATTGCCCCGCGAAGAGCTGCAATTTTCTCCTGTGCCGCCAGTTCGATTGTGTTCATGACAGGTGCGGATTTTAACATGAGGGACTTACGAAGTATGGAAGGCTAAAAATGCAATGGACCTAAAGACCTGCCAGGTGATGTAACCGTCGAAACCATGTCTTTTCAGCCCGCAACTTTCATTGAACGAGCAATGGCAACATCCAAAAGGCGTTGCTGGAAGAAGGCGTTCCAGTTGCGATCGGCTCCAGCGCAATGACGCTGGGCGGTCTGGCCAAAGCTCGAGGCGAGAATGAGACACCAATTCGCATGGTGATCCGGCCGAGCTATTCCTGACGGATGATCCACGCTTCGGGTTTGCCCTTCCACGTCAGGAAGATCCTTGGCGGCAGCGCTGCCGCATCGTCGCTGGTGATGGATTTTAGATCTCGGACAGCAGTAATGTCGTCACGGCCGTAAGCCAGCTTCAAACTTTCAGTGAAAGACGCTGCAAAGAACAAAACACCTCGAAGAGTTTCGGGCATGTCCGAGACGACAAATTGGGCATTAGGCGGAGGTGCTGGCGCTATTTTTACGATCTGTTGAAGGGTATCTCTGCCGATCCGGGAGGTCCATCGCCATGCCGCCAGATTGTGCAGAACTCCAAGATTCAACACGACAACGAAAAGGATAAAGAGAGTCATCTGAAAACGCGGATTGCGAACTGAACCAAGGAGCTGGCCCAGAACAATCGCCATTCCGACCGTGGGCAGACAGAGTATTCGTGAGTTCGTGAGGCCTGGACCTATCAATGACAGAAAGTGCGCGGGAAGCATGGCGATAATGATCCAGAACAATGCCAGAGCGATGACCCGCCGCTGCTCCACTTCCAGTACGGCATAAAATGCAATCAGAAGGATAAGGGCGGACATTACGGCTGCCAAAGTTGTAATGAGAAAACCGGATGGTTGCATCCAGTTCAGTCCGAACAACATTTGTGACGGAGAGCGAAGGAAGACTCCATAAAAAGTCCCCCAACTGAAATCGGTTGCGGCCGAACCGCCGTCATTGTGATATCCGCCGATACCCCCCATTGCAACCATGCGATATAGAAATGCAAGGCATCCGGTAACAAGAAACCCACCAATTCTCCAGTTGGGCCGGCGTTTGAAGACGATTGAATCGATGGCAATCAATATCAGCGGAATAACAAATCCGGTTTCTTTGGTACAAATTGCGAGGATGTACAGGACGTCGGCGATGACGAACCCGATGACGTTTTTTCGGGATAGAGACCACAAATACGAAGCGATAGTCCAGACTGCCAGAGTAGTGGTCATGACATCGAATCGTCCACTCATCCAGGCCACCGGTTCCACGATAGCAGGCATCGCAGCAAAGATACCGACCGTCAAAGCGGAAGTATAACGGCGAATCCCCAGATATCGGAGCATGACGAATAAGCCTGCCAGTGTACCGATGTGTAAGAGAAGGTTGGTGAGGTGGAACCCGACTGGCCAATCGCCCCAAACGGCGAGATCCCATGCAAAGCTGCTAAAACCCAATGGGCGATAGAAGATTCCGGTTCCGTTACGAAATAGAAACCACATCCGCTGAAGAAGGGGACCGCGGGAGAAATACAAAAGTCCGAAATCATCATTGATGAAATAGTTCGTAAGCATGGTTGTCCAGACCAGTACACCCGCAAGAATGGCCAGGCATGGAATCCAAATCGATCTATTCTCAGTTTGGTACTCTGAATCCACCTTCCCTGGGAATCTTGCAAGTGCAGCCATCACAATCGCGAAGAATACGAGGAAAACAATCTGCATGACATTCAAACGCGACCGAGGCGATTTAGCGTAAAACCAAAGAATGACGTCGATGAGAAGAACGGACGCGGCAGTGGAGATCCAAATCCGGTAAGGCCGAACCATGTGGCGGACAGTCTAACTGATGGGAATGGACGAACCAATCCGAATCGGGCCTGGAATCACGGAACGGCGGCAGTGTACATATCATCTTCGAGTGAATTCGATTTCACTTCCCGATCACAGGTTGCCGCTCTCAAACGTCGCCTGCTTGAAAACTTTTTCACGCATCTTACGATGATGTTTTGCGGAAAGCTGTAGTGACGGCGCCTCAAACCAGATCCAACGTAAGAAACAACTTATTCGCGTGGGCAAAGTTGTTCGCTGCAAGGCAGCGCTTAGGATAAGGAACGAGAGTGTTTCTTGAAATCGCGATGGCGGGCATGGTCCATCCATTAACTATCCTCTTCGCATGAATTCGGGTCGCATCACCAGAGTGACATCTTGAGTGGGGTGACTCGATATGCTGTGCATTGCATTAAATGAACTCTTTTCCAATTACGGATGCCAGCGGCGTACTCACGCAAATTTTGAACATGACCGCCACAGACGGATTGGCAACATTGTTCCGAAAAAGCTGTCGATTCCGTCTGATCGCAAAAATACCGCGGCGGCGTTTTGCAGGAGCTATACGATTGGCCACCCGCGGCAGGAAGTCACCTTGGGGTAGTTATAGTTCTGGCGATGCGAAAGCCGACATTGTCGCGGCGGACGGCTGGGCAGGCGCCAAGCGTGTCTCGGTTTGCCGCTCGCTGAAATTCAGCGCCGTAAGGAAAGGCGCCTCCTCGTCTTGAACGGCATTGTGTATCGGTTACGGTGAGCACCGAGTCTTCAGAATCGTCCATCACCGGCGGAAAGGTCTCCTGCATTCGATCCTGCGTCCATTCCCAAACATTTCCGTGAACGTCGAAAAGTCCGAAATCGTTCGGTTTCAACTGCCCGACGGGCCAGGTGTGCTGCGGATCGCCAGGATCGATGGGAGCTTCCTTTCTTCGGGGCGGGTTCCTGCTGTACCACGCGTATTCCTTGAGCAATTCGTCCGAGGATCCATAGAAGCGGGAGGTCGTTGAACCCGCGCGGGCCGCGAACTCCCACTCCGCTTCGGTTGCGAGTCGGTAACCTTTCCTGTGCAGATACTGTTTCGGAAGCTCCATACCGCTTTTGATGTCGGAAGGGTTTCGCGGATAGACCCACTCGGATTCGGGAATACCTTCTTGTTTGCTCAGCCAGTTGCAGTACATGGCCGCTTCGTACCAGGTCACGGCAATAATGGGTCCGTTCGGGTCGGGGCTGAAGGTCTGAAGAACGCGAGCCATGCGCTGCGGGTCATTGGGATACGCGAATCCCGTCTTCACGGCGGGATTCGCATCCAGGAATCGCTGAAACTCTGCAACAGTAACTTCCTTCGTGCCGATCGCGAACGATCGTGGTATTCGCACATGCCGCAATGGCTCATCAGGGGAATCGGGGCCCGGCTTCCTGCCCGGCTCGTCTGACGGAGCACCCATAAGAAATTGGAAAGGACCTCGAAGAATTGTGACTGTTTGCCCTTCCTTTGTCACATACCAACCCGCTCGAGATGACGCCTGCTTTCCGGCCAATTCACGATCGATTCGGGCCAACGGTTCGGCCTGCTGCCAGTCCAACAAGCGCGGCTTTTCCCCCTGGCTTCCCTGGCGCAGCAGCCAGTCTATTGCGGAGTGGATTCCCGCATCCGGATCATTGCGGTACCAATCGAGTAGCCTCGGAATCAACGTCTGATGGCTTGCCGCAGAGATTTGTGAGGGACCAAATCCTCCAAGGCTGAGAATCAAGGCGCGACGTGCGGAGACGTCGCGTTCGTCCCGGAGGCGGAGGACGATCGTCGATGAATCTACATTCATCGCGCTAAGGTAATGAATCAGGTAACTGCGGGCACTGTTGTCTGTTGTGTGTCGAAAAATGCGCCAGGCAGCATCCGCTGGACCTGACCGCAACAGATTCACTGCCGACTCAGCCTGTTGTTTCGCCTCCGCGTCGATGCGACGTGTTTCGTCTTGGGAGCTACCGACAAAGGCGGCCAAAAGACTCAACATTACCAGCCAGGTCATTGCATCACCTCTACTACATAGGCGACAGTTTGAGACTGTTCGTTGGCATGGGCATCCTCTCTGTCGATGCCGCCTGACGGACTCAACGACACCGACGCGTGAAACGACGCGCTGACCTCATTCGTGAAGTTCACTGCCGAGCGATAGAGAATCGAAAAACGCTTATAGGACAATCCGGTTGCTCGTCCACGGATTAGGTCTCGCGTTTGTCGATCTTTCGAGACGTCTAACTGGCCGCACAGCCTGCGTTGTCAGCACTTCGGATGTTGCTCGTATTTTAAGATGTTAATAGCCAGTTCACGAACCTTGTCCGGATTGATTCGAGGAGCGTTGCTAGTGTGACCGATTGCGATATGCCGCCGGTGATACTCGGCGAGAAGCTCCTCGCTGGCAAATGTGAACACGGAAGGCTGCTCGGTTGATCGATCTTCCAGTGATAAGCCCGGCACTCGGCATGCCTTAACACCTTTGAAGGGATCGATCTTTCAGTGATCATTGAGGCCGCAATGGAATCCATATCGCCGAGAGCAGCAGCCAAAGGCGTCCGGACCGATCGGGTCGGAGAGCGGATGCCATAACAGATCGCCGGAGACCCGGGAAGAATCCAGCAGGTGGTATGGAACCTTTTATCCAACGCCATAAAATTTACCCCGAGGAGAGGGCGGTCGAGATCGAGGTCATGCCGTTCGACGATCAAGTTGAAATTCGCGTTAGCGATACCGGCGAAGGAATAACGCCAAAAGTTCTTCCACATATTTTCGATCGATTTCGGCAGGGGATTCTTCAATAACGCGCTCGCATGGCGGACTCGGGACTGGTTTAGCGCTGGTGAAGGAGATTGTGGAACTTCACGGCGGCCGCGTGCGGCTGCAAGCGATGGTGTCGGCAAGGAGCAACCTTCGTAATCGAATTGCCAGTAGTCCATCTGGAGGATTCATCGCCGGGCGTCGCTTCGTCTCAAGCCCAGAGAGAGCCGCCGATTCGGCATGTATTAGAGGGATGCGGGTACTTGTAGTCGATGACGAGCCTGACGCTCTCGCGATGATGCGCCGCATTCTGGAAGAGTATGAGGAATTCGTTGGATCCGCTGAAGCGGCATTAGCAATGCTTAGCGACGACACCTTCGATTGCATCATCAGCGATGTTGGCGTGCCATTCTGTGATGGTTATGCACTCATTGCAGAGGTACGACGACGTGGGATTCAGGTGCCCGCAATAGCGATGACAGCAGTTACGAGGCAGGAGGATCAAGTGCAGACGCGAAATGTTGGTTACCAGGCACATGTTTGCAAGCCGATGGAAACTGGGCAACTCTTGTCTGCGATCACTTCTTTAACAACTCGCGTGACCCGGTAAGTGGTCGGCAAATCGAAACGCGAGTTCGTCGAAAAAGTCGCCAGAGCTGGGCCAGATTCGCAGCGGTGGTAAAAACTTGTTGATGTAAACTGTTGCAGCAAAGTGTGTCGGGATCGTAGCTCAGTTGGTAGAGCGCCTGCTTCACACGCAGGAGGTCATCGGTTCGAGACCGGTCGGTCCCATTCCCACAACCCCAATTGTGCAAAGCTGCCAGAGTCATAGCTAGTTTACGGTTTCAGACGCCATCGGCAGAATGTGACCAAAACTGACCAATTCTTTTCCGAGCTTGGCAGCGCCGATATTCGACACTGAACAGCCAGTTCCGGAATCGGAGTGAACTCCCGACCGGTCTCTTGAAATTACTATCTTCTGTTCAAGTTTGCCTTTGCCTCCGCATGGGGGCAGGTTATCTTGATGCCCACATTCCCGAACCAGCGGAATTTGGATACTGGCGCGATTGATCTTTGCCAGTCTCCGGCAATCATTTCGTGTGGATGTGTTCGGGAGAAATCGATCCCGACTGGAGGCTAAGGTGACCTTGGAAATAATGCGGACTTCAACTCTCGCGCTCGTTTTCGCAACTGCAGTAATCGGTGCGCCACTGTACGGGCAGTCCCCTGCTTCCACCTTTGTGGAGCTTCAATCCAGCCTGCAACTCCACGATAACGAAAAAATTGAAATCACGGATAACAGCGGAAATAAGTTGAAAGGCAGAGCGGCTGGACTGTCTGCAGACACATTGAAGGTGAACCTGAACGGCGCTCCGCGGGACCTATCGGAGTCCCAGGTGCTGCGGATTCGGCATCGAAAGCCGGACAAGTGGTGGAACGGTATGTTGATCGGTCTCGGAGTTGGCATGGGCACTGGAATCGTCTTGGCAGCGGCGTGCGACGATTGGTGCGGAGACAACGCCTATCTGAATGGAGCGCTTGGCGGCGGACTGTGGGGAATGGGTATTGGTGCAGGGATCGATTTCGCTGTCCGAAAACATGAGACCATATTCGAGAATCCGGGCGCGAAGAAGAATGTCACGTTGCATGTCGCCCCGATTGTGAACCAAAACACCCAGGGCGTCAGACTCGCTGTCCGGTTTTGATCCGCCGACGTAGGCGTAAAGGCGAGCAAAAGAAGCAGTCCGAGCCAGCGAAGGCCTGATCTCAAAACTGATCTTTTCATGGCGCATATCGCGCCGCTAAGGAATACGATGAGCCAGCGGATTGCATCGCACCCAAAAATGCGCGTCGACTCCGATACTGGCTCACTAAACTTCTTTTCAGGTTATTCCTTTCAGG
>Ga0207691_10004361_pt1 | contig 13719 bp, 10 predicted proteins | sample KBSM13metaG_FD_184327 | JGI IMG/M metagenome (GOLD analysis project Ga0207691, IMG submission 184327) | Miscanthus rhizosphere microbial communities from Kellogg Biological Station, Michigan, USA - KBS M1-3 metaG (SPAdes) (version 2) | ecosystem: Host-associated > Plants > Roots > Rhizosphere >... | reverse complement strand
TCGATCAGGTCATTCGCGTTGGCGCTGGTGCCGGCGGTGTAGAGCGGCGGGTGTTCCAGCAGCCAGACGAGCTCGGCCGAGCGGCCGTCCCCGATCGCGGCGGCGCGCGCATCCATCGCGGCGAGCGCCTGCTCGTAGGGCACCAGGCCGTCGCTCACCTGCCATTCCACGGGGGGCAGGCCGGCGCTTTTCAGGCCAAAACTGAGATCGTCGCGGATGTTAACCACCGGGTAACCATACCGTGGTGACCTCGAAAGGTCAGGGCGTTTCGCCCCAAAAGGATGTGTACCCAGTGGCGACGCTCGACAAGGTCACCCTCGACATCGCGGTCGTGCTCGGCACCACGTCCATGCCGGTGCACCAGGCGCTCCGGCTCGGCCGCGGTGCCATCATCGAGCTCGACGCCTCGGAAGACGACGAGGTGAAGATCCTGGTCAACAACTTCCCGGTCGCTAGGGGCGCCGTGGTGGTGAGCGGGAACCGGATCGCCGTGGAACTGAAGGAAATGCTGCCGCGGGCGGTCGGCGACCGCTGATTCGGGCTCCGCGCGTCGCCCTTGTCCCGTCCGAAGCGATTTGTTACATGCGCGGCGCCAATTGCCGGCCGTCAGCCGGTATTCCTCTTCAACATGCGGTCGTGGCGGAATTGGTAGACGCACTAGCTTGAGGTGCTAGCGGGGCAACCCGTGGAGGTTCGAGTCCTCTCGACCGCACCAGCCTACAAAATCCGATAGCCAGAGCAGGAAGTTATCGATCCTGCCTGGCTCCAGCCGCAGGCGGTGCTGCGCATTCCGCTACACATGACTACGCCCGCGAGCGCATCCCCGAGGACGTGCGTGAAGACTACGCGCGCCTGCCCGGCGCTGAGTGGGAGGCGCGGTTCACGTCAGAGCCGGGAAGACGAACTGCCGCATTGCAGCGAAATGACGCGATGGGCAAAGAGCGGGCCTTTGCAGTTTAGTATTCGTTCGGCGAACGACGTCGTTCCAAAACTGAAGTTCATCGACGATCCGCTGACGGAATTCATCCGGCGTGCTCGCCACCGGCTCATAGCCCAGCGCCATAAGCCGGACCTTCGACTCCGGCTCGTTCAGAATCGCGACGATCTCGCGATGAAGGACATTGATGATCTCCTTCGACGTGCCAGCAGGAAGGAGCACTCCCACCCAGCTATCGCCTGCAATGTGGGGAAATCCTGCCTCTGAAATCGTGGGTACGTCAGGCAACGCCCTGGCGCGTGCCTTGCCAATGACCGCAAGGGCCCGTAACCGGCCTTGATTGACTTGAGCGTCAACCGCCGCAAGCGAGATGAACCCGATCGCCGTATGGCCTGCGACGACCGATGCCGTCGCCGGCGCCGCCCCGCTGAAGGGGACATTGACGAGGTCGAGATCGAGAGCCAGCCTGAATTGTTCGCCCGCCAGGTGCGCCTGCGTACCAATCCCTCCGTGCGCGAAGCTGAATCTGCCGGGGTTCGCTCGGATCTGCTCGATCAGCTCTTGAACGGTGCGCGCAGGGACGGATGGATTGACAACGAGCACCGTCGGCGTTGTGACTGCAAGCGTAACCGGTGCAAAGTCTTTTTGCGGATCGACCCCGGGCTTCGCAAAAAGGCTCGGACTGATCACGAACGACCCGAACACAAACAAGACCGTGTAGCCGTCAGGCGCCGCCTTTGCCGCGTGGGCGGTTCCGATATTGCCCGCGGCACCTGCGATGTTCTCGACATAGAACTGCTGACCGAGGTGCTCGCTGAGCCTTGGAGAGATTTGCCGCGCCAGGATGTCCACGCCGCCCCCCGGCGCAAAAGGCACGATGATGCGCACGGGTCGCGCAGGGTAAGCCAGCTCTGCACATGAAGGCGATGCCGATACCGGAAGAACCAGCGTCGCGGCTACGCCTGCCAGCAAGCGACGGCGCGCGATATCGCCTCTGTCGATCGAGGACATAGAGGAAGCATCGCACGCGCGATCATAGTTCGCGAGTGTGATTCCGGGTCACTTGCTCGCCGAGTTTCTCCGCTCCGTGACGCGAAATTCGGTCAGCTCTCCTTCACGCCGGAGAACTTGACGGCCTTGCCCCATCTTTCGGTTTCGTCCGCAATCAGTTTGGCAAACTCAGCTGGCGAGCCGGGAAGCGCAGTGCCGCCCAGCTCGGCCATGCGAGACTTGATGGTGGCATCGCCGAGAGCGGCGTTGATCTCCGCGTTGAGCTTTTCGATTATCGCCGCGGATGTGCCTTTCGGAGCGCCAAACCCGTACCACGTGGTCGCTTCGTAACCCGGCACGAATTCACTGACCGCCGGGGTATCCGGCAATGCCTCCGACCGCGCAGCAGACGTCACCGCGAGAGCGCGAAGCTGGCCGGATCTGACGTAGCTGATCGCGCCGGACGTCGAGCCGAAATAAACCTGCACCTGTCCGCCGATCAGATCCGTGAGCGCGGGCGGTGCGCCGCGATACGGCACGTGCAGCATTTTGATCCCCGCCATGGCACTGAACATCTCGCCTGCGAGATGCTGGGGGCTTCCTACTCCCGCCGATGCCATGTTGATCTGCCCGGGATTGGCCTTCGCATGTGCGATGAATTCGGCAGCCGTCGTCGCGGGAAACGATTGATTGACCAGCATCACCAGTGGCCCGCGGGTGATGCTCCCGACCGGAGCGATGTCGCGGATGAAGTTGTAGTTCAGCTTGTCGTAAAGGGTGGCGTTGATTGCATTGCTCGCGCTGACGAGGAGCAGCGTATGGCCGTCGGGCGGCGCATGCACGACGGTCTCGGTGGCGAGATTGCTGGCAGCCCCCGGGCGGTTCTCGATGACGAATGATTGACCGAGCCGCACGTAAAGCCGTTGTCCGATCAGCCGGGCCGCAATGTCCGACGCACCGCCTGCGGCATAGCCGACAATCACGCGCACCGGGCGCGTCGGGTAGGTTTGCGCACGCGCGATGCCGGAGACCGCGGGCACGGCGAATGCGCCGGCGGATAGTTTCAAGAATTGGCGGCGTGGTAGCTTCATGTGCGTACCTCGATCTCTGCGACCCCCTTGGCGCCAGCTTGCGCCCGGTGATCGCCATGCCGGATAGCACCGTTCTGTTAGATCAGATATGATTGCGAGAAGCGAAATCGATACCGATTGGGTATGGTTATGGAATTTCGAAGCCTGCGTTACTTCGCGGTCACGGCCGAAGAGGGTCACATCACACGCGCTGCGGAACGCCTCGACATGCAGCAGCCACCGCTCAGCAGGCAGATCAAAGCGCTGGAACGAGAGCTCGGTGTGCAACTCTTTCGGCGCAAGGCGCGCGGCGTTGAACTGACCGATGCCGGCAACACGCTCCTACAGGCATCTCGCGACATCCTTCCGCGAGTCCAGCGCGCGATCGAAGCGACACAGCGCACCGCACAAGGAGAACAAGGTCAGGTCCGCATTGGAGCAGCGCCGACTGCGCCGTTTCATTCCTTTGTGCCGCGGGTCATTCGCGCTTTCCGCGAAACCTTTCCCCGCGTGACGCTCACGTTGGAAGAGAGCCTCAGCAATGATTTGTTCCAGCGCCTGCACGACGATGAAATCGACATTGCGTTCTACCGCAGCGCGCCCGCTGACGAGGCGGGCTTGAAACTCGACCGGCTGTTGTACGAGCCGATGATCATGGCGGTCCCGAAAGGCAACCCGCTCGCCAAATCGGTTGGGCGGTCGGGCCTGCCCCTGCGCGCCTTCGCGGACGAGACATTCATCGTCTACGGGCGTCGCCTCGGACCGGGGCTGTACGACGCGACGATCGCCGCCTGTCACAAGGCAGGGTTCAGTCCTCGACTCGGTCAGGAGGCACCGCGCATCGTTTCGACTTTAAATCTGGTGGCGGCAGGACTGGGGGTCGCCATGGTGCCGGCTTCACTGCAGCACATGAGAGTGGATGGCGTTCGCTACTGCCCGTTGAAAGGCCCCGTTCAACCAACAGCCCTTTTGGCTGTCGCATCGCGGCGCGGCGATCCTTCGGCCGCCGTGCGTCAATTCCTGAGGCTGGTTGGGCGGATGGCGCCCGACCCTTCACGTTCGCAGGTTTAGCCTACTCCGCTACACAAAGCGCTACACGAAACTCGTCAGTCGTTTCAGTGGCTTCCCCGAGAGCCGTTGGCTTCCTTTCGACCGCACCACCTTACAAGATCCGATAGCCAGAGCAGGAAGTTGCTGATCCTGCTTGGCCATTCGCTTGCATTTTAACGAAACGATGAAACGCGCTCTCACACTTTCCCGCTAAGACGCCTCGTCTGGAGGGGAAGAAGTAAAAGTATATGATCTGTCTTGCTCGCACGTTTGGCGCGGCGTTGTGGTTGGTAGCCGTTGCGGGAAGCACCGCAGCCAGCGATCTGACAGTCGTAGGAACCGGCGACGGTCTGGAAGTCCTGCGGTCGGTCGGTGCGGCCTACACGGCGGACCACCCCCAAACGAGCGTCATCGTTCCGCCAAGCGTGCATTCCAGCGGCGGCATTGCCGCGGTGCGCTCCGGGGCGGCGGTATTGGGCCGGATCGCCCGTCCCTTGACACTGGAGGAGAGAGCCGAGGGCATCACCGAAGTCCCCGTGTTCCGCCTTCCCTCCGCCTTCATCATCAACGCGGCGGCCAACGTCCGTCATCTCACCTCCGAACAGGCGACGCGGATCTTTCGCGGCGAGATCACAAATTGGCAAGACCTGGGCGGCACCGATTTGCGGATCAAGATCGTGCGGCGGGACGAGGCCGACAGTACGCTCAAGGTCCTGCGCGCAACCGTACCCGGATGGCGCAGCCTGGTAGTGACGGACAGATCGAAACTGGCCGCGACCACTCAGGAAGCGTCCGACCTGGTTTCCGAGGTGCCCGGCGCCGTTTCCTTCGCTCCATACAGCCGCTTGCTCGAGGCGAATTTGGTGGTGCCGGAGCTCGATGGACGACACGTCACGGATGCCGAGTATCCGAGCGCAGTCACGCTGTCATTGATCTATCGTGAAGCGGCGGTGACTGAGCCCACTCTCGAGTTCGTGCGCTTCCTGTTCTCGCCGAAAGCGCGGGCTCTGATCAGAAAATTCGGCGGCATTCCGGTGCGCGCTCAGAGCTGATTTTGAACCTCAACCACCCTTCGTTGATGGCTCGCTCCCCGACCACGGTGGCGCGGAACCATCAATTTCAAACTGAGACACTACCCGCGTCGGCATCAACTATCACTTCTCGCCGCCGCCGGCGGTGGTCGCGCGCTACTAAGCCGCACACGAACCTGCGAAACGACATTCGGGCGCCCCGGCAACGGGGCGCCCGAAGTGTTTGGGAAACGCGCCGTCATTTGCGGCTGTCACCATCGCAGCGTACAAGCGCACGATTCCCCGATGCACGTGCCTGACGCTGCGGAGCCGGCATGGTCGACCAGAAAGACATGGCCGAGATGGCGGCCCATGGGGTCGCGGGCGAGGGCGCCGCCGGCCCCGCGCTGCGCGACGCGGAAGGCGCGATCCGTCCCGAATTCGTCGAGACCGTCGCGGAGGCGGTCGCGGGGGGCGATGCGGGGCTGCTGCGCGCGCTGGTCGGCGAACTGCACGAGGCCGATACCGGCGACCTGATCGAGGCGCTTGATCCCGACCTGCGGCCGCAACTCATCGAGTTGATGGGCAAGGACTTCGACTTCACGGCGCTGACCGAAGTCGACGATACGGTGCGCGAGGAGATCCTCGAGGAACTGGAGCCGGAGACCGTCGCGGAGGGCGTGCGCGATCTCGATTCCGACGACGCGGTCTACATCCTCGAAGACCTGCCCAAGGAGGATCAGGCCGAGATCCTCGGGCAGATGTCGCCGAGCGATCGCGTCGCGCTGGCGCAGCGCCTCGACTACCCGGAAGAGTCCGCCGGGCGGCGCATGCAGACCGAGTTCATCGCGGTGCCGCCGAGCTGGACCGTCGGTCAGGCGATCGACTACATGCGCGAAACCGAGGACCTGCCCGAGCGCTTCTTCGAACTCTACGTGGTCGATCACGGTCACCGCCTGCTCGGCGTGGTGCCGCTCGACCGGCTCGCCCGCACCAAGCGTCCGGTGCCGGTGTCCGATCTGATCGAGCCGGAGCGCCACGTCGTGCGCGCGACCGAAGACCAGGAAGCGGTCGCGCGGCAGTTCGAACGCTACAACCTCGTCGCCGCGCCGGTGGTCGACGCGCACGACCGGATGGTCGGGGTGATCACGTTCGACGACATCGTCGACGTGATCGAGCAGGAGGCCGAAGAGGACATCAAGGCGCTCGGCGGCGTGAAGGGCGAGGAGGAGCTCTCCGACTCCGTGTGGACCATCGCCAAGAGCCGATTCAACTGGCTGCTGGTCAATCTCGCGACCGCGTTCCTCGCCTCGTCGGTGCTCGGCTTCTTCGAGGGCGAGTTGCAGAAGATGGTCGCGCTCGCGGTGCTCGCGCCGATCGTCGCGAGCCAGGGCGGCAATGCCACCACGCAGACCATGACCATCGCGGTGCGTGCGCTGGCGACCGGCGACCTCGTCGCATCGAACGCCGGGCGGGTCATCATGCGCGAATTGATGGTCGGGCTGCTCAACGGTCTCGCCTTCGCCGTCATCACCGGCGTCGCGGCCTATGCCTGGTTCAAGGTGCCGGGCCTCGGATTCGTGATCGGGCTTGCGATGATCTGCAATCTCGTCGCCGCCGCGCTCGGCGGCATCCTGATCCCGCTGACGCTGCACCGGCTCGGGCGCGATCCGGCGGTCGCCTCCAGCCCGTTCGTCACCACGGTGACCGATGTGGTCGGCTTCTTCTCGTTCCTCGGGATCGCGACGATCTGGTTCGGGCTGAAGTAGCGCGCAATCGCGAACACGCTTGATTTGTGAATCGCGTTGCGCTCGATGGATGGCGGCCGCTGCGGGATGCGGCGCAAAAGTTTGGCTCTTTGCCTGTTATTTCCCTGTTCGCCCCTGTTATCGAGAGGAGGTGAAAGTAGTCCGAGATGCGCAAAAGCCTGCGGCGCAATGGCTTTGTGCGCTGCGAGATGCCGGGCCGCTGTTTTTTTTCCTGTTATTTACAGGAAAGCGCCGGTTTCCTTCCGCAGCGCACAACGCGAGGCTCGATGCGCTTTAAGGCGCGGCGATGAGCGCGTGCACCGCCTTGTCGCGCGCCGACGCAGGCACCACCTCATCGTCGAGCAGGCTCTGCCCGAACAGATAGCTGTAGAACAGGATCGCGCGCGCCTGCGCCTCGGTGCGCGGCCAGCCGAGCCCGGCGAACAGCTTGCCGACATGCTGCAGCCGCTCGCGATCGACGTCGCGTACCGCCTTGGCGGCGTGCTCGTCGGTGCGGGCGAGGGAGCGGATCGCAAGCTCGATCGCAAGCCCGCGGATATTGGCGTGGCGGGTATAGAGATCGGCGAGCGTACGCAGCACCGCGGCCGGCTCGCCGCGCTCGGTCTGCTGGCGGATCGCCGCGATGCGCCCCTCGGTCCAGGCGGCGAGCATGGCGTCGATCAGCGCGCGGCGGTCGGCGAAGTGCCAGTAGAAGCTGCCTTTGGTGATGGCGAGCGACTTTGCCAGCGGCTCGACCCGCACCGTGTCGATGCCGCCGTCGGCCAGCGCGTCGAACGCGGCCGCGATCCACGCCGCGGCGTCGAGGCGAATGACCTTGTCCTTCGGTTTGGCTCGGGCCGGGCGGGGCATGCGCTCACTTGACACCATACGGTAGCGTATGTCAAACATACGGTAACGTATGGTGGAGCAGCTACGCTGCGCGACCCAAAATACTGGGAGGCTGACCCATGATCCCGAATGTCTGGCGGGGGTTCGACTTCGCGCTCGGCGCGGACGCCGATGCGCTGCGCGAAACCGTCGCGCGCTTCTCCAATGCCGAGATCGCGCCGCGCGCCGACGAGATCGACCGCTCCAACATGTTTCCGCGCGAGCTGTGGCCGAAGCTCGGCGCGCTCGGCGTGCTCGGCATCACGGCGGCCGAAGAATACGGCGGGGCGGGGATGGGTTATCTCGCCCATTGCGTCGCGATGGAGGAGATCTCGCGCGGCTCCGGCGCGATCGGTCTCTCCTACGGCGCGCACTCGAACCTGTGCGTCAACCAGCTCAATCGCAACGGCAGCGCCGAACAGAAGCAGAAATATCTGCCCAGGCTGATCTCCGGCGAGCATGTCGGCGCGCTCGCGATGTCGGAGCCGAATGCGGGCTCCGATGTCGTCTCGATGCGAACGCGCGCCGACAGACGCGGCGACCGCTACATCCTCAACGGCTCGAAGATGTGGATCACCAACGGTCCGGTGGCCGAGACCTTCGTGGTCTACGCCAAGACCGATCCGACCGCCGGCTCGCGCGGTATGACGGCGTTCATCGTCGAGCGCGGCTTTCCGGGTTTCTCCACCGCGCAAAAGCTCGACAAGCTCGGCATGCGCGGATCGGACACCGGCGAACTCGTGTTCGAGGATTGCGAGGTGCCGGAGGAGAACGTGCTCGGCGCGGTCGGCAACGGCGTCAACGTGCTGATGTCCGGCCTCGACTACGAGCGCCTGGTGCTCGCCGCCGGTCCGCTCGGGCTGATGCAGGCCTGCATGGACGTGGTGATCCCGTATCTGCACGACCGCAAGCAGTTCGGCCGTTCGATCGGCCAGTTCCAGATCATGCAGGCGAAGCTCGCCGACATGTACGTGACGATGAACGCCGCGAAGTCCTACGTCTACACGGTCGCGCGCGCCTGCGACGACGGGCGCACCACGCGCGAGGACGCGGCCGGCGCGATCCTCTATGCGGCCGAGCGCGCCACCTGGATGGCGCTGGAGGCGATCCAGTGCCTCGGCGGCAACGGCTACATCAACGAGTTTCCGACCGGGCGGCTGTTGCGCGACGCCAAGCTCTACGAGATCGGCGCCGGCACCAGCGAGATCAGGAGGATGCTGATCGGGCGCGAGATCTTCGAAAAGACGGGGTAGGGCAATGGAGTCGATGCTCACCTACAAAGGCACGGTCTTTCCGTGGCACTGTGACGAAATGGGCCACATGAACGTCATGTGGTACGTCGGCAAGTTCGACGAGGCGACGCGGCACTTTTTTCACGAGCTCGGGATAACGCCCGCGGTCGTACGCGAGCACAAGCGCGGCATGGCGGCCGTGGAGCAGACCATTCAGTACAAGCGCGAACTGCAAGCCGGCGACATCGTCTCGGTCCCTTCCGTGCTGCTCGAGATCAAGGACCGATCGGTTCGCTTCGCGCACGAAATGCGCAAGGTCGACACCGGCGAGATCGCGGCGACGACGACGCTGACCGCCGTGCATTTCGACATCGTGGCGCGGCGCTCCTGCGCGTTTCCCGACAGCGTGAAAGAGAAGGTTGCAGCGCTGTTGGCGTAGAGCGCCGCTGTTGACAGTGTCGATCGTGCAGTCCTACGACCAACGAGAAATTGAGCGAGCCTGAGGCCGGACCGTTGACGTCGCCCCTTGCCGAACCGTTTCGCGCTGCTTTTGCCGGGTTGGAGGAACAGCTTCCGATCGGCCAGTCGGATAGCGGCTCTCATCAGTGTTTCGGCTGCGGTCCGGCACATCCCGCCGGTCTTCGCGTGCGGTGCTTCAAGACCGCGGAAGGCGTGATCTCGCCGATCACCATTTCCGGAAAATACGCTGGGCCGCCGGGAGCGGCTCACGGTGGAATCGTCGCTGCCTATCTCGATGAGGTGCTGGCGGCTGCCGTCGCCCGCGCGACCGCGCGGACCTCGGTCACCGGTGAGCTGACCGTCCGCTACGTCAAGCCTGTGCCGGTCGAGACGCCGATCATCGGGCGAGGCTCGCTGGTGGCCGACCACGGCCGCTATCTGGATGTCGAGGGGCGGCTGGAGGAGCTCGGCGGCGGCGTGCTGGCAACGGCGCGGGCCCGGTTCTTTCCCCTTCCGTCCTGAAGCGGCGGCCCTCGGACCTTTCGCAAAATTGTTTTGGATGTGCCGCATTCATCCGGGTTTCCCCGCCTCGCTTTTCAGGGTTTGCATCCATGTTCGGTCATCGCGCCTCGTGCGACGATACCGGCATGCGCTGCCAACGGAGATGACTCCGGTGGTCGGCGGCTTGCCGCCTTCGTCCGGGATCGTGCAGCGGACGATGCGCGAGGCAGGCCATGGCAACGATCCTCTCCGTCGGCGACATCGCCATCGTTCACTACAACAGCGAGACGGACGCGTTCACGTTCGTCTTCCTGCGCGATGTCGAGGCCGGCACGATCGTCAATTTCACCGACAACGGCTGGCTCGCTGCCGGCGGCTTCCGGCCGGGCGAAGACACGGTCACCTACACGGCGCCTTCGGCGATCACGGCGGGCACGATCGTCACACTGAGCGGGCTCGATCTCGACGCCGCCGGTGACCAGATCATCGCGTATCAGGGCGATCCGGCAACGCCGACCATCCTGCATCTGGTCGATTTCGGGGACGGCAACAATACCGTCGCCGGCGACGCGACCGATGCCAACACCACCGCCTTGCCGCCCGGTTTCACGCTCGGCGTCAACGCGGTCGCGGTTGCGTTCGACCAATCGCTCTATGCCGGGCCGACCAGCGGCTCGCCCGCGGGGCTGTTCGCCGCATTGAACAATTCGGCCAACTGGTTTGCGGGCGACACGCCGCCCGTGGGCCTGGTCGCCAACAAGAAGCCGGACGTCGATCTGGACTCCAACGATTCGACACACTCAGGCCTTGACTACGAAACAACCGTCGAGTCAGGGGGGCCTGCCGTACCGATTGCCGACATCGATATCGCGATCGACGACAATGACGGCTTCGAGATCTTCGCCGCCGAGATCAAGATTAATGCAAAGGATTCCAGGGACCTTCTCACCGTCAACGGTTCGCTGCCCGTCGGAATCGTAGCAACGGCATACGATCCGGCCAAAGGCATTCTCAAACTGGAAGGTCCAGCCTCGCACGCGGATTACGAGACGGCGATCCGCCAGGTGGAATTCAGCACCACTGATGCTCCGAACCAAACGAAGGTTATCCTGGTCGTGGTTTACGACGGCAAGGGATGGAGTAAAGACGGCACAGCGTTCATTCATGTATCCCTGCCCGCGGCTCCTCCCGCACTCGATCTCGATGCCAACGATTCCACCACCGGGGGAGCGGACGCTACAACGACATATACGGCAGGCGGAGCGGCGCAATCGATCACCGATGCCGACGTCCGGATCACCGACGTCGACAGCACAACGATCCAGTCGGCGAGGATCAATATACTCGACTACAGCCTGCAGTCGGGCGACGTTCTCTCCGTCGTCGGCACGTTGCCCACCGGCATCACGGCATCGAGCTACGACCCGTTCAACGGCGTCCTCACGCTGAGCGGCCCGGCGTCGCTCGCCGACTATCAGACCGCGCTGCACCAGGTGGTCTACAGCAACACGCTCTCGGCACCTTCAATCGCCGACCGCAGCATTCAGGTGACGGTCAATGACGGCGCCCTGAACAGCAACGCCGCGACGATGTTCATGCATGTCGTGGTCCCGCCGCCGAACCTTGCGCCGGTGCTCAACCTCGACGCGAACAGCTCGACGACGCCCGGCACAAATTATCTCACCGGGTTTACCGAGGGTGCCGCGCCGGTCGCCATCGTGGATACCGACGTTCTGGCCTTCGACCGCGACAGTCCCAACCTCGCCTCGGCCACGATCACGCTGACGAACCCGCAGACGGGCGACGTTCTGACCTTCGACGGAACACCGCCGGCCGGCATCGACGTTTCCGGCTCGGGCACAAGTGTCATCATGCTCACGGGCGTCGCGTTGTCCGGGAGCTATCGGATCGCGCTGCAGCAGATCAAATTCAGCAACACCAGCATCGACCCTTCAAACGTCACGCGAACCATCGAGATTCACGTCAGTGACGGCGTCAGCAACAGCAACACCGCAACGGCGATCGTCCTGGTGGAGGCGGTGAACAACTTCGCGCCGGTGATCGACCTCGATCCTAACGACTCGAGCTTCTCGACCCGAACCACTTTCCGGACGACCTTCACGGAAAACGGAACGCCGATACCGATCGCCGATACGGATACCACCATCACCGATCTCGACAGCACCACGCTTGTGTTCGCGACGGTCACCCTGGAGAATCAGCACCCCGGCGATCTGCTGACCGTCGCCGCCCTGCCGTTGCCGGGGGGCATCGTCGCTTCGGCTTACGATCCCGCTACCGGGGTGCTCACGCTCACCGGCGTGGCCACGCTGGACCAGTACGAGGCTGCGCTGCAGCAGATTCTCTACAGCAACACCAGCGACAATCCCGTCACCGAAGACCGCCTCATCGAGGTGATCGTCAATGACGGCGCGGATACCAGCAACGTGGCCGCCGCGCTGATCGGTGTCGTGGCGGTGAACGATGCGCCCGTCCTCCACGTCGATACCGCCGCCTTTTATGTCGAGAACGCAGCGGCCAGTGTGCTCTCCCCGCTCGCCACCCTCGCAGACGTCGACGATACCGAGCTCAACGACCTGGTCGTGCGCATCACGGGTGGCGGGATTGCCGGCGATGGCGACACGCTGACGGTCGGCAGTCTCACCAGCGGCACGATCAACGGCATCACGTTTGAATGGCATCCTGCAGATCAGGCGCTGGTCCTGACGGGCGCGAGTCTGGTCGCGAACTACCAGGACCTGCTGCGGACGGTCGCGTTCCACTCAACGAGCGACAACCCGACGGATTTCAATGCGAGCACGGCGCGGACCCTGACCTGGTCCGTGTCGGGCGGCACGGCGGTCACGATCGCGACGACAACGCTCGATATCGTGGCGCTGAACGATGCCCCGCAGGCGACTGTTGCTGCGACCGCATCCTATACGGAGAACGCCGGGCCGGTCGTGCTCTCACCGGCATCAATCATAACCGACCTCGATAACATCAATCTCACTTCGGGTGAGGTCAGGATCGTTTCAGGCGCGGTCGATGGCGACCTGCTCACGGTCAACGGGCTGCAAAGCGGTGCTTTCTCGGGCATCGAATTTTCTTACGACCCCGTGTTGCACAGTCTGAAGTTTGCCCATCCGACGGATGTCGCGAGCTACGAGACGTTCCTGAAGGCGATCGAGTTTTCCTCCACGAGCGACAACCCGACCGATTCCGGGCTTAGTCCGACGCGCACGTTGTCATGGTTTGTCTTTGACGGCGACGCACTCAGCGACGTTCAGACGACGGTCGTTTCGATCACCGCCGTGGCCGATCCGCCGGTGAACACGGTGCCGGGTGCACAGAGCGTCAACGAGGACACGACGCTGCCAATCGCCGGCGTATCGGTCGCGGACGCGGACAGCGCGACGCTGACCGCCACACTCAGCGTCGTGCACGGAACGCTCGACGTCACGACCGGCGGCGGCGCGACCATCGGCGGCAACGGCAGCGGCACGGTGACGATCGGCGGCACGGCCGCCCAGATCAACAGCGCGCTCGCGGCCTTGAGCTATCACGGCAACCTCAATTTCACCGGCGCCGACACGCTGACCGTCACCACCTCGGACGGCGCGTTGAACGATATCGACACGGTGCCGATCACCGTCAATGCGGTGAACGACCCGCCGGTGAATACGATGCCGGGACCGTTGAGCGTGAACGAGGACACGACCGGGCCGATCGGCGGCGTGTCGGTGGCGGACGTGGACGGCACCTCGCTCACCACCACGCTCACGGTCACGAGCGGCACGCTCACCGTCGCGACCGGCGGCGGCGCGGCCATCG
>Ga0207691_10004360_pt1 | contig 13720 bp, 10 predicted proteins | sample KBSM13metaG_FD_184327 | JGI IMG/M metagenome (GOLD analysis project Ga0207691, IMG submission 184327) | Miscanthus rhizosphere microbial communities from Kellogg Biological Station, Michigan, USA - KBS M1-3 metaG (SPAdes) (version 2) | ecosystem: Host-associated > Plants > Roots > Rhizosphere >... | reverse complement strand
GTACCATGCACGATGCGTGCCAGATGCGGGCGCTTGGTATTGCCCGCGTGCCCGCTTTCGGCCATCATTTCGAAGGGGACACGATCCCGGCGGCCCGGACAACGCCCTGCGGAATGGCGTTCCGATACCGAAAACGGCCCGACAAGACCGCCGGATCGGCCTCGCAGTGTGCACGACAACGCCAAGGGGCCGTGCGCGGCTCGGTTATTGCACCCGGTCATTGCACTCCCTTTTCGCAAGCGGACACCACACGGCTACCGGCTCGATGCTCAGATTCCGAACGCCATCGTCAGAGCCCCTCGGCGACCCTCGATCCGCCGAGCGCTGGATCGCCACGTTGCCGGCCAATGACCCCGTGGTCGCGCAACGCAGCATCACGACCGAGGTGCTGAAGCTCGCCGCGCGCACCGCGCGCCGCACGCCCTCCGTGCTCGAGGCGGTGTTCGTCGCCGACAACCATGCGAACGGGCTCGTGCGAAACCTGACGACCCAATACGTCGAGCACGCGGAACGCTCGCCCAAGATCGAGGAGCAGCTCTGGCAGGCGCTGAACGAGCTCGCGCAGGCTTTCGAGGCGTGCTACGCGGCATTCGCGCGCGAAATCGCCGATCCGATGCCCCGGAACAAGTGGCTCGCCGTGCTTCCCTCGCTGTTCGCGCGCCAGATCCTCCATCTCGGCCGCGATGCGAAGCTCCGCCTCTATCGTTGCGAGCGGTGGACCGCGGCGAAATGGACCGAGCTCTTCACCCCGTTTTCACGCGCGTGCGCGCTGCGCTTCGAGCGCGAGCCGGTCCGGCTCGACGCGATGGGCGCTCCGTCGACCATCGAGCGCGAGTTCCTGAAGATCCTCCTCCTGGCGCTCGCCGACCCCGGCAATCTCGCGCCGAAGGAGCTCGAATGGATCGCAGCGCATCTCGACCAGTGGTGCCAGGGCCTGCGCCTCTCGCTCAAGCCGTCGTCGTCGACCGTCTTTTACGTCGATCTCGCCGGCACGACGGGATTCCAGCGCCGCGGGCTCGCTCCGCTCGAGGGGCGAGTCCTCTTCTGCGATCTGCAGCCCCTGCACTCGCTCCTGCAGCAGAACAAAGTGGTGCTGGAGGAGGCGGTCCGCAGCGAGCCGCGCGCAGGCAAGAAATCGCAACATCGCGAGCCGCTCGACCTTCTGGTCAAGGTCGCGAACCGGATCGATCCCGAGTACAAGCCTCTCGCCCGGCACGGCGAGCGAAAGGCCGCGAGCGGCCCGGTCGATGCCATCGTCGGCTTTTCCAACATCGCGGGATTCGTTCGCTCGGAGATGGCGAAGCCGAGCATCGACACGAGCGCCGGCCGCAACTTCGGCAGCACGATGGACCTCGCGACGTTCGGACGCTCGCGCACGGAGTCGGAGTTGAGGCGCGAAATCGCGGCAGGACGCATTTCCACCTTCGCCAATGCCGGCGGGCCATGGGAGCTCAAGGACATCAGCGCGTCCGGGTACCGCCTGGCCGCGCCGATGAGCATCGCAGGTGAGCTCAATCTCAACATGCTCGCCGCGATACGCAGGAGGGGCGAGGAAGTCTGGGTCGTGGGCATCGTCCGGCGCATGCGGAGGCTGACGACCAAGGACGCGGAGATCGGGTTGCAGCTCATCGCGAACACCGTCGCCGCGGCCGAGTTGGTCGAGCAAAAGAAGGCGCGCGACGACCACTATTCTGTCAACGGCCAGAATCCCGCGACTGCGGGGCGGCGCTTCCATGGCCTCTTTCTTTCATACAAGCGGCGGGCGGACGAGCCTCCGGTCCAGTCGCTGATCGTGCCGGCGGGGGAATATCACGCCTCCCGGATTTACACGCTGCAGACCGGCATGTCCAAGCGCACAATCCGCCATGGGCGTCTCCTCGAGCAGCATGCGGACTGGGTCTGGACGGTGATCGACCTCGTGGCGCCCGGAACCGACGGCTCCTCCGCCTGATTTTCAAGCCGCCGCCTGCCTGATGGCCGACCGCTACGCCGAGATTTTCGCGGCGCACCGCTGGAACGTGCCCCCGCAGTTCAACATCGCGCAAGCCTGCTGCGCGCGTTGGGCAAACGATCGCTCGCGCATCGCACTGCACTGGGAAGACGAGTCCGGCGCGACCGCCGCCTTCACTTTCTCCGACTTGCAGCAGCAGGCAAACCGGCTGTCGAACGCGCTCGCGGCGTTGGGGATCGGCCGCGGCGACAAGATCGCGCTCATCCTCCCGCAACGGCCGGAAACCGTCGTCGCACATCTCGCCGCGTACCAATTGGGCGCGATTGCCGTCCCGTTGTCGTTCCTCTTCGGTCCGGAGGCACTGTCGTATCGGCTGATCGATTCCGGCGCGAAAGTCGCGCTCGTCGATCCGCAATCGCTTCCCAATCTCGCGCTCGTCCGCGACGAATGCCCCGGCGTCGCGCACGTCGTGGGCGTGGCGGGCGCGGCCGAAGCGTGGGTCACGCCGTACGAGGCACTGCAGCGGCAGGCATCGGACCGCTTCGCGCCCGCGACGACACAGGCGGACGATCCGGCGCTCCTCATCTACACGAGCGGCACGACGGGGCCGCCGAAGGGCGCGCTGATGCCGCAGCGATGCCTGATCGGCAACCTGCCCGGTTTCGTCCACTCGCACGACGGTTATCCCCGCGACGGAGATCTCTTCTGGTCGCCGGCCGATTGGGCATGGACCGGCGGCCTGATGGACGCCCTCCTCCCGGCGCTCTACTTCGGCCAGCCGATCGTCGGCTATCGCGGCCGATTCGATCCCGAGCGCGCGCTATCGCTGATCGCGAAATACGGCGTGCGCAACTCGTTCCTGTTTCCGACCGCGCTCAAGCTGATGATGAAAGCGTGCCCGCGCCCCAGGGAGCGCTTCCCTCTTCGCCTGCGAACGATCATGAGCGCGGGGGAAGCGGTCGGAACCTCGGTCTTCGATTGGACGCGCGAAGCGCTCGGCGTCACGATCAACGAGATGTTCGGACAGACCGAGATGAACTACATCGTCGGCAATTCGCAGGAACTGTGGCCGGCGAAGCCGGGATCGATGGGCCGCCCGTATCCCGGCCACCGGATCGAGGTGCTCGACGATGACGGGCGCGTCGTCGGCGACGGCGAGATCGGCGACGTCGCCGTCAATCGCATTGCGCCCGACGGCACGCCGGATCCCATTTTTTTCCTCGAATACTTCAAGAACCCGGAGGCCACCGCGAAGAAATTCTCCGGGGAGTGGTGCCGCACCGGCGACCTGGCGCGGCGCGATGCCGACGGCTACCTCTGGTATTCGGGACGCGCCGACGACATGTTCAAGGCCGCGGGATACCGGATCGGCCCCTCCGAGATCGAGAACTGCCTCGTCGGGCACCCGGCAGTAGCGAACGCGGCCGTCGTGCCTTCGCCGGACGAAACGCGCGGCAACGTGGTAAAGGCGTTCATCGTGCTGGCCGCAGGCGTCGTGGCGTCGGCGACGATCGAGGACGACATCCGGCAGCACGTGCGGCGGCACTTGGCGCCCTACGAGTACCCGAGGGAAATCGAGTTCATCGATGCGCTGCCGATGACGACCACGGGCAAGGTCCAGCGACGCGTGCTGCGCGAGCGTGAGCGGGCGCGCAAAGCCGCGGGCGCGGACCTGCACTGACCCCTTTAAGATACTGAGCGCACCGGGGCGCGTCGCCGGCCGCGAAATGGACGTTGCGATTGCCTCGTCAGGCGACGCCAATCCTCGGCCGCAACCGGTCGAGGAACGCGCGGTGCGTGAGCACCCAAGTGACGACAGGAACGACGGTGGGCAGGATCAGCGCGCCGAGCTGGTAGGAAAACGCGATCGCCTCGCGCTGCCAGGCGACGAATCCGGTCTGCGACGCGATCTGCGGCCCCATCGTGATGGCCACGTTTTTGAGAAAATCGGCGAGCGCGCCCCCGGCGACGAAAGGCATCAGGACCGCGTAACCCACGACGAGACGGCGCGGCCAGCCGGGTTCCTTCGCGGCGAGCACCAAGGCCGCGTAGAGCGGCAATCCGAACGAGTACAGCAGGAGATCGACGGCGACGGCGATCTCGCCGGCACGCGCCGATGCGGAGCCCGGCTTCAATGTGGTCGCGAACGTGAGCTCCGCGCGGGCCCGCTCGATGCCTTGGACGATGTCGGCCAACCCCCATCGCGTGACGAGCTCGACGATGAACGCGGCCGGCCACAGGAGCACCGGCGCCGCGAAATACCAGACGACGAAAGTCACCGGCAGCCACGCGAAGACCTTGGCGACGAAGGCGCCGAGCGAACCGCGCGAAGAGCCTGCCACGTCGTTCAGGCCGATGCGGGAGCGGGGGCGCCGCCCGACGGTCCGCCGGGCTCACGGCCTCGCCCGGGCAGCATGCGAATCCAGACCAGCCACACGACGAGGACGTCGAGCATGATGAGCGCCTGCCACACGTAAAGATGCGCCCACTCGAACACCTTCATGTTCCACTGACCGAGATAGAAGAGGCTGATCACGCGCACGATGTTCAAGCCCTGGACGGCAACGATGCCGGCGACGAGTCCGACGAAGCGCTCGCGCCACGGCGCCGGAAACGCGAAGATCGCGGCGACGAGCACGATCGTCGCCTCGATGCCGTTGCACCCCGCTTCGATCGACACCGCGAACCCGTTCACCGTGCTGCGGAGCACCTTCCCCGTCGCGACGACGTTGGGATCGAACAAGGTGACGAGCGAGGCGCTGATCGCAGCGAGCGCGTTGGTCCAGGGCACGACGAAGAACTGCTGGACCCACGGCGTCAGCTCCGCAGCGAACAGCACGACCTGCAGCGCGATGAATGTGATGAAGAATCCCAGCATCGCGCGATTCTACCGAAGTGGGTCTCGGTTGACGGCGGCGGCCATCCCGGGGGGTCGCCGGGCCTCATGACTCAAGCGCTCGACCAATCGACTGCATGGGGTCACCGCGAGGAGTCGCCGGGCTTCATGACTCAGGCGCCCGGCAACCCCCCGCGGTGACCCCACGCTCTAGCGCTCGCAGTCAGTGAACCTTGCTATCCGGTCCCCGATCGCGCGCGGGCGAGCGGCGGATTCGCCGCGAAGTACCTCTTGATGCCGTCGCTCATGGATTCCGCGAACTTCGTCTGGTGGTGGTCGCTGCGGAGCTTCAGTTCCTCGTCGGGGTTGGAGATGAACGCCGTCTCCACCAATATCGACGGGATGTCGGGCGCTTTGAGAACCGCGAAGCCCGCCTGCTCGACCGCCCCCTTGTGCAGCGAATTGATGGCGCCAATGCTGTCCAGCATGTGCCGCCCGACCTTGAGGCTGTCGTTGATCTGCGCCGCTTGGGAGAGATCGAGCAGCGTGCGGGCGAGCGCCGGGTCCTTGCTGTCGAGATTCACTCCGCCGATCAAGTCGGCCGCATTCTCGCTTTGCGCGAGCCACCGGGCGGCAGAGCTCGTCGCCCCGCTTTCGGACAGTGCGAACACCGACGATCCGCGGGCGCGCGCCTCCCGGAATGCGTCGGCATGGATCGACACGAAGAGATCGGCCTCGACGCGGCGGGCCTTCTGCACTCGCGCCGCGAGGGGAACGTAGTAATCGTCGTCGCGCGTCAGCATCGCGCGCATGCCGGGCTCCGCGTCGATCAGCCGCTTCAACTTCCTGCCGATCGCGAGCGTCACGTCCTTTTCGTGAGTTCCACGGCGACCGATCGCCCCGGGATCTTCGCCGCCGTGGCCGGGATCGAGCGCGACGGTGATCATCCTGCGGCGCCCCGGCGTTCTCGTTTCGGTCTTCGCGAGCGGCACGCGCTCCTGCGCCGTCGGGCCGGGTTTCGTCACGAGATCCGGCGGTTCGGGCCGCTCCGCGAGCAACGCCATCAGCGGATCGAGCGGTATCATCGGATAGAGATCGAGGACGACGCGGAATCCGAACTCGGCGACGGGCGTCAACGCGAAGACCTGGATCCGCGTCTCGGACTTCAAGTCGAACACGATGCGCAGCGTGTCGGGCGGCTTCGTCCCGAAGCGGATCGCGGCGATGTAGGGGTCTGCCGGCTGCACGCGCGTCGGAAGCTGCGCGAGCTCGGGGGTGAGCTTCACGCCGTCGAGCTCGAGCACGACGCGATGCGGATCCGTCAACGTGAACACGCGATGCGCGACCGAATCCGGCGCCTCGAAGACGACGCGCGTGTATTCCTGCGCCGGCCAGATGCGCGCGGACGCGATGCGCCCGATGCTCGCCCACGCCAACGCCGGGACGACGAACTGCGCCGCCGGCACGATGAGCCACCGGCCCAAGCGCCTCCGCTCGAGCGAAACGCTGGTCAGCCCGGATCGACGGCGATCACTGCGGCCAGGCATCGCTCGCCAACCTCCGTATGGGCCGATAGCGTGAGTTCACGCCCGGGCGCCGAAGGGTCGGCCGGATAGGCGACCGTCAACGCGAGATCCGGGCCCGGCAGCCGACCGGCGACCCGCTCGGGCCACTCGATCAGGCATACCGCACCGGCGTGAAAGCAATCGGCAAGTCCCGCCGTTTCCCATTCGCTTGGATCGGCGAACCGATAAAAATCAAAGTGATAAAAGTATAGGCTCGAAAGCGAATAGTGTTCAACCAATGGATAGCTCGGGCTTTTGACGGGGCCCGTCCAGCCGAGCGCTCGCAAGCAACCGCGAACCAGCGTGGTCTTGCCGGCGCCGAGATCGCCCGTCAGGGTCACGATCACGCCGCCTTCGAGCGCGCGCGCAAGCCGCGCGCCGGCGGCTTCCGTCGCGCAGGCATTGGAGAGATGAACGGAGGCGGTGGACATTCGGTTGACGGCGCAATCCTGTACGCTTTCGTCCATGTCCACGGTCCGCGCCAACGCTCGCGCGTCCTCGGCCGAGCCCGATTGGGCCGCGCTTGCCGCCGACATCCGGCAGTGGGGCAAGGCCCTGGGCTTCCAGGAGATCGGGATCGCGGACACCGATCTCGACGTTGCGGAGCAGCGATTGCTCGACTGGCTCTCCGCGGGCCGTCACGGCGCCATGGATTATATGGCACGGCATGGAGTCACCCGCGCGCGACCGGGCGCGCTCATTCCCGGCACGCTTCGCGTCATCACCGCGCGGTTGAACTATCGCCCGCCCGCGGCACGACCGAGCGACGAGATATTGGGTGATCCGACGAAGGCGTTCGTCGCGCGTTACGCGCTCGGCCGCGACTACCACAAGGTGCTGCGCCGAAAGCTCCAGCGGCTCGCGGCGCGCATCCACGAGGCGATCGGCGATTTCGGCTACCGCGTGTTCACCGACAGCGCGCCCGTGCTGGAAGTCGCGCTGGCTGCGAAATCCGGGATCGGCTGGCAAGGCAAGCACACACTCCTGTTGACGCGCGAAGCGGGCTCGTGGTTTTTCCTGGGCGAGATCTACACCGACCTCCCGCTCCCCGTTACGCCGCCGCAATCGTCGCATTGCGGCAGTTGCAGCGCATGCATCGACGTTTGCCCCACTGGCGCGATCGTTGCCCCGTACGAGCTCGACGCGCGGCGCTGCATCTCGTACCTCACGATCGAGCTTCGGGGCAGCATCCCCGAGGCGCTTCGGCCTCTCATCGGCAATCGGGTCTACGGTTGCGACGATTGTCAGCTCTGCTGTCCCTGGAACCGCTTCGCGCAGGACGCGGACGAGGCGGACTTCGCGGTGCGCAACGGTCTCGACGCCGCCGACCTCGTCACGCTTTTCGCTTGGGCGGAAACGGAATTCGACACTCGTCTCGAAGGCAGCGCGATCCGGCGAATCGGCTACGAATGCTGGTCGCGCAACCTCGCCGTGGGGCTCGGGAACGCGCCGACGAATCCCGACATCGTCGCCGCGCTGGAAGCGCGCACCCACGACCCGTCGGCGCTCGTGCGCGAGCATGTCGCGTGGGCGCTGCGTCGGCACGGACGCTAGCGTATCGGTGCGGCGCGAGGGCAGAGCCCTTCGGGCTTCATAACTCAGGCGCCCGCAGGGCTCTGCCCTCGCGCCACACCTGGCATCGTGGCAAGTCCGCGTTTCATGGCCGACTCGGCACAAGCGCCGGCTTGCAGGGCCATGGGCGGCACAAGCGGGCGGGCGCCTGAATTATGAAGCCCGAACGCTTGTGCCGCCTGTGGACCTGTGACCCGGGTGTTGCGCGCGGGCCTCAGCGTATCAGCTGGTTCATCGATACGATTGGCAGCATCACCGCCAACACGAGCACCAGCACGATCGCGCCCATCGTCACGATCAGCGCCGGCTGCAGCAATGCGGCGAACCAGTTGATGCGCCGCGCGGCTTCGCGCTCGAGCTCGACGGCAGCACGATCGAGCATCTGCGCCAGTTGGCCGCTCGCCTCGCCGTTGGCTGTCAGGTGGACGAGCACCGGCGGGAACACCCGCTGTTCCTTCAACGCCCTCGCGAGCGAAACGCCCTCGCGCACGAGCACGGCCGCCTTCCCCGCCGCTGCCTTGAGCGGCAGCGCCCAGACGACGTCGCGCGCGGCGTCGAGCGAACGGAGCAATGGGGCGCCGCTGCCCGTCAAGATGGCAAGCGTGCTCGCAAAGCGCGCAGTGTCCACGGCGACCACCAGCCGACCCAGAACCGGAATCCGCAGAAGCACGCGCTGCCATCGCGCGCGGAACGCCTCGCGCCTGTTGGCGAGCGAGAGGGCGACGATCGCTGCCGCCGCACCCGCCAGCCACATCCACGCCGTTCCGCGAAGGAAGCCCGAGAGCGCGATCAGCGCCCGCGTAAGCCAGGGCAGCGTCTGTCGGCTCTGCTCGTAGACCGAGACGATCTGCGGCACGACATAGACGAGCAGGACGACGATCACCGCGAAGGCGATGAGCGTAACCAGCGCGGGATAGACGAGCGCGAGCGTGAATTGCTGCTTCTGTGCCTGCCTCGCCTCGAGATAGTCGGCAAGGCGCGTGAGAACATCGGGGAGGCCTCCGGTCTCGGCCGCGACCGCCACCAGGCCGCGGTAGAGATCCGAGAACGTTCGCGGCCACCGCGACAGCGCCCCCGACAGCGGCTCGCCCGCAGCCACCAACGTCCTTGCCTCGGCGAAGAGCTTCGCGGCCCGCGCATCGTCCGCCTGCTCGGCAACGGCTGACAGCGCCTGGTCGAGCGGCATCCCGGACCGCACGAGCGTCGCGAGTTGCCGCGTCGACAGCGCGACCTGCGCGGCAGGAAGCCGCAACCGCTCCACCGATGACGCGCGACCGAGCGTCGAGCCAGGATCGGCGCCTTCCGCATCGATTGCCGTCGGAAAAAGTCCCTCGGCGCGCAGCCGGTCGCGCACCTGACGCGCGCTCTCGGCGTCGGCCAATCCGCGCTTCAGCTTGCCTTGCGCGTCGACGGCCTCGTAGCGAAACGGCTGCACGGGTGACTCAGCGCGCGCGCGCCCGAACGAAGTCAGCGTGTGGGCTGTACATCACGCATCGCGCGATACGCGGACGAGCTCGGCAAGCGATGTCGTGCCGTCCGCGAGCCAGCGGGCGCCGTCGCGACGCAGCGAGGTCGTCCCGGCCAACGCTGCCGCCGCCTTCAACGCATGTTCCGGGGCGCGCTCGTGGATCAGGCGGCGCAACGCATCGTCGACGACAATGAGCTCGTAGACACCCGAGCGGCCGCGATAGCCAGTGTCACGACATTCGCTGCAGCCGGCCGGCGCGTAGAGCGGCATGTTCGACGGAAGGCCAATCTCGGCCAGCAATTCCGCTTCGCCGGTGGTCGCCGCGGCGCGGGTGCGGCAGGCGGTGCAGAGCGTGCGCACGAGCCGTTGCGCCAGCACCCCAAGAAGGCTCGATGCGAGGAGATAGGGTTCCACTCCCATGTCGGCAAGGCGCGTCATCGCGCTCGCGGCATCGTTGGTGTGCAGCGTCGCGAGCACGAGATGTCCTGTGAGCGACGCCTGCACCGCGATCTGCGCGGTCTCGAGATCGCGAATCTCGCCGATCATGATGATGTCCGGGTCCTGCCGGAGGATCGCCCGGAGCGCACGCGCGAAATCCAGGTCGATCTTCGGATTGACCTGCGTCTGGCCGACGCCGTCGAGCGCGTACTCGATGGGATCCTCGACCGTCATCATGTTGAGCGTGCCGCGCGGGAGCCTCGAGAGCGCAGCGTAGAGAGTGGTCGTCTTGCCGGATCCGGTCGGGCCCGTCACGAGCACGATGCCGTGGGGCTCGCGTATCAGGCGATCGACGGCCGCGAGCGTGCCGGCACTCATGCCAAGCGCGGTCAAGTCGAGCTGCGCGGAATCCTTGTCGAGGAGGCGCAGCACGACGCGTTCTCCGGGCCCCGTGGGAAGCGTGGAGACACGGACGTCGACGAGCTTGTCGCCGAGCTTCAAGCCAAGCCGCCCGTCCTGCGGGAGCCTTTTCTCGGCGATGTCGAGGCTCGCCATGATCTTGACGCGCGAGACGAGCGCCGCATGCAGCGCCCGTGGCGGCTCGAGCACGTCGCGCAACACGCCATCGATGCGAAAGCGCACGACCGACCGTGCTTCGTACGGCTCGAAGTGAACGTCCGACGCTCGCTCCCGCAGCGCCTGCAACAGGAGCGCGTTGATCATCCGGATGACGGGAGCCTGCGCACCGCTGTCGAGGAGGTCCTCCGCCGGCGGGAGATCCTGCATGAGCCGCGCGAGATCGCCATCGCGGACGAGGTCCTCGCTCATCTGGGCCACGCCGCTTTCGACGTTGTAGGCCCGCGCGAGCTCGGTGGCGAATCGCTCCGCATCGACGGCGCGCGTGAGGAGCGGCCGCTGCAGCACGCGCTTCAACTCTGCCAATCCCTCCACGGTCGCGTCGGGTCGCGTGAGCACGACGATCCCGTCGCGCTCTTCCGTTTGCGCCAGCACGCCGTGCGCGCGCGAAAACGCGTACGGGATCCGGTGCGCGAATGCGGGGGCGGCGCTCTCTTTGACCGTGGCCATCGGTGAACCGCCTTGGCGCTCTCAGGGTTTCGCGGGTGGCGGGGCCGGCGCTGCGGGCGGGGGGTCCGTCGGCTTGCCGCCCAGGAGCGGTGGCGTGAAATCGGCGCCCGGCGTGCCGGGCGAGACTCCCTGCGGCGGAAGCGCGGGCTGCGTCGGGTCGCCCCAGAACAGCCGATTGGGTGGCGTCTGCTGTTCCTGCTCCCCCCGCAGGTACTGGTAGCGCTCGGATGTGATCTCGCGTCCATCGGCGCCCGTGCGAAGCACCGTCGGCTTGATGAAGATCATCAGATTCGTCTTGACCCGACGGCGCGCGTCGTACCGAAAGAGCGCGCCGGCGATGGGGATGTCGCCGAACAGCGGCACCTTGTCGCTGCCGTCGGTCAACTGGTCCTGGATCAGGCCGCCCAGCACGATGATCTGCGTGTCGTCGACGACCACGGTCGACTCCAGCGCGCGTTTCGACAGTATCGTGCCGGTCGTCGTGGAAATGCTGTCGATCCGCGATACCTCCTCGTAGATCGCGAGGCGGACCGACCCGCCTTCGGTGATCTGCGGCTTGACCCGGAGCACGATGCCGACGTCCTTGCGCTCGAAGGTCTGGAACGGAGTCACGGTGTTCGCGCCACCCGTCGTCGCGTAGCTGCCGGTCACGAGCGGAATGTTCTGGCCGACGATGATGCGTGCTTCCTCGTTGTCGAGAGTGAGGAGCGTCGGCGTCGACAGGATGTTGGCGCCGATCTGCGTCTCGAGCGCGCGGGCGAGGAAGGCAAGGTTGGTGATCGTGCCGAGGCCCGGAATGGTCACCGTCCCTTTCATGACACCGAGTGCCAGCCCCTGCCCGACCGCACCGGGAGTGGCGGCGATGTCGATGATGTTGCTTCCGCTGTCGCGCGGCGTGAAGTTCGTGCCGCCGATCACGCGCGTCTGCGTCGAGTTGTAGCCGGAGAGCGCCTGCCACTGGATGCCGAATTCCGCCGCCTTGTCGGCGGAGACCTCGACGATCAACGCCTCGACGAACACCTGCGCGCGGCGAACGTCGAGCTTCTCGATGATCGCGCGCAGGTTGTTGTAGACGGGCTCGGGCGCCATGATGATGAGCGCGTTGCTCGCGACGTCGGCGGTGATCGTCGCGCCGTTCGCCGAAAACGACGTCGCCGCCGCGGCAGGGGCGTTCGCGAGCGGCGCGACGGCCGCCGTGGGCACCGCTCCGGCCATCGGCGCGTTGCCGAGGAACAACGACGGCGCCGACGGGAGCGTCGAACCGCCGGGAGTGCCGCCGCTGTCGCTGCCGCTCAACATCGCGCGAAGCGTCTGTGCCACGCGCGCAGCCTCGGCGTTCTTGAGATAGACGATGAACATGTTGCCGCCGGGGCGGCCGGGCGTGTCGAGCTGCTCGATCAACTGGCGCACGCGCGCGAGCCGGCCGGGATTGTCGGCGCGCACGAGCACGCTGTTCGAGCGCGAGTCGGCCATGATCGTCACGCGCTGCTGGGCATCGAGCGGGCCCGGGCCGCCGGCGGCGGGGTCTGACATGAGGCGGTTCAAGAGCGCGACGACGTCGAGCGCCGACGCGTTCCGGAGCGGCACCAGTATGGGTTCCGCCCCGGGCGCCTGGTCGAGCGACGCAATGATCCGGTCGATTCGCCGCAGGTTGTCCGCGTAATCCGTGATGACGAGGGCGTTGCTGCCCGGAAACGCGGCAATCGTGTTGTTCGGCGTGATGAGCGGCCGCAAGACATTGACGAGCTGCGCCGCGGACTCGTACTTGAGGGTCATGACCTGCGTCACGAGGCGATCGCCGCCGGCGCCGAGCGGACCCACCGCGACCGCGCCGCCCTGCTGCTTCGCGTCCGCCTCGGGCACGACCTTCACGACGCCTTCGCTTTCGACCACCGCGTAGCCCTGCATCCGCAACGCCGACAGGAGGGTGGGATAGACAAGGCTCCTCGGCACCGGGCGCGAGGAGATGATGTTGATCGTCCCCTTGACCCTGGGATCGATCAGAAAATTGCGCCCGGTGATGTCCGCGACCGCCTTGACGACGGCTTCGATATCCGCGTTGACGAAATTGAGGGTGACGGTGTCGTCGGCCGCCACTGCCAGGGGCGCGAACCCGGCGCAGAGCGCGAAAGCCAGTGCGGCCAGCACGCCCCTGCCCACGCGAATTGGACGCGCTGCGGGGTTGCGGTGCACCGGTCTACGCAGTTTCGTGGTCAAACGCGCCAGGGAGAACCGACGTGACCGCGCCAGAGCGAGCCGCGCCGAGAAAACTGCACGAATCGGGACGCGCCACCGAATTTCGAGAGCGACCGCGCCGTTTCGGGAATAATAGCATGCACCGAAAAGGCTCCGCGGTGCCGAAAGGTGAATCCAAACCAAGGGATGGCCGCATCCTACCGGGCATAGGAATCTTTCCCAGGGAGCCTTTATGACTTATCCAACAACGGTCGTCCCGAGCCGGCTCTTCCGCCGGTTGGTGCTCGGGACCGCCTTTTTCCTCGGGCTCGCCGTCGCCCTCGTGCCGCGGACGCCTGCGGTGCACGCCCAGGAGCCCAAGGCGCCGGCGGCCACGGCGCCGAAGCCGGGCTCGAAATCGATGTCGATCGGCGACGGCCGCGGCGCGGAAATCAAGATCGACGTCAGCGCAAGCCCGCCGGCGGCAAAGTCCGGGGCCGAGGCGTCGCCCGATGCCGCCGCCTCCCCGGACAGTTCCGGCGACGACACGAGCCAGCGGGGAAAATCCAAGAAGAGGGCGCGCGTCACGATCGAGGATCTCGATACCGACAAGGAGTTCGACTCCTTCG
>Ga0207691_10004357_pt1 | contig 13729 bp, 11 predicted proteins | sample KBSM13metaG_FD_184327 | JGI IMG/M metagenome (GOLD analysis project Ga0207691, IMG submission 184327) | Miscanthus rhizosphere microbial communities from Kellogg Biological Station, Michigan, USA - KBS M1-3 metaG (SPAdes) (version 2) | ecosystem: Host-associated > Plants > Roots > Rhizosphere >... | reverse complement strand
CGGACGAGCGAGAGCCGGCTGACCGGTCTGCGCATTGCCTTCGGTGTCTGCTTCGGCGGACTCGCGCTCGCGTTCTGGCTGCTCCAGGTCATCCAGAACGCCAAGTTCGACGAGATGGCGGCCAACAACCACCTGCGCACCATTCCGCTTCGCGCGCACCTGGACCGGATTGCGACGCGTGAAGTCGGGATCGACGCGCTGCCGTCGGTTTTCGACGATTTGCTCGCGGGTGGATCGTCGGGACGCACGCTCGTCACGCTCTGAGCGAGGCCGTCGCCGGTCGATTTGGCTGGAGGATTGCGTCTTAATCCATGGAATCGACAGAGGTTTCGCAATCCAGCCTGCGAGCCGGCTCGTGGCAATCGACCGGGCGGCACCGATCGCGTGCGCCGCTGTGGCCTTCTGCAGGACCGGCCTTTAGAATGCAGCCACCGCACAGGGGAATACGGGAAATGTATGGCGCGCATCCTGATTGTTGACGACTCTCCTTCACAGTTGGTCGGGCTCAAACGCATCGTCGAAAAGCTCGGCCATCAGGCGATCACGGCCGAGGACGGCGCCGCCGGAGTCGAAGCCGCCAAACGCGAAGTGCCGGACCTGATCCTCATGGATGTGGTGATGCCGAACCTCAACGGTTTTCAGGCGACGCGCACGATCGCGAAAGACTCGAAGACGAGCCATATCCCGATCATCATGGTCACGACCAAGGATCAGGAAACCGACAAGGTCTGGGGCATGCGCCAGGGCGCGAAGGCGTACGTCACGAAGCCGATCAGCGACGACGAATTGCGTGACGCGATCGCGAAGCTGCTGCCGAGCGGCTGATTCGCGCCAGCGCAACGCCGCAGCAGTTCGCTACGATCGCGGCGCCGTTATCGCGTCGTAGCCGGCGCCTGGCGCGGATCGAAATCGAATTCCTTCGCCATTTTCTCGTACAGCGCGCGCTGCGCATCGGTCTGCGGCGCTGGCGCATGGATTTCCAGCGTCACGAGCTGATCGCCGGGCTTCGCTCCGGGCATGCCCCGTCCGCGCAGGCGCATGCGCTTGCCGCTGTTCGATCCGGCCGGAATCTTCAATTCGACGTCGCCGCCGAGCGTCGGCACCGGAACGGTCGCACCGAGCGCCGCTTCCCACGGCGTGATCGGCAGCGTCAGCAGCACGTCCCGGCCATCCAGGCGGAAGCGCGAATCGTCGTGGACGAGCACCTCGAGCAAGAGATCTCCGGCGGAAGCGCCGTGCATGCCCGGTGACCCCTGTCCGGTCAGGCGGATCTGCTGCCCCGGAAGGATGCCCGCGGGAATCCGTACTTCGAGCGTGCGTTCCGCACCGTCGCCGTCACGCAGCGAGATGCGCTCGCGGCCGCCGCTGTACGCGGTTGCCAGCGGAATCGTGATGCGCGCCTGCATGTCGCGCCCGCGCCGCGGACCGGCGCGTCCGCCCGCGCCGGCGCGTGCGCCGCGGCCGAACAGCGATTCGAAGAAATCGCTGAAGCCGCCTTCCTCGCCCATGTTGGAAAAATCGAAGTCGCCGTGCTCGGCGTAATCGGGCGGCGGGTGGAATTCCTGTCCCGGGCGATAGCCACGCGCGCGCAACTGGTCATAGGCGCGGCGCTTGGCGGGATCCTTGAGCGCCTCGTAGGCCTCGTTGGCCGCCTTGAACTTGTCTTCCGCACCCGACTCCTTGCTCACGTCCGGGTGAAACTTGCGCGCAAGCTTGCGATAGGCGGATTTGATTTCCGCCTCGCTGGCTTCGGGTTTCACGCCCAGTGTGTCGTAGTAGTCTTTGAACTGCATGGCCTGTGGATATCAACGAATACGCTGCGCCGGCCAGCATAGCGGACCGGCAGTGTCCGGCAAGCATTGTTGCGGAAAAAGAGCGGCTCGATCAAACAACCGCCTGCGGCGCGATTGCGGCAAGTATCCTGCCCGCGCGCGCGCGTATCGGCGTCGCGCCAAAACCCTGTGCCCGCGGTCGGAAGCCAACCACGGGCACGGGACGAATCAGCAGAAATCAATGGCTGATGCTGATCCGGCGCGGCGTCGTTTCCGGCTTCTTCGGAATCGAAATCTCGAGCACGCCGTGCTTGCCGGCGGCGCTGATGCCCTCGGCGTCGGCGCTGTCCGGCAACGCGAAGCGGCGATAGAACGCACCGTAGGCGCGTTCGACGCGCGTCACCTTGCCGTTCTGTTCCTTGATCTCGGCCTTGCGCTCGCCGCGGATCGTCAGGATGCTCTTGTCCATGCTGATTTCGATGTCCTTCGGATCGACGCCCGGGATGTCGGCCAGGATCACGAAGCGCTTGTCCTCTTCCTTGATGTCGACGCGCGGCGTCCACTGGCTGGTCACGACGTTTGACTGATCGGTCTCGTCTTCGCCGAAGAAGCGCTCGAACACCTGCTTGATCTCGTCCTGGAAACGCTGCGGCTGGGCCCAGGGGCTGTAACGGGTAATGGTCATGTGTATGTCTCCGAATAGGTTGGCCGGGCGCCTGACGCCATGTGAAGGCAAGCCCGTATGCAGGCAACATAGGGCCGGCGAATTGCCTTTCAAGAGTGGGCGAATTCAGCGTCGAGGCATTATCATCGCCATCCGTCCAGACACGGACGCCCTGTATTCAAGCGAGGACAAAACGATGACGATCAAAGTCGGAGACCGCATTCCGAACGCGACACTGAACTACCTGAAGGACGGCGTGCAGGCGATTACCACGGACGAAATATTCAAGGGCAAGAAGGTCGTCCTGTTTTCCGTGCCCGGCGCATTCACGCCGACCTGCTCGGCCAAACACCTGCCCGGATTCGTCGAGAAATTCGGCGACTTCAAGAGCAAGGGCGTCGACGTCGCCTGCCTGGCCGTCAACGACGCGTTCGTGATGGGCGCATGGGCCAAGGATCAACACGTGCCGGATGGCCTGCTGATGCTGGCCGACGGCAATGGCGTGTTCTCCAAGGCACTGGGCCTGGAAATGGACGGCACGGCGTTCGGGCTCGGCATGCGCGGCAAGCGTTTCGCGCTGTACGCCGAAGACGGCGTGGTCAAGAACCTGAACGTCGAGGCACCCGGCGAATTCAAGGTTTCGACCGCCGACGCGATGCTCGCAACGATCGGCTGATCCGGCCGGCCGCGGCTCGCGGCGACTGCTACTCTTTCTGAAAACCTCGCCCGCCGGCCGCAACGCCGGCGGGTTTCTCTGCAGCCCATGAGACTTGCACGCTCCCTCCTGCGCATTACCTGACAGGCGTCCGATTTCCGGTCGCCGGCGCCGCCGCCTGTGGCGGTCGCAACGGTACAGGGGAAAGCCATGTCTGCACTCAGCCGCAACTCTACCGCACGCGGGCGCGCATCGATTGCGCTGGCGCGCGTGTGCCTCGTCGTCTGTTGCCTTGCCGTATCCGCGGTCCACGCGCAGACGTATCGTTACGTTGCGCAATTTGGAAACTCCGGTCCCGGCACGTTGAATTTCCCGAACGACGTGCAGGTCGACCCCGCGACGCGAAACATTTACGTCAGCGATACCGGCAACAATCGCATCGTGGTCTTCAATCCAGCGGGCGCCTACGTCACGGCGTTCGGCAGCACCGGCAGCGGCGACGGGCAGTTCGATTACCCTGCCGGCGTCGGCATCGATCCTGTCAGCCACCACGTTCTCGTCGCCGACTACTATGGCGGCCGCGTCGAGACGTTCAGCGCGAATGGTTCCTACCTGAGCAAGTTCGGCCCGGCGGAAAACTGGACGCCCTGTGCCATCTCGGTCCGGCCCGGTAACCGCGACATCCTCATCAGCACGGGCTTCGGCGCGAGCGTGCTCGTCTACGATGTCAACCAGAACTACCTCGGCCAATTCGGCAGCAGCAGCAATTTCGGTTACCCGTGCGACATGGCCGTAGCCGCGAACGGCGGCATACTCGTGACCGACCAGACCAAGAACAACGTGCAGGTATTCGATTCCGGCGGCGGCTACGTCGGCGCGTTCGGCGGTTTCGGCAGCACGAACGGCAAGTTCAATTCCCCCGGTGGCATCGTAATAGACAGCGTCAGCAAGGACATCATTGTCGTCGACTACGGCAACAGCCGGGTGCAGACGTTCGACGAAAACGGCAACTATCTCGGCCAGTTCGGAACGAACGGTTCCGGCCCCGGGCAGTTCGACGGGCCGAACGGCATTGCCATGGATCCCGTTTCGCACGACCTCTTCGTCGCCGATCGCGGCAACGACCGCATCCAGCGATTCGCGTCGTGCGGCCCGACGTTAGTCAGCCTGAGCGTGCTGCCGCAGACCCAGGCGCTGAACCAGCCGGTGTTCTTCTCCGCATCTATCGGCAACGTGGTTTCGCCGAGCGGCACCGTGTCGATCTACTCCGGCGGAACCCTGGTCTGCACGGCGACAACGTATGGCGATCCGCAGGCCGCGTGTTCGGGAAATCTCACGCTTGGCATGCACGACGTCACGGCCGTCTATTCGGGCACCGGCGACATTCCGTCCGGATGCTCGGATGCGACTGTCGTCACGATCGTCGACGACACGATGCTGACGGCCGCGAATGGCCAACTGCTGATCACGCCGGGAGATCCGGCCAGCCGCCTGCAGGGCCAACCAATCACGCTTTCGTACGGCCTGCTGCCGCTGCCCTCGCCTGGCTCCGCCACCGGCGCCGCAACCACGCAGTCGTACGACGGTTTCGTCACGTTCTATGACGGCGGCAACGTGCTCGCTGAAGTCCCGCTCAGCGCGGACGCAGCCGAATTCACGAATGCGTTCGCCGGCGGGTCGCATGCGTTCTCCGCGAGTTATTCGGGCGATGCGACGCACCAGACCACGAGCGGCGGCGAGACGATCAACGTCATTGCGCCGGCCGACGACGTGTTCTATGGCGGCTTCGAGGTGCCGCCCGGAACCTGAACGCGGTCGATCCATGCGCCTCGACGCAGTCCCGCACCCGACGTACCATCAACCCCGCAGCGGCGTCGCGCCACTGCAGGGGATCGGAAGTGACGTCTGAGAGTTCGGAGCCAATCACGGCGCTGCTGCGCCGCTGGCGCGCCGGGGATTCCGAAGCGGCGAGTGCGCTGATGCCGCTCGTGTACGCCCAACTGCGCAAGCTCGCCGGGCGCCAGCTCGCCGGCGAGCGTGCCGGACATACGCTGATGCCGACCGATCTCGTCCACGAGGCCTACCTCAAGCTCAGCGCCGGCGAATTGCCCGACGCCGGCGATCGCGCGCACTTCTTCGCGTTGTGCGCACGCGCGATGCGCCAGGTGCTCGTCGATCACGAGCGCCGCCGGCGAGCGGACAAGCGCGACGGCGGCGAACGCGTGACACTGTCGTCGTTCGATCCTCCGGATCCGCATCACGCCGTCGACCTGATCGAACTCGACCAGGCGCTGCATGCGCTCGAGCTTCTCGACGCGCGCAAGGCGCGGGTCATCGAATTGCGCGTGTTCGCGGGACTGGAGTTCGACGAGATCGCCCAGGTCGCCGGCATCTCGCGCGCGACGCTCGCGCGCGATTTCCGCACGGCGCGCGCGTGGCTGTACCGCGAACTCGACTTGCCCGCTCCGGGCCCGGCGCCATGAGCGATCCGGCCCGCACGCTGCACCTGTTCGAGTATGCCGTCGCGCTCGATGCCACGGCACGCACCGAGTTCCTCGATCGCGAATGCGGTGACGATGGCGCGCTGCGCGCGGACATTCAGGCACTGCTCGATGCCGACGCGGCTGCCGGTGACTTCCTCGACCAACCGCTGCGCGGCAATCGCGATCGCTGCGGCGAGCGTCTCGGTGCGTATCGCCTGACGCGCCTGGTCGGCAGCGGCGGCATGGGCAGCGTGTATCGCGCGGAGCGCGCCGACGGCGCGTTCGACAAGCCCGTCGCGATCAAGCTGCTGCTGTTCGACGCGGGCGATCTGCGCACGCGCTTCACCCTCGAACAGCGCATCCTCGGCACGCTGAGCCACCCGAATATCGCGAGCCTGCTCGATGTCGGCCACGATGCGAACGGCGCGCCGTATCTCGTCATGGAGTACGTCGAGGGCGACACGATCAACGCGTTCGTCGAGCAGAACGATCTCGACCTGCCGGCGCGGATTCGCCTGTTCCTCAAGATCCTCGACGCGGTGCAGAGTGCGCACTCCGGGCTCGTCGTTCATCGCGACATCAAGCCCGGCAACGTGCTCGTCGACGCGCACGGCGAACCGAAGCTGCTCGACTTCGGCATTGCCAAGCTGCTCGGCGACGGCGTCGCGGCGACGACCCGGACTGGCATCGGGCCGTTGACGCCGGAGTACGCGAGTCCCGAACAGTTGCGCGGCGAGCCCATCGGTACGGCATCCGACATCTACGCACTCGGCGTTCTGCTGTTCGAACTCGCCACCGGTGAGCGTCCCTATCGCTTCGCCGGCGGCGGCGCCGGAGCGATCGAACGCATTGTCTGCGAAACCGATCCACCGCGCCCGAGCACGCTGCCGACCCTCGCGCGCGGCAGCGGCAACCCGCGCGACCTCGATGCGGTGATCCTCAAGGCACTCGAAAAACAGCCGTCGCGCCGCTACGCGTCGTGCGCTGGATTCGCAGATGACCTGCGCCGCTGGCTCGACGGCAGCAGCGTGCTCGCGCGCGAACCACCCTTCGGCGAACGCACGCTGCGCTGGCTGCGACGACACCGTCTCGCCGCCGCGGTTGCCGCCACGGCGACGATCACGCTGCTGGCTGGCAGCGGCATCGCGTTGTGGCAGGCGCAGCGCGCACGCGAACAGGCGGAAGTCGCTCGCATCGAGCGCGATCGCGCGCAGCGCGTGAACCGCTTCCTCACCGACACGCTCGCTGCCGCCAACCCGGCCGATCTCGGCCGCAAGGCGACGGTCGTGCAGGTGCTCGAGCGCGCACGCCATTACGCCGACAAGGAGCTGGCGGGCGACCCGCGTTCGGCGGCCAGCGCCCAGCTCGTGCTCGCGCGCACGTTCCGTGCGCTCGGCGACTACGACGCTGCGCAGGCGTGCGGCGAATCGGCACTGCGCGCTGCAAAGCGCACCGGCGATCGCGCCACGCTCATCGATGCCGAGTCCGTGCTCGGCACCGTCTATTTCGACAAGAGCAATCTGCCGCAGGCACGCGCGCAGTTCGTCGCGGCGCGCCGCGATGCCGAACGCGATGGCGATGCGGCGCAGCGCGGCAACAGCGCGCTGCAGCTCGGGCTTCTCGAAAACGAGGAAGGCAATCCGGCGCGCGCTCAGCGCTGGCTCGAGCTCGCGGTCGCGGAACTGCCGGACGATGCCGCGCTCGAACGCGCGGCGGCGCTCGACAGCCGCGGCTTCGCCGCGGACCTGCTCGGTGACAAGGTTGCGGCCATCGCGTTGCGCCAGGAAGCGATCGAGAACCTGACGCGGGCGTTTCCGCAGGGACACCCGCTGATCGCTTCCGTGTCGATAAACCTCGCCGTCGCGCTGCGCAAGGCCGACCGTTACGCGGAGGCCGCGGAGATCCTCGAACGCGTGTTGCCGAAGCAGATCGAGACGCTCGGCGACAACCATCCCGATGTCGTCTGGACGCTGACGATCCTGACCGGAATTGAGCGCAAGCGCGGCAACCCCGACGCAGCGCTCGACTATGCGCAACGCGCGTACGCGATCGCGGAGCATTTCTCCGACGACAACGACTGGAAAGCCTACGCGTACGAGAAATACGGCGACGCGCTGATCGCCGCCGGGCGGCCGCGCGATGCGCTGCCGGTCCTGCTGCAGGCGCTCGCGATCGACCGCAAGATGCTGCCGGCTGATCACCAGTCGATCGCATCGGTCGAATCGCTGCAGGCGCTGGCGCAGAGCCGCGTCGACGAGCGCCCCAGCGGAGAGCCGCTCGCGCGAGCCGCGTACGAACGCCTGCTGGGCAAGTACGGGGCGACGAGCGACTTCACGATCGCCGCGAAGGCGCGGCTGGACGAGATCACGGCGCTCGCTGACGCGCCGCGAGCGCCGGGCGACGCCACCGCGCGCTAGAGGCGCGCGCGTGGCAGCCCTGTTACGCCTCCGGCGGCGGCATGGCCGCGTCGGCAGGTTCGCCGGACACGTCAGCCGCTTCGTCGTTCAACGCCTCGATGCGCACGATGCCGACGAGCGCCTCGTCTGCTGGCAGGCGGATCAGCGTGACGCCCTGCGTGTTGCGACCCACGCGCGCGACTTCCGACGCGCGCGTTCTGACCAGCGTGCCCTGGTTCGAGATCAACATCAGTTCGTGCGCGCTGTCGATCTGCACCGCTGCGACGAGTGCGCCGTTGCGTTCCGAACACTGGATCGCGATGACGCCCTGTGTGCCGCGGCCCTTCTTCGGATATTCATCGAGCGCCGTGCGCTTGCCGTAGCCGCGCGCGGTGGCGGTCAGGACGTCGGCCTCGCCCTCGGCGATGACCATGCTCACGACTTGTTCGCCGGCCGGCAGGCGGATGCCGCGCACGCCCGTAGCCGTGCGCCCCATCGAACGCACTTCGCTTTCGTCGAAGCGAACGGCCTTGCCGTTCGACGCGAACAACATGACGTCGCGCTGGCCGTCGGTGAGCTGGACATCGACCAGCTGGTCGCCTTCGTCGAGCGAGATGGCGATCTTGCCTTTCTGCAGCTGGAACGAGAATTCCGTGAGCGGCGTCTTCTTCACCGTGCCGTTGCGCGTGGCGAAGAACACGAAGCGGCCCTCGGCATATTCTCGCACCGGCAGCACGGCCTGCACGCGTTCTTCCGCTTCGAGCGGCAACAGGTTGACGATCGGCTTGCCGCGCGAGTTCGGCCCCGCGTCGGGGATGCGGTGCACCTTCAGCCAGTACACGCGTCCGCTGCTCGTGAACGTCAGCAGCGTGTCGTGCGTGTTGACGACCCACACCTGCGCGACGAAATCCTCTTCCTTGATCGCCGTCGCCATGCGGCCCTTGCCGCCGCGACGCTGCGCGCGATAGATGCTCACGGGCTGGCGCTTCGCGTAGCCGGCATGCGACAGCGTGACGACGACATCCTCCGGCTCGATCAGGTCGAGCACGTCGAGGTCTTCCTGGCTGCCCTGGATCACGGTGCGGCGCACGTCGCCGAAATCCTGTTTCAGCGACGCGAGTTCATCGCGGATCACGTTGAGCAGCTTGTCCGGATTTTCCAGGATCGAAATCAGGCCGACGATCTCTTCCAGCAGCGTGCGGTATTCCTCGGACAGCTTTTCCTGCTCCAGCCCGGTCAGGCGGTTCAGGCGCATCTCGAGGATTTCCTTGGCTTGCGCTTCGGACAACTGATAGCCGTTGTCGCCGAGGCCGGTATCGGCCGGCAGGCCCTCCGGACGCGACACGCTCGCACCGGTGGCGGCGAGCAGCGCGCGAACCAGACCCGGTTCCCAGCGGCGCGCGAGCATGCGCTCTTTCGCGATCTGCGGATTGCCGGACGTCTTGATCAGCTCGATCATCGCGTCGATGTTCGCGAGCGCGACGGTCAGGCCTTCGAGGATGTGCGCGCGGCCGCGGGCCTTGCGCAGTTCGAAAATCGTGCGCCGCGTGACGACTTCGCGGCGGTGGCGGATGAACGCCTCCAGGATTTCCTTGAGCGTGAGCAGCTTCGGCTGGCCGTCGACGAGCGCGACCATGTTGATGCCGAACGTGACCTGCATCTGCGTCTGCTGGAACAGGTTGTTCAGCAGCACGTCGGCCATCGTGTCGCGGCGCACCTCGATCACGACGCGCATCCCATCCTTGTCGGATTCGTCGCGCAGCTCGGTGATGCCCTCGATCTGCTTTTCCTTGACCAGCTCGGCGATCTTCTCGATCAGGCGCGCCTTGTTGACCTGGTACGGCAGCTCGCCGACGATGATTGCTTCGCGGCCGTTGTCGTCGGTCTCGATTTCGGCCTTCGCGCGCACGAGGATGCGGCCGCGCCCGGTGCGATACGCCTCGACGATGCCGGCCGCGCCGTTGATGATGCCCGCGGTCGGGAAGTCCGGTCCGGGAATGTGCTGCATCAGCACGTCGATGCCGATCGACGGGTCGTCGATCAGCGCAACGACGGCGTCGATGACCTCGCGCAGGTTGTGCGGCGGCACGTTCGTCGCCATGCCGACGGCGATGCCGGCAGAGCCGTTGACGAGCAGGTTCGGAATGCGCGCCGGCAGCACGCTCGGCTCGAACTCCTTCTCGTCGTAGTTCGGGACGAAATCGACGGTCTCCTTGTCGATGTCGGCGAGCAGGCTAGCGGTCAGGCGCTCGAGCCGGCACTCGGTATAGCGCATCGCCGCCGCGGCGTCGCCGTCGATCGAACCGAAGTTGCCCTGTCCGTCAACGAGCGGGTAACGCAGCGAAAAGTCCTGCGCCATGCGCACGAGCGTGTCGTAGATCGATGCGTCGCCGTGCGGATGGTATTTACCCATGACCTCGCCGACCACACGCGCGCACTTGACGTAGGCGCGGTTCCAGACGTTGTTCATTTCGTGCATACCGAACAGCACGCGGCGATGCACCGGCTTGAGCCCATCACGCACATCCGGCAGGGCGCGGCCCACGATCACGCTCATGGCGTAATCGAGGTAGCTCCTCTTCATTTCGTCTTCGATATTGACGCGAATGACTTCTTTGGCCAGTTCAGCCATCTTGATTTTTCTTCCGAAGTTGGGTGCTGCGGACCGGCGTCCGGCACGGGTTTCCGACAGGGTGAAATTCTACCATACCGGCCTTCGCAGAAACTCCCTAAAAAACGAGATTTTCTCTTGACTTACGTCCAATCATGACGGCGGAATCCGGACCGCTTCGCCACGCTCCGGGAGCGTCCCGGGCGCGCTCGCGCAAAATGCGTATACTCCGGTATTTTGTGTCTTTGTATACAAGCGGGAATCAACCTTTCGGAGAGGCTGCGGACGAGCGGATCGGGCGGTCGTCACCTGTGGAATCGCCGCGATTCGGCAGCGTCGCACGCTGCACGGCATTCAATGCTTCTTGCGATAGACCCAGTGGCGCGAAGCGACGAAATTGACGCCGAGCCCGGCGATCGATCCGGCCGCAACGGCCAGGATCAGCCATTGGCGATCGATGTCGAAGCGCAGCACGAGCACCGAATAGGTCGCGAAGTTGCACGCGAAACCGCCACTCATCGCCAGGATGTAGCGCACCCATTCCCCGAACAGCGAGTGCCGGCGCAGGCCGCGGAACGTGTAGTGGCGGTTGAACACCCAGGTCGCCGTCGCGGCGCACAGGAACGAGATCAGCCGGCCGCTGAAGCGGTCCCAGGCCAAGCCGGAAACCAGCAACTGCAGCACGCCTGCGTCGACCAGGAAGCCGATCAGTCCGCCGACGCCGAACAGCATCAACTGGCGCCGAAGCCTCATGCCGTAGAGCGCCCTGCCAGGGCCGGATCCGGGCAACGTGCGCAGTGCACCGGCGTCAGCGGCCCGGCCCGAACAGCGCGCGCATTTTCGCGGCCGTCGGCTGCTCGATAACACCGCGCTCGGTCACGATCGCGTCGATCAGAGCAGCGGGCGTCACGTCGAACACCGGGTTCCATGCGTCGGCGCCGGCGACGACGGACGGCTTGCCGCCCATCGACAGCAACTCGGCGGCGTCGCGCAGCTCGATGTGGATGTGCGAGCCGTCTTCGCTGGCCATGTCGACCGTCGATGACGGCGCAACGACCATGAACTTCACGCCGTGATGGCGCGCAACGATCGCGAGTTGATACGTTCCGATCTTGTTCGCCGTGTCGCCGTTCGCAGCGATGCGATCCGCGCCGACGATGACCCACTGCACGTCGCCGGACTTGAGCAGATGCGCGGCGGCGGAGTCGGCGATCAACTTGGCCGGGATCCTGTCGCGAACCAGTTCCCACATCGTCAGGCGCGCGCCCTGCTGCCACGGCCGCGTCTCGCCGGCGAACACGCGCGCGATCTTGCCGGCCGTGTAGCCCGCGCGCACCACGCCGAGAGCGGTACCGTATCCCGCGGTAGCGAGCGACCCGGTATTGCAATGCGTGAGCACGCCGTCGCCCTGCCCGATCAGCGCCGCGCCGAGTTCGCCCATGTGTCTATTCGCGGCGAGATCCTCGTCCTGGATGCGCTGCGCTTCCTGCAGCAGCGCCGCGACCGGATCGGCCGGCGCGCCTTCGACAGCGTCGCCTTCCACAGCTGCGCGCATGCGTTTCAGTGCCCAGGCCAGGTTCACCGCGGTCGGACGTGCCGCATTCAGGCGCTGCATCGCCGGCTGCAACGCCTCGACCGTGACGGCCGAATTCTCCGCCGCCAACCGCTGCGCCTCGATCACCACGCCCCACGCGGCCGCGATCCCGATCGCCGGTGCTCCGCGCACGACCAGATCGCGGATGGCCGCGGCGACAGCGTCCGAATCGCGGCAATCGACGTAGACCTCCTCGAAAGGCAGCCGGCGCTGATCGAGCAGGCGCAGAACGCCGTCGGAAAACGAGACCGCGCGAATCGTGTCGTGTGAATAGTGCTCGGACATTCAGTTTCGCCGCCCAAAAAGCAGACTTGGAGGATAGCGCAAGAACCTGATTTTCGCGCCTGAGGCGTGCGAACCGCGTGCGCGGTTCCGAGTGTTTCGCAATCTCGCTTCCCTGCGGCAGCCCGAAGGCCGGCTTCCGACATCGAGTCCACAAGGACCTAAAGCAAGACACTGGATTCCGGGTTCCGCCTACGGCGGCCCCGGAATGACGAGCAGGAAATAGAGTGCCTCCAAAATTCTCTCTCACCCCTTTCACTGCGCCGTGGACCAAGAAGAATGGAGCGCCTCCGATGTTCGTCCCCTTTGCGCCGCGCGGAAGCTACACAGGTGTTTTGGAGCGCTTCATCTTCGTGCCGCACCATATCCAGCGCTCTGCATTAGAATCCACTCATGGCCACCGCGAAGAAACGAGCACCACGAAAGCGCAGCGTCAACGTTCCGGCGGGCGAAACCGCCGGTTCGCGCGAGCGCGCGCGCGACGCGAAATTTCTCGCGCTGCTGCGGCGCAAATGCTTGCGAGCGGCGAGCATCGGCGCACTGACCGCCGCCGGCGAATCAGTCCCGGGCCTGGGCCGCGTGCTCGGCCTGGTGTTCGGCGAGCTGCTCGACATCAAGTTTCTTTCCGCCACGCAGCGTGAACTCGTCGAGGAAACGTTCGCCCTCTATGAACTCGACCTGCCCGAGCCGGTGCGCGATGCGCTGATCCGCAAGGTGCAGATGCTCGGTTCGACGGCGAGCGTCGCCGGCGACGCCGTCTTGCGCCAGATACTCAGCCGCAGCATCGGCCGCCTCGGCAGCATGGTCGCGAGCAAGGTGCTGCCGGTCACGACGATCGCCTCTTCGGCATTCAGCAACGCGATGGTCACTTACGCGGTCGGCAAGCGCGCCCAGGCCGTCGCGCAACTGCACAACACGCCGATCACCGCGGTGCCCGATGCGCTGCGCGCGTTCAGCGGCGTCGACGAGCGGCGCGTGCTCGGCTGGACGATCGAGGCGACGAAGTCGTCGCTGGGCAGCATCGGCGGCGCACTGAAGCGCATGGCGTTTGGCGAGCGCAAAACGGCAAGAAAACGCGGCGGGGCAAAGGCGCGCAAGCGGCCGTAACAGCGAACAGCGGAAATGTTGCGGGCGAATGCGCAAAACGCACGCCAACGTTCACGGTGCCTCGTGACGTAGGGTGGGCCTTGGCCCACCGCAATTTGCAACGCCGCATCCTTGCTCATTGCGCGACGGCTTGGGCCGTCCAGATTGCCCTAGTCGAACCCGTCC
>Ga0207691_10004356_pt1 | contig 13730 bp, 6 predicted proteins | sample KBSM13metaG_FD_184327 | JGI IMG/M metagenome (GOLD analysis project Ga0207691, IMG submission 184327) | Miscanthus rhizosphere microbial communities from Kellogg Biological Station, Michigan, USA - KBS M1-3 metaG (SPAdes) (version 2) | ecosystem: Host-associated > Plants > Roots > Rhizosphere >... | reverse complement strand
CTCGTCCGCGATCTGCTCCGCCCGCCGCACGAAAATCCCGCCGGGCCGATCCATCACGTGCGCTTCGACGCCGGCGGCAATCAACCCCAGGATCTGGTCCTGCAGGACCTGTCGATATCCGCCTCGATCCTCGTTCCAGATCACGAGGTCTACCGCGAGTCCCTTCAGCCGCCAATACGCGTGCGCCTGCACCATCCGGCGGACGAGATCGATGTTGTCCGCGTCGCCGATCTGCAGCAGCACGATCGGCAGGTCACCCGATATCGCATAGCTCCACAAACCGGACTGGCCGCGGCGATTACGCAGCAGCACCGACGGCTCGGCGCGCAGCGACGCATTGGCGAAAAGGATCGAACCCGCCATCCGGGCGTAGAGCTGGGCATCGGATTCGCTGGCGTTGATCTGGCGCAGGGTCACGCCGCTGTGCGTCCAGGCGAGATCGAACACGCGCTCCGCGAGGTAGCGGTCCTGGTATTTGCCGACGAGCGCGAGCGCCGCGTCGCGCGTGTCCGCCATTCCGAATGCCATGTCGATCGTCGCGGTCTGCTGCGGATCGAGCGTCAGCTTCTGGCGGATGGCGACGATCGGGTCCAGCACCGATCCCTGCCCGCCGCCAAGAGGCCCGAGCTGGAGCATCGCCTGTGGCGCCGCAACGGTGTGCCCGCGTCCGATGAACGCTGCCCGATCGGTCTCGCACGAGACCTCGGAACTCACCGCTCCGTGCACGGCCATCTGGTGGAACATCCAGGATGTCGCCTCGTCGTGCGCGCGCGGCCGGCGCGTGCAGAGAATGGCCGGCCGCTGCGGCACGATCTCGGTCTGCACGAACAGGTTCGAGAACACCGGATGCAACGCGTCGGCCGCGGCGGACGCCAGCACCACTTCGGCGTAGCTCGTGACGTCGATCGTGCGGCGCGTGCGCGAGCGATTGGTGATGCGCAGCCGGCGCAGCTCGATGTCGTCTTCCGGCGAGACGACGATGTCGAGGTGCGACTCGAAGTCCCTGTCGCGACGGCGGAATTCGGCGCGTGCCTCGCTGAAGATCGCTTCGTAGCGCACGGGCCGCTGCAGCGTGGGCTGGTGCGCGGCGGACCAGAAGTCGCCGCTCGCGGTGTCGCGGATGTAGCAGTACGTGCCCCAGTTGTCGCAGGTCGGGTCCTCGCGCCAACGGGTGACCGCGAGGTCCTTCCAGCGCGTGCTGCCGCCGCCGGCATTCGTAACCATCACGTGATAGCGGCCGTTGGACAGGAGCTGGACTTCCGGCGACGGCGTATCGGGATGGTCGAAGACGCGCACGGGAGGCTCGGCCTCGGCCCCCACGTCGCGCGCCGCCGCGAGCTCGGCCGGAGGCGCATAGAGCAGGCCGGCCCTCGGGATCCGCTCCTGCAGCAGCAGGAGCGTCGCCTTGAAGATCGGATCCGCTTCGAAGCGCCGTTGCATGGGTGCGCCGAGCAGGACGTGCGACAACGACAACAGGACCATGCCCTGGTGATGGGCCATGAACGAGCGCACGACGGCGCTGTCCTGTCCGCGCGGCAGACGGGCGGGCGTGTAGTCGATCGCCTCGTACAGCCCGAACCGCCCGGCAAGCCCGTCGGCGGAGAGGCGGCGCAGATTCGCGCATGAAGCTTCGGGCGCCACCATCAACGCGAGCGCCGATGCGTACGGCGCGATCACCAGGTCTTCCGAAAGGCCGCGCTTGAGGCCGAGTCCCGGGACGCCGAACGCGCGGTACTGATAGTTGAGGCTCGCATCGACGGCGTTGTAGCCCGACTCCGAAATGCCCCACGGCACGCCGCGAAGCTTGCCGTAGGCAATCTGCAGATCGACGCACACGCGAGCGGTCTCGGTGAGGAGCGTGTTGTCGTAGCTCGGCATCACGAGCTGCGGCATCAGATACTCGAACATGGACCCGCTCCACGACACGAGCACGCGCTCGCCGCCGGAGCTCGTGAGCATGCGTCCCAGCGCGAACCAGTTTTCCTGCGGCAGCTGGCCCTGAGCGATCGCCACGAAGCTCGCGAAGCGCGCTTCCGACGCGAGCAGATCGTAGTGGCTTGCATCGCGCCGCCGCTCGGCGACGTTGTAGCCGATCGCGAGCAGATGCCGGGGCCGGTCGTAGAGGAACTCGTACTCCATCTTCGCGAGTGCGTCGCACAAGAGCGAGAGCCGGTCGATCTCGGCGATTCGTTCCCGCGCGCGCTGGCTCGCTTCGATCGCGGCTTCGTGCCACTGCTCGTGATCGGAGCGATCGGCGGCGGTACCGGGAACAGGCTGGATGCCGCCCGCGATCCGCACGTGCTCCTCGAGCGCCGCGAGCTCACGCAGCGTCGGAATCCCGCGCAGCACCGTGAAAATCCCGAGCTCGTCCGGCACCGGCGGGAGCGGGCTCCAAGGCGCGACAAATACGAGCTCCTGCTGCAGCGCGCGGCATTGGTCGACGAGCGCCGCCGTCCAGAAGGCTGCGTCGTCGGCTGGCTTGCCGGCGCCCGACACCCCGGGTTCCGACGCGATTCCGCGCGCGCCGGCCTTCGCCGCGATCTCCTTCACGTCGTCGGCGAGCCGATCCAGCCACTGGCGCGCGGCGGCGATCGTCGTCGGCCGCGAATCGTACGCCGCCTCGAGATCGCGCAGGAGATGCGACAGCGGCGCCGGCGTGCTACCGCCGATCGCCTCGGCCAGCACCTGCGCCGTGTCGCTCAAGCCTTCGAACCAGCGAACGTCGATGATCGGGGCGTCGGCGACCACCGCGAGGCCGGAGCGCAGCGTCATGAGGTGCCCCGCGAGATTGCCGCTATCGACCGACGAGATGTAGAGCGGGGGCAGCGGCTTTCCCGACTGCGTGTCGTACCAGTTGTAGAAATGTCCCTCGTGGCGCTCGAGCGCCGACATGGTCGCAAGGGCATTCGCCGTGCGCTCGACGAGCTGGCCGGCGGCGATGAAGCCGAAATCGTAAGCCGTCAGGTTGGCGAGCAGCGACAGCCCCATGTTGGTCGGCGACGTGCGATGCGCGACAACGGGCGACGGATGCTCCTGTTCGTTGTCCGGCGGCAACCAGTGGTCGTCGGGGCCGACGAACGTTTCGAAGAATGCCCACGTGCGGCGCGCGAGCTTTCGCAGGAACGCAACGTCGTTGGTGTCGAGGTCCGCCTCGCGGCGCGGCAGCGGGCGGCTTACCCACCACGCGATAGCGGGCGAGGCGAGCCACAGCAGCAGGATCGGCGCCGCTGCCGCCAGCACGGGTGCGGCCGACGCCATCAGCAAAACTCCACCGACCGCAGCGATCGCCGGACCGATCCACATCGATCCCACCGATGCGAAAAGCCCTTTGCGCCGGCCCGAGCTTCCGGTGCCACGCTCCGCGTCCTCCATTGCCGACGGGTTCCATTCGAGCAAGTGACGATGCGTGACGAGCATCCGCCAGGCCGTGCGCGCGATGGCATCGATATTGACCATGGCCTCGAACGGGAGGAAAGCGAGTGTCAGCAGCGTTTGCGCGGCGTTGCGGCTGGCCGCCGCCGTCGTCGTGGCGAGGTGTTGTTTCGGCGATGACTCGTTCGGCTTCGACCACGCTTCCAGAATGAGGGCTGACACCCACGGCAACAGCACGACCACGAGCACCACCAGCGTCCACAGCGGCGCATCGGGCAGCACCGTCCACCCGAGGAGCAACAGCAGCATGAGCGCCGGCGGCACGAGGCTTCGCCGCAGGTTGTCGAGCAGCTTCCATTGCGAGAGCGCCGACAGCGGATTTGGAACCCGGCGCGGCCCCGGTCCCGGCACGCGCGAGAAGAGCCACCCCGCGAGCTGCCAGTCGCCGCGTATCCAGCGATGCCGGCGACTCATGTCGGCGATATACGTCGACGGATACTCCTCGTACAGCTGGACATCGCTCAGCAATCCCGAGCGCGCATAGCAACCTTCGATGAGGTCGTGGCTCAGGATGCGGTTGTCGGGAAAGCGGCCCGACAGCGCGTGCTCGAAGGCGTCGATGTCGTAGATACCCTTGCCGATGAACGAGCCTTCGGCGAACACGTCCTGGTACACATCCGAAACGGCGCGCGTGTAGGGGTCGATGCCCGTGTCGGCGCCGTGCAGGCGCGCGTACCGCGATCGGCTCGCGCCCGGCAGGCTCACGTCGACACGCGGCTGGAGGATGCCGTAGCCTTCCGTGACGCGCGCAGGCTCACCGCGCTTTCCCGTGCCGCCGAAGCGCGCGTGGTTGAGCGGATGTGCCATGACGCCGACGAACTGGCGCGCGGACTCGCGCGGGAGCTGCGTATCGGTGTCGAGCGTGATCACGTACTTCGTGTGCGCCAGCGCGGCGAGGTTGCCGACGATGACGCTGAACCGGTCGCGGCCATCCCCGTTGTCTGCCGCGCGCAACAGCGTATTCAGATCCGCGAGCTTTCCGCGCTTGCGCTCGAAGCCCATCCACCGACGCTCCTGCGGATTCCACCGGCGAGGGCGGTGGAGCAGGAAGAACCGGTCGGCCGCGTCGCTGCCCGCGTCGCTAAGTTCCTCGCGGCCCGGGTCCGCGTACTTCGCGTTGAGCGCCTCGATGCCTTGCCGGGCGAGCGCCACGAGCGATTCGTCCTCGGGCTGGTTCTCGGAAGGCGCGTCCACGAAGTCCGTCAGCAACGCGAAGTGCAGGTTCGCGTCGCGATTCGCAAGAAAGCGCACCTCCAGCGCATCCACGAGGCCCGCGATGTCGGAGGCGCCGGCGAGCAGCGTCGGCACCACGACGAGCGTGCGCGACTGCGACGGCAGCCCGTCCGAAAAGTCCATCCGCGGCAGCGGATGCGGCGTCACGATGAGCGTCGTCAGCCAGTTGACCATGCTGACACCGAGCTGGCTCGACGCGATCGTCAGCAGGATCGCGAGGACCGCCAGCATCGGGCCTTGGACGCCGTCGGCGAGGGCTTCGCGCAGGAGCAGCGCGGTGAAAGCCGCAGTGATGCTGACGATTGCGCCGAGGTAGAAGAACAGCGGACTGCGGCGGCCTATCCGCCGCACTATCTGCCCGGTCGAGAGCCGCATGCGGGCCGCCCGCTCCAGCCTCCGCCTTCCCTTGTCGATGAGGTAGTAGCCGACGTGCGCGGCGCGCTCGTCCTCGCCGGTACGGTCACCGGCGCGGGAGGCGCCTTCGTGCGCCAGCTGGATCGCTCTCCGCGCGACCTCGCTTTCCGGCAGCGGACTGCCTTTCGCTATCTCCTCTATCGCGTGCCGGTAGCGATCGCGCGTAGCGAAGTCCATCCGCGGATAAATCCCGACGGGATCCTCGCGCAACTTCTTCTCGACGACGCTCATCGATTCGACGAAGTCGCGCCAGTCCATCGATCCCAGGAAGCGCAGGCTGCCGATCGTGTTGCTGATGGAGACCTGAACGCCCGCCTGCTCCTGCGTGCCGATCTGCACCATCTGCTCGATCGACATGCCCGTTTCCGCGAGGGACTGCTCGATCCAGGTAAGCGGCAGCGCGAGCGCTGCGCTGTGTCCCTGCAACCGGCGGGTGAGCTCGGCCACGAACGAGCTCACGAGCGGCGGGCTCGACCGCGCCATGTCGGCGATAACGAGGATCAGGCTCTTCGGGTCGTGGTGCGCCACCTCCATCATCTGGTCCGCCCACGCGCTCGCGCGATTGCGGTCGATCGTGCCGGCCGCGATTCGCGCGCCGACGCGGCGAAGGTTCTCGATCAGCGCGAGCCGAAGCATGATCGGAATCGCCCACAATTCGCCCACCTTGAGCGGCGTGACCGACTGATAGGCCGCGACGAAGCGGGAAAGCGTCTCCGCATCGATGCGGCCATCGCCGTGCGAGATGGCCTCGAAGGCGAGGTCGTAGACGCGAGGCAGGTCGGCGGAGGGGCCGTTCGCAAGACGCGGCAACTCGCGGCTATAGCCTTTCGGCAAATGCCGCTTCGCGGTGCGAATCTGCTCTTCGATCAGGTAGAAGTTGTCGAGCAGCCATTCCGCCGCGGGCATGATCCGGCGATTGGCGCCGACCGACGCCGTCAGGAGATCGCAGACCTCGGTCAGCAGCGCTTCGTTGTCGGCGAGACGAACGAGCAAGCGATCGGGGCCGCGGCCGCGCGCCAGACGATGAGACAGCGCGAGCTTCTGGCCGTGCTCCTCCATCTGCTCGGCGCTGTAGAGCTCCGAGCGAAGCGGCGGCTCCTCATCGGTGTATTTGCCGACACGCTCGGCATGGGCCAGGCGCGGACCGACCGCGCGTAATCGCCCGAAACGCTTCCGGGTGCTCGCCTTCAATTGAGGATATCCATCGATTCGATCCCGTCGCGTTACGCGCTCCACGCAAGATCGTACGCTACAGGCGATCCCGCCGGCGGCGATGCCTCGGGCGGCGCAACCGCCGTCAGCCCTCGCGGCGTTCGATGCGCTCGTTTATGACCGCAGCCTTCGTTGTTTCGCTGCTCGTCGCCGAGCGGGAGGCGGCGGATCCTGGCCCGCGGGAGCAGGCGCGGATCTGTGCGTGTCGTGCCGCAAGAGCGACCGTGTGGATGCGGTCTTTCGAACCAGTCTACCGAAGCGCCGGCGTGCCCCTAAACGCGTGGCGCAAGTTCTCCGCTTTTGTTTCGCTGTTCAGCGCAGACCGAAGAACGACAGAATGGCGACGATGATGACGATGGCACCAACCAGGTAAACGATGCTGTTCATTTGAGCTCCTGTTCGTTTGCAGTCGATTGACGCTGGGCTGTAGCGGACAAATCATATTTGGGTCTAGGAAGCGGGTCGGTACGTTAGCGCACACAGGCTCGGATTGAACGACCCACCCTGTGTGCCAGCGAACAGACGATGCTCGTTCGGACGACGCATGCTGCATTATCGATTCTCGTGTGCGCGGGAGAACTCGCGCCGTGTGCCTACTCGATCTGAGATTCAGATGTAACCGTTCGTAACGGGAACGGTGTAACTGTGCGTAACACACGGCGCGAGGGCGGAACCTCGTCGCTCGTGCAGTCATCGAATGGACGGTCCTGCACGTTGATGGCAGCACGCGCCAAAAACCATTCGCGAGGTACGAACGATGAATATCCAGTCCTTGTGCTCCCGAACCCTCGCTTTGATGGCAGGAGTCGTGTTGCTTGCGGCGAGCGCGCTGGCGAGCGCCGACCCTCCCTTCCAGGTGATACGGCTCGGGTACACGACCGGCGCTGTGAGCTTCTCGCCCGCCGGCGAGGACGATTGGGTCCGTGCCACGCTGAACCGGCCGCTGACGATCGGCGATCGTCTCTGGGTCGATTCGGGGGCTCGCGCCGAGCTTCAGATCGGCGGTTCGATGCTGCGGCTCAACGGTCCGTCGGGCATTACTGTGCTGAATCTCGAGGACAACCTCACGCAGCTGCAGTTGACGCAGGGCGCGATGAACGTTCGCGTTCGCCACCTCGATCCCGACCAGACGGTCGAAGTCGACACGCCGAATATTGCGTTCACCATGAAGCAGCCTGGCAACTATCGCGTCTTCGTGGACACCGACGGCAATGCGACCGACGTTGTCGTGCGCAGCGGCCGCGCCGAAGTGTACGGCGACGGCGCATCGTACGTTGTCGATTCGCGCCAGTCGTACCGGTTCTACGACACGACCCTCAAGGATTACGAGCAGTTCGCGACGCCGCGCCTCGACGATTTCGATCGCTGGGCGTCGGACCGCGACCGGCGCTACGACGCTTCGATATCCGCGCGGTACGTTTCGCCCGACGTTATCGGCTACCAGGACCTCGACACTTATGGCTCATGGGGCGCCGACCCGAACTACGGCAACGTCTGGTACCCGACTCGCGTGACGGCCGAATGGGCGCCTTATCGCGACGGACACTGGGCCTGGGTCGATCCGTGGGGGTGGACGTGGGTCGACGATGCGCCGTGGGGCTTCGCCGTCTCCCACTACGGACGCTGGGCGCACATCGGCAATCGCTGGGGCTGGGTCCCCGGACCCGCGCGCACCCGCGCTTACTATGCGCCGGCGCTCGTCGCGTTCGTCGGCGGCAACAACTTCTCACTGTCGGTGTCATCGGGCAGCGTCGGCGCGGTCGGCTGGTTCCCGCTCGGCCCGCGTGAAGTCTACCGGCCATGGTATTCGGCGAGCCGCCGCTACGTGGAGCAGGTCAACGTCAGCAATACGGTCGTGAACACGACGGTGATCAACAACGTTTACGCCAACCCGAGCGTCGCCAACGTCAACTACGCCAATCGCCACGTTCCGGGCGCTGTGGTCGCCGTCCCGACGACAGCTTTCGTGCAGTCACAGTCCGTGCAGCGCGCTGCTGTCCGTATGACACCGCAGATGGTGGCCAGCGCGCCGGTCTCGGCGGTCGCGGCAGTCGCGCCGACCGAGCGCAGCGTGCGCGGACCGGCGTCACAAAGCGGGAACGTTCCGGCTCGCGTGTTCGAGCGGCAAGTGGTCGCCCGCAGTGCGCCGGCCCCTGCTCCGGCCAATTTCGCCGCGCGGCAGCAGCAACTCGCGCAGCAACCCGGCAGGCCGCTCGACGAGAATGCGCGCACGGAAGCGAGAGCGACCCCTGCGAGCCCGTTGCCACACGTGAAGGTTGTCACGCAATCGCAGGCCACACCTCCCACGGCGGTGCCGCCGCCGTCGACCGCAGCGGACAGGCAGGCCCGCATGCGCGATCGCCCGGGCCAGCCAGTCGAAGGAAGGGGAGCGGCGGAGAAGGCCGCGCCCGCGCAAGTTGCCCAACCCGTCGCGCCGGCACAGCCACCCGAGCGCGGCAAGGGTGAGCGCGGGAAAGGCAACGAGGAGCGCGGCCAGCCGACGCAGGCATCGCCGGGCGCCCCGCCACAGGTCGCGACGCCCGGCCCGCAGCCTCGCGTGAGCTCGCCGGCGCAAATGCGAATCCAGCAACAGCAGCAGCAACCCGGCACGCCGCCGGCCGCAGCGGCGCCGCAAGCCGCGCCGGGTGCAACACCCACACCCGCACCCGAGTCGGCGCAACGACGCGGAACGCCGCGCCTGCCGCAGGAACAAAGTCAACAGGCTCCAGCGGCACAAGAGCAGCAGGCGCGCCAGGCACAGCAACAGCAGGCACGCGAAGCGCAGGCTGCACAACAACAGCAGCAACAGCAAGCGCGGCAGGCCGAGCAGCAGGCGCGCCAAGCGCAGCAACAGCAGGCCCAGCAGCAGGCGCGCCAGGCGCAGCAACAGCAGGCCCAGCAGCAGGCGCAACAGCGTCAAGCCGAGCAGCAGGCGCGCCAGGCCCAGCAACAGCAGGCCCAGCAACAGCAGGCGCAACAGCGGCAAGCCGAGCAGCAGGCGCGGCAGGTACAAGCTCAACAGCAGGCGCAAGCGCGCCAGGCGCAGGCTGAGCAAGCTCGCCAAGCCCAGGGCGCGCCGCCGCCGCAACGCCCGCCGCGGGCCGAGGAACCGAAGGGTCGCGGCAAAGGCGAGGACCCGAGCCGCGAAGAAGAAGCCCGCAAGCAAAAAGGCTGAGCGCGCTCCGACCCGATCCACTATCCGAGGGGTCGGCGCCCCGCGCCTGCCCCTTTCGCCTCACCGTCCATGGTCCTGTCCGACGATTCCGATTCCGATGTGAAGGAGACGCCCGGCGTCAATCGGGCGCTCGTGAAGCATCTTTATCGCTACATCTGGTCGACGAGCGCGCGGGGCCAGGTTTATCTTTCCGCCCTCTCGATCGCCGTATTCCTGCTGGAGCTCGTGCCGCTCGAGCTGCAGCGCCGGATCGTCAATGGCGCCGTGGCGGAGCGCGGCCTCAAGTACATCTTGACGCTCTGCCTCATCTACGTAGGCGTAGCGGTGCTGCACGGGGCGTTGAAGTTCGCCATGAGCGTCTATCGGGGCTCGGTCACCGAAGGTGCGAACCGGCGGTTGCGGCTGCGGATCGATCCCACCGGTAACGCGCAACGGGACGACTCGTGCACCGCGAAGGGCGTCAAGGTTTCGATTGTGGTGTCGGAGGTGGAGGCGGTGGGAGGCTTCGTCGGGTCCAGCTTTTGCGACCCGCTGCTCAATGCCGGGATTCTGGTCAGCGTCTTCGGCTACATGATGGTCGTGCAGCCCTGGATGGCGCTGGTCGCGATTCTCATCTTCCTGCCGCAGTTCCTGTTCATTCCGTTCCTGCAGAACGCGATCAACCTCCGCACGAAGCGCCGGATCAAGAAGCTGCGCGCGATGTCCGTCGACATCGTGAACGACCAAGCCGCCCACGAAGCGACGCGGGCAAAGCGCACGTTCCGGCAGCGTATCCGCGACGTCTACCGCCTCAACATGCAGATCTACGTCCGGAAGTACGGGATGAACTTCCTCATGAACCTGCTCTACACTCTGGGCGTGATCGGCATTCTGGGGGTCGGCGGCTGGCTGCTGCTGCAAGGGCGCACCGAGGTCGGCACGATCGTCGCGTTCATCTCGGGCCTTTCGCGCATGAACGGGCCGTGGGGCGAGCTCGTAAACTACTTCCGCGACCTCACGAATGCCGGACTCAAATTTCGGATGATCGAGTCGGCGCTCGACGGTCGCCCGCTGGACGTCGCTGCCGAGGCTGCCGAGACTGCCGCGGCGACGGGATACTAGGTGTGCATGGGCTTCGGCGGCGCGTGCTCGGATCGCGTGCCGATGCGCTCGTACTCGGCTATGACCTGCGCCCCGAACAGAAGCAGCGTCGCCCCGATCTCGAGGCTCAGCAAGACGACGATCGATGTCGTGAGCGAGCCATATACGACGGTCACCTGCGACAGCGTGCCGAAGTACCAGACGAGCACGTGGCGCGTGATTTCCCATAGGATCGTCGCCGTGACCCCGCCGAACAGCGCGTGCCGCCATTTGAGCCGTCCCACGGGCATGACCATGTAGATCGACGTGAGGACGAGAACTTCTCCCGTCACGCCGAGGAAGTACAGCAGCACGCCCGACAGCCCGCGCAGCGACCACTCGTAGCCGAGGAACAGCACGTTGTCGCCGCCCATCGCCTGCAGCGATCCGGCGACGAGAGTGACCATCAAGAGGCCTATCCCCAGGGCGACGATGTAGCAATACGGCAGGATGGCGGAGATGAGGAAATGGCGGCGGCGAATGACGACGCGATGGACAAAGATCACCGACATCGCATTCTCTAGCACCGTGAACGCAAGCGAGCTGAAGAACAGCATCGTCACGAACAGCACGAGACCCATGACGCCGCGATTCTCGACGAAACGGGAGAGCTCGACGATCACCGCTGCGGATTCGCCAGGAATCAGCCACTCGAGATAACGCCCGAGCGTGTCGAGAAGTTCCTGCTGGTCGATGACGCGCGACAGCGCGATCAGCATGAGGATCAGCGCCGGAACGATCGACAGCAGTGTGTAGTAGGCGACCGCGCCGGCCAGCAGCAGGCCCTGGTTCGCCTTGAACGCCCGCAACGCCCGCATCGCGAACGTGCCGGGGTTCGAGAGCGCGAAGGCGGCGTTTTCGCCGAAGAATCGCACGAGAATGGGAGCAGGTGGCTTGGACGTTGTCTCGTCGCCCCGGCCCGGGCGAATGTTTGCGGCCGCTGGCCTCTCGCGCCGGGCACGAGCCGGAAGGGCGCGGGAGAATTGCATTGTCGTCAGGTCTTGCCGAACTGGAGCTTCGCGTTCCCGACGCACGCGTCCTTGGCCGGCCCGGCGTACGCGGCGCACTTCTCGACCGCCACCTTGTAGTCGGCGTCGCGCTTCTCGGCCTCGGCTTCTTTGACCGCATCGCGCTTCACGGCAGCGCCTTCGCGCGCATTGCCCGCCAGGCGATCTACCCGCGCGTCGGCTTTCGCCCTCACGAGCGCGGCTTTCGCCTCCTTCACGCAGACGTCCTTGCGGTTACCGGCAAGGTCGTCGCATCTTTCGATCGCAACGTCGTGGTCGGCGCGGGCGCGCGCGACACGTGCGTTCTCGCGCGTCGCGGCCGTGTTCTGGTAGGCGACGGCGGCCTCGGCGCGCGTGACGTCGTTCTTCCCTTTCGCTTCCGCGATGCAGATGTCCTTCGCATTTCCAGCGAGGGACGAGCAGGCTTCTCGGTCGACCGCGTACTGCGCGTCGGCATTCTTCTTGGCCGCGTCGTAGCCTTCCTTGGTCAGCGTTCGAGACGACCCAGGCTTCGGCACGGAGGTCTGTGCGCCGCTTTCGACGGGAAACGCGGCCGCGGCAACCCCCAAAAGAACGACGAGCGGGAGAACGTTCCGCATCGCGTCGCCGGCTAGCGGCCGGCCGTCACCGGAAAGCGGCAACGTACGTCGCGCCGCGGCCGCGTGCGCGCACACCAGGCACTGCGAGTCGTTCGCTCACGCGGCAGGCGAGCCCACTGCAGGCCCACTCGTGGCGCCCTGAAGGCACGCCGCGAATGCATTGCGCGTCGCTTGGTAAACACCAGCGTCGGAGCCAAAGGGCCAGAAGACTTGGCCGCGTCCTCGAAGACTTCCGATGGCTTCCTGTTCATTGCCCCTCCGCGATTCGTTGCGGGATCGTCGGCACGCTGCTAGCCCAGGTTGTCGGCGGCGAATCCCCAGTTGATCAGCCTGTCGAGCACGGCGTTGACGTGATCGGCACGCTTGTTCTGGTAATCGAGGTAATACGCGTGCTCCCATACGTCGATGGTGAGCAGGGGCGTCGCCCCCTTCGTCAAAGGGTTGTCGGCGTTGCCGGTGCTCACGACCTTGAGCTTTCCGTGGTCCTGCACGAGCCACGCCCAGCCGCTGCCGAACTGCTTGGTTGCGGCCGTCGCGAGCTCCTTCTTGCACGCATCGAGCGTCTGGAATGACGCGTCGATCCATTGCTTCAGCGCTGCCGGCGGCTCACCCCCTCCGCTCGGCCGCAGTGAACGCCAGTAGAAGTCGTGATTCCACGCTTGCGCGGCGTTGTTGAAGATCTCGGTCTTGTCCGCTTTGCCCGCTGTCGCAGCGATGATCTTTTCGAGCGAAAGGCTCTCGAGCTCGGTCCCCGCGATCAGCTTGTTGACATTGTCGACGTAGGTCTTGTGGTGCTTGCCGTAGTGAAAGCTGATCGTCCTTGCGGATATGACGGGGTCGAGCGCGTCCTCGCCCCACGGAAGCGGCGGGAGCGTATGGACGGCGTTCGTCCTGCCGGTGGCATCGGCGCTCATGGGGTCATCCTTTCCCGTGTATTTGGCGTGTGTTCCGTTGACGCTCGAGCGGTATGCGGTGCACGTTGCTTAGCTGCTTCGACGCCTGGAATCTCTCGAAGGCTCGCTTCCCGCGGCGTCGGTGCCGCCCGGACGCGCTTCCGGCGGCGGCGGGTAGTCTTCCTTGGCATGGCGCTTTGCTTCCTGCTCCGCCTCGAGCAGCTGCCGGGCCTCCGCGTCGTCCTTCGGTGCGGCGGCGCGCGCGGCCGCGTCTACGTTGCCGGACTGCACGAACTTGCGCTGCGCTTCGTTGAATTCACGCGCGGCTTCATAGTTGCCCTCGCCCTGCACGGTATCGTGGTGCGAATCGTTGCTCGCGGACTGCTTCGTCGTGCCTTCGGCGTTCGCCGTGCGACCGGCGGCGACTTTGCGGCGGCGCTTGGTTTTCGCGTAGTGCATGAATTCCTCCTCGTGTCTTTCGCTGCAGCGTATCTCTGCGGACAGTGGGGCGATGATGATTGCCTCGGGGCAACTATGCGCCGGCCGCCCTGACACGTTCTGTGCGGTGGCGCACCGGCGGCAAACCGCTAAGGGTCCGGTGACACCCGGATCCCGGAACGGCGGGCTTGCGCGACCTCCGTTTCCA
>Ga0207691_10004353_pt1 | contig 13737 bp, 7 predicted proteins | sample KBSM13metaG_FD_184327 | JGI IMG/M metagenome (GOLD analysis project Ga0207691, IMG submission 184327) | Miscanthus rhizosphere microbial communities from Kellogg Biological Station, Michigan, USA - KBS M1-3 metaG (SPAdes) (version 2) | ecosystem: Host-associated > Plants > Roots > Rhizosphere >... | reverse complement strand
GAATCAAAAGAGGAACAACTCGTCTACTACCGAACCCGATTGAATGAGGTAGCCGAGCTTGTCGCCCGTATTCGGCACGAAATCAACAACCCACTCACCGGGGTGTTGGGACAGGCCCAGCTTTTGTTGCGTGAGGATTTAAGTGACAGAGCTCGAAAGCGCGCGCAGACAATCGAAGAACTTGCGATTCGCCTCCGCGATATTGTTGGCCAACTGCGCGAAGTGCAAAAGCCAAGCGGCGATACATAGACCTGGCGGTACTTCTCAACCGAAAATAAAAAGGGCACCCGCTTGGATGCCCTTTCTTAGTTTTGCTCGAATTTCTAGAAGTTAGACTGCTACCGTATCTTCTTCGACGAGATAAGGACTTGTCTGCAGCGGTTTCTCATCCATGTCTTCTTCGAGAACTGCCTGGATGATTGGCAAACTCAACGAGTGTTTAGTTGAGGTCAATGGCACTGGCTTCCCGGCTGCATAAACTTTATGGCGTCCGTGCTCTTCATACCATTCACCGAGATTCGCTGTCTTGTGCATGTTCTCGATGATTTGACGCCAGCCAACTCCGGTGTTGTAAGCGCAGAATGAGATTTCGCCTTCCTGTGTGCCGTAAGGGATCACGCACATTTCAGTGCGGCGAAAGTCGTAGTTGAAGAGATCCTGGAACCACATTCCTTCGACACAGAGCACACGCCACGTATCATTCGGATCGCTTGCCGTCTGCGCTTTCATCCGGTCGTTGCGATCAGAACTTGAATTTGTCGACGAAGGCTTGAACAAGTTTACGATCTGAGCGATTGGAAATCCTTCAGGCGCACGCTCAGCATTGAAGTTGCGCATGATAGCCATGCCCAACTGAGCGTACGACAGTTTACGACCACGCGCCGTGTCAGTGATCACCGCGACGTCTTTCATAAATTGCTCGTAGTCGAAGAACTCAAACAGCGACTTGAACTCGCCGGTGTGACGATTCACAACCATCAACGTGAAGATGCCGCAGTTGGGATGGCAATTACATGACGACCAACCCCAGGGAGCGTCAGCGCCCTGCAACATGTCCATAACACTAGTGAAGGCTGAATACGACGAGAGTGGAAACCAATCACGAAGCGGTTGCAGGTTGCCGCCAGTTTGATCGCGCAGGTCGCTGGTCATCCCGGCAAGGGTGTAACGCTGTTTGATGCGAACGTCGTCAGCCACGTCTTCATCACGACCAGTAAATGAAACTGGTTGGAACGCGATTGTCTGAACTTTATCGATGTTCTTCGCCGCAAACTCGACGATTTGACCGATGCCATCGTTGTTGATGGTATTGACGATCGTGGTGACGAGCGTGACTTTGATTCCAACACTGGCAAGGTTCTCAATTGCGCGAAGCTTTACGTCAAACAAGTTGCCGACGCCGCGATGTTTGTTCTTCTCTTCGCTGACGCCGTCAAACTGCAGGTAAACACCGTGCTGTCCAGCTTCCTTAGCTGCCTTGCAAAACTCAATGTCTTCTGCGAAGCGGATTCCATTTGTCGCTGCAAGGATTCTGTAGAAGCCAACCTTCTTCGCATACGCGACCGCTTCGAGGTAATACGGTGACAGAGTTGGCTCACCGCCGGAGAAGAGGATGATGATCTGGCGCTTTGGCTTGAATGACACAGCGCGATCAAGGATCGCTTTTGTGTCTTCGTATGTTGGTTCGTGAACATAACCAACCTGGTTCGCATCCATGAAGCAAGGATTGCACATCATGTTGCAGCGGTTGGTTAAGTCAACCGTCAACACGGCGCCGCGCCCAAACTTTATGTTCGAAGTTCCGTGTCGATGGATGTGGCTGTCTTCAGCCGCTTTGAAGTCACGACCGAAAAAGAGTGACTCAATTCTTTCCAGAAACGCAGGGTCAGTCGCCATCACATCCACAAACTCACCATGCTTCGGGCAAGTTTTTCGCATCACGACTTGACCGTTCTCTTCAACGATCTGGGCCTTGATTTCACCCGGATGTTCGTTCATCAAGGTCTCGAGTTGCACCTCACCACTGATGACGGCATTGCGAACTTCTTTTACACAGGTTGGACACAGACTGTCAGTCTCACGCGGAAAACCCAGCGGCGGTGCACTGCGTTCGTAGGATTTGAGAAGCGGTCCGGGAGCCCAGTTGGGGCGAATCGATTCACCTTCCGGAAGTCGCTGGTTAACTGACTGAAAAGCTTTCCACGCTACATCCGAAAGACCCGAGATCAGCTTGGAACCTTTCACCCCGGCGAGCTTGCCCTTTTCTGATTCACCTCTTCGAAACTGGTCGCTAAACAAAGTTCTGTCTCCTCTTGGCGCTTCTCAATTGGCGCACTCACTCATTGTGACTAAGTATTACTTGAATAACCCGCTTGGCCTTTGGCCCAATAAGATGCGGCCGAGTCATGATAGTTGTCCAATCTCAGTGTTGGCAAGCGGAAAAGGCCCTGAAAAGTTGAGATTTTGTGAGGGTTTGTGACGAAGAGTCGGTCCCGGTGAAGCCTAAAGGATGAAGCTACAAACGATTAGCACTTTTCAGGTTGGGAAGGTGGACCCTGACCCGCCATGATACGTTGACCCCAGGCCGTAAGTTATTCCTCGCAAAACGAGCGTGGAGAGGGTCCACCTTCCCAACCTGAAAATTTGCTAACATCCCCAATTCTTATGGAGATCCACAAAACTGCGATGGTTCATCCGACCGTCACCTTGGGAGCCAACGTTCGCATTGGGCCTTTTGCCGTAATCGAGCAGGATGTCGAGATTGGTGACGATTGTGAGGTTGGTGCCCACGCAATTATCAAAAGCTTCACTCGCCTGGGTGTCCGTAATCGAGTCTTTGAACACGCCGTGATCGGCGGTGAGCCCCAGGACGTCAAATTCAAAGGTGAGACGAGCTTTCTTCACATCGGCGACGACAACTTGATTCGAGAGTTCTGCACCTTGCACCGCGCCAATGGAGAAGGCGACCTTACTTGCATCGGTTCGCGCAACTTCTTCATGGTCGGCGTCCACGTCGCTCACAACTGTGAAGTCGGCGACGACAACATCTTTGCCAACGGTGTAGCGCTGGCCGGACACATAGTTGTTGAAGATCACGTCTTCCTCTCAAACAATGTTGGGGCACATCAGTTCGTTCGATTTGGCCGTTACGCCATGGTTGGCGGCAAATCGAAGATCGTTCAAGATGTGTTGCCTTTCTTTACTACTGATGGAAATCCACCCCGCGTGCGAGGGCTAAACTCTATAGGTCTGAGACGCGCCAACTTTTCGACCGAGAGTCGACAGGCATTAAAAGAGGCTTACAAATTACTATTCAGGTCGACACTTCCTTTGCCAGAAGCCCTGACTTCCATGGACTTACTTTCGGATGAAAACGTTTCCCACTTAACTGCTTTTATACGTGGTTCAAGAAGAGGCTTTACGCACGCACGCAAAGAACATCATGTCAATTCAGACCTGGAGTAAAGCTGAATGATGAGGGCCATGCGACAGAAGGTGGTTGCGTTTTGTGCGTTGCTTGTAATCGTTCCTGGCGCGACGATTGGCTTAGCCTCGACTCAGGGAACGGCAAACACGCAAGCTCGTGATCCTGGTGTCAGCGATACTTCGATTGTGATCGGTACCGTCGTACCAATGAAAGGATCGTTAGCCAGCATGGGCGGGGTGGTAAAGGCTGTTATCACTTCCTACTTCGATGATCTAAACAGCAAAGGTGGGATCAACGGTCGACGAGTTGAAATAAAGTTTGTTGAGACAGGTGACACACCCGCGGGAACGAAAGCGAATGTTGAGCGCTTGATTCGCGACGAGCACATCTTTGCCCTATCGAGTCCGCTCATTGCGGGTGCTGAAAGCGAAATGTTGGCACTCGCAGAGGAACAGAAAATCCCCATAGTTTGTCCGCTAACGCTTTACCCCAAAATCAACACTCCTCTTAACCGTCAGGTGTTTTACCTCATGTCCGGACTCGACATTCAAGCGCGGGCTTTCGTCGATTTCATGTCGAAGACTGAGGGACTGAAGGGTAAGAACGTCGGCATCGTTCATACAAATATCGAACGAGATGTTTCAGTGATCGCGGCTGTCAGAGATCAAACCAAAAAGAATGGTATGAACGCAGTCCTATCGTATCCTTTCATCATTGGTACAATCGAAGCTGCTGGAATCGTAAAACAGCTTCGGGCAGCCAATCGCGATCTGGTTTTCTTCCTTGGCCCTGCTGACGACGCTTTACTCCTCATCAAAGAAGCCGCGCGAGTTGGTTGGTTTCCCAACCTATTCTTAGGCGGTGGTGCTGGCCCTGGCATATTCGACTTGCCCATGGAGTTTAATGAAAAGATCTTCCTGTCCTTCGGAACGGCGCCCCAGGACCAGACCGATGAAGGCGTTGCAGAATTTTTTGAGTTGATTCAGAAATACAAACTTTCGACGGATCATAAAGCGGCGCAAGTTACGGCCCTGGCGTCGGCAAAGGTGTTGGGTGAAGGATTGAAACGAGCCGGCAAAGACCTGAGCCGCGAAAAACTGATCCAATCACTCGAGTCATTATCTAACTTTGCAACGGGGTTGACCCAGCCGGTAACTTACGGTCCAACCCGACGTCTCGGCGTTCAGGGGGCCTACATTATCAAGATCGACTTAAAGGAAAAGAACTTTGTCCCTGCGGGATGGGTCAACGTCAACTAGCTCATGACTAATTCGCAAAAATTGTCGGTGAATGATCTTGCTGAGATGGTAGGCGGCCGCGTGATTGGTGATGGTTCGCAGGTCGTCGAACGCATCGCCAATCTCGACACCGCCGACGAAAGCGAGATTGCCTATGTTGATAGTAAGAAGTTTTTCGATACAGCTCGCAACAGCAAAGCATCGTGCTTGATTGTTCCAGTGGATGCCGGCGGTGAATTCAAGAGTTCAGCAGTAATTGAAGTGGCGAATCCTAAACTTGCGTTCTCGATAGTTGGAGCGGCGCTTAATCCGGCGAAGCGTCGAGACGCTGCAATCCATCCGTTAGCTTCTATCTCTCCGACGGCAGACATCGACTCTTTAGCTTACATTGGGCCGCATGTCGCAGTTGGCGACTATTCACATATTGGTCCAGCGACACGAGTAGAAGCGGGCGTCGTTATAGGCGACAACGTCAGCGTAGGATCAGGCTGTGTCATTCACCCAAACGTTGTGCTTTATGACGGGGTGTCTGTTGGCAATAACGTCATTCTGCACGCGGGGGTTTGTATTGGCGCGGATGGATTCGGATACGTTCGAGATCGAATGGGTTACCACAAGTTTCCACAGATCGGGACCGTTGTAATTGAAGACGACGTCGAACTCGGCGCACATACTTGCGTGGATCGCGCAGCGCTCGGTCGTACACGAATTGGTCGCGGAACAAAGCTCGACAACATGGTGCACGTCGGTCACAACTGCGACATCGGTGAGCGAGTTGTAATCGCAGCGCAAACAGGTATCAGTGGTAGCGTGGTTATTGAAGATGACGCTGTGATTGGAGGCCAGGTCGGATTCGGCGATCACACGCGAGTCCTGAGTGGAGCAATTATTGGTTCTAAGGCGGGAATACTTCCGGGCAAGATCGTTCGCCCTGGAGTTTGGTGGGGAATTCCAATTCAACCGCTTGATGAATACAAGCGTTTAAATGCTCATCTAGGTCGCCTGCCACAGATGCGAGGCGAGTTGAAGGACTTGCGACAAAGAGTTAAAGAACTCGAAGACAGGATAAACAAGAATCAGCAAGACAAGAGTAAGTAAGACAGGGGCAACCCGGTGCAGTAGCCCGACTGTCAAGGAGGGCTCAGTCGCCATAGTTGCGTCCCCAGCGTCGTGAGCCCTCCTTGACAGTCGGGCTACTGCACCGAGACGGGTGATGCTTCTGAATGATTCGTTAGCTCTCTCAGAATTGCTTCGGCGGCCTTTTGGGACGCGCCCGAGTCTCCTAGTCGGTCGGCGATCCGATGTAGCTCCTCGCGCAGTTCCTGATTTCTTTGTGGCTCGAGTAGCGACATCAACTCCTCAGCCAACCGTGGGCCATCGAGATCGTTTTGCATCAACTCGGTGACGATCCTTTTTCCCGCGACAAGGTTTGCAAGTCCGTAATGTTCCACATTGATGAGTCGTCCGAGCGTATGCCAGTTGATCGCCGACTCCTTGTAGACAATCACCATCGGCGTTCCGAGTAGCGCTGCTTCTAGGGTTGCTGTTCCACTCGCCACCGCGGCAACATCGGAAGCCGCAACGGCGTTTCTCGTTTTGTGATGAACCATCTTGACTCGAGATAGAAACGTTGCTGCGCCACGATGGTGAGAAACGATTTGTGTCGCTTCTTCGGGCTTACGGCTCGGCGCTACCACCAAGACAAACTGAACGTCGCTCCGCTTAGCCGCAATGAGTTCGATCGCATCGAGCATTGGCGGAAGGATACGGACCAGCTCTTTGTGACGACTCCCGGGCAGAAAAGAAATGATAGGTCTTGTGGGATCGAGACTGTTCTGCAGACAAAACTCTTCACGACTGACGTGCGCTTTAACTTCACCGGTCAGCGGATGACCGACAAACTCAATGTGTTCGACTCCTCGTGCCTGGTACCAATCAACTTCAAAAGGAAGGATCGCCAACAACAGGTCGACGTCGCGTTTGATTTTGTTCACTCGCTTTGGACGCCAGGCCCAGAGTTGAGGGCTGATGTAGTAAATGACTTTGATGCCTTGCCGGTGTAGGGATGACGCGAGACGCAAATTGAACTCAGGCCAGTCAACCAACACAACGGCATCGGGCTTTCGCTCGAGTGCGGCAACTTTCAGGTTTCGAAAAGCGCGAATGAACCGTGGAAATACACGCGCGACTTCCATGATTCCCATGATTGCCAGCGAATCGGAGTTGACTGTGGTGTCGACGCCTTCTGCGCGCATCAAGGGACCAGTAGCGCCAAAGAATTCGAACTCAACGTCGGGTGCCGCTTCTCTTAAGGCTCGAACCAGAGTCGCAGAGTGAGCATCGCCGGAAGGTTCACCAGCAACGAGCATGAGTTTGAAGCGGGCGGGCATGTCCGACGGATGATAGCAAACGAGGGAGGGAAGTTAGTGAGCCACACGCTACCGCGTTGTGGTACTGACTCCATTGGCCATGCGGTTGACGCTCCCCCGTGGCAATGAATCAGTACCACAGCGCGGTAGCGTGTGGCTCCATACGAAGTCAGTACCACAGCGCGGTAGCGTGTGGCTCCATAACGCTTGCAAAAAAACACCCGACGTCGGACCGTCGGGTGTTCCTCAACAACTAGAAGATAGTCGGAGTGCTTCTATCTAAAGATCATTGCTACTGCATTTTTGCTTTACGTCGTTTACGAAGCTTTGCGCCGACAACGACGAGTCCACTTCCCAGCAGGAACATTGAAGCTGGTTCGGGTACTGAGGTGGGGTTGTAGGTGGTGCCGTTTATTTGGAAGTTATTAACCTGCATCTGTTGAGTTGCCAACCAACCTCCATCCAGGTCGAGCGATACAAAACCTATCTGCGTGCCACCCGTTGCAGCGACAAACTGGGCCCAGGTCATGCCGGTATTGGGCGAGTTCAGTCCACCAAAGCCATTGCTGTAGACGCGCACGTCCAGTGAGAGGAGATTGGCATAGTTTCCAGTTGAACCGTACGCACCGCCGAGAGGATCGGAGAAAGAGCCACCACCAAGTGGTGTTCCAAAATAGATCCATGCTTCATTGTTGCTGCTATCGATGAGGCTAAAACGTGGCGATCCACCTCCAAAAGTTCCCTGAGTCATTTGGTAACTTGTGCTCAATTGAGTAAGCGACGAAACGGTCAGCGAATTTGTCTGTACGTAAACACCCGCCCATGCAGGAGGCGTCGCCGTATTTGACGTTAACTGCCAGGCTGGTCCGTTAGGACCGTTCACCAAAGTCGTATTTCCATAGACTGCGAGCGTGTCCGCCTTCGCGAAACTGAAACAAACGAGCATCAACGCTGTCGCCAGCATTGGCGCAAAGATAGTTCTCTTCATTATTTAAAGACTTCTCCTTGAAGTGATTCGGATTGAGTTGTGTGAGATTTCCTGAAGACAGAATCGAAGGGCGAACAGTCTGGGGCGTCTCTTAATCGATCGCTAGTTCGTACACACCAAAGATTCTGGGTCTTTGAATTGTGAACGAGCGGTCAGCCGTGCTGTGCAAACGGCAGGCCGCGAGCTACTTAAGTGTTGGGTCAGTCATTCCCTGAGCAATTGTGGAGATTTGTCGAGCGACAACAACCGCGTGAGGGTAATAATTCTGAGAACAGGATAGTGATTCTAGACTCTGGACGACGATCGTCTTCAAGTGCAACGGCGTTTCAACTGATAAGACGAATGGAAAATGATTCCTACCCAACGCTACTTCGTTACACACTATCCGTGCTAGCATCGCTGCGCTCTACTAACAAACGTGTGGGCGTTTCACATCTTCTACGCACGCACTTATCTCGTGTCGGAGTTCACTCGCTTTTGCTTTCTGCTTCTTGCCCAAGCGGTTTGCCCGCCAGTCTTCGGTTTCTTTTGGCGAGCCTGACCATCGCCATTGCTTGTCACGCGTCGTTCGCGCAGCAAACTAATCCGGTCGATCGGAAAGTAACCAATCCGATGACCGACACGCCAAACGTTAATCCACTCAATCCGGATCAGTCTGTGCAACGTCCATCTGGCCGGGGCGGCGTGCAAGGCGCTGCTAGCGATCAGTTGCAAGTTGACGCAGGCAAACAAAGCGCTTCAGGTCCGGATAATGCGCGCGTCGCTGTCTATGAAGTGAACGTCGATATTCGCATCGGCACTTATCGCTTGCAGGCAGACAAAGTCACGGTTTATGAAGCAGAGAATCGAGTCGTGGCTGAAGGGAGCGTTGTATTCGACCAGGCAGATCAACAACGCATCACCGGCTCAAAAGCGGATTGGAATTATCGAACCAAGACCGGTTACTTCATCGACTCAACCGGCTACACAAATCAGACTCAGGACGGCACGCGCCTTTATTTCACAGCCGATCGCGTTGAGAAAATAAGCCTCGACACAATCGTTGCCACCAACGTTCAGGTCACAGCCTGCGATGAAGACATACCGAAGTGGAGCTTTCACGCCGGTAAGGCAAGAATTAAAACTGGCGATCGCGTGCGAATCTACTCCCCGCAGTTGAAGATCAAAAAGATCCCGATTTTTTACATGCCGTATGCGTCCGTGTCGATCAAACATCGTGATCGCGCTTCAGGTTTTCTAACCCCAACGTTTGGCGGATCGGGTGCGAAAGGTTTTCGACTTTCGAATGCGTACTACCAAACATTGGGTCGCTCGGCCGATTTTACGCTGCGCAACGATATCTACACTTCGCGCGGAATCGGTTTAGGTGGTGACCTGCGCACGCGCGCCAACTCCCGCTCCTTTTTCAACGTTGGTTTCTACGCGGTTAAGGATCGAGTGTTTGGTCCAAAGGAGGACGCAGAACACCCTGACCAGGGAGGTTCGAGTTTTTACGTCGAAGGTGTTCACTACTTCAAGAATGGTTTCACTGCTGCCGCTGATGTGAACATCACTTCGAACCTCGCGTTCAGGCAGGTCTTCTCAGACAACATTCAACAAGCAATCTCGCCGGAAGAGACGTCGCAGGTATTCGTCAACAAAGAGCACAACGAATACAGTTTCAATTTTCTCGCGCGCACACAGGTGACATCGTTAACGAATTCGCGAATTCGTATTCGTGAATCGCCCAGTGTAACGATCGACAAGCGCCCGACGATTCTGAGTTTCCTGGAGAAACTGCCGGTTTATTTTTCCTTCGAAGGAGCGGCAGAGGGAGTTAGTCGTAAGGAGACAGTGGAAGACGCGGTTCAGTTTGTCAGCGATGTTGGTGGCAACCCAATTATCACGCCTTCCATGGTGCAGCGTCTCGATCTGCATCCGCGCTTTGAGTTGCCATTAAGTTTTAGTGGTTGGAATCTAACTGCGTCTGGTAGCGGTCGAGTCACTTTCTATTCCAACTCTCTTGATCCGGCGACACGAGACGTTCTCAGTCGCAACATCACGAGAACCTACGGCGAGTTTGAGTTTGACGTTCGACCGCCCGCTTTTGCCAAGGACTTCCATCGCGGTGACGGTTCGTTCTTTTTCCGACATGTCATCGAACCTTACATTCTTTATCGGCGACTAGCCGGCATCAACAATTTCGATCGCATCATTCGCTTCGATTACGTCGATGCGATTGCCGACACAAACGAAATTGAATTCGGTATCGCGAATCGCTTCTTCACCCGACGCTCGACTGAGAACGTAACCAACGCGGCAGCTGCGCAGAAACCCAGGACTACTAAGACTGACGAGAAACAATCAATTGCGAGCCAGCCATACGAGGCCTTAACAGTCACGGTTCGCGCGAAGTACTTCTTTGATCCTTACTTTGGCGGCGCGTTAATCCCAGGACGACGAAACCAGTTCTATCCGTTGAATACACTGACGGGGTTTGCTTATGGCGGTGTTCCCAGGCGCTTTTCACCCGTGAATATCGATGCTCGTTACCGACCAAGTCGAGTTCTATTCACAGACTTCCGCACTGATCTCGACACGAATGGCGGGAGTGTTCGTTCGATATCAACCACGTTTGGTCTCACTAAGTCAGTGCTTCAGATCTTCCAGAGTTTTTATTACACACGAGCGATCGAACTCGGTGGGCCACTGGCGAAGTTTGCCGACGCGCGAGGATTTGAAGCAGGTACTTTGCGCGGATCACAGTGGGGACCCTCCGCGTTTATTGGCGATCGTGAAAAAGGTTTATTTGGCGGCGCATCGTTCTTCTTCGATTTTCAGAAACGTCCGGGACGCGGCGACAGTTCATTGATCAGTTCGACGGTGACGGTGGGCCACGCCTGGGACTGTTGTGCGGTGACCGCTCAGTTCTCGAGTTTTAACGTTGGTCTCCGAAAAGAGAACAGGGTAGTCTTCAGTTTCCGACTGAATGGAATTGGCACATTCGGGACGGAACAGATTGGCCAGCACTTCAAATAGTGCAGAACTTCAAATAGTGCAGAACTTCAAATAGTGCAGAACTTCAAATAGTGCAGAACTTCAAATAGTGCAGAACTTCAAATAGTGCAGAACTTCAAAGAGTGCGCCACTTGAAGTAGGCGAATGATGTCATGCGGCTTTGCCGCTTCCCGTGCGGAAAGCCTCAGGCTTTCCGTGATGGCCGCGATTCTTTCCGCGGCTACGCCGCCCGAGGCGAAGCCTCTCCTTTTAAGAAGCGAACGGAAAGCCGGAGGCTTTCCGCACGGGAAGGCGGCAAAGCCGCAACCGATTGGGCAAAGCCGCACCCAATGATTGCTAAGGCATAGGACTTAAGACTTTCTAAGAAGCAAACACCGGCGAGGTTTGTGAATATGAATAAGTCTCACCCAATGAGTGTTCGCTTTATCGTCTCGCTTAGTTTGTGTTGGGCTCTGTTTTTTTGCCCGATTAGCTTGAAGGGCAGGTCGGTTACGTTCTTCGGAACCAGGACCAATAAACCGGAACGGACTGAGCGTATTGAAAACTCACCAGACGAAGATGTCGACAGTTTCATCATTGAGAATGTCGACGGGCTGAGCACCTGTAGAGAAGCAAGCCGCGAAGAAGTTCCGCTTACCTTGCCACGACCGGGCGATCGCGGCGTGCCGGTTGAGGATCTTTTGCCGCAGCCTCAACGGTCCGAAGATATTTCAACTGGCCTGACGATTAACTTCGTCGCTCTCTCTCAACTTCAAACTGATCCAAACATGGCAACAGTCGTCGCGGCCTTTCAGCGGGCTGCCGCAGTTTGGACTGCGAGAATCAAGTCGCCGGTTACGATCAGTATCAACATCGACTACGGTTTGAACTCCCCAGGCGGCGGCGCATTTGGATCAAACGTTTTGGGGTCGACGAGTTCACGTCGCGCCACGGTTGATTACCAGGGAGCTAAGACAAATCTGCTGGCCGGATCGTCGAGCGCTGCGGAAACGGCGCTTTACAATCTTCTGCCCAACTCCTTCGTGCCAACCGATAACGGAAATGGAGCCGTCGTCTCAGCGAATAGATCGGTGGCGTTTGCGCTGGGAATCCCAGTCCCCGGTTCGTCATCAGATCAGAACGTTGCGACGATGGGCTTCAATAAGAACTTTGCCTTCGATTTCAATCCTGACGATGGGATCACCCTAAATCAAACTGATTTTGTGGCCGTGGCAACTCACGAGATCGGACATGCGCTTGGCTTCGTCTCCTCAGCCGGAGGAGCTTCAACGTCCCTTGTGACCACCTGGGATCTATTTCGCTTTCGTCCGGGCACAACCACGGCTACATTTCCAACCGCAACTCGCATCATGTCGATTGGCGGAGGGTCGCAAGTTTATTTTACTGGAGAGACGTTTGTCGTGAATGGCGTTCCGACAACGGAACTCGGACTATCTACAGGCGGGCCAAGCGGTGTCACGACCAACGGTGGTGACGGCAACCAATCTAGTCACTGGAAAGCCGATGAACAGACGGGTGGGCAATACATCGGCATCATGGATCCTACCATCGCGAAAAACGTCCATGAAGAAACGACTGAGAATGATTTCGCCACCCTGGAGACTATCGGCTGGAATCTTGTTAGCAGCGTTGCGCCGCCGCCAGCGCCACCGCCTCCAACTCCTCCCTCGAATGACAACTTCGTAAACGCGCAAACCATAAGTGGCTCTACCGGGAGCACTACCGGACAGAATGTGGGAGCGACACGCGAGACCGGGGAGCCTGTTCATTCACCCGACAGCGTCGTTAGCAATCGATCCGTTTGGTATCAGTGGCAAGCTCCGACTAGTAGCTGCCTCAACATCACAACAGCAGGCAGCTCGTTCGATACAGTTCTCGGTGTCTACACGGGTTCTAGCGTCGGAGCATTAGTTCCAATTGCAAAGAACGATGACGTGGCCAGCAACGATCAATCCAGTAGTGTGACTTTCAATGCGACTGCTGGAACCACTTACCGGATTGCTGTCGACGGCTACAACAACAATGGATCAGGAGGAGACTTTGGCTCTCTAGTGTTGAATTGGGGCGCTGGAGTTTGTGTAGTACCAACTATTGATTTTTCATCGAATGAAACTCAAACGAGTGAGAGCAGTGGTTCAGTGTCGGTCACAGTTAGGCGAACCGGCAGCACTTCAGGAACTTCGACAGTTGACTACGCGACAAGCGATCAACAGTTCCACCCCAACTGTGCGAACCTTGGTGGCCAGGCGTCTTCACGCTGTGACTACATTGAAACTAGCGGGACACTTACGTTTGCGCCCGGTGAAACGTCGAAAGACATTGTCGTTTTCATCGTCAACGACTCTTACATGGAAGACTCGGAGTTTTTTACTTTGAGGTTAAGCAATGTAACCGGGGGCACGATCGGAATTAACACCTCGTCGAGAGTTACGATCACCGACAATGACCCTGCCAACGGTCCAAACGCGATCGACAACGCAAACTTCTTCGTGCGCCAACATTACATCGACTTCCTCAATCGCGAGCCCGACACCGCTGGTTTCAACTTCTGGACGAACCAGATCAACTCTTGTGGCGCGGATGCTCAGTGCATTGAGCTAAAACGCATCAACGTCTCGGGAGCATTCTTTTTGTCGATTGAATTTCAGGAGACTGGCTACCTGGTTTATCGGGTCCACAAGAGTGCTTTTGGAAATTTCATTATTCCCACGGCGAGTC
>Ga0207691_10004352_pt1 | contig 13738 bp, 7 predicted proteins | sample KBSM13metaG_FD_184327 | JGI IMG/M metagenome (GOLD analysis project Ga0207691, IMG submission 184327) | Miscanthus rhizosphere microbial communities from Kellogg Biological Station, Michigan, USA - KBS M1-3 metaG (SPAdes) (version 2) | ecosystem: Host-associated > Plants > Roots > Rhizosphere >... | reverse complement strand
GTGGCGAACCTGCCGGTGCGATGCCCGGGGATCCTCGCCGTTGACCCGGTCGTGCATCCATGACGACGCGACGACGAAGCGGGCTTGTCCCGATGCTTCTTGCGCAACTCGAGGCGCGGCCAGGATTTCGACGGGCAATCGTCCGGCGGCTCGACCGCTTCCCCGAATTGAAGCGCGGGTTGAAGCGGTTGCTGGGTCGATTGCGGGCGCGAGCGGCAGGCACGTCGTCGGTGCGAGGCGAACTCGAGGCCGAAGGTCTCTCAGCGCGCGCCACGCGCGTGCTGGCGGACCTCGATCGTGCCCGGCAGGCGGCCGACCGCTCCACCCTCGCCCGATGACGATGCGCATCGTCATCGACCTTCAGGCGTGCCAATCTGCGAGCGCACAACGCGGCATCGGTCGCCATTCGTTCGAAATGGCACGGGCGATCGCCGTCGCGCAGGGCTCGAACGAAGTCTGGCTCGCACTGAACGCCGCCTTCCCGGCATCGACGGCGAAGCTGCGCCGCGTGTTTTCCGATCTCGTGGGCAAGGAACGAATCGCCGTGTTCACGACGCCGACGCCTGCGGCATCGCTGGACACGGTTAACGAGTGGCGAAGCCGTGTCGGGGAACCCATCCGCGAGACGTTTCTCCACGGTCTACGCCCGGACATCGTGCACGTGGCAAGCCTTTTCGAAGGGCTAGTCGACGATGCGGTCGCGTCGGTGGGGACGATCCGCTCTTCGCATGCGACGGCAACGACGCTGTATGACCTTATCCCAATGGCGAGTGGCGAGGGTCTGCCGACCGCGGCGAGCGTCGACTGGTACCACCGAAAGATCGCCTCGCTGAAGCGCTCGGACCTGCTGCTTGCCCTGTCCGATCATGCGCGCGCGCAAGCGGTCGCGCAGTTGCCGATGCAAGCGGACCGTGTCGTCGTCGTTTCCACAGCCGCGAGCGAGGTCTTTAGGCCCGGGGCGCTGCCCCCCGACGCTGTTTCCGCGCTGTGTGCACGTCACGGAATCACGCGCCCGTTCGTCCTGCATGCCGGCGGTTTCGACGCACGGAAAAACGTTGCGAACCTCATCGCCGCGTACGCCCGGCTTCCGTTGGCCGTTCGCTCCGGATACCAACTTGTTCTCGTCGGCGCCATAGATCGGGACGCGCGCGGGCGCCTTCGCGCACTGTATGAGCGCGAGGGATTGAACCACGCGGACGTGCTGTTTCCGGGGTGGTTGCCGGACGCGGATCTCGCTGCGCTCTACGGGAACTGCGAGTTGTCCTGCCTGCCCTCGTTCCAGGAAGGCTTCGGACTGCCTGCGCTTGAAGCGATGGCGTGCGGCGCCGCCGTCGTGGGAGCCAATGCGACGAGCGTTCCGGAGGTCATTGGACGAAGCGATGCGCTCTTCGATCCTGCGAACGTCGACGCGGTGGCGGCAAAGATTCATGCCGTGCTGACCGATCGCGCGTTTCGAGCCGACCTGCAGGCGCACGGTCTGCGCCAATCGGCACGGTTCACCTGGCGCGCGACGGCGCGGCGTGCATTGGACGCGATGGAGGAGTGCGTTTCGCGCCGGCGCCGCGAGGCCGAGAATCGCCGTGCCGTTCCGGACGGGCCTTCGACGCTACGTCCCACGCTTGTGTACGTGTCGCCGCTGCCGCCCGAGCGAACGGGAATCGCCGCGTACAGCCGCGAGCTGCTGCCTCATCTGGCACGCTACTACGACATCGAGCTCGTCGCGAGCCAAGCGTCCGTGGAATTGCCGGGCGACATGGGGGCGTGGCCGGTCCGATCGGTCGAATGGCTCGAAGCGAATGCCGATCGCTGCCCACGCGTGCTCTACCAGATCGGGAACTCGCCAGCGCATCAATGGATGTTCGACCTTCTCGAGCGGTTGTCTGGAACGGTCGTGCTCCACGATTTCTTCCTCGGCGGTGTTCTGAACTGGATGGACGAGTCGTGGCTTGCGCCGGGGACTTTCCGCGACCGACTGTTCGAATCGCACGGGTATTCCGCACTCATCGCCGATTCCGCCCTGGGCCGCGCGGCAGCGATCGATCGATATCCCTGTAACTCGCGTGTCGTCGAGCACGCCAACGGCATCATCGTTCATTCCGACGAAGCGCTCCGCATGGCGACGACGTGGCTCGGCGACACGTACGATCAATGGCGGTGGATCCCGCAGCCGCGGCGACTCGGGCCGGTAACCGATCGCGAGCCTGCGCGTCGAGCACTGCAGATGGATGACAGCGATTTCGTCGTCTGCTGCTTCGGCTTCATCGATCCCGCGAAGCTTGACCACCGCCTTCTTTCCTCTTGGCTGGGCTCGGCGCTGGCGCGCGAGCCTGGCCACCGCCTCGTCTTCGTCGGACAGAACCATGGCGGTGAGTACGGGCAATCGATGTTGCGGTCGCTCGCGGGAGGACCTGCCGGCGGGTCAATCCTGATCACCGGCTTCGTCGACGACGACACCTATCGGCGTTATCTATGCGCCGCTGATGCCGCCGTTCAGCTCCGCGGGGTGTCGCGAGGAGAATCGGCGCGAACCGCGCTCGATTGCCTGGCACACGGACTGCCGCTGATCGCCAACGCCAGCGATTCGCTGTCCGCGTTGCCGGATAACGCATTGATCCGGCTTCGCGCGGACTTCGACGATCCCGAACTGACCTCGGCCATCGAGCGTCTCGCCGTGGACAAGGACCTGCGCGCCCGGCTTTCGCGGGCCGGTCGCGGCTACGTTGGCGAGCATCACGACCCGGCGCGTGTGGCGTTGCAGCTTCGTGACGAAATCGAACGATTTGGCGCCGAGGGCCGGCGCCGCCGCTACGACGTACTAATCCGACAAGTCGTTGCCCAGACGGCCGCTCCGGCGCCTTTGCGCGAAGACTGGGTCGCCACGGCCGCGAGCATTGCATTCGACCTTCCTGCAACCCGCTTGCCGCAACTGCTCGTCGACGTCACCGTCCTGGCGCGGCAGGATCTCAAGACGGGAATCGAGCGGGTCGTACGCGCCGTCTTGCGCCGGTTACTCGAGCACCCGCCCGACGGCTTTCGGATCGAGCCCGTCGTCGCGCGCGCTGACTGCTATGTCTACGCGCGGGCCTTCACGTGCGGCTGGTTCGGGCTCGCCGATGCCTTGCCAGATGAAGTGGCGATCGACGTGGGGCGTGGCGACGTGTTCATGGGTCTCGATTGGGCGGCCGACGTCGTGCCGCGCACCCGGCAGATGTTGGCGTGCTACAGGGCAATGGGCCTCGAGATCACGTTCGTTGTGTACGATCTATTGCCGCTGCAGAATCCTGATTTTTATCCGGTGGAAATCGAAGACATGCAGCGGACGTGGCTGACCTCGATCGCCGCCGTCGCCGACGGCCTCGTGTGCATCTCGCGCTCCGTAGAGTCCGAACTCCTTGATTGGCTCGACCGGCACGGACCCGCACGAGACTCGCCCCTCAACGTCGGCGCGTTTCGGCTTGGTGCCGACATCGATGGTTCGGTGCCGACGTCCGGCGATTCGAACGAAGGCGCGGAGCTGATTGCCAGAATGGGCGTTGTGCCGAGCGCCGTGATGGTCGGCACGGTCGAACCCCGCAAAGGACATCGCCAGGTCGTCGCGGCGTTCGAGCAGCTGTGGCGAGATGGTATCGGTCTCGACCTCGTGATCGTCGGCAAGAAGGGATGGATGGTGGACGACTTTGCGTCGATGCTGCACACCCATTCGGAAGCCGGGCGGCGTCTTCACTGGATTCAGGACGCAAGCGACGCGATGGTCGATCGCGTCTATGCACGCGCGTGCGTCCTGGTTGCAGCGTCGCTCGGGGAAGGATTCGGATTGCCGCTGGTGGAGGCGGCGCGCCATGGACTGCCGATCGTGGCTCGCGATCTCCCGGTCTTTCGCGAGGTCGCAGGAGAGCACGCCTACTATTTCTCGGGCAGGTCGGCTGACGACCTCGCCGGTGCGCTGAAGGCGTGGCTCGAGCTGCGCCGCGAGGCACGGCATCCGCGGTCGGAGGGACTGCCACACCTGACGTGGGCTGAGAGCACCGACGAGTTGCTCGACGTCGTGCTAGGCGGTCGCTGGAACGCAACGTGGAAGGCGCCTCGACAGGACACGCCGATCCGCTCACTTGGCGATGACCCCGCTACGGAGGTGACCCGGGATGCGGGACGGCGAAGCGCTGCGGCGAGCGATGCGGCGCAACCCGACGGTGGCCCTCAAACGGCGTTTAGCCATGAACGTGCCTGAGAGCCCGAAGCTGAACGTTGACGAATTGTTGCGTCGCATTCGCGACGAGGTGGCGCGCCCCCGCGGGGAATCGGAAGCGCCACCCGCAGGCGGCGCCGCATTCTCGAAGTCGCGCCATTTTGACGGAGACAACGCTCATTCGCTGTTGCCGGATCTCGAGCTGGAGCCCAGGTTCGAGATTAATTCCAGCGGCTACGCGATCGGGGATTTCACAGGGCTGCAGCACTCGGCGTTCATTCGGGCGGTGTATAGGGGCCTTCTGCGTCGGGAGCCCGACCCGCCCGGCCTGCATCATTTCCTGCAAAAGCTCGAGCGCGGCGACAGCAAGCTTCTGATCCTCGGACTCCTCCGGTACTCGCCGGAGGGGCGGCGGCATGCGATTCCCGTGCGCGGACTGCGCTGGCGCTTCGCCATCGAGCGCGCTTGCGAAATACCGATCGCGGGCCCCGTCGTCCGCTTCCTGGTCGACCTTGCGCGGTTGCCGGCGTCGATGCGCGAGGCGAGGCAGAACGAGAGCCGCGTTGCCAAAGGGCTTGCGGCGGTGAACGAGCACGCGGCTGCCGCGAACAGGGCGACTTATGGCATGGCCGCGCAGGCGCTGGACACGTTGCACGGTCTTGCGGCCCGGGTGAAACGCACAGAAGATCAAGCCGATGACCAAAAGCGGGCGGATGAGGCCTTAGCGCGCGCGTACGACGAGTTCTACGCGGCGTTCGAAGAAAAGTTTCGCGGCGAGCGCGACGACGTCAAGGGTCACGTCGCAGTCTACGTGCCGCAGCTCATCGCTGCCGGAGTCGGCACGAGCGAGGCGCCGGTGCTCGACCTCGGCTGTGGCCGGGGCGAGTGGCTCGAGCTCCTGAAGGAGCGCGGCCTGCAGGCGCGTGGCGTTGACACCAACCGGAGGATGCTGGCGAGTTGCCGGGCGATGAACCTCGACGTGGCCGAAGCCGACGCCCTCGCGTCTCTGATTGAAACACCCACGGCGAGCCTCGGTGCGGTGACGGGCTTTCACATCGTGGAGCACCTGCCGCTGCCCTATCTGGTGTCGATGTTGAAGGAGACGTCAAGAACACTGCGCCCCGGCGGCATCGCCATTTTCGAGACGCCCAATCCCGAAAACCTGCTGGTCGGAAGCCATGCGTTCTACCTCGACCCGACGCATCTGAAGCCCCTCCCGCCGGCGACGCTCAAGTTCTTCATGGAAGCTGCGGGATTGCGCGACGTCGAGGTTGCGTACCTGCATCCCGCTCCCGCGGACGAATGGCTGGCGACCGGCGACCCAGCGGTGCGCGACTTCGTGAACAGCCGCTTTTTCGGACCACGCGACTACGCGGTGAGCGCGCACAAGCCATGACCCGGCTGCTCGTCCTAAACTTTTTCCCCGCCTTCTATCCGCCATCAAGCGGAGGAGAGCAACGGTATTTCCACGTCTATCATCACCTAAGCCGGCGCTACGACGTCACGCTCCTATCCCCGACGTTCCCGCACCAGAGTGAGGAGGTCGTCGAATTCAACACGAGCTTCCGCGAGCATCGAATCCCGAAAGAGCAGATCCACGTCGAGCTTCATCGGGATCTCGATGCGCAAAGCATTGGACAGGAATGTTCGGCGCTGGTGTGCGCGCTCGCGGCGAAAAGCGAAACCGCCTATCACCGCCGCTATCGCGCGCTCGTGCCGCATGCGGATATCGTCGTGCACGATTCGCCGTTCATGGTCGACTACGACGAGCAGCTTGGAAAGGACGGCAAGCCGCGCGTCTACAACAGCTACAACGTCGAAGCCAGCCTGATGCAGCAGATGCTGGAAGGGCCGCACAAAGCGCGGTACGTGTCGCTGATCGGTGAGCTCGAAGCGCGGCTCGTGGGCGCGAGCAAGCTCGTATTCGCGACGTCGAACGCCGAGCGCGAGATGTTCGTGGAACGCTACGACTGCGATCCAGGCAAGCTGGCCGTGGCGCCCAATGGCTTCGAGCCCCCTGCCGAGGATGCGCCGGAGAACGAGCTCGCCCCGGACCGCGACATTCATGCGTGGCCGGCGGGGGACGCGCGCCCGCTGGCGATATTTCTCGGCAGTGCGCATCCGCCGAACGTCGAGGCCGCACGCTTCGTCTGCGAGGTCATCGCTCCGGCGTTGTCTCGGCTTCGTTTCGCCATAGCGGGCTCGGTGTGTGACCGGCTCGGCCGCGCTCCGGAGAACGTGCGGCTGCTAGGATTGCTGAGCGGACCTGCGAAGGTGCGCCTTTTCCGCCGCTGCGCCGTGGCGCTTAACCCGATGTTCACGGGTGCGGGCACGAATCTCAAGATGCTGGATTTCATGTCGGCGGGTCTTTCAATCGTCAGCACGCCGGTCGGTGCGCGCGGCCTCGATGTCGAGGACGGCCGGCACTGCGTCGTGGCTGCGAGGGACGGTTTCGCTGCCGCCGTGGTTGGCCTGATCGAAGATCCGACTAGAAGAAGCCGGCTCGGCGATTCCGCTCGTGCGCTCGCCTACGAGCGCTACACCTGGCGCTCGATCGCGGATGGAATGCACCAGGCGTTGGAGGCTTTGCTCCGCGCCAGCTCGGCGATACCACACACCTCGAATCGCCGGCGAATACTCGTGCTCAACGATTTTCCCGTGGAAAGCGCGGCTGCGGGCGGCGAGGTTCGCATCGCCCGGCTGCTCGCCGCACTGGCGCAATGGCACGACGTCACGCTCTTGTGCCTCACCGACGAGATCGGCGCGTCGGATCGGCGCGTGGCACGCGGCTTTCGCGAGATCGCGATCCCGAAGACGCAGGAGCACCGCGCGTTGCAGCAGGCATGGAACGACCGAAATCCGGTCTCGGTGAGCGACATCATCAGCGCCGCGATGTGCGCCGAGAATGCGAGGCTCGTCGAGGCGTATGCACTTCTCGCTGCGGAAGCCGACGTCGTCGTGCTCGAGCATCCGTATCTGGCGCCGCTGCTGCAGACGTCGGCGCCGCCGCCTCACGTGATCTACGAAGCGTTCAACGTCGAAAGTGTCTTGAAGGCCGCGATGCTCGCGCCGCACCCCGATCGGGACACGCTGGTCGCGACAGTGACGGCAATCGAGAAGAAGGCGTGTGCCGACGCAGACCGCATCGTCTGCGTGTCGGACGAGGACCGCAAGGCGTTCGAAGCGTTCGGTCATCGCGGGATTGTCGTCATCCAGAACGGCGTCGATATGCAACCCGGAAGCCCGGTCGCCGATCTGTCGGTCGTCGCGGGCTTTTTCGAGCGACGACCGGTCGCCGTGTTTCTAGGCAGCGGCCACATCCCGAACATAGAAGCGGTGAACTTCATCGTGCGGGAGCTTGCTCCGGCCAGCGAGCGCGTCGTGTTCCTGATCGTCGGCGCCGCGGCGCACTACTTTGCCAGCCGGGAGGTTCCCTCCAACGTGCTCCTTTGCGGTCGTGTCGAAGACGACGTCAAGAACGTGTTGCTGGCCGTCGCGGACGTGGCGGTGAATCCGATGCTTTCAGGAGGCGGCTCGAGCCTCAAGGTTCCGGCCTACATGGCGGCGCGGCTTCCCGTCATCACGACACCGATCGGAATCCGCGGCTATGACATCGTCGATGGCGTCCATGCGATCGTGGCGGAGCCGGAATATTTCGCGGCGAAACTCGCGGCGCTCGTCGAAGACGCGGAACGGCAGCGCTTGATCGGCGCGCATGGATACGAATATGCGGCGGCGCATCTCGACTGGCAGCAATTGGGCGCGCGTTACCGAGATGTCATCGACACGCTGATCGGCGACGACGCTGCCGGCCGTCCGGCGGCGGCGATGTCGCGTCCCGGTCGCAGCAGGCTGCTGGTCGTGACCTATCGCTTCACGGAGCCGCCGCTGGGCGGCGCGGAGGCCTACTTGCTCGCCACGCTCAAAGGCCTCCATGCGCTGGGCGACTTCGATATCGACGTCGCGACGTTCGCCGTGCAGGGCATCGCCGATCACCTTCATTTCTCGGCGAGCTACGAGCCGCTTGGGCACCGCCGCGACGCGTTCGACTTCGTGCGCGCCGTCCATCGGTTCGCGGTCGATCCGGTAGACGAAACCGCGGTTGCCGCGCATTGCGCTTCGCTGTTCGAGCTCTGGCAGCGCGAAGATCTCCGGCAGGCAAGGGCATTCGAGCGCGACTATGAGGACTCGACGCTGCTGGGCGGCTGGTTCCATCCCGAGCGGCACGGCGCGCGCTTTCAGCGATGGACCGGACCGCAGGCCGAGATTTTCCTGCCTACCGGCATCAACGGCGTGACGATCCGCGGCGTCGCGGAAGGCTCGAAATCCGTCACGTTGCGCGGACCGCGGGGAACCGCAACGACGGCGAAGGTGCGCGGCGAGTTCGTCGTCGAGCTCGCCGCGGAGTGCATGGACGGTGGCGCCTACACCCTGACGGTGGACCCGGCCCGTCAGAGCGGCGGTGACCCGCGACGACTGGGCGTCTGCGTCACCCAGATCACCGCACGCCGGGGAACTGCCTCGTTCGACGTGCCTCTGCAAGCTGATTTCGGCGCGCGGATGCGTCAAAAGGATGTTGCGCGATGGGTGCAGTCGCTGATCGACATCACGAATGCGCGCGAGATGCGCGACGACGAGCGATTCCTTGCGGTGCGCGGTCCGCATTCAGCGCGGCTCGATGCGTGGCTGCGCGACCACGTCGCCGACTACGACGTCGTGCTCGCTCAGGGCGTTCCGTTCAGCACGTCCGTCATCGGCGCGAGGCACGCCCGGCAGCAACGCGTGCCGTGCGTCGTCCTTCCGCATTTCCACATGGACGACAAGTATTATCATTGGCGCGAATTCTACGAGGCGTTCCGATCGGCCGACCGGGTGATTGCGTTTCCGCGTCCGGCAAAGGGGCTGTTCTTCGATCGAATCGGCGCACGCGCGGTGTCGGTACAGGGCGGCGGTGTCGACGCGGCCGAATTCGAAAACTCGCCGAGCGGCAGCCGCGCCTTCCGAGCCTTGCACCCATCCCTCGATCCGTTCGTGCTCGTCCTCGGGCGCAAATCGGGCGCGAAGAACTATGCGAGCGTCGTTGCCGCCGTCGAAGCGGTCAACCGCACCGGAACGCGACTGGACCTCGTCATGATCGGTCCCGACGAGGACGGCCAGCGTCTCGACAGCCGTCACGTGCACTATCTCGGCAGCCAGCCGCGGGCGGTGGTTCTAGGCGCGCTCGCGCAATGCCACTGCCTCGCGACGATGAGCGAAAGCGAGAGTTTCGGCATCGTAGTGGTCGAGGCCTGGATGTCCGGCCGGCCCGTTGTCGCGAATGGCCGCAACGCGGCCTCCGCCGATCTGATCGAGCACGGCCGCAATGGCCTCCTTTGCCAGACGGTCGACGACGTCGCGGCCGCGTTGAAGCGCCTGGTCGACGCACCCGGTGAAGCCGCGCGCCTGGGTGCGGCAGGAAGGGGCGAGGCGCTCGCGGGCTACACGTGGGGAAGCATCGCGAAAGCCATCAACGATGTGCTTCTGAGCGTCTGTCGCACCGATCGCTCGCGCCCGGCCGAGGAAGCCGAGGTTCGCGGGCCGGCGTCGCTTCCCGCGTGAGCGCGGCCGACCTCTATCACGCGCCAATGTACGACGAGAAGCAGGATTTCGCCGACCACCGGGCAGAAATCGACGCCATGGTCGACGTGCTCGCGAGTGTCGGGGTGCGGATCCTTCGCCACATGACGGTGCTGGATCTCGGTGCCGGTCAGGGGATGCACACGGGCTTCCTGTCGGCGCTCGCGAATCGCGTGCTTTGCGCCGACGTCATCGACTACAGCTCGCTCTACAACGGTGAGTTCCTCCGGCTGATCGATGAAAAGCACCGCCGCCACGGCGCGGCGTTCGAGCGGGACCGGGTCGAGTTCCATCGGTCCGACGCGATGGACCTGTTCTATCGCGACGCGCTGTTCGACTGCGTTATCTCCATCAATTCCTTCGAGCACATTCCCCATCCGGCGAAGGCGCTGGGCGAAATGATTCGCGTCGCGAAGGCGGGCGGACACATCTACATTGCCACCGATCCGATCTGGACTGCGGACACCGGAAGCCACTTCTTCCATCGGGTGCCGGAGCCGTGGGCCCATCTCGCCTACGGTGACGACGGCTTCGCTAGAAAGATGCGAGAGAACGGCGGCACGGATGCGGAAGTCGCCGAATTCCTGAGCGCGATGAACCGGTGGCGCCTCGCCGACTATGCACGGGCGATCCACCAGTCGACGGTGGGCGGAAAGATCGACGTCGTGCATCATGACTCGTGGTCGGGTGTCGTCGACGAGACGCATCGCGAACACCGTTTCATCGGCGAACTGGCGGCACGGGGTTACGGCGAGCAGGAGCTTCTGGTCCGTGGGCTGCGCTGGGTGCTGCGCAAGCGCTAGCGGCGGCGAGTCGGTCGGCGACCATTGCCTCTTCAATCATGCTCGCGCAGTTGCCAAGAGGCGATGGGCCACTCAAGGTACTGGGGGCTAGTCCGACACGCCGGCACGATCACGGTGCAAGGCCGTTCTTCTGTATGACGAGCCCGATCGAAGTGACCACGTGAGACAGTTGGTGCGCGAGCAGACCTGCCGTAATGGAAGGGCGCCACGTCGACGTGCATGTCGGGCGGTGTCGTCCCGCGCTGGAAGTTGAGCACGATCAGGTGCCCCGCTTCGGTCAGCGGCTGCGCGAGCGCGAGAATGTCCTCCCGGCAGTACAAGCTCAGGTCGGGAGAATCGTGGACCGACCGACTCCGAGGTCAGCGTGAACTCGGTGGTGTGCACTGCGACGCCGCCAGGGCGGAGACACGCCATTGCCTCCTACGAAGCGCATGCCGTTCGCCCTTCTCCATCTATACGAGACCGGGCTTGCGGGCCTGTTCCACCGTGCGCGGACCGGCGGGATGCCGGGCCGATCGCGACGCGGCGCCGCGACCGGCGGGAATCGGGTGGTTCCCATAGTGGTGGAGCCGCGAGCACCGCCGCCTGCCGTGGCGGACGCGCGGGAACGGTGGGCGGAAAAGTATAGAATAGCCACCGCCGCAGCGAAGCACAGCGCGGCGAGTAGACGTGCTCTCCGCACGAGCGGCTGCCGTCACGAGCGGCTCACCGAGAAGACCTTCAGATCACCGGAACGAAGGCACCTTGGCTGCTTCCCAGGCGTGACGCATGCGTGGTCGATGCCGGTCGCTCGCCGGCGAAGGTCTGCGCATGGTGCCGGCGTCGCGCCACTTGGCACCCACCAGCACCAGAAGGCAGAGCACCGCTCGGGCAATCCGAGCAGCCCGGTTGAACTCACCGCGCCGACCTGTTGCGGAGAAGGATGAGAAAAGAGCCCGTCGTGATCCAGTCGCACAATCCCGAAATTGACCTCCTTCAGCTTAAAGAGCGCCTCGAACACGAAGTGAGCGGGCCCGACGTCCGCGGGTTCTCGCTGAACCTCGACGATTCCGATCTAACGGCGCGGGTCACTATCCCTCCGCGCCCGGTATTGCCCGAGTATGTGCCTGCTCCGATTCAGCGGGAGTTCGCGCCTGCCCCCGATCGCAAGTATCGAGTTCACGACTTGATGTCGTTTCACGGCGCCGCGTTCGTTTCGGTGGCATACCTGAGTCTTCTGGGGCGGCCCCCGGATCCAGAGGGTTTCCACCACTTCCTCCGCATGCTCCTCTCGGGCCACGACAAGGCCGAGATCCTCGGCCGCATCCACAACTCTGCGGAGGGGCGCGCGCACGGCGCCGAGGTGCGGGGCCTCGCAGTTCGCTTCCTGCTTGCGCGGCTTTTCCTGCTCCCGCTGGTCGGGAGGCTGCTGCGGATAGCCGTCGCTGTGGTGCAGCTTCCCGCCACGCTCCGGAACATCCGGCGCTTCGAAGACTTCACCGTCAGCGTGCTGGAGCAAGTGCAGGAGAACGCGCGGGCTCAGTGTGAGCGGCTTCGCGCCGGCATCGAGTCCCTGGGGGCCCAGCAAGAGGCGCTGCTGTTGCAGCTAACCAACCAGCTCGACCGCCGCCTGGTGCGCCAGCGCACTTGGATGGCGCTGATGGGCGGGGCGGTGAGCTCCGGGCGGGCCAAGGTCTTCGAGCTTGACCGGGCCCTCCAGGAGCACAAGCGGCGCCTCCAAGCCATGCAGAAGGAGCTTGCTGCCGCGCGACCGGCCACGGGCGATCAACATACCCTCGACAGGTTCTACGCCGACTTCGAGTCGCGGTTCCGAGGTCCCCGGCAAGAGATCAAGCAACGACACGAGGTCTATCTGCCGCTGGTCGTAAAAGCCCGCGCGGGCACCGCCGAAGCTCCCGTGCTGGACTTAGGTTGTGGCCGAGGAGAGTGGCTGGAATTGCTGGGTGAGCGGAACCTCGTCGCGCGGGGCGTCGATCTCAATCAGGTCTTCATCCAGGACAACCGGCGCCGCGGGCTCGACGTCGAAGAACAAGACATGATGGCATTTCTGCGGAGCCTGAAGGGCGGCTCCGCAGGCGCAATCACCTCGTTTCATGTCATCGAGCACCTTCCCCACGCAACGGTCCTTGCACTGCTCGACGAGGCGATGCGCGTGCTGCGTCCGGGCGGCCTGTTGGTGCTCGAGACGCCTAACCCCGCGAATCTTCAAGTCGGCGCCTGCAATTTCTACCTCGACCCGACCCATCGAAACCCGCTACCGAGCCCTCTGTCAGCCGCCTTGCTCGAGCTCAGAGGCTTCTCGCAAGTCTCGGTGATGGAGCTTCACCCCTACCCACAGAGCGAGCAGATCACCGAGGGAGGGGGCCGCGTCGACGCGATCCTCAATCAAATCTTGTATGGCCCGCAGGACTATGGGGTCGTCGGTTGGAAAGCGGCCGAGTGATAGACGCGTCGAACACAGCGCCCGGTCCGCTGGCCTCCGTCTCAGCTCGCGACCTTGGTGCTGTACACCAGATGCACCCAGGCTGCGCGCTGGGCGATGGCATCACCAAGGGCATGTTCTTCACCCAGAAGCTCCTCCGTCGCCTCGGCTACGAGTCGGAAATCTTCTCCGAGAGCATTCCCCCCGCGCTGGCGGGCGAAGTAAACCACGTCTCTAAGCTCCAGGACCGGCCGCGCGATCTGCTGCTTTTTCATCACAGCCTCGGATATCGCAACCTGCAGTGGCTGAAGAGCCTCTCATGTCGAAAGGTATTGGTTTATCACAACATCACTCCAGACTTCCTCTTGCCCGAAGGAGATCTGCGGGAGCTGAGCAGCCTCGGCCGCGATCAGCTCCAGGAAATTCGACCGCTGTTCGAGGCCGCGATCGGCGACTCGGAGGAGAATGCCCGCGAGCTCGAAGCGATGGGCTACCGCGATGTGCGGGTGCTCCCGTTGCTGGTCGACCTCGACCGCTACACCTCGCCCCAGCCCAATCGCTCGGTGCTAATGTCCTTGCAGGACTCCGTGAACATCTTGTTCGTGGGGCGCATCGCAGATAACAAGCGGCAGTCCGACGTCGTGGACTGCTTCAATGTGTATCACCGCCGCTACGAGTCCCGCGCGCGGCTGCAGCTGGTAGGGTCCTGCA
>Ga0207691_10004351_pt1 | contig 13740 bp, 9 predicted proteins | sample KBSM13metaG_FD_184327 | JGI IMG/M metagenome (GOLD analysis project Ga0207691, IMG submission 184327) | Miscanthus rhizosphere microbial communities from Kellogg Biological Station, Michigan, USA - KBS M1-3 metaG (SPAdes) (version 2) | ecosystem: Host-associated > Plants > Roots > Rhizosphere >... | reverse complement strand
CGCCGCGCCAATCGCGCTCGGTGCCGCGCGCGAGGTAAATCAAGAACAGTGGTGCGGCGAGCAACTGCCAGTACGGCCAGACCAGCGGGTTGACGACAGCGACCAGCGCCCAGCAGAACGACGCCGACCAGAACAACGGAAGCCGATCGGGGTTGCGGCGTTCGGCCCACACCACCGTCCACAGCCCGGTGATCAGCACGGCGACCCAGATCAGATACGCCCAGACCCCGAGCGAAAGGCCGAGTCCGTCCGCGGCCTTCCCGAGCACACCGAGCAGCGAGACGTTGTATCGAGAGACCAGCAGCGCTTGCGACGAATCGGTGAGGCTGGTGAGCCAGCGCAGGTTCTCCGAAACGGCAAACGTCCAACCGTGAACGAGCGCTGGCACGGCGACAAGCGTCAGCAGAGTGCTGGCGACCGCGCCGGCGAATACCGCAGCTCGACGCCGCAGTAGCCAGAGCGGCGCGAGCAGCAGCGCGTACAGCTTCCATTGCACGGCCAGTCCCCATGCCGCGCCGATCCAGAAGCCGCGGGCGTCACGCCCGGCGCGCGTGGGGCGGCGTGCCACCCACGCCGGCAGCACGAGCAGGAATGGCCACAGGTTCACCTGACCGAGCTTCAACTCGTCACGGATCGCGACCGAGAACACCACCACACCCGCGGCCCACAGCATCCACGCGCGGTTTTTGTCCACCTGCCGTGCAAACCAGAACAGCAGCGTGTACCAGCCGATACCGGTGACGACGTAATGAAGGCCCGACCACAGACGCTCGCTGCCAATGTAGGTGGGAACGGACCAGAGAAGCGCCACGAAGGGGGAGTACTTGAACTGGTAGTGACCTTCGACGTCGTAGGCCGTCAGGTGGCGCGCCGCCTTCTCTCCCGCGACCCAGTAGACGTGAAAGTCCGAGAAGTCCGGCCGCTCATGCCGCTGCAGAAACAACGCAAGCCAGAGTACTGCCCCGACGGCACAGGCCGAGGCGATCCACGCACGCCTGGTCACCATACCCTCCGCGTGCGGGTGCGACGATTGACGCGCCGCGGCGATCCGCCGACGCGGGTGCTCAGTCCGCCGGCTCGATCTTCAGGATTGCGGCGTCCGCTTCGTCGGTGGCCACGTAGAGCAGGCCATCACGCCCCTGCTTCACGTCGCGAATCCGCCGGTGCAGATCGCCGAGCAGCGTCTCGCGCCGCAGTTCCTCGTAGTTCTTGTTGATCAGGATCCGATCGAGGCGACCAGTTCCAGGAATCTCACCGTACCGCATGCCGCTGACGAACACATCGCCCTTCCATTTGGGCAGCTTGTCGCCGGTATAGAAGGTGATGCTCGAGACCGCAATCGCGGGCATCCAGTAGATGACCGGGTCGCGGAATCCTTCCTTCGTGAATGGCCCCTGCCACGGGCCGGGATAGCTGCGCCCGAGACTGATGAGCGGCCAGCCGTAGTTGGCGCCGGGCACGAGGACGTTCACTTCATCGCCGCCGTTCGGCCCATTCTCGATCTGCCAGATCTGACCGGTGAGCGGGTGCTTCGCCATGCGCAGGAACGTGCGATGGCCCTGCGTGAAGATCTCGGGTCTGGCGTCGGCGCGGCCGACGAACGGGTTGTCCGGCGGTACCTTGCCCTCATCGGTCAGTCGCAGAATCTTGCCACCGAGCGTCTTCAGCGACTGAGTGTCGCCGCCTCCGTGCGCGACGTAGAGCATGCCGTCGCCGCCGAACACGATCGGGCCGCCGCTGCTGCCTTCGCCGACGAAGATGTCCTTCACGTCGGTAAATCCCTTGCCGTTCCAGACCGCACGTGCCACCGCCAGCGTCGCCGGCTGGGCGGCGCCGCGGCCGCCACCACCTCGTCCTCCACCACCGGCAGCAGCATTTGCTCCGGCAGCGCCGCCCTGACCTGCGGCCGCACCAGCGGCAGGCGGAGCAGCGCCAGCTCCCGCACCAGCGGCGCGAGCACCCTGCCCTGCTGCGCGCGCTCCGGGCGCCTGGTCTATCGGCTTGGTGTAGCTGATGTAGACGTAGTGATTGCGTTCGAAGTCGGGATGGAGCGCGAGATCAGTACCCGACAGACCGGCGCCAATGGCCCGCGGCGCGCCGGGCACGGGCTGCGGATCAACGACTCCATTACGAACAATCTTGATCGTGCCGCCGCGTTCGGCGACGAGCATCGTATCGTCAGACACCCACGCCATGCTCCAGGGGTTGTTGAACCCGCGAGCGTAGACCGACACCTTGATGTTCTGTCCCTCGCCCGTCTCGAAGCGCACCGGCGCCTCGGGCAACGGCGGAATCTTGAGGCCCTGCGGCGCGCGGGGCGTGGTGCCGTTGAACGGGACGTCCTGCTGGGCGGCCAGATGATGAGGGCCAAGGCCCAAGGCCCAAGGCCCGAGCAGGCCCAAGGTGGCAATGGCGAGATAGCGGATCAATCCGGTCATGTGTCGATCTCCAGAAGAAGGGACGCGGCGGGATTGTAATGCGAGGCGGTCTGCTGCGGTGCATAGTTCGCCCCGGCGATACAATTGGCGCGTGTTGAAGAAATTCACGACTGGCTCGCTCGTCGCCGTGTTGCTTGGCGGATTCGCCGTGATTTCAGCCGCCCCCCAGGCGCCCCAGGGACAGGCGCCGCCGGCGGCGGGCCGCGGTCGCGGCGCAGCGGCCCCGGCGACGCGAATCGTCACGTTCGAGGCGAAGCCGGCGACGATCAAGCCCGGCGAGTCGGCCCTTCTGGTCTGGCACATCGAGAATCCGCCGTCGGCAACCGGCTTCAATGGCTTCGGGACGATCGAGCCGGGCGTCGGTCGGGTCGCGCCCCGCGGTTCGCAGCGTGTCACACCCACGGCGACGACAACGTACACGTTGAGTGCCGGCTCCGTGACGCAGACGGTGACCGTGACTGTCCCCGGTACGAAGCCTGTCACCGCGGCTGCCGGCGCGGCCGCGGGCGCGAGCACGGCGATCCGGCGCACGCCGGATGGCAAGCCAGACTTCTCTGGCGTTTACGGGTGGGCGAACCTGTTCGGCGGGCGAGGGGGCGGCGCGGCGCCCGCGCTCAAGCCCGGAGCCGAGAAGTATCGGGTCACCCGTGGCCCGCTCGACACGGGAGCGACGTCCGATTGCCTGCCGTTGATTCCGCCAAATTCCTTTGGCGTGCCGTATGAATTCCAGTTCATTCAGAACAAGAACTATCTCGTGATCTTTCACGAGTATCCCGGCACGTTCCGGATCATTCCGCTCGATGGTGAGCCGCATCAGGCCGATCCCGATCCCTCGTGGCTTGGCGACTCAGTCGGTCACTGGGAAGGCGACACGCTCGTCGTCGACACGATCGGCTACAACGACAAGACCGAGATCAATGGCTATCGGCACTCTGAGGATCTGCACACGGTGGAGCGCCTCACCCGAGTGCCCGAGGGTGTCGAGTACGAGCTCACGATCGACGACCCGAATGTCTTTGCGGGCCCCTGGAAGACGAATCGGAGTTTCCGGTTCGTCGACGCGCCACAGAAGCGGATCTTCGAGTTCGTCTGCGAGAACAACCGCGACTACCGTCAGCTGTTCGGCGATAAGAAATAACCGGACGCCCCGGCGGTCAGTCGCGTCCGGTCACGATCAGACGAGTTTCTGCTTCGAAAACGGCATCTCGCGGAGACGTTTTCCCGTCGCCGCGTAGATCGCGTTGGCCAGCGCCGCGATCACCGGCGGCAGACCGGGCTCGCCTACACCGGTCGGCAGATTCCCACTCTCCACGAAGTGCACGTCCACCTGCACCGGCGCGTCGTTCATCCGCGCCACGCGGAAGCCGTCGAAGTTCTTCTGATCGATGCGACCGTTGGTCGCCGTGATCTCGCCGAACATCGCCAGCCCAACGCCCATGACGGCCGCGCCCTCGAACTGCGCGCGGACGCGATCCGGATTGATGACCACACCGGGATCGGCCACCTGAATCACGCGCGGAATCTTCACGCGGCCCTGCTGATCGACTTCGACTTCAACGACCGAGGCGACGTAGCTGTTGAAGCTGCGGTGCGCGGCGATGCCCATGCCGCGGCCGTTGCCGGACTTCCGCTTCGCCCAGCCCGATCGCTCACCGGCCACTTCGAGCACCCGTCGCAGACGACGGCTGTCGAGCGGGTACTTGTCGATGGGCGCGCCGTAATTCGAGTAGTCCACGCCCTGTGCCTTGAGGTCCACGATCTTGCCGGGACCCAGCAGGTCGAGCAGGAACTCGAGCGGATCGCGTTTCGCCGCGTGCGCCATCTCGTCGGCGAAGCTGTGCGCCGCAAACGCGTGGAAGTTGTTGGTCACGGCGCGGAACCAGCCGATGCGGACATGCGCGTCCGCGCCGGCGTTCTCGGCACGGATGTTCGGCACGTCGTACAGCGTGTCGTCGAGGCCCATGTCGAGCTCGAATCCCATCGGCTCCGGCGCGCCGAACGTCGAGGCAATCGGCGGGAAGACCGAGCGCTGCAGCCACGCCGTTGGTCGGCCTTTCGCGTCGACGGTGGCCTTGTGATAGACGGCTGCGGTCGTGTGGTAGAAGTCGTGATGGATATCGTCCTCACGCGTCCACACCACCTTCACCGGCTTGCCAAGCTGCTTCGCGAGAATCGCCGCTTCCGCTGCGTAGTCGGGCTTGCTCTTGCGGCCGAAGCCGCCGCCGAGCAGCGTCACGTGACAGATGACGTTGTTCTTGTCGATGCCGAGCGCCGCGGCGACTGTTTCCTGAGCGGCCTGCGGATTCTGCGTCGGGCACCAAATCTCGGCTTTGCCGTTTCTGAATTCCGCAACCGCCGCCGGCGGCTCCATCGATGCGTGCGCGGCCATCGGCGTGTAGTACGCGGCTTCCATCACCGTGCCGCCCTTCGCGAACTCGGCGTCCACGTTGCCGAGGTTGCGCGCGACCTTGGCCGACCGCTTTACCTTCTCGAGGAGCGCCGCTTTGAAGGGCGCGGTCGTGTAGCCGGCGTGCGGGCCGTCGTTCCATTCGATCTTCAGCTGCTTACGGCCCTGCAGCACCGCCCACGTGCTGTTGCCGATGACGGCCACGCCACCGAGCGTCTGGAAGAGCAGCGGCGGTTTCGGCGCGGCGAGCGTTTCAGTCTGCGTGACGCCCTTCACGGCGAGCGCCGCCTTGTTGTCGAGGCTCTTCACCGTGCCACCGACGACGGGCGGATGTTCGATCGAGGCGTACACCATCCCCTCGCGATAGACGTCGAGGCCGAACTGCGCGCTACCGGTGACGATCGGTGTGAGGTCGTAGATGTCGGTGTCCTTGCCGACAAACTTCCAGGCCGTCTTCGGCTTGAAGGTCAGCGACTCTTTCGCCGGCACCGGCATCTTCGCTGCAGCCGGAACGAGCGCACCGTACCCGACCTTGCGGTTGCTCCGCGCATGCACGACTTCATGATTGGCTGTGGTCAGCTCACTGGCGGGAACGTTCCACTGAGCCGCGGCGGCGGCGATCAGCATCGCGCGCGCTGAGGCGCCGGCCACGCGAAACGCATCGTAGAAGTCCCGGATCGACCGCGAGCCGTCGGTGTTCTGATCGCCGTAGCGCGTGTCGCCAACGCCCTGCTCGATCCGGCAGCGGCTCCAGTCGGCGTCGAGTTCGTCCGCAGCCACGAGCGGGAGTGACGTGCGGATGCCCGTGCCCATCTCCGATCGATGCGTGACGATGAACACGGTGCCGTCGGGCTCGATGCCGAGGTAGACGCTTGGATGGAGAGCCGCCGTGTCGGCCTTCGTGTTCAGGATCGCAGCGCCGGCAGGTCCTTGCGCAAACAACTCCGCGGGGATCAGACGCGACGCGACGACGAACGCACCGGTCGAAAATATGCCGCCGAGGAACTGGCGGCGGTTGAGCGAGACGTTTTCGATGACCATCACGCACGCTCCTTTGCCGCGGTCTTGATCGCGGCGCGGATGCGCTGATAGGTGCCGCACCGGCAGATATTGCCCGCCATGGCCGCGTCGATCTGCGCGTCGGTCGGGTTCGGTGTCGTCTTCAACAGGGCGACGGCCGACATGATTTGACCGGACTGACAGTAGCCGCACTGCGGGACGTCGTGCTGGATCCAGGCGCGCTGCACAGGGTGCAGCTTGCCACCCTCAGCGAGCGCGTCGATCGTGAGCACGGTCTTCGACTCCAGCGTGCCCATCCGCGTCTGGCACGAGCGGACGGCCTGGCCGTTCACGTGCACCGTGCACGCGCCGCACAGGCCGGCGCCGCAGCCGAAGCGGGTGCCGGTCAGCCGCAAGTCGTCGCGGAGGTACCAGAGCAGCGGCATCTCCGGATCGTCGTTGTATGTCTGGGCCTTGCCGTTCACTGTCAGTTGCATGCTGGAGAACCTCTGAAGAAAGCGCGCGGGCGCATTATCCCACGGTGCGATTCTTCTGACGCTGGTCGGTGCGATTTCCCTTCGCCGGTCGGGGCAATGCGGGCTTCGCCGGTCGGTCCCATTCGGACTTTGGCCGACGGTGCAAAGGGCGGCGCCAGGCTTAGACGTGCCGCTTGCGCCAGGCGTAATTTAGCGCGACCGCAGCGAAGACGAGCCACTGTTCGTGCGCAATCGAAGAACGCCGCCTACCTCGCGGCGCGACGAGCCACGCCAGGCCGATGCTGAGGACGTACATCGCCAGCATCGGCGCCGCCAGCATGGTCTGATTCCAGGGATCCGGAGACGGCGTAAGAACCGCTCCGGCGATGAAGGCGATCAGAACCGCGTATTGAATCCTTCTCCACAGGAATCGGGCGGTGACGATTCGCATCCGCGCGAGGAACATGATCAGAGTCGGCAGCTGGAACACCGCAACCATCGCGAGGACCATGTTCTTGAAACGCAACCAGCATCCCGGTAACCACCGCGACGCAGGATCGGATCAATCGTCCGCAGTTCATCGAGATGGTCGAGGAACCCCATCATGCCCTCGGTATGGGCAGTGCTGCGATGGCTGGCCATAATGGCGCCGATTCTACACGGCGCCAAAGAGCGACCTGAACCCAGCGGTGTGCTACTTGACGTCGGACTTTGACCGCCGGCCAGTCTTTGGTTTTCTCGATTTTTGCGCGCGCGGCACGACGCCGAAACGCCGGTCGTTTTGGGCCATGCGATGCGCCACCGCTTCCATCGTCGATTCGAAACGCCAGTCGGCCGAGTCTATATAGAGCCACTTGCGCAAGAAGCCGTGCGGCGCGAGCGCGGGAAAGTCGGCGCGAATGGAGGCGTGATGCTCGTGGGCCGTCCCAATGAGGACGCCGTGCCACTTCCAGCGTCCGGTCTTCGTCGGCTCGACCAGCACCAGCATGAGGCGCTCGTGAACGTATGCAGCAAGTCCTCCGAACATCCGCTTCGTGAAGAAGGTTGAACGCCCGGCAAACGCCTCGAGGATCCATTCGTGATCGAATGCCTTCATCCGGATTCAGGCGCTCGGGTCGCGCTAGTTCTTCCCGGTTGCTGTGGCTCGGTCGGCAAACCAGTTCAGCACCACGTTCAAGCGCCCCGCACCCGATTCCGGTTTGACCATCACGAAGCGCTGGCCGTCGCGCGACACGTCGAAATTCGGAATAGTGATGCCCCCTCCGTACGCGTACCGGGCCTCGAACAGCAGCTCCGGTGACGACATTTTCAGCGTGGGACTCGTCGTCACCTGGACCACCATCATCTTGTCGTCGATACGATAGAAAATCTCGCGGCCATTCGGATTCCAAATCGCCTGTGTACCGCCGTCAGTGGACACCTGCTGGCGCTCGCCCGGCCCGGGGAATGGGCGGAGGTAAATCTCATTGCGCCCGGTCTCGTTCGAAACGTACGACATCCAACGACCGTCCGGTGACAGCCGGGCACCGCCCTCGTACGAAGGCGTCTGCAGCACCGTCGATATCTTTGCGGGATTGCGGAGCGATAACGTGAGGATGTTGAACGACGAGTCCTGGGTGCTGCGCAGAAACACCAACGTGTCGCCGTCAGGCGCGATCACGCCCGGGTAATCGAGATCGGTCGTTCCCGGAAGCACCTGCGCGTCACCGCCGGGACCGCTCGTTCCCTGCACCCGGAGACCCGTCTGGCCTCGGTACATAACCCGCCCGTCGGGCATCCAGATCGGGAAACCGTTCCCCAATATCGTGCCGGTTGTCAGCCGGCTGAAGGTTGCGCGCGCCAGGTCTTCCACCCAGAGCTCGCCTGCCTGGACGATGAACCGCTGACCGTCAGGCGACATCCTCGGATTCGCGTAGCTGCGGCGTTCGCCATTGAGGACCTGCTCCTCACCTCCTCGGGAGACCCACACGAGCGTGCTGAAGGCCGTGGTCGCCGAGTACATCATGGCACCCGACAACGACACGTCGAGGAGTGGAATCTCCGATGTCAGCGTCGGAACGTCTTGAATGAGCGGTGCCGCGGGTCCGGTGACCTTGAGCGCCGCAGCATCAAACGACACCGTAAACATCTGCCCGTCGCGGAAGTACGCAAGCTGCCCGACGTTCACGTAGAGGGGCAGGGTTCCGCGTTCAATGATGGTACGTCGCTCGCCCTTATCCAGATCGAGCGAGTCAATGCGCCAACCGTCGTTCGACGCCGCCGCAAAGAGCATCGTCTTTCCGTCCGGAAGCACGATCGGCCATGCGTGGCGCGTATCGCGATGCGCGGCATCGAGTGCCATCAACTGCTTCGGCTCTCCTCCACTTCGCGGCACACGCCACAACGTGCTGCCACGCTGGACGATGAGGCTGCCATCCGCGCCCCAGGCTCCACCGCCCAGAAAGCTGACCCGGTCGCTCACCGTCGACACCACGCCGTCCGTGATCGAGATCGTTTTGAGGAGACCGGAGGAGGTCACGAACCCGATCGACGTTCCGTCCGGCGAAAAGAAAAGCGTCGAGACGGCGTCGCTCCCACGCAGCGTCGTGGCCTCGAAGTGATCCAGCCTCCGGAGGTAGATTTGACGCGAACCGTTCAGCACTCCGATAAACGCGAGGCGACTCCCATCCGGAGACAGCGCAATCGTCCTCGCCGAGGTATACAGCTCCAGGTTAGGAGGCAGTGTGAGCTCGAGACGAGTCACGGGCGCGGCCGACGTCGAACGGTCCGCTCGTGGCCACAGCACGGTGAGGGCAGCGACGGCGACTCCTATCGCGCCGACCGCCCACGGTAGCGCGGTTCGCCGGTATGCGCGGCCCGTCGCGTGACTCGAGTCCTGCACTGGCTCGCCAGCGGCATCGTCCAGCTCCAACCGCGCATCGCCGATGTGATGAATCCGGCGATCGACGTCCTTGTTAATGCAGCGACGAAGCAGCCTGCGGACGGACGCCGGTGTGTCGGCCGGGAGTGCGTTCCAGTCTGGCTCGCGAGTGAGGATGGCCGCGATCGAATCGGAGACGGTTTCCGGAGAACCGAACGGCGACCTCCCGGTCAGCATCTCGAACAGCACGCAGCCGAACGCCCAGACGTCCGCGCGTTGATCGACGGCCTTCCCGCGCGCCTGTTCGGGACTCATGTAGGCCGCAGTGCCGAGGATGATTCCGGCCTGTGTCGCCGGCGAGACCATCGTCGGGGAGATCGAGGCGGCCGTCGCCGGCGCCGTCGCCGACTCCATCGCCTTCGCCAGCCCGAAGTCCAGCACCTTCACCTGGCCGCCGGGCGTGAACTTGATGTTGGCCGGCTTGAGATCGCGGTGAACGATGCCCTTGTCGTGGGCGGCTTCGAGGGCGTCCGTGAGCTGCCGTGCGATCGACAGGGCTTCTTCGACTGGAACCGGCCCCTGCGCGATCCGATCCGCGAGCGTCGGCCCTTCGACGAGCTCGAGGACAATGCCGCTGCCCGATGCGGCTTCCTCAAAGCCGTAGACGCTGGCGATATTGGGATGATTCAGCGTGGCCAGCAGTTCAGCCTCGCGTTCAAAACGGGTCAGGCGATCCGGATCCCGCGCGAACGCATCGGGCAGGACTTTGATCGCCACGTCACGCTTGAGACGTGTATCCCGGGCGCGATACACCTCGCCCATCCCGCCCTGACCGAGTTTTGCCAGGATTTCGTAGGCTCCCAGACGGGCGCCGGAAGAAAGGGTCATTGTTGAGCTGGGCGGATTATAGGTGTGGCGCCGCGACGTTCCTATGAATCCAGCTTCAGGCTCCAATCCTCACGTGTGTCGCTGAGATTCGGGTTGTAGTACGGATCGACGCGCCCGAGCTGCGCCGACCAGCGCGCGACGAAGCGCTCCTCGTCCTCGGGCGGATGGAGACGGCCGCGGCTGGCGCCCTCGTGGTGGTAGAGAAGCGCATGTGGGGTGTAGACGACCTCGTACCCATGTTCGCGAATGCGCAGACACAGGTCGATGTCGTTGAGTACGACCCGAAGAGCCTCGTCGAAGCCTCCAACCTTGTCGAAGACCCGTCGCGGCACCATCATGCAGGCGCCGGTCACGGCGCTGCAGTTCCGTGGCAGTTCGGCCAGGCGCGGAACGCCGGGCACTTCCTTCGCGGTGCAGCGAAAGGCGTGCTGCGCCACACCGCCGACGTTCAGCACCACGCCGGCGTGCTGGATGGTGCCGTCTGTGTAGAGCAGCTTGGCCCCCACTGATCCGACCGCGTCGAACTGCGCGTACTCGAGCATCGCGGTCAACCAGTCAGCGCGAAGGACCTCGACATCGTTGTTGAGGAACAGCAGCTGCTCGCCGCGCCCCTGGCGGACGCCAAAGTTGTTGATCGCCGAATAGTTGAACGGGGCGGTCCACCGGTGCACCTGACACGGAGGGCGCAGTGACGCAAGATAGGCAACCGCGTCGGGTTCAACGCTGTTGTTGTCAATGACCACGATTTCGTACGCGTCATAATCGGTGCGCGTCAGGATGCTGTCGATCGTCGTCCGCAGCAGCGCTGCCTGATCCCGGGTCGGGATGATGATGGAGACGAGCGGCCGCCGCGTCAGGCGGAATCGCGTGGTGTAGCAACGAGGTCCGCGCGTCGTGAACAGCGGTTCCACACAGCCGGGACGCTGCCGGCGGGCCAGTGCCTCATCGAGCGCGCGTCGCTCGTCGCGCGCCGCCGCGTGACGCCAGACGATCCGGTCCCTGGTCGCCTCGCGGGGCCACAGATGGCACAACACTTTGGCCACGTGGTGAATCTGCTGCGTCTGTTCACTCGCCCGCAACATCAGATCGTAGGGCTGGCCAGTACCGAGCTCTGGCCTGAACCCGCCGGCGCGCTCAACCACACGACGTCGCATCACGGTGAACGGGCCGAGGATGTTGGTCGACAACAGCAGCTCCGGATCCCACTCCGGCTTGAAAAATGGATCGAAGAGTCGCCCCGCCGCGTCGATGAAGTCCTGATCCGAATAGACAATGTCGGCCGCTGGGTCGTCGTTCAGACGTTTGACGATCTCGAAGAGCGCTTCCGGGACAAGCACATCGCCTGCGTTGACGAAAGCAATGACGGCGCCGGTTGCCCCACGAAACGCTTCTGCATGGGTGGGCGCCGTGCATATTTCCCAGCGGTCGTAGATCTGAGCGTGGATCGACTCGATCGTGCGGCGTGCAGCAGGCGTCTCCGGAGGATCGCCTGCGATCACCACGCTGATGAGCGGTGAGTCCTTGAACGCCGTCCTGGCCACGCGCATCGCGGCGTACGCATCGGCGGTCGGGACGTTGCGCTGCAGCCAGCGCCGGTACTCGTCCGGTTCCGGTGGTTCCCAAGTGTGATCGTCCACGCTCAAGGAACGACCGCGGGCGGCAGAACCGATCTTGCGTTTGGCGAACCGGAAGATGTCCACGAACCCGTGGTCGACCCAGATTTCGAACGCCCGCCGCGCCATCCGATACGGCTCGCGCGTCAGTGGATTGCGCAGCATCCGCGCGCCAATCTTTTCGAACCGGAGCTGGGCACACCAGCCAAGCGCCGCGTGCGAGCGGCGCATTTCGTTGACGGCATCGCTCACGATGCGCTCCTGGTCCGCGACCAGCCGCGACAGGTGCTCGATTTCGGTGAGCAGCTCCTGGTCCACCGACGCCGGTTCGTCCGGACGAAGGTCGGCACTCATGATGGATGCACCGAGACGTCCACCGGGAGCCATACCTGTCCATGGATCGCCTTGCCGGACGGCGGCGGCGAGACCGTCACCACCAGGGCGTTGTCGATCCAGTCGAAGTAGGCCCTCGTGTACCGATCCGCGGCAATAGCGCTACTGACGCTGTAGGTTCCCGGAATGAGCGGAAGCCTGAGACGGAACTCAACGACGAGCGTCGAGCCGGCGACACGAGGTGGCAGGGTTACCCCCTCTTCGAACGTGTTCGTCCCGACGAGCTCCGTCCCGTTGCGGTCCCTGAATCCGAAGCCGACGATGCTGCTCGGCACGTCGGCCACGTACTCGACGTGGACGCGCAACGTCACCTCGTCATTGAACTCGACGGCGGTCGTCGGACGACTGCAGGAGTCGATCAGCTCGATGCTCCGGATCTTTGCTGCGCCGGTGCCATGGCGGAACACACGGACACGCGCGTCGAGACTGGCGTCGGTCTGAAAGCTCACCGTCTCCGACTCGGGTGCCATCGTCGGTACGGGCCCCTGTGGCGCTTCCGCTTTCGCAATCTCGGCCGACGCCCTGGCGAAATACAGGCTCGCCATCTCCGCCGCTTCTCCCTCGGCGATGATCCGTCCGGCGTTGAGCAGCACGACGGAGGAACTGATCGCCTTGATCAGTCCCATGTCATGGCTGACACACACGATCGTCGTGCCATTGGCCTGCATCTGACGAATTCGGAGCAGGCACTGGTGCTGGAAAACGGCATCGCCTACGGACAGCGCTTCGTCGACAAGGATGATGTCGGGGTCGACGTGAATCGCCGCGGCAAACGCCAGCCGCACGAACATGCCGCTCGAATACACCTTGACCGGCTGGGTGATGAACTCGCCGATACCGGCGAAGCGCTCGATGTCCGGCAGGCGTCGACGTATTTCCTGCAGCGGCACGCCAATGATCGTCCCGAACATCTCGACGTTCTCACGACCTGTGAGCTCCGGATGAAACCCCGCGCCGAGCTCGAGCAGCGACGACACCCGGCCGCGCACGGTTGCGCGCCCGCTGGTGGGACGAACGATGCCGGCCACGATCTGGAGCATCGTGCTCTTCCCCGATCCATTCGCGCCGACGACACCCAGTGTCTCGCCGCGCTCGACACGAAGATTGATGTCCTGGAGCGCCGGGAAGTTGGTGTGAAGAACCGGAGCACCCGGCAGGAGCATTTCGACCGCGCGATGTCGGGGATTCCGGTAAATCTTGTACGACTTGGAGACGTGCTCGAGTTCGATGACTGGTTCGCTCATCAAAGCACGTCCGCGAACTCGTACTTCAACCGGTTGAAGACCCAGTATCCGGCGATGAAGATGACGAGGGAGGTCGCGCAGAACGCGGCAAAGGGCACCAGCGCCGGGACCTGATGCTGGAGCACCGCGCCGCGATACGCTCCAACGAGGTACGCCAGCGGATTGAGCTGATAGACCCACCGAAACCGTTCGGGCACCATCTCCAACGGGTAAACGATCGGGGTCGCGTACATCCAGAAGACAAGTCCGAAGCTCACCACCTGCCGCGTATCCGGCACGAGCACCGACAGTGCGCCCACGGCCCATGCGATCCCGGCCGTGAACAGGAACTGAGGAATCGCAATTGCTGCCACCGTCAGCAGCGGCCAGCCGGGCGCCCGTCCGACGACGATCAAGGCGCCGAGCAGGATGACCAGGCCGAG
>Ga0207691_10004350_pt1 | contig 13742 bp, 16 predicted proteins | sample KBSM13metaG_FD_184327 | JGI IMG/M metagenome (GOLD analysis project Ga0207691, IMG submission 184327) | Miscanthus rhizosphere microbial communities from Kellogg Biological Station, Michigan, USA - KBS M1-3 metaG (SPAdes) (version 2) | ecosystem: Host-associated > Plants > Roots > Rhizosphere >... | reverse complement strand
CTAAAGACGCAAACCGCGGCCGCTGCATCTCGAACTCGGCAAGCAACCGCTCGTCGACGTGCCGGGATCCGTCTGCGACGACCGTGGAAAGCAGGCCGGTCTCGGCATGCCGGCTATTGTCCCAACCGGGATAGGCCGTGATCGGGTACCAGCAGATACCCCTGACGTCGGCGCCCCGGTCCATGGCGTCGCGCACTTCGCTGCAGACGTAATGAAGCCAGGAGGGCTTGGCCGAGCCTTCGGCACCGGTCTCCGACAGAAAGATCGGCTTTCCATACCGTTCCGACGTTTCGATGAGCATGTCCGCCAGCGGCCGATATTCGTGATGCCCCATCGGGATAGTCGGGCCCTGGAAATACCATTGGTTATGGGGATAGAAATTCCATCCGACGACATCGACCAGCGAGGGGTCGCCGCCCAGCTCCGGCCGCGCGAGCCCCACGATCCAGTCGTAGGCCTCGTACATCCCCTGGAGATTCTCCTTTGCGGCGCGCACCGTCGCCCGGCGCCGGTCGTGCGGCGCGATATGGATCAGGGGCTCGGCCCAGACGATCGTCGCGTGAGGCCAGCGCTCGCGGATTGCCTTCGCCGCGGAAATCGCGGTCCTCACGAGCTGGTCCTTGAACCAGCCGCGCTGTCCTGGACCAACCGGAGGGAAGTATCCGTCGTCGACCGCCCACGAAAGGAAGTTGATCTCGTTCAAAGGACAGACGAGGGGCGGGCGATTGCTCACCGACTGCTGAACCTCGATCGCGGCGACCGCAAACTCCGTGAACCGTTCGGGAAAGTCGGGGGCGCCCTGGTCAATGCAATCGGGCGACCCGTAGTGGAACAGATCCCAGATGATCTCCACGCCCACTGCCTCGGCCGCTTCGAGCGCGGGCAGCCAACTCGACCAGTCGTAGCGGCCTGGCGACCGTTCGATCAGGTGCCAGCGCAGTCCATCGCGAAGCGTTCGGAACCCGAGTTGCCGGCAAACACGGTAGTCCTGGAGCACATGCTTGTCGTGACCGGTCGCGCGAATCAGGTCGAGCCGAACGCCGTCGCGCCGGCGGTGCGACGAACATTCGAAGCCCGCCTGAAAGAAGCTCGCGAAATTCTTGCCAAGATGATTGGTCATGGACAGCTACCAATGCGCGAGCGGGAAGTTTGAGCCCCACTCGTCCTACAAATCACACAGCCGATCCGGGCTCCGTGCCAGGATCACGAAAACATCTACGGGCACAATCTTAGCACTGGAGCTTTGTGCAACGAAGGAGGACGACTGCTGATGAGGCAGAATTGGCCGGAGAGGCTCTGGCTGGTGCGTCACGGACAGAGCCAGGGGAATGTCGCCAGGGATGCGGCGGACGAGGCCGGCGCGCACGAAATCGACATCGATATGCGCGATGTGGACGTGCCGCTGTCGGCGCTCGGAGAGAAGCAGGGCGAGGCAGCGGGCCGCTGGTTCTCGGCCTTGCCGGCCAACGAGCGCCCGGAAATCATCCTGGCTTCACCCTATGTGCGCGCTCGCCAGACGGCCGAGATCATCTGTCGCCAGGGAGCGCTCGCGGGAGGACCGGCGAGAACGATCATCGATGAACGCCTGCGCGAACGCGAGTTTGGGATATTCGACCGGCTCACTACCGTTGGGATCCGGGAGCGCTTTCCGGAAGAAGCGGCGCACCGCCGCCGGCTCGGCAAATTCTATCACCGGCCGCCCGGCGGAGAGAGCTGGGCCGACGTGATCCTTCGCCTCCGATCCATGCTGAACACGATCAACCTCCATTATTGCGACCGACGCGTGCTGGTCGTCTGTCACCAGGTTGTCGTCCTTTGCTTCCGCTACATCCTTGAGGAGCTCGACGAGGAAACGATCCTGTCGATCGACAAGCAGGCCGAAATCCTGAACTGCGGCATCGCGGCATATGAATTCGAGCCCGACGCAAAGGGATTGTGCGTTCCGGCGCTCGAGCTCTGGAATTACGGCGCGCCGCTGGAAGCCGAGGGAACCAGCAAGACCTCCGCCCCGGATGCGATGGCGGGGACAAGGTGACTCCCCGTCCGCTGAACGCCACGGCACTGAACGATCATCCGCTTCCACCTGTCGCCAATGGCGACAAGGAAGAGAAGGGTCGTATCCTCGTCGTTGCAGGTAGCCGCGAGGTTCCCGGCGCCGCGCTGCTGACCGCCACGGCGGCAATGCGAGCCGGCGCGGGCAAGCTTCGGATCGCGGCGCCGGAAAACATTGCAATCCAGCTCGGAGTGGCAATTCCCGAGGCGATGGTCGTCGGTCTGGCCGAAGATGGCGCCGGCGGTTTTGCAGCACGCAGCGCCAAGGCCATTGGGAAACAGGCTGCCAAGCTCGATGCGGTGGTCGCCGGCCCCGGCATGAAGGAGGGCGAGGCCTCCGCGCTCATTGCCAGGGCGCTACTTGGGACGACCGTGCCCATCGCATTCGATGCCGCGCTCCTGCACGAACTGCAGCCGCTGCAGCAGGACCGTTCTGCGGTCCCCATCCTGCTGCCCCATTCGGGGGAGCTCGGATCGCTTCTGGATTGCGAAGAGGAAACCATCGAGCGCGACCCCCTTGGCTGCGGTCTTGAAGCTGCACAGCTCTATCGTTCGATCGTGCTTGTTAAGGGCGTCACTAGCCATGTTGTCACCCCGGAAGGCCTGGCCTGGCGTTACGAAGGCGGCTCACCGGGTCTTGGAGTGTCGGGCAGCGGCGACGTGCTCGCCGGGATTGTCGGAGGGCTGCTTGCGCGCGGGGCCGAGCCGCTCAGTGCCTTGCTTTGGGCAGTTTGGCTGCACGGCGAGGCGGGAGCAGCCCTCGCGAAGAAAGTCGGAAAGATCGGATTCCTCGCCCGGCAGATCGCCGACGAAATTCCCGGCCTATTGCCCGGCTGAGTTCTTGCCCGCGATGTGCCGCTCGAGCTCGTCGCCGATCAGCCGAACGACGTGAAGCACGTTGGTCGAGCCCGCAGTGCCAAACGGGACACCCGCCATGAGCACGATGCGGTCGCCGCCTTTGGCGATGTTGTGCCGAAGGGCCATTCGCTTCCCTTTTTCCACCATCTCCTCGAAGCTCGACACATCACGCGAATGCACGGGGTGCACCCCCCAGAGGAGGCCCATTCGCCGCGCGGTCACCGGCGACGGGCTCATCGCCAGCAGCGGCACATTCGGGCGCTCGCGCGCGATCCGCCGCGCGGTTGCACCGGAGCTTGTGTAGCAAACCATGGCGGTCGCGGAGATCGTGCTTGCGATCTGGCGAGCCGAGCCGGCGAGCGCGTCTGCCGTAGTGGCTTCGAGCCGAGTCTGCGTGAAGTGGATTCGCGCCTGATAGGACGGGTCGCGCTCCACGCTGGTCGCGATCCTGTCCATCATCTGCACGGCTTCGCACGGAAATTGACCGGCCGCGCTTTCGGCCGACAGCATCACCGCATCGGCGCCGTCGTAAATCGCGGTCGCAACGTCGCTGACCTCCGCCCGGGTCGGAGTGGGCGAGGTCACCATCGATTCGAGCATCTGGGTCGCAACGACGACCGGCTTTCCGAACTGCCGCGCGCAGGCGACGATCTTGTTCTGGAGCGGCGGCACCTGCTCGGGCGGGAGCTCGACGCCAAGGTCTCCGCGCGCTACCATGACCGCGTCGGCCAGCGCGACAATGTCATTAAGGCGATCAATCGCCGCCGGCTTTTCGATCTTGGCGAGCAGGGCGGCGCGATCGCCGATCAGGGTTCGCGCCTCGGCGACATCCTCGGGCCGCTGGACGAAGGACAAGGCAATCCAGTCGGCGCGCTGCTCCAGGGCAAACTGGAGGTCGTCGCGGTCCTTGTCCGTCAGGGCGGGGATCGGGACGACCACGTCGGGCACATTGACGCCCTTGTTGTCCGACACGGGTCCCCCGACCTTCACCTCGCAGACAATCTGCCCGTCGCCCGCCTCGAGGACGTTGAGGCGGACCTTGCCGTCGTCGATCAGGATGTTGGTACCCGGCCGAACCGCCTCGAACAGTTCGGCGTGCGGCAGCTGGACCCGCTTGCTGTCGCCCGCCCGATCGTCGTGATCGAAGATGAAGCGCTTGCCCTTCTCAAGGATGGTGCGCCCGCCTTCGAAATGACCGACCCGGAGCTTCGGCCCTTGCAGATCGAACAGGATTGTCGTTGGACGATGGAACTCCTTTTCGAGCGCGCGGATCGACTCGACCAGCTTCGCCTTCTGCTTTTGATCGCCATGGCTCATGTTGATCCGGAATGCGTCCGCGCCCGCGAGCATCAGCCTTCGTATCATCCGCGCGTCGCTCGACGCCGGACCGAGGGTCGCCAGGATCTTCACCTTTCGCGAACGGGGAGCGAGAGTTTCGGTCAATGCACGTCCTTGTTGGCTGGCCGCCCTGCCTTAGCCGCTTGCTATGGCGGTTCAACCCGCTAGAGCCGCTGCTCACACATTGAAATCGGAGTGTACAAAGCATGGCGGAAGGCACCGTCGCGGCCGATCAGCTGCGGCTGTTTATCGAGCGAATCGAGCGGCTTGAGGAAGAAAAGAAGGGCATCTCGGATGATGTTCGCGATGTCTATGCCGAGGCCAAGGCCAACGGCTATGATCCCAAGATCATGCGGATGATCGTCAGGCTGCGCAAAATGGAAACGCACACGCGCCAGGAACAAGACGCGGTGCTTGAGACCTATCGCGCTGCTCTCGGACTGGAATAAGGAGCACCCATGGCGGGGCATTCCAAATTCAAGAACATTATGTACCGGAAGGGGGCGCAGGATAAGAAGCGCTCTGCCCTCTTCTCCAAGCTTAGCCGCGAGATCACCGTCGCGGCCAAGATGGGCCTGCCGGACCCCGATGCGAACGCCCGGCTGCGCGCTGCAGTCATCGCTGCTCGCGCCCAATCGATGCCCAAGGACAATATCCAGCGGTCCATCGACAAGGCGTCGGGATCCGACGCCGACAATTATGAGGAGATCCGCTACGAGGGCTTCGGGCCAGGCGGCGTCGCCATCATCGTCGAGGCGCTCACCGATAATCGCAACCGTACCGCGACCAATGTGCGGACGATCTTTTCGAAGAATGGCGGTAATCTCGGCGCCGGCGGAAGCGTCAGCCACGGCTTCTCGCGCCTGGGACTGGTCGAATATCCTGCAAGCGCGGGCGATGCGGACAAGGTTTTCGAAGCCGCGATCGAGGCGGGCGCGGAGGACGTCGAGTCCGATGAGGACGGCCACCGCATCTGGACCAGCATCGAAAGCCTGCACGAAGTCGCAAGGGCCCTCGAAGCGATTCTCGGCGAAGGCGAAGGCGCCAAGCTTGCGTGGCGGCCATCGACCGAGGTCGAGGTTCGCGGTGGCGATGCCGAGCAGCTGATGAAACTGATCGACGCGCTCGAGGAGGATGACGACGTGCAGACCGTCTGGGGCAATTACGACGTGCCCGAGGAAGAGCTGGAGAGGATCGCCTGAAGATACTCGGCCTCGACCCCGGACTCGGAACGACCGGCTGGGGCCTGATCGAAGCCGAGGGCAATCGGCTCGCGCATATCGCGAACGGGCAGATCAAGACTGATTCCTCCGCTCCGCTTCCTCGCCGGCTTTCGGCACTTGCAGACCAGCTCGAAGCCATGATTGCTAATCATTCGCCGGAAGAGGCGGCCGTGGAGGAAGTGTTCGTCAATCAGAATCCCCAGTCGACCTTGAAGCTGGGGCAGGCCCGCGGCGTGGTCCTGATGTGCGCGGCCCGGGCAGGTTTCGCCGTCGGCGAATATTCGCCGACTTTGGTCAAGAAAGCGGTTGTCGGCATAGGGGGCGCCGACAAGGCACAGGTCCACGCGATGGTCTCGCGCCTTCTCCCCGGAGTGAAAATCGCCGGGCCCGATGCCGCCGACGCACTCGCCGTTGCCATTACGCATGCGCATCATCTGGCGAGCAAGCGCCGCATGCCGTAAGCCTTACCATCGATGATCGCGCGCCTTTCCGGAATCCTTGCCGAAACCAGTAGCGACAGCGCGGTGATCGACATCGGCGGCGTGGGTTATCTCGTCTATTTGAGCGGCCGAACCCTCAGCGCATTGGGGCCAATCGGCGCGGAGGTGCTGATCCTCACCGAGCTCCAGGTTCGCGAAGATGCCTGGACCCTGTTCGGATTCGGGTCGACGGTCGAGCGCGACTCCTTCCGGGCGCTGACATCGATTCAGGGAGTCGGAGGAAAGCTCGCCCTCGCCATCCTTTCGACCCTGTCCCCCGACGAACTCGCGCGCGCCGTGGCGCAGGACGACAAGGCCATGATCGGCCGGGCAAATGGCGTCGGCCCCAAGCTCGCGGCGCGGATCACCAACGAACTTCAGGGCAAGCTCGGAGTCGGGATTGCCGGCGCGGCTCCTGCTCCTCGTGGCGGCGCTGCGGCCGACGCTCTCTCCGCACTCGGCAATCTGGGATTCAAGCCGGCCGACGCCAGCGCCGCGGTCAATGCCGCGCAGGACGAGCTGGGACCCGAAGCAACATTGGACGCACTCGTTCGACTGGCGCTAAAAAAAGCGGCGAGATGATTATCGCAGTCTACAGCGCGAAAGGCGGCGTCGGGAAAACCACCTTGGCGGTGAATCTCGCCTGGGCGAGCGCGACGTTGTCGAAGCGCCGCACCCTGCTGTGGGACCTCGATGCGCAAGGCGCTGCGAGCTATATCCTCGGACAGGAGGGCGGGACCAAATCGGCCAAGTCCGGCATCGCGCATTCGGACGTGTCAGGAATGATCAGGCCGTCCAATATCGAGGGCGTCGACGTCCTTCCAGCCGACGAGAGCCTACGCCACCTCGACGTTGCATTCCACGATCTCGGCAAACGCAAGAGACTCGCGAAGATCGCCGCCGAGCTCGAACATGATTACGATCGGATCATCATCGATGCGCCACCTGGACTGACCGATACTTCCGACCAGATCATGCGCGCATCCAACCTGGTCGTAGTCCCGGTCATCCCAAGCTCACTGTCGCAGCGATCGCTCGACGTCATCAAGGAATATGTGAACCGCAAGAAGGGTCCGCACGTGACCCTGGCACCGGTCTTCTCGATGGTCGACCGGCGGCGGGCAGTGCACCAGTCGGAGCTCCAGAAATACAAGGCCTGGCCTGCAATCCCGATGGCCAGCGCTTATGAGAAAATGAGTGAGGAGCGGAAATCGATCGGCCAGCTCCTCCCTCGCTCGGCGGCTGCAGTCGAAGCCGTTGCGCAGCTTTGGCGCCGGATCGAGAGGACGCTCGCAAAGTGACCGAACGAACCGCCTCGTGCCGCTGCGGCCAACTAAGGGCTATGGTGTCGGGTGAACCGGTTCGCATCTCCGTCTGCCACTGCCTCGCCTGCCAGAAACGCACAGGGAGCGCTTTTTCCGCGCAGGCGCGCTGGCCGGCGGAATGCGTCGAGATCGAGGGTGAATCGCATCAGTGGACGCGCACTGCGGACAGCGGCCAGAGGACGGTCTACAATTTCTGCCCGAAGTGCGGATCCACGGTCCACTACACCGGCGGCAATTTTCCGGACGTGATCGCCATTCCGCTTGGAGCCTTCGACGATCCCTATATTTCCCGCCCCGATTATTCGGTCTGGGAAGCGCGCAAGCACGAGTGGGTCGAAATCCTCGGCGACGATGTCCTGCACCGGGACTGAAGCTCAGCCGCCCCAGGCATCGCGATAGACGCGAAGGAAATTGGCGCCCATCAGCTTTTCGAGACGCGCTTCGCTCCAGCCGCGTTTCTGCAGATCAGTGGCGAACCGCCGATAGCGGTCCACGCTGTTGTAGTCGGCGACATAGGGATAGACCCCGACCGCCTCTCCAGGCGCTGCGATCCCCAGCTTGATCCGCTGGCGCTGCCAATCATCCATCCGCTTCTTGCTGGCCGGATCGAAATTGGTCGGGAGAACGCCATTGTCGGTTCCGATCCCGACATGGTCCTCGCCAGCCACCTTAGCGATATGCTCGACGTGAGCAATTACGTCCGCGGCGGCGGGATGCATGTCGGGCCGGAGATAGGGCATGAAATAGACGCCCACGACACCACCCTTGTCGGCCACCGCCTTGATCGCAGCGTCCGAGACGTTGCGCGGATGGTCCAGGAGGGCGCGAGCACCCGTATGGCTGATGACCAGCGGCCGCTTCGCAAAAGCGATCGCCTCATCGATCGTGCGCGCGCCTCCGTGAGCAAGGTCGAGAAGCAGTTTCTCAGATTCGATACGGCGGATCGTGTCGCGACCGAGATTCGAGAGTCCGCTATTCGCCGGTTCGAGGGAGCCGTCACCGGAAAGATTTCTGAGATTGTAGGTCAGCTGGACGGTCATGACCCCGTCCTTCTTCATCTGCGCGAGGCGATCGAGCTCGGGCCCGACCATGCACGTGTCCTGAGTGCCGATGAGGACTCCGAACCTCCTTTCGCGCTTGGCCTTCAGGATGTCCGCGGCACTCCGCACGAGCAGAAGCCGGTCGGGGTTCGCGCCGAAGATGCTTTTCCTGAACGCAATCTCCTTCTGATAATCGCCCCACGGGTCCGCTACGTTGCCGACCGGAAAAATAGTGTCGCGAACGACGGTGACGCCTGTTCCGACGGTTTCGGCCCATGCGCGGTCGCTCCATCGCAGCCATTCATTTGGCGCATAGGGATCGGCCGTACCGCCGAGCGCGTCGATGATGATCGCTCGATCGAACCAGCTGCCGGTGACCGAGCGCCGCTGGGCAAGCGACGGCGCCGCGACCAGCGCTGCCATCCCTCCGGCAACCAGAGTACGCCGATCGACTTCCATGGCACCCCCCCTACATTCGCTCTGACTGCTTGTCGTAAGCCGATCCATCTGCGAATCAACGGTTCGGATGGCCACCGATCCCGCCCGCATCACGACTCCCGAACGGACGTCCGAGGACGCCGACGCGGCGCTTCGGCCGAAGAGCCTCGACGAGTTCATCGGGCAACAGGCGGCACGAGAGAATCTGCGCGTGTTCGTGACGGCAGCGAAGAGCCGTGGCGAAGCGCTCGATCACGTCCTGCTTCACGGCCCGCCGGGGCTCGGCAAGACCACCCTTGCGGGAATTCTTGCGCGCGAAATGGGAGTCGGATTTCGAGCAACCTCGGGGCCGGTCATCGCCAAGTCCGGCGACCTCGCCGCCCTTCTGACCAACCTTGAGGATGGCGACGTCCTGTTCATCGATGAGATCCACCGCCTCAATCCGGCAGTCGAGGAAGTGCTTTATCCGGCGATGGAAGACCGCGCGCTGGATCTCATGATCGGCGAGGGTCCGTCGGCGCGGTCTGTCAGGATCGAGCTCCCTCGCTTCACCTTGATCGGCGCAACCACTCGGCAGGGCCTGCTGACGACGCCGCTTCGCGACCGCTTCGGAATCCCGGTGCGGCTGAATTTCTACACGGTCGACGAGCTGGAGTTGGTCGTAAGCCGGGCGGCACGGCTTCTCGGGGTTGATCTGCGGGAGGACGGCGCGCGCGAGATCGCCCGGCGATCGCGCGGCACTCCGCGGATCGCGGGCCGGCTGCTTCGGCGTGTCCGGGACTTCGCTCACGCCTCGGGTTCCGACACGATCAGCGCGGAAGTCGCGGACAGGGCCTTGTCGCGGCTGGAGATTGACGCGCTCGGGCTCGACGCCATGGACCGGCGATACCTGACGATGATTGCCGATTTGTACGGCGGCGGTCCGGTCGGCGTGGAGACGCTTGCCGCCGGCCTGTCCGAACCGCGCGACACGATCGAGGACGTGATCGAACCCTATCTCATTCAGCTGGGCCTCATAGCGCGCACTGCACGAGGCCGCTGCCTCAATGGCCGCGGTTTTGCCCATCTCGGCTTGCCGGTGCCGCAGGGGAGCCAGGCCGGCCTTTTCGACCAGGGAGCTGCGTCCAAATAATGCGTCTTTCGCCTTTCCTTGCCGCGGCCGCGATCGTTGCCGCGACCCCGATTTCCGCCCAGACCAATTCTCCAGCACCGGATTATTCCAGGGATTCGAGCTGGCTTTGCCTGCCTGGCAGGTCGGATATCTGCACGAAGCCGCTGCCGACGACCGCGCTCAATCCCAACGGATATGGTTCGACTGGCCTCAGCAGCGTCGCCAAGGACCCGCCGCTCGACTGCTTCTATGTCTACCCCACGGTCTCGAGGGACCAGGGGATGAACAGCGACCTCAAGCCGTTGGAGGAAACGGGCGCCGCCGAAGTCCAGTTTGCGCGCTTTGCCGGCGTTTGCCGGACCTTCGCGCCGCTTTACCGGCAAATGACGCTTGGTGCGGTCGCGGCCTTTTCGGCCGGTGCAGACATCGGGCCGGCGGCAGCGCTCGCCTATCGCGACGTCGTCGCTTCGTGGCGCAATTACCTCTCGACGAAGAACGGTGGACGGCCCTTCGTCCTCATCGGCCACAGCCAGGGCAGCCTGATGCTGCAGATGCTAATCGCCAACGAAATCGAGAAGAGCCCGGCCGTGGCGGCGCGAATGAAGCTCGCGATCCTCGCCGGTTTCAACACGCTTGTGCCGCAGGGCAAGCTGGTTGGCGGAACATTCAAGAAGACCCCGCTGTGCAGCCGTGCAGGGGAAAGCGGCTGTGTCATCAGCTGGGTCAGCTTCCGAGACAAGAACGTCCCGCCGGTCGGCGCGATCTTCGGCATCGCAAGCGAGCCCGGAATGACGGTCGGATGCGTCAATCCGGCGCGGCCCGGCGCTACGGACTGGGTCCCACTCGACAGCTATTGGTATACGCGCTCATCCCTTCCGGTTCCGGGAGGACCGATCGCCTGGTCTACCGAGGGTGCGCCTTCCACGCCTTATGTTCGGACCGAAGGTTTGGTCTCAGCCAAATGCATCAACGACGGTCATCGCGGTTATCTGTCGATCCGGACGAACCACAAGCCGGGCGAGAAATGGACCGACCGGATTGGGGGCGAAGTCGGCGTGCTTGGCATGTTCCTGCCCGGCTGGGGCATGCATCTTTCGGACATGGCAGAGGCCCAGGGCGATCTCTTGCGCGAGGTTGGCGACGTCAGCGCTCGATCCAGAACAGCTGCTCGACGCTGATTCCGAGGGCGTGGGACAGCTTGATTGCCAAGGTTGTCGAAGGGGTGAACACACCATTTTCGACTGTGTTCACCGTCTTGCGGGTAACCCCGACCTTCTCGGCAAGCTCCGCCTGGGTGAGGCCGAGCTCCGCCCGCCGGTCCTTCAGGCGATTTGCGAGCCTTTCATTCATTCCGCAGCGCGCGCCGTTCGAGAATTCCGAAACTCAATAGCGCTGCAGAGAGGCCAACAGTTAGAATGATGTGGATTGCCTCGCGCGCCTCGACGTGGGTGAACATGGTCAGGAAATAAAGGAATACGCAGCCCAGCATCGACGCGATGAAGGCTGCGCGGAAAGCCTGTGCACGATGTGCCTGCGTCGCCTCATCGTTCAACAGCTCGCGAACCCGCTTCGGCTGAAGCCAGCTCCCGCCTGTCAACAGCGCCATGAGTATGACGACCGACAGGATCAGCCAGGCCGCGATCTTGAAATGGTCGACGGGGCGCTCCGCGCCCGGATGATCGGATAAGAAACTGCCCTGCTGCGCGATCAGCAGGACCGCAAGAAACGGGAGGACTCTTGCCCGCCGCTTGCTCAGATATTCGGCCTTCTCGGCCGCCGAACGCTCACTCATGGTTCGATCCCTTTATGTAACGTGTGGGTTACATGTAACCTTGGCGTTACATGAGAGTCAAGCAGGGGTTACGCAGGGAGTCCCGGCTCGCTAGAGGCTGGATCGATGGGGCAGGAATCGTTCGATAGTCCATATCGCGGAGGGTTCGTCGGGAGCGAGCACCGCTTCGCACTGTCAGTCTATTTTGAAGACACTGACGCTTATGGGATCGTCTATTACGCCAACTACCTGAAGTTCATGGAGCGCGCCCGGTCAGACATGATCCGCGCGGTGGGCGTCGACCAAGCGGAGGAGCTGAGGCGCTCCGGTAGCGCTTACGCCGTCGTGGAAGTCGACATCAAATATCGCAGACCCGCGAAACTTGGCGATGACCTGCTGGTCGTCAGCAATGTCGATCAGGTCCGCGCATCGAGTGTCGATATTCATCAACGAGTCATGCGCGGGCCGGAACTGTTGACCGACGCCAAGGTCACGGCCGCCTTCCTCGACGGCCAGGGCCGACCCCGGCGTCAACCGGCCGACTGGGTCGAAAAATTCAGGGCAATCACGACGGACCGATGAAGCGACTATTCCTGATTCTCCTGCTGGCCGGCCTCGGCACCGCGGCGAAGGCTCAACAGCCGTCGGGGACGGTCATCGCCGTTCCGCCGCTCACCAGCCCGGACAGCGGATCCAAGGGCAATCAAATGCTCGCGGTCGGGTTCGACATCAGCCAGCTCATCGCGTCGGACCTCCGGCAAACGGCCGAGCTTGCGCCGCTGCCGACCACGCGCGAGGATTATTATTCCTACCCGGAGGTCACCGCGCCGAGCCTTTACAAGTGGCGGACCGCGCATGCGAAGACCCTGCTGATGGGTTTCGTCCAGTCGCGGTCGGACGGGCGCCTTACGGTCGGATGCTATGTCTACGACGTCGACAAGGGTCGTGAGCTCGCCCGCAAGGGGTTCGTCATCGGTCCTAGCGACTGGCGACGCGCGGCCCATAAGTGCTCGGGGCTTGCCTATACTGCGGTGACCGGAACGCCGGGCATTTTCGACACCCGCATCGCCTATGTCGCCGAGAGCGGCGTTGGAGACGGGCGGACACGCCGGCTCGCGGTCATGGACAGCGACGGAAACGGCCACCGCTACGTGACGGCCGGCGACACCACCGTCCTGACTCCCCGAATTGCCCCGAACGGCTCGCAAGTTGCTTTCGTCAGCTATGCCGGCGGGCAGCCCAACGTTCGCCTGCTCGACCTCGATTCCGGCAAGGACCGGCCTTTGATCCAGTCCAATGCGATCAGTTTCGCGCCCCGATTTTCGCCGGACGGCAGCCGGATTGCCTTTTCGATGATGAACGGTCCCAACAGCGACATCTATGTCGTGCGAGCGACCGGCGGAGCCGCGCAGCGGCTGACCACGTCCCCCGGCGTGGACACGGATCCGAGCTTCTCGCCGGACGGCAGCAAGATCGTGTTCGAAAGCGATCGGGGTGGATCGCAGCAACTCTATGTGATGAATTCGGACGGCACCGGGCAGCGGCGGCTCACGTTCGGCAATGGGTGGTACGGAACCCCGGAATGGAGTGCCGACGGCCAATGGATCGCGTTCACTCGGCGCGGGCAGGACGGCCGCCGGATCGGAATCGTGAGAGTCGATGGAACTGGCGAAAGGCTGCTCACCGCCGGTCCGGGAGATGAAGGACCGAGCTGGGCCCCAAGCAGCCGCGAACTTCTGTTCCAGCGCGCCGGGACTAACGGACGTTCGGGCCTCTACCGAGTTACGCTGGACGGCGGCGAGCCAAGGCCGATGACCATCCCGTCCGATGGGTCGGATCCGGACTGGTCGGGGGTGATGGACTGATGCGCAAAGCCATTCTGATTCTGGGCTTTGCGCTCTTTGCGGGCAGCGCGCACGCGCAACTACCGTTTCTCACCAAGCGGCCGGCGCAACCGGTAATCCAGGGCATCGACGCACTTCGCGCCGACTTCGCTGCTCAGTCCGGCGGTACGACCGTTTACTTCGGGACCGAGAGCGTCATCCTGGGCGCGCCGGCGAGAGCGGTATTGGCTGCGCAGGCGGCCTGGCTTCGGCGTCATCCGGAA
>Ga0207691_10004349_pt1 | contig 13744 bp, 10 predicted proteins | sample KBSM13metaG_FD_184327 | JGI IMG/M metagenome (GOLD analysis project Ga0207691, IMG submission 184327) | Miscanthus rhizosphere microbial communities from Kellogg Biological Station, Michigan, USA - KBS M1-3 metaG (SPAdes) (version 2) | ecosystem: Host-associated > Plants > Roots > Rhizosphere >... | reverse complement strand
TCCTGACTGATGTACTCGACGCCAACCCCACCCCGACTTCCCGCGAACCCCACGCCGGCCGCTCCCGTCAGGTCGATCGCGGCATCCGTCGCCATCAACTGGATCGCGCCCCTGGCAGCGGTGCTTGCATTGTGTTCGGCCGCGGCGTTGCCGCTGGTTGCCACCGCCGCGGTCGCCGCCGCCGCGCAGCAGAGCGCTGAACAGCCCGCCAAAGAGCCCGGCGTCCCGCTCGCCGGCACCGACCAGCCGGTCGGTCAGAAAGGCGACGGCAACGCCCAAAAGCAGCCGGCCCCGCAGCAGCCGGAATCCCAGCAACAGCCCGCCTCACAACAGCCTGCTTCCCAACAACCCGGCTCACAACAGCCGCCGTCCACGAAGCCCGCCCCCGCCACGCAGCCCTCCGCCGGCATCGACGCCGCCGCCGAGCCGCACGCGTCGTTCATGGAGCCGATGCTCGCCGAGCGGCTGGCCGAGGCGGCGCAATACCGGCTGCGCGAGCGCGTGGTGACCGAGCCGATGTGGCGCCAGGCCGCGGCACTCCTCGAAGCCGCCACCCGCATCAACCCCGCCGAGCCGCGCTTCCACCGGCTGCTCATCGAAGCGCGGCTGAAGATGGGGGACAACGACGGCGCCATCAAGGCGCTGACCAACTACCGCAAGGCCGACCCCGGCGACCAGGTCGCCCAGGTCCAGCTCATCGACCTCTACGCCGGGCGCATGCAGACCGCCGACGCGCGGCTGGAATACCTGCGCGACATCCTCGCCCGCAGCACCGTCGCCCCGGCGGTCCGCTCGCACGTGGCGGCGGTGTGCGTGCCGCTGCTGATGGAGAGGTCGCGCGACGAGGCGATGGCGATGCTCGACGAGTCGCTCCGCCTCAACCCGCTCAACCTCGACGCGCTGCGCCAGCGTTACGGCATGATGGACGCCAGCACGTCGCCGGCCCAGCGCTGCGCCGTGCTGCTGTCACTGCTCCGCTCCAACCCCGCCCAGCCGGACGTGATCGACGAGTTGGCCGACCTGCTGTCGGGAGTGGGGCTGGCGCGGGACGCGATCGAGTGGTACTCGGTGGCGCTGCGGCTGTACCCGCGGCTGGGGCGCGAGTACCCCGAAGGATTCGTCTCCGACGTCGGCACGGTCCTGCTGGCGCAGGGGCAGAACGAGTCGCTGGAGACGCTGGTGTCCAGCTACCTCAAGGCCCGCCCCGACGACGCCGAGGCGTGGTTCGTCAAGCTGCTGAAGGAGAAGACGGCCGGCGGCAACGGCACGCCGCAGGCCTTGGAGAACGCCCGGGCGGCGCTGTCGCAGCATTGGGCCGCCGTCGCCGACCGCATCGCCGGCAAAGAGCCGCAGCCCGCACCCGGCGCGGCCGCGGGCGCTGATGCCGGCGCCGGCGGTGGCGCCGCCCAGCCGGGCGCGGGCGGGATCGGCGACATCGGTGCCGCGGGCGCCGCGCCGCAGCCCGCGCAACCGGTGCCCGACCCCGCCGACGCCGTGCGCCGCCTCAAGGCCGGCGAGGCCGCCGACCTCAAGCCCGCCTTCGTCAACGCCGTGTCCGACCTGGCGTGGCTGGAGCTCTACTTCGCCGAAAAACCCGACTCCGCCGCCAAGTGGGTCAACGCGCTCAAGGAAGTGCTCCCGCCGGACAGCGTCACCATCGCGCGGCTGGAAGGCTGGCTCGACCTGCTTCAAGGCCGCCCGGACGACGCCAGGGCCAAGCTCTCGGCCATCGCCGACCAGGACCCGCTGGCCGCGCTGGGGATCATCCGCCTGGCCGGCCCCGATGCCCAGGCCCAGGCGCAGGCCGACGACCGCGCGGCGAAGCTGATGGCGGATTACCCACACGGGCTCATCGCCGCGATCATCCGCACCGACCTGCGCGGCCGCGGCAACGTCAAGCCGCCCGTGCAGCCCGGCTCGGCCGACGTGGCCGCGGCACTGGCGAAGTTCCCCAAGGACTGGATGGAAATCCTCAACCAGCCCACCGCCTATTACAAGGTCAGCGCCGACGTGCCGAAGGTGGCCCACCGCTACGGCGAGCCGCTGATGGGACAGGTGCGGATCAGCAACGTCACCGACTACGACATCACCGTCGGCGAGGGCGGCGTCCTTCGGCCCGACCTGTGGTTCGACGCCAAGCTCGGCGGCCTGGCGAACCAAGCATTCCCCGGCGTGGCCTACGACCGCATCTCCCGCTACCTCGTCCTGCCGGCGCGGACGGGGTTCTACCAGACCGTCCGCATCGACCAGGGTCCTCTCGCCCAGACGCTGGCGGCCAACCCGAGCGTCTCGACGCAGGTGCTGGCGTCGGTGGTGACCAACCCGGTGCCGGTGGGCGAGGGCGTCGGGCCGGGGCCGGGCGGGATGCGGGTGGCGTTCAAGGCGCTGTCGCGGGCCGGCTTCCCGCTCTCGCAGCCGTCGCAGCGCAAACGCGTGCTGACGGCGCTGGAGTCGGGCACGCCGGCGGAAAAGATCCGCAACCTCGACCTGGTCACCGCGTACGTGCAACTGCTTAGCGCGACCAAGGACGCCGACGAGGCCACGCGCGCCGCGGGCGTCGAGTTCGCCAACGCCCTCTCCCGCGGCCGCGACGACGCCACGCCTGTGGTGGCCGCCTACGCGACGTACCTGTCGGGCCGATTGGTCGCGCCGGACAAGCGGGGCGATTTCGTCGAGCGGCTGGTGAACAACGACAATTGGCCGGCGCGGCTGATGGGGCTCGTGGTCGCCGTCGGGATGACGCCGGAGAAGCAGGCGGCGGTGATGGAAAAGCTGGCGAAGGACGACCCGGATCCGCTGATCAAATCTTTCGCCGCCGCCACCGCCGATTTCCTGCGCAACCCGCCGAGCACGCAGCCGACGACGCAGCCCGGCGCAGACGCTGGCAATGGCGGCGGCGCGTCGCCAGCTCCGCCTGGCGTCTCCGTCCCCAGCCAGCCGCCGTCCGGCGCCGCGAAGCGCGGCGGCTAGGACGCCCGGTTACAGTGTGAGATTTGAGATTTCAAATCTGAAATCGTCGAGCGCGCTACGAGTCGTTCCCCCAGTCGTCCCCGTAACCTCCACGGTGGTTGGTTGAAGCAGATCAAGCTGAACCCGTCCCCCGCGGACCGACCGCCACCCCAGGGCGCGGCCCAGCCAACCCCATGGCGGCCCCCGCGCCGCAGCCGCCTCGGGTTCTCCGAAGACTTCCGCCGCTTCTTTCTCCGCGGCCTTTCGGCGCTGCTCCCGACGCTCATCACCCTCTGGCTGCTGATCTGGGTCTGGAGCTTCCTCTGGGAAAACCTCGGCCGACACATCATCTCCGCCATCATCTCCCTCTGGAGCTTCCTGGCCGACCACGGGCTGATGGAATTCCAGCCGCTGGTCTACATGCGCCGCTTCTGGTGGTCGGGCGACGTGCTGCCGACCTGGCTGGTGCAGCTCATCGGCGTGGGGCTGGCGATCCTGCTCATCTACATGATCGGGCTGCTCGTCGGCAACCTGATCGGGCGCACCATCTGGCGCCTGGCTGAGTTCGCGGTCATGCGCATCCCGCTGGTCCGCGCGATCTACCCGGCCGTCAAGCAGGTGACCGACTTCCTGCTGGCCGAGCGCAAGACGCAGTTCGAAGGCAGCCGCGTCGTCGCCGTGCAGCGGGACGCGGTGAACGTGTGGTCGATCGGCCTCGTCACCGGCGGGGGCGTGCGGTCGCTGAACGAGTCGGTGGGGCGGGACATGGTGACCGTCTTCATCCCCTCCACGCCGACGTCGTTCAGCGGCTACGTCGTGGTGGTGCCGCGCGACACGGTGGTGGAACTGCCGCTGAAGGTGGAAGAGGCGATGCGCCTGCTGGTGAGCGGCGGCGTGATCGCGCCCGACGTCAGCGCTCCCACGGGCACGGCGGTGACGGGCGCCGCAGGAACGGGCAGCGCTGGAACGGTCGGGGCCGCGCCGAGCGTCCCGGCGGTCTCTGCGGCGGCGCCGGCCCCGGAATTGCTGCCCGGCCCGGCGTCGCAGTCCCTGCGTGCCGCGCCGGCGGAGGCGCGGCCGGGGACTTAGCCGCCTCGTATCGGTGGGTTGCGGCGCGTTCGAACGTTCGGACAGGAGCGCGGGCGACGCGGGAGCAGGGGCGGTAACTCCTGACTCGGCACCCGCCGCCCTTTCCTGTACAATGCCGCCCGCCCGGCCGCGCGACGCTTTTAGATACGTGCGTCAGCGGGAACACGGACGGGGACGAAAGGAGCTTCGCGTGATCGTAACGATTTCCGGGCGCCACATGGACGTGACGCCGGCCCTGAAGCAGTACTCGGAACAGAAGGCCGGTAAGCTCAGCAAATACTTCGACCGGATCCAGGAGATCGAGGTGATCCTCGACGCCAGCAAGGATTCGACGCGGGTGGAGATGATCGTCAACGCCGAGCACAACGCCATGTTCATCGCGCACCACGACCAGGGCGACGCGTACGCCTGCATCGACGGCTGCGTCGACAAGCTGGAGCGCCAGCTCACCGACCACAAGGAAAAGCTCCGCAACCGCAAGCACCCCGATGGCCAGGCCACGCGAGGGGCCAACACGCGCCAGCGCTCGTCGCAATAGGGCGGGCGCGGGCGCTTCGCACTCGAAAATTACGGGAAGAATGGGAACGACCAAGGCTCGTCCGACAGACACAGTATGAAGTTGCGAGAATTCATCGTCCCCGCCGCGATCGTGCCGGAGTTGGAGGCGACCGATCGCGACGGGGCCATCCGGGAACTGGTGACGTCTCTGGCGGCGGCGGGGGCGCTGCCGGCGGAGTCGGTGGACGAGGTGGTGGCGGCGCTGATCAAGCGCGAGCAGAACGGGTCGACCGGGTTCGGCAAGGGCGTGGCGGTGCCGCACGTTAAGCACGCCCGCATCACGAAGATGGCCGGCACCATCGGCCGCACGGTCAACGGGATCGACTTCGCCGCCCTCGACCACCAGCCCGTCTACAGCATCGTGCTGCTGCTGTCCCCCGACAACCAGCCGCAGCAGCACCTGCAGGCGATGAACATCGTCTTCAGCAACCTCCAGAAGGATACGTTCCGGCGGTTCCTGCGGCAGAGCGGCACCCGGGAAGCCATCACCGACCTGCTCGACGAGGCGGACCAGGGGAAGTAGAGGAGGGTTCAGGGTTCGGGGTTCGGGGTTCAGGTGAGAGGCCCAGCCTTTCCTGAACCCCGAACCCTGAATCCTGAACCCCTGCACTAATGCCGACCGCGTCGAGGGACATCGTGGTAAGCAACAAGCTGGGGCTGCACGCGCGGCCGGCGATGCAGTTCGTGGACGTCGCAAACCAGTTCGACTCGGCCGTTACCGTCCACAAGGGCGGCGAGGAGCCGTGCGACGCCGACGGCAAGAGCGTCATGCAGATGATCATCCTCGCGGCGACCGAGGGCACCCCGCTGCGGATCGAGGCCGACGGCGCCGACGCCCAGAAGGCCGTCGACACCTTGGCCCAGTTGTTCGAGAGCAAGTTCGGGGAAGAGGAATAGTGGTCAGGGTTCAGGGTTCGGGGTTCAGGAAAGACGGCCGAAGCCGGGCCTTTCTCTGACCCGAACCCTGAACCCCGAACCCTGAACCCTACGATGGAGATCAAGAAGGGCATCGGCGTTTCCCCCGGCGTCGTCATCAGCACCGCCGTCGTGCTGGACGCGGAAGACCTTGTCATTCCGCGGCGGCGCATCGAGGCCGACTTGGTGCCCGCCGAGGTCGAGCGCCTCGGCAAGGCCGTCGCCGAGGGCGTCGTCGACCTCACCAAGCTCCGCGACGACGTCACCGTCCAGCACGGCAAGGAAATCGGCGGGATCTTCGACTTCCACCTCGGCCTGCTCCGCGACCGCAAGCTCCAGGGCGACATCGTCAACGAGATCAAGACCAACCTGACCACCGCCGAGTACGCGGTCAGCACGGTCATGCGCCACCTGGCCAACAAGTTCCTCGCGATGCCCGACCGCTACCTTGCCGAGCGCGTCAAGGACATCCACGACATCGAAAAGAGCGTCCTGCGCAAGCTGATCGGCCAGAAGCACGAGGACCTGCTGCACCTCACGCAGGACGTCGTGGTGATCGCCCACGACCTGCTCCCCAGCCAGACCGCAGCCCTGGACAGGACGCGCGTCAAAGGCTTCGCCACCGACGTCGGCGGGCGGACGAGTCACACGGCGATCGTCGCCCGCGCGATGGGCATCCCGGCGGTGGTGGGGCTGGGGAACATCACCTCGGAGGTCAGCGGCGGCGACACGGTCATCATCGACGGCGGGCGGGGCGTGGTCATCGTCAACCCCGACGAGGAGCAGCGCGTCGAGCACCTCGAGGCCGAGCGTAAGCACGTCCGGATGGAGAAGGACCTCGAGGCGCTGGCGACGCTCGCGGCCCAGACCAAGGACGGGTTCAGCCTGAGCCTCCAGGCAAACATCGAATTCCCCGAAGACATCGACGACGCCCTGGGGCACGGCGCCGAGGGAATCGGGCTCTACCGTACGGAATTTCTTTATTTGGCCAGCGACCACGAGCCCAGCGAGCAGGACCATTACGACGCCTACGTCGACGCCATGCGCCGCCTCGGCGGCAGGCCCATGGTCATCCGTACCCTCGACCTCGGCGCCGACAAGTACACCCAGGCCAAGGCCGCCAACCCGGAGCGCAATCCGTTTTTGGGAGACCGCTCGATTCGGATGTGCCTGCACGACATCCCGATGTTCAAGCGACAGCTCCGGGCGATCATGCGTGCCAGCGTGCTGGGAGACGTGCGCATCATGTTTCCTATGATTTGCACGCTCATGGAGTTACGTCAGGCTAAAATGGTCCTGAACGACGTACTGGAGGAGCTCGAGGACGAGGGGGTGCCGTTCCGGCGCGACATCCCCATCGGCATGATGGTCGAGGTGCCCTCGGCGGTGGTGATGGCGAACCAGTTCGCCAAGGAAGTGAACTTTTTCTCGATCGGAACCAACGACCTCATCCAGTACACCCTGGCGGTCGACCGGACCAACGAACGCGTCGCCGGGCTGTTCTGCCCGGGCCACCCGGCGGTCCTTTCGTTCATCCGGGACGTAATAAGAGCGGGGGCGCGGAATTCGATCAGCGTGAGCCTGTGTGGTGAAATGGCGGGCGACCCGCTGTACACTTTGTTGCTGCTCGGGCTGGGCCTGACGATCTTCAGTATGAACGGCCCGGACGTGCCCGAGGTGAAAAAGATCATCCGCTCGACCACGATGGAGCACGCCAGGCACGTCGCGCGCCGCGTAATGAGCTTTGACAGTGAACGACAGGTAATGCACTTTCTGCGCGAAGAGACTCGAAAAATTATCCCAGAGGCCTTCTAACAAGCTACGAAGCGAAACACGTCCGGTCAGTTGTCAGTGGTCCGTTGTCCGTTGTTGGCACGCTCGTCGCGCGTCACCGGCTACCGCGATCCGGCAACGGATCACGGACGACGGACAACGACCGAATGGCAAAAGAAATGTTGATCAACGTCTCGGAGGGCGAGGAATGCCGGATCGCCCTCCTGGACGGCGGAAAGCTCGAAGAGCTTTACATGGAGCGCACCAGCTCCACCTCCCACGTCGGGAACATCTACAAGGGCCGCGTCACCAACGTCGAGCCCAGCATCCAGGCGGCGTTCGTCGACTTCGGCCTGGGGCGCAACGGGTTCCTCCACATCTCCGACCTGATGCCGACCTACTTCGGCCGCAAGGGCGAAGACATCGTCGAGACCGTCGGCAAGAAGATGGCCCGCCGCGACCGTCCGCCGATCCAGCGGTGCCTCCGCCGCGGCGACGACATCGTCGTGCAGATCATCAAGGAAGGGATAGGCACCAAGGGCCCGACGCTCAGCACCTACCTGTCCGTCCCGGGCCGCATCCTCGTGATGATGCCGGGCATGAGCAGCAAGGGCGTCAGCCGCAAGATCGAGGACGAGGTCGAGCGCCGCCGTCTGCGGCAGATCCTCGACCAGCTCGACCCGCCCGACGACTGCGGGTTCATCATCCGCACCGCCGGCGTCGGCAAGAGCAAGGCCGACATCGAGCGCGACCTCAAGTACCTCGCGCGCCTCTGGGAGAACCTGAAGAAGGTCCGCGACCACGAGCCGGCCCCGGTGGAGCTTTACACCGAGGGCGACCTGGTCACACGCACCGTGCGCGACCTGTTCAGCGCCGACGTGGACCGGATCGTGGTCGACAGCGCGGCCGTCGCCAAGCGCGTGAAGGACGTCATCAAGCTCTCCAGCCCGCGGACCAAGGACCGGGTCGAGGTCTACGACGACACGATCCCGCTGTTCCACAAGTACGGCATCGAGCGCGAGATCGAGCTGATGTACAGCCGGCACGTCCCGCTGCCCAGCGGCGGGTCGCTGGTCATCGACTCCACCGAGGCGGTGGTGGCGATCGACGTCAACAGCGGCAAGTTCCGCGACCACTCCGACGCGGAGATGACCGCCTTCAAGACCGACATCGAGGCGGCCGATGAAATAGCCCGCCAGCTCCGGCTGCGCGACCTGGGCGGCGTGATCATCTGCGACTTCATCGACCTGCGCTACGAGCGCCACCGCCGCGAGCTGGAGGAGCGCCTCCACAACCACCTCAAGCGCGACCGCGCCAAGACGAAGATGCTGCGCATGAGCCAGTTCGGCATCATCGAGATGACGCGCCAGCGCATGCGTCCGAGCTTCAAGCGGTCGGTCTACTTTGATTGCCCCCACTGCAAGGGCGCGGGGCTGGTCAAGACGCCGGAGAGCATGAGCCTGGACGTGATGCGGCGGCTGGCGATCGCGGTCAGCGACCAGCGCGTGCACCGCGTCGAGCTGGCGATCAGCCCCGACGTGGGGATGTACCTGCTGAACAAGAAGCGCGCGGCGCTGGCGGCGCTGGAGGCGGAGGCGAAGAAGCGGATCATCGTCCGCCAGGACCCGTCGCTGGCGCTGGACGAGATCAAGCTCGACCTGTTCGACCTGCGCGACGGGCTGGTGATGATCGAGGAGCTGGCGGCGCTGATGACGGCGCCGCCGCACCGCACGCAGCTCACCACCCGCCAGCACGGCCAGGGTCGCGGTGGCCCGCAGGGCGGGCGCTTCGACAGCCGGCGGCAGGCCGCCGAGAACCGCCGCCCGCCTTCGGGCGGCCAGCGCGGCGGCGGGGGCCGGGGCCGCGGCGGGCAGGGGCGCAGCGACGAGGACGAGATGCCCGAGGCCGAGGAGCGCTACGAGATGGCCTCCGCCGCCTTCGAGGACCAGGGCGACGAGCAGGCTGACGACCGCGGCCAGCGCGAGGAGCGCGACCAGGGCGACGACCGCGAGCTGGGCGGTGAGAGCGGCGGCGCGGATCGCGAGGAAGCCATCTCCTCGGGAGAGGGCACCGACGAAGGCGACTCGGGCGAGGAAGTGGCCGGCGCCGACGCCCGGCAGGACCGGCAGGACCGCCCGGCACGCGACGACCGGCACAATCGCGGCGGCGGCCGCCAGCAGCAGGGCGGCGACCGCGGCCGGGACCAACAGCGCGACCAGCGCGGTGGCGGACGCGGCGACCGCGATTTCGCGGGCGCGGGTTCAGGCGCGAACGCACGTGGCGACCGTCCGGGGCGTGGCGACCAGGGCGCACGCGGCAACGACCGTCCCGGCAACGAACGATCCGGAAACACTGGCCGCGGCGGCGAACAGCAAGGCGGACGCGGAGACCAGCGCGGCGGCGGCGGTGGACGCGACCAGCGCGTCCGCGACGACCAGCGCCCGCGCGACGATCGTCAGCAACGCGACGACCGCCCCCAGCGCGACGACCGCCACCCGCGCGACGGCCGCCCCGACCGCGGCCAACCCCAGCACGCCGGCAACGCCGCGGGCCGCAACGGCGGCCCCCAGGACCGAGGCGCTGCCCCGGGCCAGCCCCAGCACCGCAACGGCGAACCCGCCGACGCAACCGCCGGCGGCGACGAGCAGGGCGGCGGCGGACGCCGCCGGCGCCGGCGACGACGCGGCCGACGCGGCCGCGGACGCGGGCAGGGCGAGGGGAACGGCAACGGCGCCCCCGGCATGCCCCAACCGGCCCACGCCGACGACGGCCGTGGCGGAGACGACTCCTCCGACGACCGCGCGGATCAAGGCGCTCCAGGCGCCCAGCGCGCGTACGACGACTACGGGGCCGACGACGACCGGGCCGACCGCGGCGCCGAGTCCGACCGCCAGGACCGCGACGACGAATCGCGCGCGGACGCCACCCCGACCGGGGCTGAAGGCGACGCCAACGCAGTCGGCGCCGCCGGTTCGGAACGGGACCGCGACGAGTCGCGTTTCGACGGCGCGCGACAAACCGCCGACGAACAGGGCGGTGTCAACGAAGCGGCCGGCGCGGTAGACGTCACGGCTGCCGAAGACACCCCCGAAGCCGACGTACCAGCCGGCAAGGCCCGCGGCGGCCGCTCCCGGGGCGGGCGTGGCCGTAGCCGCGGCGGCAAGGGCCGCACCAAAGCCGCCGCGGAGGAAGTGCCGGAGGCGAAGGCGGCAGAAAGTGCATCCGAGGCGGCCGAGGGAGCCCCCGCTGCCAAGCCCAAGCGCGGCTCCCGCGCCCGCGGGACCCGCGCCGCCGCCGGCACCGCGCGCGGCCGCGGCAAGAAGACCAAGGCGACGGCGGCGGACGAGTCGCCCGAACCCGCGGGCGAAACGCCTTCCGGCGCGGCGTCCGCGTCCGGTTCCGCTTCACCGTCCCCGGGCGTCGAGCCGTCCGCGGCGGTCGTCCCGCCCTCGGCCATCCGCCGCACCGGCTCCACCGACCGCCACCTGATCCGCAACGAGGCCGACGAAACCCCGGTGATGCACGAGCCCGTCCGCCGCCCGCGCAGCGTCCGCGACCTCGACCACATTCCGGACGATCTGGATTAGGGGGAAATGCAGAATGATGAATGCGGAATGCAGAATTAAAACCAACGGCGCACGAGTGACACGGGCAGCCGCGGTTTGATTCTGCATTCATCATTCATCATTCTGCATTCCGCGTTTGCCCATGCCCCGCTACCGCGTCACCCAACTCGACGAAGTGCCGCCCGTCCCGTGCCCCTGCGGCCAGGCGCGCCGCGCCTTCGCCGCCGACGCGGCCGGTGACGGCGCCGGCCGCGCGGCCGCCTCGGTCCACCTCGTGGACATCAGCGCCGACGCCCGCCCGCACTACCACCGGCGCATGACCGAGATCTACCTCGTCCTCGAAGGCGAGGGCCACCTCGAGCTTGACGGCGACCGCGTCCCCGTCAAGCCCATGACCGCCGTCTACATCCACCCCGGCTGCCGCCACCGAGCCGTGGGGAAGTTGAAGATCATCAATATCCCCGTCCCCGCGTTCGACCCGGCGGACGAGTGGTTCGACGAGTGAGCCGAACGGACGATCCTTCAGCCCGGCCGGGGCGGGGCCCCGGTTCAACCCGCCGCGGCAGCAATCGCACGAAAATTGTGCGGTGACGATGCGCGGTGGACGCCGCGTATCCTGCCTCCGGAACCCCGTCCGTCACCAGTCCCTTGGCGGCACCGGAAGTGGAAACCGGCCGCATCAACGGAGGTATCGACATGCAGCGCCTTTCCAGCCCCGCAACGACATTCCGGTTGGTCGCAGTCGTGCTGCTGGTCGCGTCCGCGCGACAGTTTGCGAATGCGGCCGCTTACGAGGGGTTCGACTACCCGGCGGGTCCGACGACGCGCGACGGCCTTGCGGGCGGCTCGGGGTTCCGCACCGGCTGGCTAATTTCCGAGCCCCAGCAGTCCATCGTCCCCGGATCACTGTCCGACCCCACGGGCACCCTGCTTACCAGCGGCAACCACCTCCGCGGCGTCTCCACCTTCTCCCTCGCCCGGTCGATCAGTGAGCGGCCCGCGGTACCCGGCACTGAATTCTGGGTCAGCTTCCTCATGCGGCGCGAGGGCGTACGCCCGGGCCTGTCCGCCTTCTCCGGACTGCACCTCGAGCCCAATGACGTAAACGGGTACTTCATCCGCACCTCCGGGCGGCCGGTCGCCGTGGACTCTCTCGAGATCGGCAACGGCTACAGCCGGACCGTCGCGGAGACGCCCTTCGAGCCCGACCGCGACTACTTCCTCGTCGCCCGCTTCGAGGTCGGCGAGGGCAATGACCCGGCCACGCTCTGGATCAACCCGACGCCCGGCGTAGCCCCGACCACCGGAGGCGTCGACTTCACGGCAGGGGACACGCCGGGTGACCTCGGCAGCAGGGGGAATCTTTATCTGGCGTTCGAGTCCTTCGTCCCCACCGGGGCGGTGACGCATTTCGACGAGCTCCGCACCGGCACCAGCTACGCGGAGGTTGCCCCGATCGTCCCCGAGCCGGCGGCGGTGCTGCCCGTGGCGGTGGTGGCGTTCCTCGCGGGGCTGCGCCGGCGCCGGTGACGCCGCCAGCCGCCGCACGGGCGCGCGAGGGCGCGGCGGGGTTGCCGCCCGTCCGCCTTCCGCGTTAACGTCTGGGCCGTGCTCGTCGGCATCCTCAGCGACACCCACGACCGCGCCGACGCGATGGCCGCCGCGATGAAGCTGCTGCGCCAACGCGGCGCCGAGTTCTTCGTCCACTGCGGCGACGTCGGGTCGGAGCGCGTGATCGACCACCTCGCCGGCGTCCCGTCCGCCTTCGTCTTCGGCAACACCGACTGGGACCGCGCCGCGCTCGCCCGCTACGCCGAGTCGGTCGGCGTCGCCTGCCACGGCGCGTCCGCCGACCTCGAACTCGGCGGCAAGCGGTTCGCCGTCGTCCACGGCGACGACTTCAAGTTGAAGCAGCGGCTCCTCTCCGGGCAGGAGTACGACTACCTGCTCCAGGGGCACACGCACACCCGCGCCGACGAGTGCGTCGGCAGGACCCGCCTGATTAACCCGGGCGCGTTGCATCGGGCCAGGGAGAAGACCGTCGCGCTGCTCGACACCACGACCGACCGGCTCGAGTTCCTCGTCGTCGCGGCGACTTGAAATCCTGCCAGCGGGCGAGCCATCGAGCGAGCCTCGCCGGCAACGCGCTTGTGTAGTGAATCCCACGCAAAGATTTTTTTGTTCCGGCTGTTTGGCCAGGGGTGGAATGCGTCCCGCCGGGTGCTAACCTCGATCCCGTTCCGACTCGTCAAAAGTCAGGTCGTACTTCGCCACGGTGCGCCGCGTCTGCGTCCGCGCCGCCACAACGGAGGTCGTTGCCAATGGACCGGCTCCCCGCCCGCCCCCGGCCCGCCCGGAATCTGCGCCCCCGGAACGCCACCGCAGGCGACGTCGGTCCCGCACGCGCCGATACACTTGAGCCGCGCCGATTGCTCGCCAGCGCCCCCGCCCCGGCCATGGCCGACGAGCACATGGCGATCATGGGCCTCGTCGCCGACGCCGCGGTCACGGACATCGCCGTCCACTCCGGCAACTGGTCTGACCCGGCCACCTGGCGCTCGCTCGCCCCTCCGACTGCGGGCGCGAACGTGCTCGTCCCCGCGGGGCTTACCGTCACCGTCGACGCCGTCAACGTGGCCCCGCTGCACACGGTGCGCGTGGACGGCACGCTCGACTTCGCGATCGCGTCCGACACGCAGCTCACCGTCGACACGATCGTGGTCTCCCCCGACGGCACGCTGCAGATCGGCACGGCCGCCGAGCCGATCCTCGACGACGCCACCGCCCGCGTCGTGTTCACCGACAACGGCCCCATCGACACGACATGGGACCCGCTCCTGTTCAGCCGCGGCCTGGTAGTGCACGGCAGCGCGACCGTTTACGGCGCGGCCAAG
>Ga0207691_10004348_pt1 | contig 13744 bp, 9 predicted proteins | sample KBSM13metaG_FD_184327 | JGI IMG/M metagenome (GOLD analysis project Ga0207691, IMG submission 184327) | Miscanthus rhizosphere microbial communities from Kellogg Biological Station, Michigan, USA - KBS M1-3 metaG (SPAdes) (version 2) | ecosystem: Host-associated > Plants > Roots > Rhizosphere >... | reverse complement strand
CCGAGCGGGGCCGCGCACGAGGTGGAGTTCCCCGGCGGCGTCGCGACCATCGGCCGGGACCCGTCGAGCGACCTCGTCCTCAACGACCCCAAGTGCTCGCGCCGTCATGCCGTCATCGAAGAGTCCGCGGACGGCATCACCATTCGGGACAGCGGCAGCGCCAACGGCGTTGTCGTCAACGGGAAGAAGACGGAGCGGTCGCGACTCCGCGAGGGCGACCGGATCAAGCTGGGCGACGTGGTCGTCACCGTGCTGGCGGACGCCGCCGCGGGCACGATCGTGGTCGAGGACTTCCAGGGCCTGGCCGCACGGGCCAAGACCCTGGACACCGAAGCGACCACGCCCGATCTGCCCGAGTCGCTGGCGCCTCCCGTCGACGCGAAGAGGCCTCTCACCGGCTCATTCCGTTCGGCGGCAGAGGTGCGACACGAGGGTCCGGCCGAAGGCCCGGGCACCTTCCGGGGATCCCGGCGCGCGCAGCCCTTGACGGTCACGGTGCTGGTCGGGCTCTGGGCCGCGAGCGTTCCCCTGTACCTCGTCGCGGCGGCCGCGCTCGCGTTCCGGGCCCAGGGAGCCGGACGCGCCGCGCTGATCGTGGCCGGGCTCGTGATGTCGGCCGTCTCGGGGGTCATGGCGTTGGGCCTGGTCCAGGGGCGGCGCTGGGCCTGGATCGCGCAGCTTGCGGTGGCCGCGATCGGCGTGTTCGTGTGCCCGTTCACGCTCGCCTCCATCGCCGTCCTCATCTACATGCTGCGGCCGGCGGTGCAATGGCATTTCTCCGACCGCCAGCGGCCGGAGCCGGAGAGCTCGGGACAAGGGGAACCGATGTTCGCGGGGGCGCTGCTGGCCGCCGTGGTCCTGGGCGTGCTCCTCACCGGGGCCCTGACCGTGCTCGCGCGGACGGCGCGGACGGTCGCGGGCTCTCGCGGCGGGATGCTCGGGCGGACCCCTCCGGCGGAAAGAGGCGCGGCGGAGCAGCTCCGGACCCTGGCCGCGGCCGAAGACGCGTTCCATGCCGTGTGCAACACCGGATATTCCGATCTCCAGGGGCTGCTCCAGCCGGGAACGGTGATCCCCGATTACCCGGCCGACGGCCCGGCGTTCCTCCGCGAGCCGGCGTTCGAGACGGCGGAGCGCGAGGGGTACCGGTACGTCCTGACCGTCGAGGACGAGATGCCCCGCAGCGCCGGCTGCCCGACTCGCCGCTTCCGGCGGTTCCTCTACGCCGCCACCCCGCTGGCGGCGGGGCGATCCCTGGCCGTGGGGCCGGACGGCGTCGTACGCGCGGCCGAAGGCCGTCCCGCGCAGCCGGACGACCCGCCGGTGGAGTGAGCCGCACAACCCGACGCGCGCCAACGCGTTGACGCTCCCCCGCGCAAAGCGGTATAAGCCAATGAACGACACTCGAACGGAAACAAGGAAGATGGATCGAAATCAGGCGATGGCGTTGTACCGGCAGATGCTCCTCATCCGCCGCTTCGAGGAGCGCTGCGCCCAGCTGTACGTCGAGGGCAAGATCGGAGGCTTCCTCCACCTCTACATCGGCCAGGAAGCCGTCGGCGTGGGCGCCATCAGCCAGATGCGCCCGGACGACTACCTGATCGCGTATTACCGGGATCACGGGTACGCGCTGGCCCGAGGGGCGGATCCCCGCCTCCTCCTCGCCGAGCTGTGCGGCAAAGCCACCGGCATCAGCCGCGGCAAGGGCGGGTCGATGCACTTCTACGACGTGCCCGCCGGCAACTTCGGCGGGGACGGCATCGTGGGCGGGCACCTCCCCCTGGCCGCGGGCATCGGGTACGGCATCCGCCTGCGCGGCACCGACCAGGTCTGTCTCTGCTTCTTCGGCGACGGCGCCGTGAACGAAGGCGCCTTCCACGAATCGCTCAATGTAAGCGCTCTCTGGGACCTGCCCGTCGTCTACGTCATCGAGAACAACCGCTACGGCATGGGCACCTCCATCGATCGCGCGTCTTCGGTCAAGGACCTCTACACGCGCGCCTCCGCCTATGGCATTACCCGGCGCGACGTCGACGGCATGGACATCCTGGCCGTGCGCAGCGCGCTGGGCGAGGCCATCGAGCGCGCGCGCAAGGAGAAGCGTCCGACGCTGATCGAGGCCGAGACCTATCGCTACCGCGGGCACTCCATGTCGGACCCGGGCAAATACCGCACCAAGGAAGAAGTCGAGTCGATGATGAAGTCGGACCCCATCCTGCTCTTCGGCCGCCGGCTCATGGAGCAGGAGCGCTTCACGCAGGCGGACCTCGACGCCATCGACAAGGACGTCATGGCCCAGATGGAGGACGCGGTCACGTTCACGGAGCAGAGCCCGGATCCGACTCCGGAATCCCTGTACGAAGACGTGTACGTCCGGTCCCCCTACATCCACCTGAAGACGGCGGAGAAGGACCCGGCCTGGCGGGCCGCGATCCGCGAGGACCGCGTGCCGGCCCAGCTCCCGCCGTGGAAACCCGTGACTCCTCCGTCTCCTGAGCCGGCCCCGGCCGCGCAGCCCGCGGAAGCGGCCGCCTCCGCCGGGAAGGTCAAGTAGCCATGGCCCTCCTGACCATGCGCGAAGCGCTCAACGCGGCCCTCAAGGAGGAGATGACGCGCGACCCCAACGTCTTCATCCTCGGCGAGGAGGTGGGCGCGTACCAGGGCGCGTACAAGGTGACGCAGGGGCTGGTGGCCCAGTTCGGCGAGTGGCGCGTGCGTGACACGCCGATCGCGGAGGAAGCCATCGCGGGCGTCGCGGTGGGCGCGGCCTTCATCGGCCTGCGCCCCATCGCCGAGATGATGACGTTCAACTTCTCGCTGCTCGCCCTGGACATGATCGTGAACCACGCGGCCAAGTACCGCTACATGTCCGGCGGCCAGATCCGCTGCCCCATGGTGATGCGAGGCCCCAGCGGCGCGGCCACGCAGGTCGCGGCCCAGCATTCCCAGGGCTTCGAGAGCTGGTACGCCCACATCCCCGGGCTGGTGGTGGTGATGCCGTCCACGCCCAAGGACGCGAAGGGCCTCCTGAAGAGCGCGATCCGGGACGACAACCCCGTGATCTTCATGGAGAACGAGATCCTCTACAACCTGAAGGGAGAGGTGCCGGAGGAGGAGTTCCACATCCCCCTCGGCCTCGGCGACATCAAGCGCGAGGGCAAGGACGTCACCATCGTGGCCTGGAGCCGCTCCGTCATCACCTCCCTGGCCGCGGCCAAGACGCTGGCCGAGAAAGGCGTGGAGGCGGAGGTCGTGGACCCGCGCACGTTGCGGCCCCTGGACGAAGACATCATCTTCGAGTCCGTGCGCAAGACCGGGCGCTGCGTCGTCGTCGAAGAGGGCTGGCGTTATGCCGGCTTCGGCGGCGAGATCGCGGACCGGGTACAGCGCGAGTGCTTCGACTCCCTCGACGCTCCCGTCATCCGCGTGACCGCGGCGGACGTGCCCATGCCCTACGCCAAGATCCTGGAGAAGGCGTACCTCCCGCAGCCGGAACGCATCGTAGAGGCAGCGCATCAAGTCCTGTACAGGTGAGACGCATGGGTCGTCGCCGCGCCTAGCGCGCGTGGCAAGTGGCACGTAGAGACCGGCGGCGCCGCGCAGCGGCGGCGCCGGGCGAGGGGGGTTTCAGGGGGGGTTCGCGAACGCCCATCGCAATCACGCGTGAGTGCCCCCCCTGACTAAATAATTAGGAACGAACATCATGACCGTCAGCAAGGTCGTCCTCGCCAAGCTCTCCCCGACGATGGAAGAGGGCACCATCGTCAAGTGGACGAAGAAGGAAGGGGACGCCGTCAAGCAGGGCGACGTCCTGGCCGAGATCGAGACGGACAAGGCCAACATGGAGATGGAGGCGCAGGGTAGCGGCATCCTCCGCAAGATCCTCGTGGAGGCCGGCGGCAAGGCGCCGATCGGCACGCTGATCGGCGTGATCGCCGAGGCCAACGAGGACATCGAGCCCCTCATCGCCAAGGAGGGCGCGAAGGCCGGCGCTGCGGCCAAGGCGGCGGCGGCTCCCGCTCCGGCCGCTCCCGCACCGGCCGCTCCCGCGCCGGAGCCGGCGCAAGCGGCGGCCGAGGCGAGCGCGAAGGCCGCGCCCGCCGATCAGCCGGCTTCCGCCGCCGCCGCCGAGAAGACGCCTCCCGCTCCGCCGGCCCCCGCCGCCCGTCCCGCTCCCGCTCCCGCTCCCGCACCTGTCGCGGCCAGCGCCAGCACCGGCGGTGAGGGCGGCCGCGTGAAGGCCAGCCCGCTCGCCCGCAGCATGGCCGCGCACCAGAACATCGATCTCTCGTCGGTGGCGGGCAGCGGCCCCGGGGGCCGGATCATCAAGCGCGACATCGAATCGTGGGCGGGCCCGCGCCCGAGTGCGGCCCCCGCGCGCGTGTCGGCCGCGCCCTCGCCGCGTCCCGCTCCTCCCGGACCCTCGATCACGCCCGGCCAGGAGCTGCCGCTCTCGAACATGCGCAAGACGATCGCCAAGCGCCTCTCCGAGAGCATGTTCGGCAGCCCCCACTACTACGTCACGGTCGAGATCGACATGGACGCGGCGGTGGACCTCCGCGAGCAGATCCAGCGGCTCGAGGAGGGCAAGGTCTCCTTCAACGACCTCGTCGTGAAGGCGTGCGCCAAGGCCCTCACCCGCTTCCCGATGGTGAACGCGTCCTGGGGCGGCGACAAGATCGCGACCCACGCCGACGTCAACATCGGCATCGCCGTCGCCATCCCCGACGGGCTCATCACGCCCGTCGTCCGCAACGCCGACCGCAAGTCCATCCTCGACATCGCCCACGAGGTGCGCGACCTGGCCACGCGCGCCCGCGACCGGAAGCTCAAGCCGGAGGAGTTCACCGGCTCGACCTTCACCATCTCCAACCTCGGGATGTTCGACGTCGACTCGTTCACCGCCATCATCAATCCCCCCGACAGCGCGATCCTGGCCGTGGGCGCGGTGCGGAAGGTGCCCGTGGTGGATGGCGACACCATCCGGCCCGGGCACCGGATGAAGGTGACGATGAGCTCCGATCACCGCGTGATCGACGGCGCCCTGGCCGCGCAGTTCCTGGCCGAGGTGCGGCGCCTGCTCGAGGCCCCGGTGGCGCTGGTGATGAGCTAGCGAGTCAGGAGCTCAGCGACCACCCGGGGGCTTCCTGCTAGACTCCCGCGCGGAGTCCGGAGGGCACAGTGCGGAAGCTCCTCGTCCTCGTCGTCCTGGCCTACGTCGGCTACAACGGGTTCGTCGAGTACACGGCCCGGCGCGCCCGCGCGCGCCAGGCGCGGCTGGCCGCCGTCGAGCTGACACCCGGCATGACCATGGGAGCGCTGCGAGCCAGTCTTGGACCACCGTCGCGCTTCGAAGACCGATACGAATGGGACGATGGCGCGGTGCTCGCCTTCACCAACAAGGACACGGACGATGCCGTGCCCTACCTCATCACGGCCGATGCCCACTTTCCCGGGCGCATCCAGAACGTGCGCGCGGGAGAACCCTGCGGCGTCGTCACCGGCGGCCAGGAGGGCCATTCCTCGAACGTTCGAGAGTTGAGCACCGCGGCCGCCCCGGACAGGGTCTGGTTCCTGGTATGGGAGGAGTCAGGGGACCACAGGCTCCAGAAGCTGGCGCTGGCGCGCATGGTCAAGCAGGAGACGGTCACTGGCTTCTGTCCGCGTGGCCTGCCGGAGATCTCCGGAACCATGAAGTACGACGCGGACTAGCCGGCTGCTGAAAACGCCCGGCTAGCTGCTCGACGTCGGGGGGTTGCGGCGGGCGTAATCGTCGATCACGCCCTCGATGCACCGGCGGTCCTCGGGCGAGAGATCGGCGAACCTCACTCCGAATCCCGGGGGCAGGCTGTGCACCGGGTGCTGCTGCCGCGGGTTGAGCCAGGTCACCGTCCCCCGCAGCACGAGCTGCACGTCCTTGCCCGGCGTGGCCAGCGTGATCGTCACGGCCTGGCTCAGCTGGGGCATCTGGTCGCGGGCCACGTAGGCGCCGAGCACGTTGATGTTGACGGTGAACGTGCTGGCGGAGGTGCCGTCGTCGAAGGCCAGCGCGCAACGCCGGATGAACGGCACCCGGAGGAGACCGTTGTTCCTGCGCTCGACGGTACGGCGGACTGGATGCGGCCGGCTCGCCACGGCACCCTCCCTGAGAGGAGCCAACGCGGCATCATACGGCATTTCCCCAGGGAAAGTTGCGGCGGGGATCGCGCCCGGGCTCAGCCGAGGACGAAGCGGTCGGCGCCCGTGCGCCGGGTCACCCGCTCGCGGTCCAGGTACTCGAGCAATGGGATCACGAACTTGCGGCTCAGGCCCGTCATGTCCTTGAAGGCGGCCACGTCCAGCCGTGAGCCAGGAGGCCAGCGGCGCCGGACCTCGTCCTTGAGGGCGTCCAGACGGCCGCTCTCGACGAGGGCGTCGCCGACCCGCCGCACGACGCCTTCCGCAACGAGCGTGCGCCCCATCTTCTCGAGCAGGCGGCCGTCCGCGGCCACACCCGCGGGGGGGTGCGCCAGGTCGACGCCGCCCAGCTCCGCGGCGCGCACCGCGGACAGCAGCGATGCGCGTACGTCCGCTTCTTGGGGAGTCAGCCGCACTTCGTGATCGGCGAGAGCCACCGTCTCTCCGGAGACGCGCGCCCGCCCCGCCCGCGCGAGGCCGTCGAGGACCGCCTCGAAGACGCCGCCCGGCGACCGCGCGAAGACGCGGCGCCGCAGCTCCTCCCGCGGCATCCCGCCCTCCAGCCGTCGCGTCCCGTGGAAATCGCGCAGGCGCGCCTCCGCCGTGTCCGCCAGAGCCGCCAACGAGCGCGGTGACACCAGCGACACGGGTTCCCCACCGAAGGCCACGACGTCTTCGCGGCCGCGCAAGGTCTCGAGCAGCACGGACAGGGGCAGGGTGACGCGCGCGGCCAGGGTGGCCGCGTCCAGCCCGGATGTCCCCGCCTCTTCCACCATCCGCACCGCCGCCGCCGCCGCATCCGCGGCGCCGGGGATCGACGACACGCTGCCCCGCCGGCGCTTCCCGGCGAGGGGATCGACCACGACCGCGCCCCCGATCGTGATCGCGGGCGAATACGACCGGAGGACGAGGCGGTCACCCCGTCCGGCGACGGAGGGCGACTCCAGCCGGAGCTGCACGCGGGCGGTGGCGCCGGCGGCGATGCCCGGGCCCTCCAGGACGCGCACCCTCGCCAGGACTTCCGCGCTGGCGATGTGCACGCGCACGCGCGCCTGGTCCTTCAGGGCGCGCTGGCCGGGGAGAAGGGTGAGCTCGGCCTCGACGATCGAGGTGGCGCGCAACGTCCCCGGCCGGGTCACCACGTCGCCGCGGGCCAGATCGTCCACGTCCAGCCCGCTGAGGTTGACCGCGGTGCGGTGTCCCGCCTCCACGCGGTCGGCGGCCAAGCCGTGGACCTGCAGTCCCCGCACGCGCGCGCGCCGGCCCGAGGGCAGGACCTCGACCTCCTCCCCGGCGGCGAGCGCGCCCGACACGAGCGTCCCCGTCACCACCGTGCCGAACCCGCGGAGGGTGAAGGCGCGGTCCACCGGGAGCCGCAGCAGGCCGGTGTCCGGCCGCGGCGGCGTCGCGCGAGACAGGGTACGGAGCGCGTCTTTGAGCGCGTCCAGGCCCTGCCCCGTCCGCGACGAGACGCGGAGGATGGGCGCCCCCTCCAGGAAGGAGCCGGCGACGAGCTCGCGCACCTCCATCTCGGCCAGGGCCTGAAGGTCGGAGTCGGCGACGTCACATTTGGTGAGGGCGACGAGGCCACGCGGAATCCCCAGGAGACGGCAGATGTGGAAGTGCTCGCGGGTCTGGGGCATGACGGACTCGTCGGCCGCCACCACCAGGAGGACGGCGTCGATCCCGTGGGCGCCGGCCAGCATGTTGCGGACGAACCGCTCGTGGCCCGGGACGTCGATGAAGGAAGCGACGAGGCCCTCGCCCAGGTCCAGATGGGCGAAGCCCAGGTCGATGGTGATCCCGCGTTCCTTCTCTTCCTTCAGGCGGTCCGGATCGACTCCCGTGAGCGCCCGCACGAGCGCGCTCTTCCCGTGGTCGATGTGACCCGCCGTGCCGACGATCAGCGACCGCATCACGGCCATCGTCGCGCGGGAAAGCGGCGGGCGCTACCCGGCCCGTCGAGGAAGGGTCACTCCTCCCGCGTGGACACGCCGAACACCGCCTCCGCCGTCTTGTGCAGCTTCGCGGCGAGGGCCAGGCGGGCCTCCTTCTCGGTGCGGACGATGAAGGAGTAGTTCTCGCGCGCGACCTTGATGAGGAAGAGCAGCTCGTCGCGGGTGAGGTTCAGGACGATGCGGTTCTCGTTCTGGTCGAAGAAGCCTTCGAGCAGCTTGTCCCGGAGCCTCAGCCGCGCTTCCTGCTCCTCGTCGGTGATGAAGTGGTACTCCTGGCGCGTGACCTTCTGCAGGAAGATCAGCTCCTTGCTGTTGAGGTTGAGGGCTACGCTGCGGACGTCGGACACCATCGCTCGATCCTCCGTCAGGCGGGTCCTGGCGCCACCCCGGCGGACGCACGGTTGGCATGTCGAAGGGACGCATCATATGCGACCCTCCCCCGCCCGTCATGTGTTCTTGGCCACGCCCCCCCGGGGGGCGTGGATCAGCGCCGCCGGCGGCCTCGTCCGCGCCCCGCGGCCGCGCGCCGGGCGGGCGGACCGTCCCCCCCTCGGCTTCGGCCCCGCTCCCGGCCCCGGCTCGCCGGCCGCGAAGGCCGGCCCGGACGTGCGGGCGGACGTCCGGGGCCCTTTCCGGCCGCGGCCCGCTCCAGCACGTCGACCAGCGCGAAGTCGATCTTGCGCTCTTCGAGCTTGACCGCGGCCACCTGCACCTTCACGCGGTCGCCCAGGCGATAGACGTTCCCCGTGTTCTCGCCCTTCAGGAGGTGGGCCTTCTCGTCGAAGCGGTAGTAGTCGTCCGTCATGGACGACACGTGTACGAGCCCCTGCACGTAGATCTCGTCGAGCTCCACGAACAGGCCGAAGGCCTGGACGCCCGTGACGTACCCCGAGAACACCTCGCCGAGCTTGTCCGCCATGAAGCGGACCTTCTTCCACTCGACGAGCTCGCGCTCGGCGTCGGTGGCCCGGCGCTCCATCTCCGAGAGGTGGAGGCCCATCTCGGGGAGGGGGGCCGACATATCGCGTTCGGCCTGGTCTCCCCGGCCGTGGCGCAGGGCCCGCAGCGAGCGGTGCACCACGAGGTCGGGATAGCGGCGGATGGGGCTGGTGAAGTGCGCGTACATGTCCGTGGCCAGGCCGAAATGCCCGAGGTTCTCCTCGTGATAACGCGCCAGCCGCATCGTGCGCAGCAGCAGGTACGACACGAGCTTCTCCTCGGGCTTGCCCTCGACCTGCTTGAGGATGGCCTGGAAGTCCTGCGGCCGGATCTCCTCGAGCTTGGCGGGCAGGCGATACCCGAAAGACGAGACGAGCTCCGCGAACTCCTCGACGCGTTCCGCATCCGGCTGCTCGTGGATGCGGTAGAGGGCGGGCGTTTCCCCGCGCGCGAGCTTCTCCGCCACCGCCTCGTTCGCGGCCAGCATGAACTCCTCGATGGCGCGCATGCTGTCGAGGCGCGCGTGGGCCACGATCCCCGTCATCTGGCCGGCGGCGTCCAGCACGAGCTTGGGCTCGGGCAGGTCGAAGTCCAGCGATCCGCGCTCGTAGCGGCGGCGGCGCATGAGCTTGGCCAGCTCGTCCATGCGCTCGAAGAGGGAGACGAGAGTCACGAACTGCCGCCGGAGCTCCGCATCCCCGTCCACGATGCGCTGCACTTGCTGGTACGTCATGCGCGCGCGGCTCCGGATCACGCCGTCGTGGAACTCCGCCTTGCGGACCTTGGCCTTCGCGTCCAGCTCCAGGACCACGGTCTGGGTCAGGCGGTCCTGGTTGTCCACGAGGCTGCAGATGCCGCTGGAGAGGGCGTGCGGCAGCATGGGCACCACGCGGTCCGGGAAGTAGACGGACGTCCCGCGGAGGTAGGCCTCCTGGTCGAGCGGCGATCCGGGGCGGACGTAATGGGCCACGTCCGCGATGTGGACGGCGAGCTTCCAGCCGCCGCCGGGTAGGCGGTCGAGGCTGATGGCGTCGTCGTGGTCGCGCGCGGTCTCCGGATCCACGGTGACGGTGTCCCAGGCGCGGAAGTCGGTGCGTCCCGCGATGTCCTCCGGCCGCACCGTCCGGGGCACGCGCTCCGCCTCCGCCTCGACCTCGGGCGGGAAGGCATCGGGGAGCGCGTATTTGGCCATGATGACCTTCAGGTCGGTGCCCGGGTCCTCGAGGCGGCCGAGGACCTGGAGCACGCGGCCCGACGGGTTGCGCGTCGCCGTGGGGGGGCGCGTGATCTCGGACAGCACCATGTCGCCGGGCTTGGCCCCGCTCTCGTCTCCGGGCGGAATGAAGATCTCGTGGAGCACGCGCTTGTCGAAGGGAATGACGTGCGCGCCGAAGCGCCCGTCGGCCTCGAAGCGGCCGACGATGTGCTGCTGGGCGCGCTCGAGGACGCGGATGATGCGTCCCTCCGCGCCTTTGGGGGTGTGGCGCTCCACGCGCGCGACCACGCGATCCCCGTGCAGGGCCTCCTTCATGTGGACCGCGGAGACGTAGACGTCGCCCTCGCGCGAGCGGGGCGCGCCCGCCGGCTTGTCCGGCACCACGAAACCGAAGCCGCCCGCGTTGGCGGTGAGGCGCCCCACCACCAGGTTCATGCGGTCGGGCAGGCCGATGCGCGTGCCGTGGATCTTCACGACCGCGCCGTCGGCGATGAGGCGGCGCAGCACGCCCTTGAGCTCGTGGCGCCCCTCGGCCTCGAGGCCGAGGCGACGCACCATGTCGCGCACGGTGATGGGCTTGCCGTGGCCGGAGAGAAGCGTGAGCACGGCGGCGGCGAGGTCGCCCGGGGGGCCGGCGGTGGGTTTGTCACGGGTGGTCATTCAAGGCTCCATGATGGCGCGTGCTAAGCTCACGGGCTTTGCCACTGATGGAAATGGCTCGCCCCGCGCTCTCCCTCGTCATGCCAGCGTACAACGAGGTCGGAAACATCGAGCGCGCCGTCCGCGCGGCGGCGGCGGCGGGAGAGAAGGCGGGCACCTACGAGGTCGTGGTCGTGGACGACGGCAGCCGGGACGCCACCCGCGAGCGCCTGGCCGCCCTGGAAGCGGAGATGGGGGCGCGCCTGCGGGTCGTCCGTCACGAGAAGAACCGCGGCTACGGGGCGGCCCTGCGTAGCGGGTTCGCGGCCGCGGAAGGCGACCTCGTCTTCTACACCGATTCCGACAACCAATTCGACCTCTCCGAGCTGGCCAGCGTGATTCCGCTGATGTCCGAGTGGGACGCGGTCCTAGGCTATCGCATCGACCGCAAGGACGCCCGCCGCCGCCTCCTGACGTCCTGGGTGTTCAACCGGCTCTCCTGCGCCGTGTTCGACCTCGACGTCCGCGACATCAACTGCTCGTTCAAGCTGTTCCGCCGCGACGTCCTGCGCGCACTGCCCCTCGCGTCCGACGATTTCTTCATCGACACCGAGATCGTCGTGCGCCTGCATCGCGCCGGATTCCGTTACGTGGAGCGTGGAGTCACGCACCTGCCTCGCCTGGCCGGACGCTCGACCGTGCGCCTCTCCGACATCCCGCGGACGCTCCGGGCCGTGGCCCGCATGCGAGCGGAGATCAAGTCCGAGCCGCCACGTTGACCTCCCGCTCGCTCCGGCTCGCGGGCCTCCTGCTCGTCGCGACCGCGGCCGCGGCCGCCGCCGCCTACCAGGTGATGCGTCCCGTCGTCGTGGACCTCGGCTCTCCGCTGGCCGTGCCCCTGCCCCTGCGCGGGTTCTACCCCGCCGAGGAGGGCTACCGCTGGACGAACGGGCAGGGCGAGATCGAGCTCCCCGGTCCGGGGCCGGCGCGCGCGGTCACCGTCGACGTGATCGTCTCCGCGTGGCGGCCGCGCGGGACTCCCGCCCCTCAGCTCCGCGTCACCACCGAAGGCACGAGCGCGCTCGCGGAGCCGGGGCCGGCGCCCATCGCGCTGCACCTGGCCGCGCGCACCACGAGCTCGGCACGCGGCGCCTTGGAGGTCCGCGTGGAGTCGGAACGGTTCGCTCCCGGCCGTGGCGACGTCCGGACCCTCGGAGTCCGCGTCCACCAGGTACGGCTCACGTCCGCGCGTGGTCTCCTGCAACCCGGCCTGCCGCCGCTCGCGCCCGCCCTCTGGGCGATGGCCGCGGTGCAGCTCCTCTTCTGGACCTGGGTGAGGATTGCCGGCGGTGACGGGGCGCGTGCCTTCCGCCCCAGCCTCGCCGCCGCCGCGCTGATTGCGGCCGGGCTGGCCCTCGCTCGCGCGTGGACGGTCTGGCTGCTGCCCGGGGCGACCGGGGGCGCAGCCGCGCTTCTGCTGCTGGTCGCCGTCTTCCCCGAGCACGTGCGGAGATTTGGTGGTGTCGTCGCGGATGCGGCACGCCGCCTCGTGGACGCGGGCCGGGCCCTCGAGCTGGGCCCGGTCGCTGCCGTCATCCTGCTCGGCGCGGCCGGGACTGTGCTGGCCTACTGGATGCAGCCCGTCGTCGTGATCCCGATGGGCGGCGGGCGGGAGACGGCGTTCGAGACGGGGCTGGGCAGCTTCGACGCGCGCGACGGCGTCCGCTTCCGCCACGTCGGCACACGGGCGGCCCTCGATCTCCGCGATCTCGGCGGGAGCGCGTGGCGTGTGTCGGTGACGGCGGCGTCCCCCGGTGAGCCGCGACCGCTGCCCCTCGTGGACGTGGGTGGCGCAGTCGCGGACGCGACCCTGGGCCCGGAATGGTCCACGCACGAGATCCTGGCCCGCGCCCCGGCCGGATGGCGCTCCGGCCTGACCCTCGCGTTCCCCGGCTCGCGCCGCGACGACGTGTGGCTGCGCGAGGTGCGCGTCGATCGCGGGCGCGCGTGGCCTTCGCTCCGCATCGTCACCTGCGTGATCGTGGCCGGCCTGCTGCTGGCGCTCGCCTTGCGGACGAGCGGTCTGAGCGCGCGCCCGGCGTGGGCCGGCGCGGCGGCGCTGGTCGCGCTGGAGGCGGCCGCCATCGCGGCCGATCCCGCGGCCGCCCTCCCCCATGCGCGGCCCCTGGTGGCGATCGTCCTGCTCGGCGCCATCGTGACCGCGCTCGCGCGGTCCCTCCTCACGCTGCCGCCGGCGGCCGTCGCCGCGGGGGGCGTCGGCTTCATGGCCTGGCTGGCCGCCACCACGGCGCCCCTCTATCGCGGCGGCCATTTCGTCTTTCATTCCTCGATCGCGGAGGAGATCTGGAAGGGCCGGTTCCTGCTGTATTACCTGCCCTACCCCGGCAGCATGCTCAGCCAGCAGGCGCAGTGGGGCAACGTGATCGTGCCCCACCCCGCGCTGTATCACACGCTCGCCGCTCCCCTGGCCGCGCTGCCTCACGCCGCGTTCTTCGTCGCGGAGAAGGTCGTCCTCGCCCTGCTCCTGGCCGGGATGGCCTGGGCCTCAGGCGCGCTGGCCGCGCGTCTCGGCCCGCCGGGGGCGGCGGCAACCGGCGCCATCCTCATGGCGGCCATGCCCGCGTCGTTCCAGCTCCTCGGGCTCGGGCACTTGATGACGATCCTCGGCTGCTGGTCCATGACGATGGCGGTGGCCTACGTCGCCTTGAACTGGGAGGTCCTGGGCGAGCGGTCCCGATGGTGGCGGGCGGTGCTGCTGCTCGCGCTCTGCTACCTCTCCTATTTCGCGGGGCTG
>Ga0207691_10004347_pt1 | contig 13745 bp, 10 predicted proteins | sample KBSM13metaG_FD_184327 | JGI IMG/M metagenome (GOLD analysis project Ga0207691, IMG submission 184327) | Miscanthus rhizosphere microbial communities from Kellogg Biological Station, Michigan, USA - KBS M1-3 metaG (SPAdes) (version 2) | ecosystem: Host-associated > Plants > Roots > Rhizosphere >... | reverse complement strand
GCGAGTCCGGATCGACAAGGCGCTCCAGCTCGTTCCCGAGATCAGCGGCCATCGCCTGATGATGCTCGTGCGCCTGATGCGCCAGGAGGCCGACGGGCGCCTGCGGCCGAGCGACGCCGACAGCAGCTTCGAGCTCACGCTGTGCGCGTGAGCGAAAGGTCTTCGATGACCGACGCGCCGTTTCGTCCCCGGATCGTTCGCTGCCCGACCTGCGGCGGCGAAGCGGTCTATGCGCTCAGCAACCCGTGCCGGCCGTTCTGCAGCCCGCGCTGCAAGAACAACGACTTCGGCGCCTGGGCCAGCGAGGCCTACGGCGTCGAGGCCAAGCCGAGCGAGGACGACGACCCCGACGCCGACGCCGAGCCGACATCGAACTCAACGGGCCCCCGCTGAGCTCCGGTCCGATCCGCGCGACTCGGGACTGAAGGTCACATCACCGCGCCAGCGGTCAGATAGCAGACGTTGAACCAAGCGTGCACGAGCACCACCGGCACCAGAGACGAGTACAGCTGCTTGAGTCGACCGAGCACCAGCGATGGGAAGAAGATCGCGCCAGCCAGCCATGCCGGAGCCGCCATCAGATGAGCGGCCGAGAAGAGAAGGCTGGTCAGAACATTGCCGACGCTGAGTCCCCCGAAGACGCAGAGCCGACCCCAAGGCGTGCGATCGAGGGCGTCCTGGATACCGCCTCGAAAGACCAACTCCTCCAGCATCGGCGCGAGAAGAAGCGAGATGGCGAGCCCCGCCCAGCCGAATCGAGCGTGCGGCAGGGCCAGCGCCCCCAGATGGTCGCCGACGTACAGCGCCAAGCCGCCCACGGGCCCGGCGAGCAGAGACAGCACCAGAAATCGATGCCGTGACGATCCGGCAGGAGCGACTGCCGATCGCGCCGTTGCCTCTGCGCTAGAACCGGTAGCGTGCACCGATCGCCACCGATATCCCATCTGTCTGCCCGCGAATGCGATCGTTCATTCCGACGATGTAGAAATCGGTGACGCTATTGAACGTGTACAGATACGCGGCGCTGAGCGACGTGTGCTTTCGATCGACCGCAGGGCCGGTGGCTTTCGTGAAGCCTGCCTGGAGTTGCAGGAAGCCGGGGCCCATCGGCACCTCAGCGCCGCCCGAATAAATGTTGCTGCGCACATCGAGCCCGTTGTCATCGGTGTGCGTGTAGAGGCCGAAAAGGCGCGCCCAGCCGAAGTTGTAGGTGGCGCCGAGCTGCCAGGTTCGTTCGTCGGTGGGGTCGTTGATGCCGTCGTTGAAGTGCACCTTCTGCATCGAGAGCGCCGCGGCGAACAGGCCCCGCGAGAGGACGATGTTCGCGCCGAAGAGGTCGCTGTGCTCGTCGCTTCGCCCCTTCGCGTACATCACGCTACCGGTCACGCCGCCCCAATTCGGCGACACGTAGCCGGCGCCGCGGCTCCAGTAGAAGTCCTCCTGCACGCCTTCGATGTTGCCGCTCGCGAAGATATGGCGAACCGCCGGCGAGAACGCCACCGAATTGCCCATCGCGTTGAACCGCGTCGTCGTGTCGAACAGGAGCGTCTGCAAGCGGCCGACGCTGAGCGTTCCGTAGTTGCTCGCCAGTGACACGAAGGCCTTGCGCGAAAGGATCGGGTCGGCGTCGGTGCGGCCGATGTCGAAATCCTGGAAGCGAACGAAGGTCTCCAGCGTGATGCCGGGCTTCCAGCCGCCGTCGAATCCGTAGCTCGCATTGACCCCGACGAAGCTCGCGGTCAGCGAATTGCTGTTGAAGCGATGGCGCGCCTCGAAACCGCTCGGCTCGAATCGACCGTAGGAGAAGTCGGCGACGCCGTACACGCCGTAGTCGACCTGGGCCTGCGCAGCAACCGCTGCGGTCGCGAGCACGGCCCCGAGCGCGCCGCGCACCAAAATCGTCGTGGCGCTCATCGGCGCGTCCCTGAAGTGGAAGAAGAGGTTCGGCGGTGCGACCGTCGGCGCAGCCACAGCAACAAAGCCGCCAGAAGCAGGAGTCCGTACAAGATCGGATCGAGGAGCGTGTCGCCCCGGGCGATCGAACAGCCGCCGCTGGAGACATCGGCCGGGTCCTGCGCGTCGCCCGACAACGCGAACTCGGTGGGCACGCCGGACGCATCGGTCGCGAACTTGAGCTGCCCCTGGCTCGTCCCGGAGGTAGTCGGCTCGAACGTCACCGAGGCCCGGCAACTGCCGCCGGGTGACAGTGTGAAGGGCGTTGCGCCGCAGGTCAGCAGCTGCACCCGGAACGGCCCGATCACCTCGATGCCGGTCACCGTGAGCGGGAAGTTGCCGCTGTTGCTGAACGTCGCCTCGAGTGGCATGGACTGGGCGCCGACTCGCACCGCCGCGAAGGCCGGCAGCGCCGAGACCGACAACGAGCCCGGCGCCGCCGACCCGGTGCCCGTTCCCTGCAGGGCCAAGGCGCCCGGACCGTTGCCATCGCTGACCACTTGGGCATTCGCGCTCTTGGCGCCCGCGCCGCCGGGGGCGAACCTGATCGTCACATCGCACGTCAGGCCTTGCGCCAGGAACTGCTGGGCACCACAACCCGAAGGCACCACCTCGAAGTTGACACCTTCGACGCCGACGATATTGAGCAGGCTCAGTCGAGCGCTTCCGGGACCGGCGTTGCTCAGGACGACGTGCCGATCGACCGGGCTGCCGGCCGCGGTGGTTCCGAAGTCGAGACCGGTGACCACGGCGTTGGCGGCGTTGCGCCAGGTGAGCACCGGTGCGCTGGCGGTCCCTTGCCCGGTGACATTCACCGCAAAGCTCGTGTAGGGATCGGCGGGTGCCGCGCTGGCGGCGCGGCTCTGGATCGCGAATCCGCCCGTGTAGGCCTGAAGCAGCGTCGGCTCGAAAGTCACGACGACGGTGCAGGTCGACGCTTGGAATGGCAGCAGCGGCTGGGCGCACCCGGCGCCCGGCGTGATCGTGTAGCCCGGCACTGCGTTCGACGCCGGCAGGAGGAGTGCGAGGTTGCCGAGGGTGCCGCCGTTGGTCAGGGTCAGCGTGCGGCCGGGGTAGATCTGGCCGGGACGCTGGCTGGTGAAGTCGAGCAGCACGCCCGCACTCTGCGCGACCGCGCCCTCCTTGACGACGAGGCGCGGCCCATTGAAGCCGCTGCCTTCGAGCACGACCCTCGCGATGCCGGCATCGGTGGTCGCGATGGTGAGCACCCCGCAGCGCTTGTCGAGACCGGCCGGGTTGAAGCGCAGGGTCACGGTGCAGGAGGGGGCTGTCACGCCGGTGAACGCCGCGAGCCCGGCGCCGCAGCTGTTCGCGACGACGCTGTACTCGCCGCTGTTGGTGGCGAGCGGGACGGAGCCGCACGTGCCGCCGGTCAACGCGGAGTCGGCAATGACCAGCGGGATCGGCGCGAAGCTGAGCGACTGGCTGCCGCGATTCGACACGTTGAGCGACAGGTCCGCGCTGACGGCGCCGTCGGCCTCCAGGTTGGTCGCCCCGAACAGCGACAGCGCATCGACAGTGAGCACCGGGCCGGCGTTGCCGCGCAAATTCACGGTCAGCACGTCCGGACCCGCGCCCTGCACCTCGAGCGTCGCGTTGAGTGGAGTCGTGACCGCGCCCGGCGCAAAGGTGATGCCGACGTTGATCGTGCGCGGAACCGCCGCGCTTGCAAAGGCGGCGCCGACGCTGACGCAGTCCGAGGCGGCAGGCAGCGTCAAAGGCGCATCGAAGGTGTAGCTCGTCTTGCCGTCCAGTGGCGGCGCGGCGCGGCGACAGATCTGGATCGCATTACCGACGCGGTCCTTGATCGTCACGGTGCTGCTCGCGGTCGTTCCCGGGCCGGCGGTGGTGAACGAGGCGGTGCCGCTGGCAGGGCTCGTGATCTCGATCGGCGGGCGCGCCAAGCCTTGCAACGCGTAGGTTCGCGTCGGCGGGTTGCCGCTCTCGTTGTTCGCGAACGAGATCGACAAGGTGGCGTTGCGCGTGACGGTCGCACCCACAAGGGGATGGAAAGTGATCGTCAGGGTGCAGCTCGAAGGCACGTAGGTGCCGTCGGCAACGCCAGCTACCGTGCCACCGGTGCCGGTGGCCGAGACGCCGCAGCCGCTGACGGCGAAATCGCCGGCGTCGGTGTTGCTCCGGGCGGCCGTGAAGCTGAGCGGTAGAACGCGCGTGTTCTGGATCTGCAGCGTGGTGCTGGAATCCGGGCCGCCGATGACCGTATCTCCGAAGCCCGGAACCGACCCCGGCATCACCGCGTCGCGCACATCGAGCAGGTATTGGCGGATCAGGCCAAGTTCAGCGTTGTTCTCCGGGTCGGGCGTCAACGTCGCCAGCGCGGTCATCGTCGCATTAACGCCATTGATGTGATTCGCCAGCGATGTCCGACTGCTGAGCCAGAGATCCGCCGGGACTGTCGACGAGCCGATGTCGATACGCTGGGTAAGGACGCGGGCGTCGAGCGGGACCGTGTTGCGCGGCGTCAAACCCACCGGGCTGCCGTGGCACGTCTCGCAGTTGTCGATCCAGTACTGCGGGGTGTTGCTGGCGCCTGCCGACGAGGAGGCGAGCAGCCCGGCCAACAGAAGCACACCGGCTGCGATGCCCCGCCAGATCGCTGCGATGGCTCCCATGCTCCCTCCGATGATCGCGTCGGCGATCAGACGCAATCGATGACCCTGAACTCCACGCGCCGATCGAGCGCATCGCGCGCGTCGTCGGTGCCCAGCCCGACGAGCGCTTCGCGCGAGCCGACGCCGGCAGCGCTCAGCTTCGCGGCGAGAGCGCGGTTGTCGTGCTCCAGCATGCGCTGCACCGCCTCGGCTCTCTGCCGCGACAGGGCTTCGTTGGCGCGCGCGCTGCCGGTGCGGCTGGTATGGCCGACGATGCGGACGCACGAGCTGGTCTTGCCCGCCTTCTGTGCGAGCGAGGCGATCCACATCTCGTACTGCTGCGGCAGGTCGCCGGCGACGTTGAACTGGGTCTTTCCCGGCTGGAATAGCAGCTTCACCGGCAACCGCTTCAGCTCCAGCCCCGACTCGACGAGCTTGCCGAACGCGTCGCGCGCGGCGTCACGCTGGCCGAGCTGCCAGCTCGTGATGTACAGGCCGTTCAGCACGCGCAGGTCGCCCGGCTCGGCGAGTGACTCCGCCTCCTTGTAGAGCTTGTTCGCGAGCGGCAACTTGCCGCCGTCATAGGCGAGGATGGCCTCGTTCACCACTGCTGCCGCGGGAAGCCGCCCGAGATAGGCGGGGTCGGCAGGTTCGCCGACCTTGGTGTTGACCTGGCACGAGTTGATGTAGCCGAGAACGGTCTTGTCCTTGTGCCAAGTCGGGCTGTCCTGATAGAACTTCAACGGCTGGGGATTCACCGAGTCGACGGTCGCGCGGTCGATCTGCTTGGCGATCACCTTGCCGGTGCGCAGATCGATCAGCGTCAGCCAGACGCGAAACGCGTCGGGCACCGCGTCGATCGAACGCTCGACGGTCACCGGTGTCAGGGTGCCGATCAACAGTAGCGGTTTCTGGGCGAGTGATTCGCGGGTCAAGGGTCGCACCGACCACTTCGCGTTACGGCTCTTGGCGATCGATTCGAGCTGCTCGCCCATCTTCACCGTGCTGATGGTCTGGGCGCCGGTGTTCGCGTCGATGAGCGGATCGATGACCAGCACGCGCACTTCGTCGCCGACGATGGGAGCGGCCTGCATGAAGAGGCTCTGCCCCGCACGAGCGATGGAATCCTCGAAGTTCACCGGCGCCGGCGCGACCAGGTTGACGCTGGCTGAAGGCGCCGTCGCCGGGGGCGCGGTCTGGGCCGCAGGCGCTGCCCGCACGGCAGCTGCGGGTGCAGGCGCAGGCGCAGGCGGTGCGGTCGCGGGCGCCGAAGGAATGACGGCGCTCGTGCAACCCGCCAGCACGGCGAGGGTCACCGACACCGACCACTTGCGCGAATGCAGAAGATGCGGATTCATGCGGGCCATCCTTCCATGCTGAACCGACCGCGGCGACTCAACGCTTTGCATATGCCGGATCGGACTCGGGTGCAACGCAGCCGAGGAACGCCTGCATCAGCGACGCCAACTCGGGGTCGGCGCCGATCCGGTCGGCGAGCCGGTCGCGCGAAATCAGGGCGTTGGGCATCGATGCGTTCACGGCGACGTCGGCGGTGCCGCCGCAGAAGTGCGAATGGGTCAAGGAAGTGGGCAGCCCGGTGAAGCGCGAGGCGGGGCTGACGTCCCAGTCGAACCGCTCCGAGCCCATCGAGATGTGGCAAGTGCGGCAGACGCCCCCCACGACCTCTCGGTAGAACCTGGCGGCGCCGGGTCTGGCGGCGTCGTAGGCCAGCCAGTCGATCGGGACGTATTGCTTGTCGAGCGTGGTCGTGGTCGCGGTCGGGTACCAGTTGTCGATAAGGCGAGTCGTCGCCGGGTAGCCGCGGTTGTCGGTCAGCTTCACGAGCGTGTTCAGGTCGCGGAACGCCTGGCCCTGCGCTGCCTCGGACAGCCCGCCGGCGGAGGAGAAGAGGAAGTTTCCGGTATCGAACGGCAGAAAGCCGGCGCCGAGGAACGGTGACGCAAGGCCGTGTTCCGCGAAGCGCCCGTTGTATTGGGTTCCGCCGTGGCAGGCGACGCACGCGCCTGGCATGTACTTCTCGCCGCGGCCGTCGAGATTGATCGACGGGAGCAACGAGCCGTCTGGCCCGAAGGTCAGGAACTTGGTGAATGGCTTGCCGTCGTTGGCGCCCGGAGAAATCGACCATTCCATCGCGACGCAGGCGACCCGCTTCTGATCGGCCAAGCCGACATCGACCACCTCGTCGACCTCGCGTTGAGTCGAGCCATCCGGGCCGGGGTGGTTGCAGACGACGAAGGCGATGTTGGTGGGCGAGGTCTGCGTCGCATACATGCGCCGCACCAGGTTCAGATCCATGCGGTTGATGTAGACCGCAGCAACCTCGGTGTTGCCGCTGTCGTACGGCTTGAACTTGTTGGCGCGCTGCCAGTCGTCGAGCGTGATCGGTGCTTGCATGCTGCCTTGCGCGTCGCAGCCGGCGACCGCGCCGATCGACTGGTAGTACAGGCAAGCGCTCAGCTTGGTGTCGTAGCCCTTGTAGGTAAGGAACTGGTTCCAGCCGGGCAGACTGTTCGACGTGCCGACCTCGGGAACGATCATCTCGCCGCGCACGTTGCCTTCCGGCCCGTTCGCCACCATCTTGACGATCGCCGGCCGGCTGTTCGCGATCTGGTGCGTCACCTCGATCGGCGTGCCGTCGTAGCCGATCGGGTTCGCCGATGGCGGCACAGTCACCAAGCGGGAGTAGCCCTCGCAATCGATCTTCACCTGGTAGTGCCCGAGCGCCAAGGCCGCTGCATCGACCGCGTAGTCGCCGAAGCGGTTCACGCGTGTCGGCGGCGCGACCGGTGTCCCGTCGGACTGGATCAGCTGCACGGTCGCTGCCTTCAGAAGGCTGAAGAATTCACTCTGCGCGCCACACACGGCGCCGTCGCTGAGCGCAACGTGCCCGAACACGCGCAAGTTGCGCCCGCTCGGCAAGGGGGGCTTCACATCGCGAACGCTGAGGATGTCGTCTTTCGCGACCGTGAACGTAAACGCAGTGGGCGCATCGGCGACAAGGGAACCACAGTCGCGCAGGGGAGCACCCGGGACGGTCGAACACTTGACGACATAGGTGCCAGCCACGAGAGCGGGCAGGCTCAGCTCGCCGCCCAGGTCGGTGATGCCGCTGAACACGGCGACGCCGCCCTGCTCGATCTGCACCTGCACGTCCGGCAGGTAGACGGTCCGCGGCACGGCAGCGCTTGCGGCAACGCTGAAGTTGAGCGTGTCGGCCGATTTGAAGCGCAGGCGCCCCGCACTCGATGTGTTGCTCGTGATCGTCGGCGCCGCCCGGCTGATCTGCGGACGAGGCGCCACCGCAGACTCAAGCGCGTCGGTCGAGACCGCGTATTGCTGTTCGACATACCCGCCCTTGGCGTCGGACACCGTCACGTAGGCGAAGTGCAACCCCGGCCCGTCGGGCATCGTCCACACGGTTTCGGGTGAATCGCGGTTCTCGACCGTTCCGGCGGTCACCCGCCATTGGTAGTGCAAGGCGTCGCCGTCGGCGTCGCTCGCCTGCACCTTGAGGTAGGTCTTGTTGGGGCCGCTGTCCTGGCTGGTACCGGTACTTCCGCCGCAGGACACGACTGCAAGTGCGCAGGCGAGACTCGACACGAATCGGCCCGACCTGTTCCCTAGACACTGCTTGGACATGGGCTCCCTCACGACCTACCTGGCAGCCTGGCTTCCCGATGAAGGGGCGCCGATCGGAACGCCCCCTGCTTGTCGCAATGCCGACGCTTCGCGAGAGGTGCTTCCAGCCCACTTGCCAATCTATCCAGCTTGATATTTGCCGATGCGAGTACGGATCGTCAACCCCGAAGTTGCCCAAGCGGATCCCCCATCGAGTGGATGGCCGAGCCGATGTCGGCCGGCCGGTGATCGAGACGGAGGACCGTGCCACTGAAGCCACACTCCCGGGCAGCCGAGAATATCCTCGCGGACAACCGCAAGGTACGCGATCGCGATGAGCCAGCAGCAAGACGACGACGGGACCGTCATTCGACCTCCAGCCGCGGCATCGGCCGTGGCGCCGAGTGTCGCGTCGCCTGCTCAGAGAGGAGCGGCCGCCTCTTCAGGCAGCGGTCAGGACGTGCTCTCGCTGCGGATCGGCGCGCGCGTGGCGGAGTTCGAAATCACAGGGCGAATCGGCGATGGCGGGTTCAGCATCGTCTACCTCGCCATGGATCATTCGCTCGAGCGAACCGTGGCGCTGAAGGAATACATGCCGATGTCGCTGGCCACGCGCGTCGGAGCGACGCAGGTCGAGCCCCGCTCGGAGCGCTATCGCGACACCTTCGATGCGGGCCTGAAGAGCTTCGTCAACGAGGCCAAGCTGCTGGCGCAATTCGACCATCCGTCCCTCGTCAAGGTGTACCGGTTCTGGGAAGCCAACGGCACCGCCTACATGGTGATGCCTTTCTACCAGGGCATCACCGTCAAGGATGCGATACGCGCGATGCCAGGCCCTCCCGACGAGGCCTGGCTCATGGCGCTGCTGGCGCCACTGACCCAGGCGCTGGTGGTGATTCATGCCGAGCACTGCTACCACCGCGACATCGCTCCCGACAACGTCATCCTGCTGGCAGATAGCGGCAAGCCGCTTCTCCTCGACTTCGGTGCCGCCCGGCGTGTCATCGGCGACATGACGCAAGCGCTGACCGTGATCCTGAAGGCCGGCTATGCCCCGGTCGAGCAGTACGCCGAAATTCCCGGCATGAAGCAGGGGCCGTGGACCGACGTCTATGCGCTTGCCGCTGTCGTCTACTGGGCCATCACCGGCGCCACGCCGCCCTCCTCGGTCGGCCGGCTGATGAGCGATTCGTTCGTCCCCTTGGCCGAGGGCGCCGCGGGCCGGTACAGCGCCGGATTCCTGGCGGCGATCGACCGGGCGCTGGCGGTTCGGCCGGAGCAACGCACCCAGACCATCGAAACCCTGCGCCTGGAGCTTGGGCTGCCCCCCGAAGTCGCCATCGCACGACCGCCATGGAACGACGCCGACGCCACGGTGATCCGGCCTGTCGGGCCGAGGCCGGCGTCGACGTCCTCGACCTCACGCCCGATCACGGACGTGTCGGCGACTGCGCCGAGGGCCACGTTGCCTGCGCACGTCGCACCACTCTCTCCTCCTCCGCCACAGAGGACGGAGACCCGGGGCGGCAGCGACGACTTGGCGCCCACGGAGGCGCTGGCGCCGCAGATCCACGCGCGACAGGCAACCGTCGCGCCGGAGCCGCCGCGCGAGCTGGGTTCCGGCCACCAACCAGGCGATGCGGTCGGCACGAAGGCCGGTACGCGTCGCACGGCCCTCGTCGTTGCGGCGGCAGGTGCGGCGGTCGCGGCCGTCGCCATCTGGTGGGCGGTGCAAAGGCCGGGTGCGGCAACGCCGCCGTCGGTGCAGCAAGGCTCGACTGCGGTCACGCCGGAACCGGCGCCGTCGGTGATGCAAGGTGGAGCAGACTCACGCAGTGCGGCCGGCATGGCCAGCCCGGCGGCTGACGCGCCATCCCCGCCTTCGACATCGGCAGCGGCAGCGGGCCCGCCGGCGGCCGACACGCCAGCGGCCGTCGACACGCCCGCGGCGAAGCCGGACCTCGTAGCGCCGGTCGCGCCTGTCGACTCCGTTCCGGGCACGCCACCCAAGCAAGTGACGAAAAAGGCGACGCTGCCGGACAACACGGCGGCGGCGCGGACCGACTCGACTGGAGAGCACGCCTCGAAGCGGCCGGATGCCGCCACACCCGAGCGGGTGCAGGCGGACTCATCGGCTCGGGCGGAGTGCGGCCGAATCTTTCAGCGCTTGTCGCTCGGGGAAACCAGTCCGGAGCTCCTGGAGCGGCTCAAGTCGCTGAAGTGCCGATAGCGTCTCACGGGGCTACTGACCAAGGCCTGCTACGAGCACAATGGCGCCGCTCAAGTTAACCGAGGTTGGCGATGCGAACCTGGATGATGGTGCTGCTGCGTACGTTGTGCTTGACGAGCCTTGTCGCGAGCGGCGTGGCCCAAGCCGCGCCCGCGGAAGTGCTCGTCGGAAGCTACATCAACCGGATCCAGGACCTGAGCTTTCGCGAGAACCGCTACACACTTGATTTCTACATCTGGTTCCGCTGGAAGGCGGAAGGAGCCCTCGCCGAGTACAAACCGCTCGAGAGCTTCGAGATCATGAATGGACGCGTCGACAACAAAAGCAGCATCGTCGAGAAGAAGATCGGTGATGTCAGTTACGCGTCGGCACGGGTCACGGCGACCTTGTCGGAGAACTGGGAATTGGCGAACTTCCCTTTCGATTGGCATCGCCCCCAGGTGCGGATCGAGGACAGCGTGTTCACGGCGCTCGACCTAGTGTTCGTCCCTGACAGAGTCAATTCGCGCCTGGGCGACGAGATCGCGATCTCCGGGTGGACCGCCAGCAACTTCGACACCGACGTGCAGCCCTGGGTCTACCGCACGAACTACGGCGATACGTCGCTCCCGACCAACGCAGAAAGCCAGTACTCGCGCTACCTGATCTCGTGGAACCTCGACCGTGTCGGCTGGGGCGCAGCGATCAAGCTGTTGTCGACCTTGATCCTGGCCACCGGAGTTGCCTTCGTCTCGTTCATGGTCAAGCCGTCGGATCTCGATGCCCGCTTCGGCATGGGCGTCGGTGCGCTGTTCGCGGTTGCCGCCAGCGCGTTCATCGTCTCGGGTTCGGTCCCCGACTCCGCCTCGCTGACCGTCGCCGACAGGATGCACACGGTCGCGCTCGGGTGCATCTTCCTGACCTTGCTGATCTCGGCGTACTGCCTGCGACTCGAAGTGCACGGGCGCGAGGAGTTGGCCTTCAGGATCGACCACTGGTCCCTGGCGATCCTGCCGATCCTGTTCTACGGCTGGGTTGTCTGGGCGATCGTCAGGGCGACGCGCTGACGCGCCTTCCAGTGGGTGAGCCGGCTATCGACAGCTGTAGCGCAGGCACTCGCCGCGCTGCTCGCGCGCGCACGACCAGAAGCACGATTCAGCCGATCCGACGGCGACGTCGGGCGTCTGCATCAGGCGCCTGAACGAGCGCGCGTCGGCCTTCAGCTCGGCAGCGCGTTTGCGTGCAGAGTCGCCGCTCGCCGGCATCTCGCGGTCGAGCTGGCGCCAGCGCAGCAGACGGTCGCCGGCAAATTCGAGCCATTCATCCTCGACCACCGTCATCGGCGGCGGCTTGTCCTTGGGCAACTCCCGGATGTTCGCGCCGTAATCGACGCGACGCGCATGTGCGACGACCAGCTGCCCCCCCTGCCAATAGAAGTCGAGAAACGTGCGACCACGCTCGCCCAGACCTTCGACCGAGATCTTCTCGATCGCGCCCGTCGTGCCCCACGAGACGACGCGCGCGCCTTCGGCGGCAAAGCCTTGCAGCGGCCGCTCGCGAAGCGGAGCTTGCGACTTCGTCCGCGCGTCGATCGCCGCCACTTGCTGCTGAAGCTGCTCGGCCTTCGAGCCGGGTGCATCCGCGGCTACCGCCAGCGGCGCCAGCAAGGCGCAGAGAAACGCCGCGCGCGGCAGCCAACCCACGAAGGCGGCATGCGGCCGACAAGACCTCGACGAATCGCTCATTTCTTCTCCGGTTCCTTCTCGTACTTCTTCAGGTACTCCGCGAGCAAACCGGCGTAGTCCTTTTCGAACTTCTCGTTCTTGCCCTTCTTCTCCTCGCGAGACAGGCGCACGTACTCTGCCAGACAGGCCTTCACCCGCTCGTCGGTCTTGCTGATCTTCGAGTCGGCCAGCTCGAGATGAAACGCGTCGCCGTCGTACCAGCCGTCGCCGCCCCTGGCGTTCTTCAGACCCTTGGTCTTCATCACCTCGCCCCACTTCTTCTTGAAGGCGTCGTAGTCGTCGCCCATCGTCTTCTTCGGATCCCAGGTGACCTTGCCATCCGCCTTCATGAGGACGTGGCGCGCCTTGTCGGCCATGTGCGCACCCCAGCACACCCAGGACTGGTTCTCGACCACCTCCTGCGCCTGCTCGGCGGGCGTTCGACACTTGGTCGCCTTGCTCGGATCGAAGAGGAAGGTCACTTCGGGCGGATCGGCTGACTTCTTGTCGTCCTTCTTCTTCTCGTCCTTCTTGTCCTTGGCCAACTTATCAGCGGCCTTCTTGTTCAGCTCGATACGCGCCTTACGCAACGCCGCGCACTCGGCGGTCATGTCGACGGCGAAGCTCTTGGTCAGAGCTTCGATGTCGGTCGATGCGTCATCCTTTGGGCCGGCCATCAGACGATCCTTCCTTCACCAGTGGTATCGGTTGCGACTCAGCCCTTTCGAACATGGCCGGAATAGAAGTCTCCGCCCAGTTCCTGTGGCAAGTACGCTTCGACGAAGTACTCGGTGATGGGGGCGTTCACGGGCTCCGAGGGGAACGTTTTGCGGAAGCCATCGAAGCGCACGTCGTGCGAGAAGTCCTTCGAGACACGCGGCGTCAGCTTGGCCTTCACGATCTTGGGCGCGGAACCTGGTGCGGTGATGCGGACTGTCGCTTCGATCGCAGGATCCAGCGGTGTGTCGCCCACAGTCTGGATCAGCAGTCTGAAGAAGTCGTCCGCTTCGAAGTGAAGGTTGTTCTTGTCGCTCTCCACCACCCACCTCGCTTCGGCCCCTTCTTCTACATAGGTGTGGGGCTCACGTCCGTCCGTGCTCGGCTTCTCCGGCTGCCCCTCGCGCAGCGCGGCCCATGTCTGATTGCCGATGACCCCGTCGACGAGAAGTTTCTTCTGCGTCTGGAACTTCTTCACCGCAGCCAGCACTGCGTTGTCGAAGTCACCGTTGATCGGCAGGGTGAGGCCGAGTTGCGCATTCAGGAGGCGCTGCGCGTACTCGACCCAATCGTCCACGCTCTTGTCCCCCTTTCTCAGCGTCGGCTGACGGGCCTCGACCGGAGGCTCGAACTTTTCCGGCGGGGGAGGTGGCGGTGGCGGTGGCGGTGGCGGAGGTGGAGGCGGTGGCGGTGGCGGTGGCGGCGGCGGGACGGGCGCTCCTCCGGAGAGCGTGAACTCCACGGGCACGTTCTCTTCGCCTTGGCCGATGACGTCCTGCGATTCGAACCCCGCGCTCTGCGGCGTCAGCGTCGCGCTCGACGTGTTCTTCGCGCCCTCGGGGTTGTCCCACTCGATGCGCCAGACCGCAG